>WNGI01009598.1_pt1 | contig 16026 bp, 20 predicted proteins | sample 5400621 | NCBI WGS metagenome assembly WNGI01 (sample SAMN13153374, study PRJNA577476) | soil metagenome | isolation source: 20 cm soil or saprolite under Garry oak tree replicate 1 | place: USA:California | collected 2016-06-15 | reverse complement strand
ATTCACAACTCACTTTCACGTTACAGTCATACCATTGTCATTCCATTGCTCCATATTCTCAAATTTGATAGATTTTCCTATTCCTGGGTCATTGTGCATGCCAGTATACATTGTAACGGGTTTCTAACTACTAAAAACTGGTGGCTCGGAATGCTATGTGCAAGTCCAACAGCAGGTGGCAAGGGCGAGAGTGTGTGGAAGGATTAAACGAGTGTGAGGGTTGTTTAAACGAGTGTGAGTGACACGTTGATGAGTGTGAGGGGCATTTTAGTGAGTGTGGTGGCCATTTGGCGAGTGTGTAGGATGACTATGAGTGTGACAGTGTCGCATTTGGGGGATCCTCTCAATTCAGCTGGCACATCAGACCATATGCACCTTCGATCCAGGCCGGTATCAGGCTCAGAGCCGCCATACGGACGGGGTGACACCCGAGTCATCCATGCGATCCCAGGTGTCGGCATGTCAGGTGTTACCACCCAAACGGCCAAAGGACGACCACTCTGCCACTTGACCCTTATTACCATTCCCGGCGCCGACCAAAGGTATACATATCCAAGTTCTTGAGGCTCGCGAGAGCTTCGAGTTGGATCAAACATTGCTACCCGGTCGCTGCATCATGTGCTCAGGTCAATGATTGACGGTCTGCGTCGAAGTTTTGGCTAAAGGGTGTATATCTGACAGGTGAGGGGGACTTGGTGGAGATGCCCACCATGGACTGGTATTAGTACAGAGTACCTGAACTGTAAATACAAGTGTCAGATATAATATACGCCCGTGCCATGAACAGAATGGTGATATATCCAATTGGTGGGACCGTTTTTCCATTCACTACCAAAGAAGAGGGAAAAATGTCCATAGTTAGTGTCATCATGATAACTTCAGCTTGGGCACTTACATCCCGTTATGCTTCGCTTCGAAACTCGACCGCAGTGTGATCGGAGCCATCGATGATGACTGAGCAAAAAAATTCAGATCTAGACCCGTCTTCAACACGATGTAATACGTCCCGCCCTGACATCCCCACATCACGTTGTTTTGATCATAAAGCTTGACGAGATCCAGGGCCTCAGCTCCCGCCACGCTGTAATCCGCATCCAAGATACGCTTCATCAGGGCATTCGGTTTCTTCTCCGGGTACCCCCCGAATCCAGGCACGTACACTGGTAGCACATCTTCCTTCTTAGTCTCGTCTGTGAACTTTATTTTGTGCCCCTGCTCCGACTTTTTCCACACATTATCCAGTATATCGAATTTCGTTCGTTTTAGTAACTCAGGTTCCGGACCCCTGGGTGACAAGCCTTGCCCACCGTCGATTTGTTTCTAAGAACAAGAAGGACCATTAATGCTGGAACGACGATGGTAGCGAAAACATACCGCGCGGGCATAGATCTGGGTGGCCGGCAAGGCGCACACGGCGGTAAAAATGGCTGTGAAAAGGGTGGCGATTATAAAATGGCGCATGGCGTGAAAGTACTTGTGAGAGGACCAGCCTAGCTCGATTCATTGGGGAAGATGGGTTTTTATTGACGCCTGGGTGGTGGACCCTAGCCGCGCAACCCATCTCGTCACGGCGTCATGCATCATCATGAAGATTGCATCACACGCACACTGCAACCGATATTGATATCGTGAAATTGTTCCTGTATTATTGTAGCGCCAATGCAACTGGATCCCATGAACAAGAGTCGACGTGCGTTTAGGGCAGGCGCGATTTCCGAGGACGACTTGCGTTTAGGGCAGGCGCGATTACTGTGCTCGACCATCGCCACGCAACGCCTGTCACCGACGCGGTGACATCCTCCGATTCAGTCATGCAACAACAACCACGATCCCAGCCGCTGCAAAGGAAGTCCAGCTAATGGCCCTTTGTCCTTGTTCTAGTTCCCGCTTTTCTTATCTCCTTCGTGCCTGGCTCTATCGTTGGAACGTAGTAGTACACGCCATTCCTCAAGTCCACCAACGACGACTCCAAGTTCGTAAAGCGCGATAGCTTCGCGTCCAGAACACTGGCACCTCGCTGCGCTCAAGTCATCTATGTTGACCAGCTCGCCATTGCAGGAATATACATTGGATTTCTCGTTGCCGGCACGATCATCGTCTTTTTTTTTAATATGGTCTGTAGACGTGAGTACATTCTTTGGACTCATCGGACGCTAGATTCTGACGATGACATTGCTCTCAGGGATATTCGGTCCCCCAGGCGCGTTTATTTTGTCCGCCTATGCTTATGCAGCTTAGCGAAACTTGAGCAGGAAGACGCCGGTGACGCTGCTGGAATCGTGGTGGGTGCTATGGAGGCCATTGCAATAGAAGTTTCGGGGGAGTAGACCTTTTGAGTCGTTATGGTCATTGTTGGCTGCGTCGGGGTTCCGAGCGTGCATTATTCGGAACGCGATGGATACAGCTCAGGATCCCACGATAATAACTCTATATGCATGGTATTTGCGTAGTTTTCTCGTCCTAGAGTCACTATTCTCATGAAATACTATTAATAGGGTTTACCGGTTGCTGGCATTGGCACTAGGTTTCGTGTTATTGAGGACTTTGAACCAATGGAATGGATTTAGCCCCGGTCTTTACCAACGTCCGTTTCAAAGCAGTTTTGCGAACCTTAAAATGATATACATCTGAAGTTTTTGGCTAAAGGGTGTATATCTGACAAGTGAGGAGGACTCGGTGGAAATGCCCACCACGCACCGGTATCAATGCAGAGTGCCTGAACTGTAAAATACAGGTATCAAATATAATATACCCCCACGCCATGAGTAGAACGGTGATATATCCAATTGGCGGGTCCGTCTTTCCATTTACTGCCGAAGAAGAGGGTGAAATGTCCCCGCTCAGTGTCATCATGATAACTTCAGCTTGCACTTACATCCCTCTATACTTCGCTTTGAAACTCGACCGCAATGTGCTCGTAGTCATCGAATTCGACGATGACTGAGCAAAAAAATCCAGATCTGGACCCGTCTTCAACACGATGTAATACGTCCCGCCCTCATATCCCCACTGCAACTGCTTTTCATCATAAAGCTCGAGGAGATCTAGGAACTCATTTCCCGCCGCGCGGTAATCCGCATGCAAGATACGCTTCATCAGGGCATTCGGTCGCCTCTCCGAGTCCGGTTTCACCTTGAAACCAGGTATGTACACTGGTCGCACATCTTCCTTCTTAGTCACGTCTGTGAACCTTTTTTCTTCTTTAGAGGCTTTCCACACTTTATCCAGCAGTTTGAAACTCGTTTTGATTGGTAAAGGTGACAAGCCTTGCCCACCGTCGATTTGTTTCTAAAGACAACAAGGACCATTAATGCTGGAACGACGATAGTAGCGGAAACATACAGCGCGGGCATAGATCTGGGTGGTGAGTGGCCAGGCGCACACGGCGCTAAAAATGGCGGTGAAAAGAGTGGCGATTATAAAATGGCGCATAGCGTGAAGTACTTGTGAGAGGACCGGCCTAGCTCGAATCATCGGGGAAGATAGATTTTTATTGACGTTCTTGATCAGAAATTGATGGACCCTGGCAACTCGTCTCGTCATCTGCATCACATCAGGAAGATTGCATCACACACATCGTTGATGCGCGTTTAGGACAGGCGTTGGCATCATTTGTTCCACCACCTCAGCAGCACCATGAATATCGCGATTACCGTGCTCCACGTCACAGCACCCCTAAGCACCGCATCCACTTCGTCCTTTGCTACCAACATGTCCTCCAACTTAGTCATGGAACACAATGTACCAACTACGGACCTCCAGCCAATCTCAGCCGCTTCCATGTCCTACGACCGAGCATTAAAGGAAGCCCACCTTAGCCACCTAGAAGCCAACATTCACCCACACTGCGGTTCTGGCCCTTCGTCCTCGTTCTGGTTCCCGCTTTTCCGTGGCTCAGGCTGACTCTATCCTTGGAACGTACACGCCATTCCTCAGGTCCAGCAACGACGACTCCAAGTTCGTAAAGCGCGATAGCTTTGCATCCAACATCGGTAACTCACTTATCCTGCGCTCAAGCCATTAATGTTGGCCAGCTCGCCATTGCCAGAATATACATTGGATTTCTTGTTGCCGGCTTGATCATCGTGTTTTCTTTAATTAATATGGGTCAGCAGACGTGAGTATATTCTTTGAATCCATCGTACACTAATGAGATTGTTCTCCGGGATATGCGGTCCTTCCTGTTGCCCAGGTGTGTTATTTTGTCCGTAATTCCAAGCGTATGCTTATGCAGCTTAGCGAAACTCGAGCCGGAAGACGACGGTGACGTAGCTGGGGCCGCGGTGGGTGCTGTGGGGCATTGGAGTAGCCCTTTTGAGCAGTACGGTCATTGTTGGCTGCCTCGGGGTTTGAGTTTCGAGCGTGCATTATTCGGGGCGTCTCGGGATTCCACGATAATAACTATATATGCATGGTATTTGCGCAATGTTCTCATCCTAGAGTCACCATTCTCATGAGATACTATTAATAGGGTTTCGTGCTATTAAGGACTTTGAACCAAATGGAATGGATTTAGCTCCAGCCTTAACCAACGTCCGTTTCAAAGAAGTTTTGCGGACCTTAAAATGATATGCGTCTGTTCTTGTCGGCAGCACAATTGTTCTTAGAGACCGCTTGGAATGTTCAAGATGCCCTCAGTTCCGCAATTATACAAACCGTAACGCGTAACCCCTAACGTTTGGTGTTTTGCCTCCACACTAAGCGTTCAATACTCCATAAATAGTGTGACTAACTCGCGAGCCCGAGTACAGCTGAATATAAGATAGAAATATTGGTATGTCCATACTTGTTCAATGAAAGCCGGCTGTTTCACGAATAGAATCGAGAAGGATGTCATGGTAGTCACCACCAGCTTCCCACATGGAGAAGCCTCGGAGTCCGGTTGACGTTATGAAACTGCCTTTGTCGGCGAATGCCTGTCGAGAAGTCGTTTCAACGAGATATTTGACTACTAGGCCAGCCGACTTCATACCTGAGCATCATCATACGAAACCATGATTTCGCTGGTCTTGTTGTAAACATATGCCTACACCACCGTGTTAGTTGTTAAATTTTTCACCGTAGTACTTGGCTAGTTACTTACCGTTTTGCTGCAGTCATCAAATATATGATCAATTCCGACTTTCGGTTTTCCATCGGTATTGAGATACCCAAGCTCCATCAAACCCCAGAAACGGATTGTGCCACCAGGTCCGTTTGCGTTACCGCAAATGTCAGTACCAGCAACGTCGTCCCATGCGTCACCCACAGGCCCATCCGCTTTCGTGAAGGCTGGATACAACGCCAAGGAACTCCCATTGAAGGCTTCTGTCTTATTGACTGAAAATGAATGGCCGTACGCAGCCACACCGAGGACTATCTTGTCGAGCGGCATGCCCGCAGCTTGCCATGCCTTCACTTCTGACGCGGCTGATCCCACTTGGTTGGCAGGCGCAGCGCAACTGTCTTGAAGAGGCGAGTTGGGTCCGACCGCCGCACTCCAAGAACCCCACATGTCATAATTCATGATATTTACCCAGTCAAGGACTTTTGCAAAGCCCGAGACGTCCTTGGATGGGGTGCCGTCGGAACTTGAGAAGGGTAAGACGGCCGCCGCTGTGAGAATAAGATCCTTTCCAATGCAATGCTCCCGTAACTCTTCGAGGAAGGCCAGGAAGTTGGCGCTATCTTGTGGATCGATCGTGTTGCATCCGATACTTTGTTGTACCGGGTATTCCCAGCTGTTTTTTTTTTTAGGAGTTCGCATCGTCAGATGGATGCGTCCCCGAAACACAACTGTGCAAGAGCTTACTCAAATTCGAGCCCATCGAGTTGGTATTGCTCAGCAAAGTCGGTCACGGTCTCGACGAAAAGAGTCCTGTTCTCGGCCGACCCAACGTTGGATGACCACCATCGAGAACCGGACCATCCTCCGATAGACCCCAGCGCTTTGACGCCCTGTACCCTGGTTGAGTTCCTCACTTGTTCAGAAGAGCTATCGCTAACTTACGTTTCTGTGCGCAGCCTCGACAAACTGTGGCAACACGTCTGGATTAGAACCATCCAGAGTTACCTTCGTTACGTTGGGAGTTGTCAACCTAAAATTAGGGGTTGACTGCGTTCTAGCGTTCGATACGTGTGATGAACACGAGTACGTACGCGAAGGAGTAGGTTACGTGCGTATACTTGGACCAGCTGATGTCGGATACGGGGAATGCTGGAGTTGAGGTGGCGTGCCCACCCGAGAACCATGCAGAGGCCACATTGGTGACATCTGCATTACGGTGCTGGACCGGGATGCTTGCACCATGGCTAGCCTGCAAGGCTGAGAATAGAAAAATCGAACCGGAAAAAAGACAGGATAGCTTCATTTTCTAAAGAGGGACAGTGAAGGAGTGATTGAGTCTGTGATGAAGCAGAGTTAGGAGGGTTTTGGCCCTTATATGCGTTCGTTCATTCCGCTGTTCTAAAAATTGATTGACTCTCACCGATAGCCAGTCCGCCCATGCAAGTCAAGGCAGCCGGCGGCAAAGGCTTAAAGCACGTGGATGTGGTTCTCGAAACAGAGAGGATTTGACAAAGATGTGGTCATTGGAGTTACCCGAGACTCGTTTGATGGTTTATACGACAGGGCATCTCCCTGGTTCCACGGTAAGCAAACTTGCCTCAGGAACATGGCTAAATAGATCCTTCACAACGACACCCAGGCGATCAAGGTACGTAGAGTTACAATATCCACGAGGACATCAAGGGCCTCTAATATTTTCGTGCCAACTATATCTAGCCTAAGCAAGGTCAATTTAGGCTACGACGCGAGCGGTACCGGAATGCATTACATAAACGTTCCACTTTCCGTCCTGTTCTCGTGCTCTTTTCTCTCCTCCAGTCATTTCTTGGATTCCTAAGTGAACGTACTCTGGCTTTGTATTACGAGTTTGGAGTTGATAATGACATAATTTAGGAGATTACTCCTGCCAGGCCGGACTCCCAGCGACAAACCACAGCTGACAATGCGCCTACGACGACGGAGTGGAAGCGAACACAAATATGCGCATCGGCTTGGCATTCCCATTGCGAGCATTCTTTTCGGTACGTTCTCAACACTTTCCCCCGGATGACTTCATCAGGCTGATTCGCGCAGACCCGACATTCCAACACTGCCACTGGAAAGCTGCGACGTGCGTGGAAATGTACAATAATGCGCAGCGTTTTCACACACGACCCGACAAACACGGGTATCACGGAATGGGATCTTGCAATGCGATCGACATTCCCAAGTCGCAACTCGTTTCAAGGTCGACTCCAACGTTGCGTTGCGAAGTTTGCTCAACCTGCCATTGCACGGACATACTCATACTCAAGGAGCGTCGGAGCCTCTGCATCATATCCTGCGAATCTGACGGAATGGTGCATAAATCTCTGCGCAGCTCGCCCAGCTTTCCGCAGCAGTCCAAGACCATGATTAAACTCGAAGTCGCAGGGTGGCGGTGCATCTGCATACTACTTGCGTCACTAGTTCCTCCGATGCGAGGCTTCGACGTACGGAGAAGCTTTTACAAGGCAAAAACACCTCTGGGGCTGTTATGGACTTGGCAATCGACTACCTCAGATTTGGCACCTCTTATGTAATGCAGGCGTTTTTAAGCTCGAGTCAGAAAGGGTGTTTCGAACACCATCTTACCACTCCCTCCGGTTGGACTCAAACACCAACGCACGCGCGGTAAACATAATGACTGTCTCGCAACCGCTACCAATCGATGCACCGCGCATGTGCTGCTCTCGCACCGACGACGAGAAATATGCACAGCATTGTCACCACTACGAACATACGCTCCTAGACGATGATGCATTGCATGAACAGCAATTGCCGTCGACGGGGATTACGTCGAGTCTTGATTCCAGTCTTACTCGGGCTCTTGGCCGCATTTCTGCTGCTTTGCATGATATCTGCAGTTAGGATCACGTATTTCGCAGGGATTGACCAAGAGGCTGGCGTGAGAGAAGAAGGATGGCTCGGCATGCTCGATAATGGTTTCAAGATCATGAAACGTGCAGCAGTTGGAACGTCTGGGAATAGCAACAGCTTTGTCAATAACAAACGTATGTACGCCCCCTGGTCCATTTTCTATCGCTACTGACAACTGCGACTGTAGTATATCTCATCATTATTTTTGTTGGTTTAGCGGTCGTGGTCATCCTCGGAATCAGTCTTACCTTTTGCTGCTGCCGAGGTATGTGTCTAATTCCAGCTCATGAGGTGTGACATCATATCGTCGTTCACACTTCCAGGTTCATTCCGAAATCCCTTATGCTGCCCCTGTTATCTTTGCGCCTGCTGCGGTGGTCTGGGTGAGTAATCGACGTCTCGGTTCATGACAGATAATTCAACTGATGGATCAATTCTTAGCTTGCCTTGAGTGTATTGGTTGCGGGTTATGCGCTGCTGCGGATCCGCTGTAAAAAGCGAGAATACTAGCATTTTGGAGCAAGTGATATTAGATACCCATATGCTCCGAGTTGCACAAGACTGCCGTAACCGGAATAGTCATCTATCTTATATCATATAGTACATCACGGGTTAATTTAGCGTTACGTAGTAGGGTTTGACTCGCTTACTTCGCTTCATCCACCCTCCTTGCTTGTCAAATGTCCAGCCTGAATTCAACCCAGTACGCGGATTCTCCGAAAAACATACGTGTCTATTGTGAATCACGTTTTCGTTTATTCACTGTCCGATCCTCACATGATCCCTGCGGCTGAATAGGGCTTGCGATCATCGCTTACTTGGGCGTAGTTGGCGTTGGCTATGACATGTATGTTTGATACGCAAAAGTAAAATCACTCGCACAGCTAAATTTAGCAACTCGGCAATTTTCCATTCGTCAGAGGCGTTGCGTAAGCATTCCTTCATGATTTTAACTGCTCCTGCCAGCTGAACATTCCTCCTAGGGGTGCAATTGTGAACTCTACATACTTTCGAACGTACTTTGGCGTAATACAGAATGGAAAAACGAATGTTACCAAGTCTGACAATATTTCGTCTACCGTTTCGTCCGTGTTGCAGGCCGGTGCATTTTTTGGAAGCTTGAGTAGCATTCCTATCTCTCGTACGACACTTCTCTCTCAAGCAAATCGCGCTTGTTGATTGACTATGGTCCTAGAGAGGTACGGTCGACGATCTGCTCTCATAGTGTTTGGCGTGATCTTTCTCCTGGGCGCTGTACGTGTCACTGTCGCTTGTCAATGCTTTGGCCTAATAATCTTTGTAGATCCTCACTACCATTTCTGACGGTCGTTCAAGTGGCCTTAAAGAGATTTATGCGGGGCGCGTGATTAGTGGCTTTGGAATCGGCGCTGTATCAGCGATAGGTCCGTCCTATGTATCGGAGTGCGCGCCAAAGGAAGTGCGGGGAAGGGTCAATGGTCTTGTTCAGATTTCTGTAAGCCATATTGACGTTCTCAATTCGCATGTGTTTCACGATGCTAGGTTTCTCTGGGTACAATGATCGCCTACTTTGTGAACCGTAAGGAGTTCAACGCTATTCATCATCGACCGATTGCTTATTCGCTTCGCAGTAGGCGTTGGCGTACACTTTCCGCCTGGAGCAAGTCTGGAGAATTCCTTTCGCAATTCAACTCATTCCATTAGGTGTTATGTGCATAGGATTGCTGACCCTAAGAGTGAGTATTTGAGCTGATACATGCAAGGAGTCATCTGACGTGTGCGTCTATCAGGAATCCCCACGTTGGCTCTCATCAGTTGGACGATACGACGAGGCGATATGTAATCTCGCATATCTACGCAAAGAGCGTCCAAGGTTGTCATCGCAGAGATGGCGGAAATCGATGCGGCTATCCTAGAGGAACGCGAAACTCGTAAAGGTCTCGGACTCAAAGAAGCTGTGTTCGGGAAGGGAAACTTTGTCCGCTTCGTCATCTCTTTTGTCATATTTATGCTGCAGGGATGGACTGGAGGGATCGCGGTCAGGTATGACTTTTGATGTAGGTTATTCAATCATTCTCGTTACTACGCGCCTCAGATTTTCACATCTGTGAGTGGCGGCTTTCAGAAGCTATTATACGGAACGAAAATTCTTAAGCGGCCCACCAGATTGGCTTTACTGGTCTCACAAACTCTCTTCTTGCAAGCGGCATATATGGTTCGTAACGAATCTACAATACAAGGTTCATCAACTAACTGTTGTAGGTATCGTCAAAACGATTTCCACGGCCATCTACGTATATTACGGCCTTGAAACGCTGGGCCGCAGACGCTCCTTAGTCATCTCCACCTTGGGAATGGGAATCCTCTTCTTTATCATAGGCGCAGTCCTTAAAACACATCCTCCGGTCATTGCTTCACACCCGCCGCCAGCCAGTAAAGTCATGGCTGCGTTAATTTACATCTATGTTTGCTTCTACAGCGCAGGTTGGGGTAAGTTAAACCAGAATGACGTTTCTAACACGAAGTTAATAATTTGACAGGACCATTACCCTGGATATACGTTTCTGATATCTTCCCCACTCGCACAAGACAACTTGGCCTGTCGCTGGGTAGCGCTTCCCAGTGGCTTTGGAGTAAGCACAGGTCTTTGACTGTGTACAGTTAGCTCATCCTACGATGTATAGCGTTTGTGGTAATTAAGCTTACACCTCAGATGTTTATAATGTTTTTGTCTGCTCGCCATGTCGCGCAATCCAAACGGCACGACGGCCATCGAGTCACATCGTCGTGCGCGCTCAGCACAAATGATATCTTATCTGAATTTTCGCAGTCGTTCTAAATTGGAATCATGCTCGACGCGTGTTGCTCAGTGCACGCATGTCATGTATCTTCTTCTATTTGAGAATCAGTTATGTTGTCCGCGATTGTCTGATCAATACAGTGAGCATAGGTCCTGTACGAAAAAGCAAAAAAGGGTTGAGTTAGTCACATCTGTGCCGCAATCAGCCACGCGACGTGTGACGCTCTTCCGATCGCGTTGTGTCGTTACTGGGAGCCCAGATATCGACAAATACGGGTATTTGGACTATTCGGTTGATCTGCAGTGTGCCCACATCCTGAAAAGAGCGGTCGGTACCCGTGCATCTCGAACTGTTAGTTTAATCGCTTTTCCCAAATCCTTTCTAATCACTTAATTACAGGATCACGGAGCTGTATCGTTGTTTGACATTTTGGTCAACCTTTTCCCACGTGCAGCCAGCCGAGTGCGAGATCTGGGGGATACTCTTGATACGCCCTCAAATGGTATAATGCTAGACATGCAAACTCATCACTCCTTTGATCAATTCCGGTTCTGTCTTGTCCCTTGGGTGAGTGTTCCAACTGTACATGCACAAGATACAGCCAGATGAATTGCGTGTAGCCCAAGGATAACCCTGAACCACAAACATATAAAGTGAAACTTTTCAGAGCCAAACTTCGTGATATTAAGGAATCCGTCATCAAATTTGAAGATCATTCGCACAAGCACCAACAGCCACCGCTTCAGGAGCACGATCATAATCTTCGCTCGGGACAGAAACAGCCTACGACATCATCTGGCGTGGCTTTACCGGATTCTCAATTTATCGCAATTCATGCCGCTGTTGCTCATATACTGCACCTGAGTGGAGCAGCAGGATTTATTGATTACGTACTGCGGAGGTGGGGCGACGAGTTTCCAAAGCTTAAGGTACCCAAGGCGGATGAGCTTGAAGATCTAAACTATCTTGCGTCGGCATTCGCTGCTGCTGATCTGACTCCTGGGATGGGTAACCCTGCTATACATTAGCCTTTAGGTTTGGGCCACTGCCTCCACAAATAAACGAAATCAATCATTACTAAGCGCAAGAGCTAACTTGCGCGTTTCGTAATTATTTTGAACTTCGGCAGCAGTTGTCAGGCTAAATCGGTAGGAGTGAGGCAACCAGAATGATCTATGAATTGTTCTAACGATAAATCTATGTCGTAACATGAAGAGCGATAACCCGCGCCCCGTCATTTGAAAGCAACCCCAGCAGACTATTGCTTACCCATAGTATGCTTTGCGCGACTGACACAGTACTGCGGGCTCAGACAAAATGAAAAACAGTAATCTTTTCAACATTTCCCCATTGCTGATTTGCGCACCGCATCCACGCATACACCTTTTATGTAAACGTGACTCGGACCTAACCGGAACCCAAAACGTCTTCCGATCGCGTTCAAGTTCTTTGTTGTGAAAGCCACTCATTAAATTTACTATCGCGGTAGTAGTATGTCACATCGTCACGCTGATTCTGCATCTTCTGCTGGCGGCACTGATGTGTCAATGCAGTCTAGTGACGAGGTGGCGGAAATGTTGACCAGAAGCCAATCACCGATCCCTGAAGCCTCTGTTCCTGAACCTGCTCCAGGGGCTCCTCTACCCGGAGCAACGGCCGCTCCTTCGTCTCGCGATGGGTCAATAGATTCCGTTACGTCTGTTAGGTCAATTAGCGATATTATTCAGCCGGACCAGGTAACCAATATGAAAGAGCTACTCGACAACCTGAACAAGCATCCAACGACTGCTCTTGTTAAACTGGCAACGGGGGACTTATCAGTGCTCTCTAGGATAAACCCGTCATATCGCTTACTTCCAGCGCCATCGGATACGAAACAAGAAGTACGCATTGATTGTCATCGGTTGTTAAATGCGATGCTTCGATATGCAAGCTCGGAATCTGAAGATTCTCGTAAGGCAGAGCTCTATGTTGCTGCTGCTATTGTATCCTGTCGAGGGGACTTGGACCAATACATTCGCCTCGCTAACACATGGTTCGGCCTCTTCCTTTGGCCATGTGCGCCAATTTCATTTTGAAGGTTGTATATTTATTGAATTCATTCTAGTTCGACAACAGGAAAGGTATACTGCAGAATACGTCTCCGAAAATGCAACGCCCACGGAAAGTGAAAGGCATGCTGGTTTAACTGAAATTCGTAAACGGACTACTAAGATGAAATATGTTGTACGCGAGAGCTTTACGACCCATTTCGATGTTGTTTATTTCATTTCTTCGTTCAGGTGATAGCTCGCGATGATTATAAATGTGTTATTTCTGGATTTGTCGATTATGCTAAATACAAGGATAGTGAACGCGATGTGGTGTTTCTGCTGGCAGTGCACCCACATTCTGAAGAGGGCAGTTGGAGTCTGTGCAACTCGAACCGTTAGTTTGATCACTCTTCCTTGCCTTTTTAATGACTTAATTACAGGATCACGAACCTGTATGACATCCTTATCCGTCTTTTCCCGCGTGCCACTGCCAGCCAATTGCGAGATCTAGGGGGCAAACTTGACACGCCTGCGAACGGTATAATGCTGAACAGCAACCTCCATTTGGCCTTTGATTATTTTCTTTTCTGCCTTGTGCCTTGGGTGAGTGTTGATTATAAAACACGGAATACCAGTTGACTTGCTCGTAGCCCTTGAATGAGAACCCCAATCCAAATACATATAAAGTTGTGAAATTTTGTGTGGGCGATATTCACAGTCTCAATGCGGGATGTATAATTAAATTTGAAGACCATTCGCACAAAAATCGAGCGCCTTTACAACCACCTCCAGCACACAATTATCATCCTCGCTCCGAACAACAAGAACCTACCACACCTGATGGTGCCAGTGTGGATTTACCGGATCCCGAATTTATTGCGATCCACGCCGCCGTCACCAATATAATGCACATGACCGGAGCAGCAGGATTTATTGATTGCATACTGCAGAGGTGGGGCGATGAGTTTCCAAAGCTTAAGGTACCCAAGGCGGATGAGCTTAAAGATCTAAACTATCTCGCGTCGGCATTTGCTGCTGTTGATCTGATCTCACTAGGCCTCACTGGGAGTAGCTTTACTACTTTACATTAGCGTTCGGTACCTTTACCCCGACTCCATGAATGAACGAAATCAATGCCAAATCAGCCACGTGACCCGTACCCATGAGTCATGACGCGGACGCGTGACATATTCCGATCGCGTTCTTTGTTGTGAACGCCACGCGTCGTCCTTACCACTTACTACTATCGCACTCGCTACTATGTCACATCGTCGCACTGGTTCTGCCTCTTCTGCTGCCACTGATGTGTCCATGCAGTCCAGCGACGAGGTGGAAGAAATGTTGACTAGAAGCCAGTCGACGATCTCTGAAGCCTCCATTCCTGACCCTGCTCCAGATGCTCCTCTAACCGGAGCCTCGGCCGCTCCTCCGTCTCGTGATGGGTCGATGGATTCCATCACGTCTGTTAGGTCAATTAGCGATATCATTCGGCCGGATCAGGAAACCACTATTAAAGAGCTACTCGACGACTTGAACAAGCACCCAACGACTGCTCTTGTTAAACTGGCAACGGGGGATTTATCAGTGCTCTCTAGGATAGACCCTTCGGATCGCTTACTTCCAGCGCCATCGGATGCGAAACGAGAAGTACGCATTGATTGTTATCGGTTGTTAGATGCGATGCTGCGATATGCAAGCTCTGCAGGCTCGGAATCTGAAGACTCTCGTAAGGCAGAACGCTATGTCGCGGCTGCTATTGTATCCTGTCAAGGTGACTTGGATCAATACATACGCCTCGCTAATACATGGTTCGGCCTCTTCCTTTGGCCGTGTGCGTCCATTTCATTCTAGTAGTTTGTATATTTATTGAATTTATTCTAGTTCGCCACAATGAGAACCATACTGCTCAAGACTTCTCTGAACATGCAACGCCCACGATCGAAGAAACTGCAAGTCATGCTGGCTTAACTGAAATTCATGAACGGACTTCTAGGATGAAAGAGGCTGTACGTTAGGTCCTTCCGATGCATCACTGGCAGTATTTATGTATATTTTTCCTGGCTCAGGTAATCGCTCGCGATGATCATAAATGTGTCGTCTCTGGGTATTTGGATATTGATAAAGAGATAGATGAACGTCACGGTGCAAGAGCAGTCTTGCATTGTGCCCACATTTTGAAAAGAGCAGTTGGAACTCGCGCAGCTAAAACCGTCAGCATCGACAATCATTTGTTTGATTCCTTTTAACAACATTTGCTGCAGGATCGTTGCTCTGTATCGTTGTTTGACATTCTTGTTCATCTTTTCCCCCGCGCCGCCTACGAATTGCGGAATCTAGGGGATATACTCGACACCCCTGCAAATGGCACGATATTAGCTGAACAAATTCATTCTGTATTCGACCGTTTCAAATTCTGCCTCGTACCTTGGGTGAGTTTTGATTATAATTTATGTGTACTCCGAATACAACTAGATGATTTGCTTCAGCCCAAGGAGAACCCCGAACCAAACATGTATAAAGTTGTCAAATTTACTAACGTTGAAATTCCTGGTCTCCAGGCATCCGTAATCAAGTTCGAAGATCATTCACACCAGCATCAAGAAACTCTCGAACCACCCCCGGCGCATGACTATCATCTTCGTTCCGGGCAACAACGGCCCGCCACGTCGTCAGGCGTGGCATTGCCAAACTATCTTGCGTCAGCATTTGCTGCTGTAGATCTGACTCCTGGGATGGGTAGCCTTACTATACATTAGCCTTTGGAGCTTTTACTCAGACTGAATGAACGAAATCAACGCCACAGCGCTTATATTACCACTTTTGTCACATACGGATCAACCAGGTAAAAGTTTTGACTCGGTTACGCGTCATGCATTCATGTATCACAACTTAGAGCTAAGATTGCGTTATCCAGTGCTCGTTGCTTCCTGCTTACGCAGGGTTCTTACCTTGGTTCTCAACACCCGACTACATCGTCCGGCATGGCTTTACCAAGTGCAGAATAATTCTTGCCATCCACGACCGAGACCGCAGAAACAAAATGAGCGCTGAGATATAGTGGCCGTGATTCACTTGGTAGATTACAGAATACGTATTATTATCTTTTCGAATCGTTGATCTGCTAGAGCCTAACCATAAGTATGGGTACAAAACGTCACGCCACGTACGCACCTTCAACCTCTCCTCTCCCATCAATCAGTCGAAAATGCACGTTATGTCCTCCGCAAATGCGTGATCGCAACCCATATGGTCTCCTTTTTGTTCCACG
>WNGI01006791.1_pt1 | contig 16036 bp, 14 predicted proteins | sample 5400621 | NCBI WGS metagenome assembly WNGI01 (sample SAMN13153374, study PRJNA577476) | soil metagenome | isolation source: 20 cm soil or saprolite under Garry oak tree replicate 1 | place: USA:California | collected 2016-06-15 | reverse complement strand
ATCCCTAGCTTTGATTGGCGTTTATCGTTGTCCGTCTGACTTCAAATCAACTGTGCTTCCCCGCGTATTTCCCGGAGCCGCCTACCCTGGCTTCCCTTGCCCAACTGTGATGCGGGACGTGACGCGCGCTGCCGCGCTGATCATTAGCGAACTCAACTGGCGTCATGATCGCTTGTCTGAACGAGCGAACGTTGCGGATCTTCGCGAAATCCTTCCCGCCGTAGGCAAAGATCAAACCGGTGAAAACCGTTTTGGCTAAACCGCTCGGCTCTGTCCGCTTGACAGTAATTCTACTTAGGCAGAAAATCACGCCCGCAATCGATACAGAGGAGGAACATGATTGTGAAATTACAAAAAGTTTATCACATGGGCATACCGGTAGATAATTTGGATCGCGCCAAAGATTTTTACGCTCAAGTTCTCGGCATGGAATATCTCGGCCGCGTCGGCGGCAATCCGAACAATCCGGACTCGTTTCCGATTCACGGCGTAGCGCAAAAGCTCGACCGTTTCCGCTGCGGCAGCGACGACGTGGTGTTGTTCGAGCGGCCCAAGCCGATCCAACGCGACGCGCTCGATGAAGACGGCATCTTTCATCAGGCCTTCGACATGGCGTGGGAAGATTATAGTGACGCCTTGAAAACAGCCAAAGACCTCGGCAAATTTCACCGTAGCGTCGAGCGCGACAGCGGCAATACCATTTACATGTTCGACTCCGAGGGCAATTACTTGGAATTGCATTTTCCCCGGCCCGGCGGCCGGCGCGCCCGGCAAGCGAACTGAATTTCGGAACATCTCCCGCCAAGACGCAAAGCCCGCAAAGGTCGGAGATTATGGTTGAAAATCAGGGGTGAGAGTTTTCCTCTTTCCCCTATAAACTTGGCGCCTTTGCGCCTTGGCGGGAAAAATTCCGAGATCTGATTGCGCCTTCGTCTCCGACTCAATCCAGTAGAAAAATTCATTGGGACAACAACATGGACAAACCTGTTAAACTCACCATCGGCGCCACCTCCAAGCGCGTCGACATCGCCAACGTCGTCGCCCTGACGTTTTTCAACAATGTAGAATTGCCGCGCCAATCCGAACTCCACGTTCGCATGGGCTGGCGTGACTCCGAGCTCGGCGGTACCGGCCCGGCGATTCTTGTCGACAAAAAGAAATGCGACTTCGGCTTCGGCAACCCGGTAGGTCTCTCGGCGATGGCTTACCTTGGCCGCGGGTTTTATAAGAAAAAAATTCCGCTGCGCGCCATCGGCGTATTTCCGACCTGGGATCGACTTATTTTCGCGGTGCGCAAAGAGACCGGCATCCACTCGCTCGACGACGTCAAAAAACAAAAATATCCGCTGCGCGTCTCGACGCGCCGGCGCAACAAACTGCAAACCACGGCCTACGCCATAGAAGAAGTGCTCAAAGCCTACGGCATGAGCTACCGCGACGTCGAGCGTTGGGGCGGCAAAGTGATGGAGGTGTCTTCCCCGAGTAGCAAAGAGCGTAAAGATCATATCGCGTCCGGCAGTGCCGATGCCGTCTTCGACGAAGGCGTCAAAAGCTGGGGCGAGCGCGCTCTCGACTCGGGGATGCGATTCTTGCCGATCAACGACGCCGCCGCGCGCCACGTGCAAAAACTTGGCTTCCCTACCGCCATGCTTACACGCGGACAATATCCGAAGCTCGAGCAGGCAATTCGCTGCGTCGATTTTAGCGGCTGGACTTTTTTCTGCCATGCCGACTTGCCATCATCGATCGCTTACGACATGGCCAAAGCCGTCGATCTTTGCCACGCGCAAATTCCCGTCGATCATTTCGACAAGCGGCCGATGACAATGACAGAATTCTGCCGCGGCGGCGAAGCCGGGCAATTGAATATCCCGCTCCATCCCGGGGCAAAAAAATATTTCCGCGAGAAGGGATATGTTGATTAGGAAAATCTCCCGCAAAGGCGCAAAGACGCTAAGTTCGGAAGAAAATACTTCTTACCTTTGCGCCTTGACGCCTTTGCGGGGAACAGTCCGATTGGTCAAGCTTCACTAGTACAATGGCAACACGATTACACCGCTGCGCGCATCGCATCTTACTCGTCACACTTCTCGCGGCAATAATGTTCTGCTCCGCGAGAGACCTTCGCGCCGAGTTGTTTCGCATCGCGCTCTCTACCCGAGACTTCGGTTATCTGCCGCTCTACGTCGGTATGCGCGCCGGTATGTTCGCCCAGGAAAATCTCGACGTCCAATGGATTCAAGTGGGTTCCAGCGTCGTCGTGACGGCTTTGCTGGCCGGCGAGATCGATGTCGCTGGCATCGCCGGGTCTTCGATGCGCGCGGCGGCGCGCGGTGCGCCGCTCAAAGCAGTGTTTTTCCCCTACCACCGCTCGCTTTTCGTGTTAATGGGCGCCCCCAGCATCAAGCGCGTGCAAGACTTGAAGGGAAAAGTTATCGGCACCACGGGGCCCGGCGGCACCACCGAGCTGGCCGCATCCATGGTGCTGCAGAATCACAACATGGACCCGAGGAAAGACGTGACGTTCATGAATATCGGCGGCGCGGAGACTTCCGTGATCGCCATGCGCAACGGCACGATTCACGCCCGTGCTTTTAATCCCGACGCCGCGGTGCTGCTCAAGAAACAGGGATTCACGGAATTGGCCGTCCTCGCGGACATGGGACCCTGGCCTTGGGCGGGATACTCGACCTCGGACGCGCACTTGAATAGTCGCCGCGACAAGCTCAAACGCTGGACGCGCGCGATGGTGAAGAGTCTGCAATTTATCAAAACCCGCAAAGACGAGACGCTGAAAATCGCCCAGGGCGAATTCAATCACCCGCGCGACGTGATCGAAGGGGCCTGGGAAATTTGCATGAAAGCTATCGACGCGCAAAATCCCGGCGGCGTGAGCGACGACGATATGCGCAAGAACATCGATTTAACGATCACCCAGCCGTTGAAGCTCTCCGCGAGCCCGCCGTTGGCGCAGTTGGTGGACTTTTCCGTGCTCCGCGAAGTTCATAAAGAATTGGGAATTGCGCGTAAATAGAAATTGTTTGAACAAGGAGTTTTTCCGATGCCGCGAAAATTTCTTGCTTCTTTAGTGCTTGCAGTGCCGCTGCTATGGTCGGTCGCGCTGCGCGCGCAAACGACGGAATCCAAGTTGGGTGCGCTGGAAAAACTCTCTCTGCAAGAACGCCAGCAACGTTTATACGAAGCCTCAAAGAACGAAGGCGAGGCGGTGATCTACGCCAACATGGACGTGTCGGCGATGAAACCGCTGACCGACGGCTTCATGAAACGCTATCCCGGTACAAAAGCGGCCAGCGTGCACTTTTCCGGTGCGTCGATCATTACCCGCCTCGATTCGGAAGCCCGTGCCGGCAAGCCGATTTCGGATGTCGTTCTGAGCGGGCAGTTAGGCGTCTTGGCGCTGATCGATAAGAAAATCGCCATGCGTTATCGCTCCCCCGAACGAGAATTTTTCCGCGACGGCTTGAAGGACAAAGACGGCCTGTGGACCGCCTACATGACCAACGTCATGGTGAGCGCCTACAACACCCGCCAGGTGAAAAAAGAGGAAGCGCCGCGGACCATTGAGGATCTCTTGAAGCCGCGCTGGAAGGGCAAGCTCACCATGGACAGTCAGTCCTATGTTTGGTTCGGCACGATGATGCAGTATCTCGGCGAAGAAGCCGGTTTGCGATTCATGAAGCGTTTGAACGAGCAGAATATTTCGCACCAACGCGGCCGGCGGCTGATGACTCAACTGGTTGCCGCGGGCGAATTCGACATGGCCGTGGAGACGAATTTGAATTCCGTGCTCACCCTGAGCAAGCAGGGCGCGCCGTTGGCGTTTGCGCCGATCCAGCCCTATTTCTTGAGTCCGAGCCTCGTCTTCATGAGCGCCAATGCCCCACACCCGTATACCGGCGCGCTGTTCATCGACTATCTGTTATCCGAGGAAGGACAGAAGATCGTCGTGACCACGAATCGCATGCCCGCGAACGCCAAGGTTAAGTCGCCCGAGAGCCAGATTTTAGAGGGCCAGGACGTGCGCACGCCGAATATTTTCGATATAGGAAAGCGATATCAGGCGATCGGCAACCGCTATCGGGAGATCTTCGAAGGAGCAAGGTAACAACCTTATGTTCCAATGGTTTCAGTCGTTCCAATCGTTCCAGGCGTCCCGGAAACAATTGGAACCACTGGAACGATTGAAACGTTTGGAACAGATCTTTGCGATTTAAGAAAGGACCTAGTCATGTCCACTAGACCTCGCATTACTTTGGGCCTGCCCGATCATCCCCGCTGCCAGGCGATTATCGACGGTAAAGTCGGTATCGAAGGCTATGAGCTCGAAGTCGATCCTCATTTCGTTTCTTCCGGAGAGCGCCACTACAAGTATCTGCACGGCGAGTGGGATGTCGGCGAGGTTTCCGCAGCAAGTTTGCTCCGCGCCATTGAGAAAGGACAACAGCTGCTTGCGATTCCGGTCTTCTTCGAGCGTGGCCCGCGCCAGCGCAACATTTATCATTGCGAGAATCATCTAAAACATCCGTCGGAGCTGAAAGGCAAAAAGTTCGGCTGCTTCCGTTACGGCGCCACTGCCGTTGTTTGGGCGCGCGGCTACTTGCTCGATGCGCACAACATCAAGACGACTGACATGCAATGGTTCGTTTCCGGCCGAGAAGTTTTCATCGGCCACGAGCTGCCGGTCAAAGTGCAGCGCATCGAGCCGCCGCCGCCCTTCGGCGAAGAGAAGCTCGTGCTTTCGAAAATGTTGAACGAAGGCGAATTGCACGGCGCCGTGGTGCCCGGGGACAACGGCTATGCCGGTTTCTTCGGCGGCGGCGAGACGCCGAAGATGATGGCCGCTTATCCGGATGTAAAGCCGCTCTTCGATGACAATCAAGAAATCATCGATTACGTGAAAAAGACCGGCATTAACCCAATCATGCACGTCTTATCGATCCGCCGCGAGGTCGCTGAGCGTCACCCCGACTTTCCCGCGAAATTGACGCGCGCCTTCATGGAAGCCCGCGACGTTGCACCACAGTACATGCCCGCCGACGAAATCGCCGGCTATCGGAGAGAACGCGACGAGCTCGGCGAAGATCCCTACGCCTACGTCATGGGTGAGAACGAAAAACGTACGCTAGCGGCCATGAACCGCTATCAGATCGAGCAAGGACTGATGAAAGCTACGCTACCGATGGACGAGCTGTTCGTCGGACACGTGGGATGAGACGATCGTGATGCAGCTATTCGTCCTATTTGTCCTAGTGGTCTTACCCGTCGCGACCGCGCGCGCCGCCACCCTCGAGGACGCCGCCAAGACCGAAGGCGAAGTCGTCCTCTACAGCTCGCTCAACAATGAACAGATCGTCACTCTCGTCGACGCCTTCAAGAAAAAGTATCCGAACATCAAGCCGTCGTTTTATCGCGGCACCAGCGATCGAGTTTTGCAGCGCGCGGTCACGGAGTCCAAAGCCGGCCGCTTCGCCGTCGATGTCGTCACTGCGGCAGGCTTTCAACTCCAGCTGATGAAAGAATCGGGACTGACGCAAAGATTCGTGCCGCCGGAAGCATCGTCCTACAACGAAGGCTTCAAAGATCCCGGTACAACATTCAGCTGGTGAAACCGAACGAAGCACCCCAAAAATACGAAGATTTGCTTGCGCCTCGTTGGAAAGGCCGCCTCGGCGTAAACCTCCTGGATCCGGAATGGTACGTGAGCCTGCAGTGGCGCTGGGGCAAAGAAAAAACGCGGAATTTTTTAAAGGCGCTCGCTGCGCAGCAGCCGGGCGTGCGCGATGGCCACAACATCACGGCACAACTTTTAGCCGCGGGCGAGTTTCACGCCGTGACCAATACCTACGCGCACATCGCCGCCCGCATCAAAACCCAGGGCGGCCCCGTGCAGTACGTTTTCGACGAGCCGGTGATCACTTACGTTCATCCGATCGCGTTGATGAAGGCCGCGCCTCATCCCAGCGCCGGTAAACTTTTGATGAGTTTCATTCTCTCCGTAGAGGGCCAGCGCATGTTGCGCGATCAGGGAAGAATTCCCAGCCATCGCGACATCGATCCGCAAGTCTTTTCCCTGCGCAATGTAAAACTCTTCGCCAGCGATCCACGCTTGGCTAAAGAGTACAGTGCCGCAGGTGACGAGATGCGCGCAATCTTGGGCGCGCGGTGAACCATAGAACGTTGAATACTGAACCGCATTTCTAACGATTTGAACGGCTTGAACATTTTGAACGATTTGAACGAGTGACGTTTCCAAAGAGGCAGCGACAAAATGAACTTATTTCCGGCAAAACGCACTACCCCTCTACCGGGCGGCTACATGGGCAAAATTCTCCGCGTCGACCTGACAACCGGAACGTTGAAGGACGAAAACTTGCCCGAAGAGCCGATCTTGAAAAAATTTGTCGGCGGCCAAGCGCTGGCGTTATATATTTTAATGAACGAGTTGTCGCTCGATGCCACGCCGTTCGGGCCGGAAAACATCGTCGTCATGATGACCGGGCCGCTCACCGGCAACGGCTTCACTCCCGGCGGCACGAAAATGACCGCGGTGTACTTGAGCCCGCTGACAAACACGACCCTAGGTCGCGGCGCGACCAGCGGTTATTGGGGAACCTATCTGAAGGCCGCCGGTTACGACGGAATCATTCTCACCGGCGCCTCGCCGAAACCGGTTTATCTCTACATCAAAGACGGCAAGCCGGAATTGCGTGACGCCGCGCAAGTCTGGGGCATCGGCACGCGCGACACCGAAGACCGATTGCGGGAGATCGTCGACAATCGCGACGCAAGAGTGCTCTGCATCGGCCCTGCCGGCGAAAACATGAACCGGGCTGCGATGCTCGCCAACGATTACAATCATTTCGCCGCGCACAGCGGCGGAGCTGTGCTTGGCTCGAAAAAACTCAAAGCCATCGTCGTCTCCGGCACGCTGCGGCCAAGCTACCGCGACAAAGCGAAGCTGGCCGATGCCGGCGCGCGCTGGCGCAGTGTTTTGCAGCAGCACGACGTGAAAAAGAAGAAAACCAAGTACGGCCACGGCGACGCTTGGGGCGCGCTGAACAATCTCAACTGGCGCAGCACCGACATTCAACCCGCGCATATCAAGGGCTTCGATCAAAACGATGTTGTGCTCCGTCCCTGTTTTCAGTGCGCGCGCATGTGCCCGTGGGACGCCAAGCTCGGCGAAGGCGAATTCAAAGGCACGGTGGTGCATTTCAACGCCGGCGGCGAATGGCTCGATACCTTTTTCAATCTCGGCATCAAAGGCAACGCCGTGCTCTACTTGGCCGAGAAGATCAATAATTTGGGCATCGAGTGCAGCCACTTTTCCTGCGGTGCCGGCGTCGCTTTCGAAGCGTGGGAAAAAGGACTCCTCGGTCCGGACCGAACCAACGGCTTGAAACTCGAATGGGGCAACGTCGAAGCCGTCGACAAACTCTTGGACATGGCGGCGCGGCGCGAAGGTTGGCTGGGAAATTTGCTGGCTGAGGGGCCCAAGCAGCTCGCCGAAGCGCTCGGCGGCGACGCGCCTAAATGGGCCGTGCACACTAAAGGCGGCACGCCGGCGATGCACGAGTGGCGCCCCCTACTCGGTCAGATGCTGCGCGAACTTGTCGCCAGCGGCGGAATGAAACCGCAAGGCGGTGGATCAAAGAATCCACCCCCCGACCTGCGCGACAACGAACACTGGGGTCCGTTGGAGATGGATCAACCGGACGGTTGGGTGTGGTCCCATGTTCTATCCGAGCAGTATCGGCAATTCACCGGCATCTTCGGTGGCTGCTGGTTCGCCCAAGAAAGTCACAAAAAAGACGGCCTCAACAGCATCGTCGACGCTTTCAACGCAATCACGGGCTGGAACTTTACGATGGACGACGCGTTGCAAGCTGGCCACCGCAGCATGATTCTGCAAAGCCTCTTCGGCACCCAGCGCGGCTGGATCGCCGACTTCGACTGGCAAGACGTTGGTCCGAGATTTTTAGAACCGATCCCCGACGGAAAATACAAGGGCTTCACCATTGCGAAGTGGCTACCGGACATGATCTGGGAATACTACAAACTCTCCGGCCGGCACGAACGAACCGGGCGACCATACCAGGACACGCTGGAGAAACTCGGGCTGGAAGAATTTTCGGAGTGGGCCCAGCTTGATTAAAGATGTCATCCTGAGGCGAAGCGGAAGGCTCTCGACTTCAAACATGCAAAAATACGAGATGCTTCGCGAAGTTTATCGTGAGTCTTGCCGAAGGGCTCAGCATGACACGCGCATGATTCCGCTCATTCTGTGTCACAATCCCTAGGATGGGAGAAGCGAACCGATGCCCCTCGATCCGCTGATTCGATTCTACGGAATTTCCTCCAGCAACAAGCTCGCGCCTTTTATCGGATTTCTCACCCGCAACTTCTTCTGCACCAGCCACACACGCGCGGCAACCGGATGAACGACTGGAACGCCGAGATCATTCTCAACCGCGACGATGTCTTTCACCTGCCACGCGCCCGAGCCGAGTAAGTAAATTCCTTGCGCCGTTGGGTGCTTGTTGAATGAGGATTTGAGATGCTGATAGATCGTGTCCGTTGATATCTTGTCTGCTTCATACGGCGTCGTATCCATCCCTTCCATCCCGAGAACTTCGAAACCAGCGTCGGTGAAATACTGGGCAAAGAGCGAATTGAGTTTCTCGTCGTTAAAATAAGTGCACCCAACGAACTTTTTGATTCCCAACGCGCGCAGCGCTTCGGCCTGCGAGATGCCGGAAGTGAAGATCGGAATTTTGTATTTTTCCTCCCAGCCGCCGACGATTTCCTGCTCGGCTTTGTGACCGCGCACCATGAACGGCGGCCCGCCTTCCGGGTGAATCAGCTCGACGCCGATCTCCGCGAGCTCGGCGACTTTCGCATTGTAGGTTTCCAACGCGCCGAGATAGCCCCGTTCGGAATGTTCCTTGATGCCGGCGTACATCGGAATACATCCGACGCCTTCAGGCAAAAGCCGAATGAATTCCACCAAAGAACCTGAACCATAGGTAGGCTTCACGACTCCGACAGTTCCACGCCATGTTCCCGAAGACATTGAACCCTCCTTCCTGAGTTCCATCCCGGCAAGATGACGGCATGCTAGTCGCAAGTGATCACGGAAAACAAGAGCTAATCGGTCAGACCTTGCCGATCAATCATCCTTTTTCGATCATTAATCCTCGTTGGTCGCGATCCTGTTGACGCCTGCAAAACTTAAATGTTACACCCACGCTGTCGCCATCATGCATGCCTCGACGGATCGCACGCCCAAATGAAATATTCACGTAGCTTGAACAGTACCGGGGGATGACATTCATTCTGCATTGACGCTACCAGGCACGCCGGTGACAGCTCAACCAAACTCTGTCGATATTGGGCATAGAATTTGATGCGGTATTATTAAGGTCCTCTCGGCGCCGACCGTTCCCTAACTGAAACAGTATTCATTATCTGAATAGTCACCGACCAAGTTCTACAATGGAACCTTCTGTGCCAGAAGAGTCAGCGAACAGCCGAATCAGATGGATTCTGCCTACATGCTTTTGTCTTGGCGTATTTCTGCGCATCTATAATTTCTGGGGGCCAAACTTATGGCTCGATGAATACGGGACATGGTGGGTTGTATCCGGTTCCACTTGGGCAGAGGTCGCGGAACGGGCAATAAAAACTCAAGGTCAGTCGCCGTTTTATTACCTTATTGTAAAACTGTTTACGCGTATGTTTGGGGAAGGATCATTTCAGTTGCGCTTGCCATCTGTCATCTTCGGGATCTTGACGCTCTTTGTCGCCTTCCGCTTAGCCAGGCAATTATTTCACGACCAAACTGTGGCGCTCACATCTGTAGCCGTGTTCAGCGTCAACGAGCAGCTTATTTGGTTTTCGCAGAATGCCCGGCCCTACGCACTGGCGTTATTCTTAACACTCGTTTCGTTTCTATTTTTTCTCCATTTTTTACAGTCGCGACGGCTGCGTGACGGCACAGTTTATACGGTGACGACAGCGCTGCTGATCTATTCCCACTTCTTGTTTGCCTGGGTCGTCGTCATCCAAGTTGTTGTCGTGACGCTCAGATTCGGTTGGCGGGACCTGTCATCCAAGTGTTGGTTACTGGCATACTTGCTAATCGCCGGTTTATGTCTGCCCTTATCTGGTCAGATCCTCAGTTTGTATGGAAGACGGCAAACGCTTGATTGGGTACCTAATATCGTTCAATCCATCCAAGCCTCGGCGCTCGCGCGCGGCTTTGCGGACCCTTGGGCGCTGGTTTTAGCTACCTTCACTCTGCTCGCAGTCGGTATCAAACCCATCGACCTTCGACCATCTCCCACGCGCGAAGGTCTATTATTTCTACTTGCATGGTTGATCATCCCTCTCGCGGGAATATGGACGGCAGCGACAATCATCGGAGTGTCCTTTTTTGAGGCACGCTATATTCTATTCGTCTACCCTGCGGCCCTTTATCTGTGGGCTTGGCTGATGCTTCATGTAAAACATGCGAATTGGCTCCGCTGGCTTCCAGCCGGTGTATTTCTGGCGGCAACGTTAAGCATTTCTTTAATCCCTTACCTTTTTGAAACCGGTGCTTTCAGACATTCTGAAAGATTGGGCTGGGACCAAGCTGCAAGAACATTGGCTGCTGCAGGTCGACCCGGCGATCTGGTCGTTTTTTATTCGGCTTTCATCGAAGCCGATCTGTTTGCTCAGAGACCTCAGGACACCTACCTGCTGTCTTATGTTGGCTGGCCACTTATCGCCCATCTTCCGCCGAACCATAGTTTCACTTTGGTCAGCCTGCCGCTCCTTCAAAACGAGCGCACGGATCCCTATATCAAATCGCTCGAGATACGAGCCGCGAAGCACGATCGAGTTTGGGTTATCGGTCCCGACAAGCAACGCGAATATTTCAACGACAAACTGATTTCACAATTTAGCTTTCACCCCGTCCCTGGCTACCTGAGTGACAACATAATAAAAGCTTCATTACTTGTTCGATCAGGCAGCGGATCGTAAACGAACGGCAAAGCGGTCGGGTTGAGTGTTGACGGATTGAAACTCGAAGTGATAGATGACCGCTGATAGTTTCCGAGCAGGACTCGAAAGGACAATTCATGACCACTAGTCCGATTGAAACTTTGACTCAGCAGTACGGCAACCTGGTGCCCACCGGCCGGCTCATAGACGGCAAGCCGCGCAGCATTCTTTTCGACGCGACCAAGTGCATCGGCTGTCGCCATTGCGTACAGGCGTGCAAGGATTGGAACGATCATGACCGAACGAGTCTCTACGAATTATCCAGCACGAATTGGATCACCATGGAGCCACCGGTGCTCGAAGGTCTCTCGCCGCTTTGGGCGCGCAACAGTTGCATGCACTGTAACTTCGCCGCCTGCGCCGCGGTGTGTCCCGTCGAAGCAATTACCAAATATGAAGAAGGCCCTGTGGTCATCAACAAAGACGTTTGCATCGGCTGCGAATACTGCATCCACGCTTGCCCGTGGGAAGTCATCACCAAGAATGACATCACCGGCAAAGCCAGCAAATGCACCATGTGCAGCGATCGCATCAGCGAAGACAAGCAACCCTTTTGCGTCCAGGCCTGCCCGGTCAGCGCGCTCGACTTCGGCTTCTCCGAAGAAATTTCCGACAAAGCCAAGAAGCAAGCCGAGGCGATCGGCGGTTACATCTACGGCGAGAAGGAAGCTGGCGGCGGCAATGTCGTTTATGTGCTGAAAGAGGTCAAAGAAAAATACGGCGTGCGCAACATCGGCGCGGAGAAATTCCCGAAGCACAAAATCCCGCTTGGCCTGATGCTCAAAGATCTGTTCACGCCGCGCTGCGGCATCGCCGGCAAACTGCGCGCGCTCTATCTGGCGATCATTCATCCGAAGCGGCTCATCTACCGGTATTTTTCTTGAAACTTAGCAGAGATTAATGTGCCGCTGAATTGGTTTTCTCTCTCGTTGGAGAGTGTCTTGCAATGTCATCCTAAACCTTGCCGAAGGGCTCAGCATGACAGCCGTAGAGTTGGCCGAATTGTAACGTCAACGGGGAGCAGGTTAAATTAATTCGCTACGAATGAAAACTTACAGAACCATAATTCTGGCTCTCATATTGTCATTCGCGACAAGTTTCGCGCGCGCCGAAAAAATCCTCACGGCGATCCCCCAGGCAAACCTGAATTATCTTTCCATCTACGTCGCCGACGCAAAAGGATTCTTTAAAGACGAAGGGCTCGAAAACGAAACCGTTGTCATCTCCGGCCCGCTATCGATTGCCGCCTTACTTAGCGGCGACGTCGATTTTAGCGGAGCCGGCGGCAGCGGCATGCGCGCCGCGCTCAAGGGCGCGCCGCTGAAAGGCATCTATTTTCAGTCGGAGAAAGTTACTTTTTATTTGGTCGCTGATCCGAGCATCAAAAGCGCCGCGGACCTGAAGGGCAAGAAGGTTGCCATCGGCAGCGCCGGCGACACCCAAGACCGGATGATCACCATGTTCGCGGAGCGCGGCGGGGTTACCTCGAAAGATATTATTCGCATCGCCGTGGGCGCGGATACCAACACCCGTATCTTGGCGATCAAAACCGGCAACGCGCACGCCACCACGGTCGACCCCGGCGGCCTCGTCTTCGCGCAAAAGGAAGGCCTCGTGTCTCTCGGCTTTCTGGGCGATCTCTTTCCCATGCCTTTTCAGGGTTTCGTCGCCACCGAGAGAAAAATCCGCGACAATCCTGCGCAAATTAAGCGCTGGCTCAAAGGTGCCATCCGCGGCCTCATGTTCGTGCGCGATCGGCCCGAAGAAGCCGTCGATCTCGGCATCAAGAAACTTCAGCTCGGTAAAGCCACGCGTGCTATGGTCGTCGAAGGAACAAAAAATTACGTGCGCGCTTTGCCGCAAGGCGTGCCGGGCTTGCCGTCTGCTGAAGGCATCAAGAATTTTCTGGAATACGACATCAAAATTCCGCTGCAGATCAAAGACGACATTCCGCCGGAAAGACTGCTGCAGCTCAGACTGGTGGAAGAGGTTAAAAAGGAACTCGAAGCAAGCCTAAGGAGATAAATCATGGCAACTGAATATGAATTGCGCGGCCAATTGGCGACTTGCACGCGGATCTTTGCGATGCAGGGAATGATCGGCGTATTTGGACACGTAAGCGTGTATCAACCGGAGTTAAAGCGAGTCTTCATCACCCCGGGCATGGGCTCCGACAAAGGCAGCTTGCGCGCCGAGGAAATGGTTCCCTGCGATCTGAGCGGGAAGCCGATCGAAGGCGAACAAGGCCCGCCCCTCGAGTGGCCGATTCATACAGCGATCCACGCGGCGCGCCCGGATGCGCTTGCCGTAGCGCACCTGCACACGCCCTACGCGACGCTCTTCACCATCGCCAAGCGCAAATTTCAGCCCGTCACTCTGCAAGGAGCGATCTTTAGCGACGGCGTGCCGCTCTACCCGGAAGCGCAGTTGATCACCAACCCGGCCCGCGGTGAGGCGCTGCTTAAAGTCATCGCCGATAAACGCGCCGTGCTGCTGCGCGGCCACGGCATCGTGGTGGCCGGGAAAAATCTCCAGGAAGTGCTTTACACGTCGCTGGTTCTGGAAGACGATGCCAAAAAATCCTGGCAAGCCGCGACCCTCGGCGAAGTCGGCACCATCAGCGAGGAAGAATGCCGCGCCTTTGGCGCCGAGATCGCGCTCGAGCGGCGCGCCCAAAGGGCCTGGAATTATTTCGCCGGCCTGGAAGCGCGCTGGGATCATCAACCGGCAACCGGAAGAAGCGAATTATTTCCGTAGATCGGGCGAATACCGTTCCAGTCGTTCCAAATGTTCCAATGGTTCCAGTTGTTAAAGAGCGCTAGAATTTTCTGCTTGATCTAAGCGATTGGAACGACTGAAACATCTGGAACGATTGGAACATAAGGAGAGAAAGCCATGAGCGAAGGAGTCCGACTTTACGCAGGCACACACCATGGGCTGATCACGTGGCGATCGACGAACAGAGGCTGGCAGGAAGTGGCGCGCCATTTCGAAGACGGCATCATCGACTCGATCCACGGCTGTAAGCAGTCGCCGGAAAGAGTTTTTGTCGGCGTCACCCACGACGGCCTCTACCGCACGACCGATGGCGGCAAGAGCTGGGCGAAAGTATTCGACGGCGATATTCGCTCGGTCAGCGTCGATCCCACTGATGACAAAGTCGTGTATAACGGCATCGAACCCGTCGGGTTATTTCGCAGCGAAGATGGCGGTGATCGCTGGCAAGAGATCACGTCGTTGAAAGCCTTGCCCCAGTCGGTGCGAAAAAACTGGTGGTATCCCCAAGCGCCACACCACGGCCACGTGCGTAACATTCACGTCCACCCGGACGATCCGAAAACGATCTATCTGTGTCTCGAACATGGCGGCATTGTGCGCACCTTCGATCGCGGTGAGACTTGGGAAGATGTCAGCAAGGGCATCGATTATCTCGACATTCATGTCATTTCGAATCTGCCCAAGCGCAAGGATCGTTACTACGTCGCTAGTGCGCGCGGCTTTTTCAGCAGCGACAACCCGAAAGAGGGCTGGGTGCGCGCGGAAAACGGCCTGACGCGCGACTACTTTCATGATTTTCTTTTCTTGCCGCCGGAGCGTGACGGCGAGCAGTCAACAATGCTCATCGCCACGGCTGACGCCTCGCCTGGTTTCTGGCGTAGAGAAAACCGCGGCGCGCGAGCGGCGATGTTCAAAAGCACAGATAGCGCGGCGTCCTGGACGCGCATCACCGACGGACTCGCTGACGATCTCGACTCGATGATCTGGGCACTGGTGCATCATCCGACCGATCAGCGCGCGGTTTTCGCCGGCTTCGGCAACGTCGCCCGCGGCCACGCCTCAGGCGCCGGCGGCGCCGGTGATCTGATGATCAGCAGAGACATGGGCGATAGGTGGCAAAGACTGGATATCGAATTGCCCGCCGATCGAGTGCTGTGGGCGGCGGCGGATTGAGCGAACGCCTAGCGTTCGCGTTCCAAACGTTTCAATGGTTCCAATCGTTCCATGGATTCAACGTTTGGAACGACTGGGACATCTGGAACGATTGGAACCGATTTTTAAATGAGAAATTATGATGGCTACTGCTAATTCCGATTACGCGAACTTCTTCCCGAAAAACCGCCAAACCCACCTCCCCGGCGGCTACATGGGGAAGATTCTCCGCATCGACATGACCACGGGAAAACTCACGGATTTGAATCTTCCCGAAGAATCGCTCTTGCGTAAGTATTGGGGTGGTCAGCTATTTGCTGAGTATGTGCTGCTGAATGAATTACCCCTCGATATCGATCCTTATGATCCAGCAAACGTGATCGTCGGTATGACCGGACCGATCACCGGCACCGGTTTCACTCCCGGCGGAACGAAAATGTGTTTCGTTTATCTGAGTCCCGCCACACGCCATACGCTTGGCCGTGGCGCTACTAGCGGTTACTTCGGCACCTCGCTCAAGGCAGCGGGCTATGATGGAATAATCGTCACCGGCGCGGCGCAGTCGCCGAAGTATCTTTACATCGGCGAAGATAGAGTCGAGCTGCGCGACGCCAGTCGCGTCTGGGGCAAGGGCATCAGAGACACCGAAGAGATGCTGCGCAAAGAGTCGGGTCACCAGGACGCGCGCATCGGCTGCATCGGCCCCGCCGGCGAGCATCTCATTCGTGCAGCGATGCTGGTCAACGATTACAATCACACGGCGGCGCACGGCTTGGGCGCGGTGATGGGCTCGAAGAAGTTAAAAGCCTTCGTCGCCTGGGGCACCAAACGGCCGCGCGTACACGACAAAAACAGATTGATCGATGCCGGCGCGCGCTGGGCAAAGGCGATTTCATCGCGCAAGACCACGGTCAAGAAACGCCTGACCAGCGTCGGCCACGGTGAAGATTGGGGCGCGATCACGAAGCTGAACTGGCGCAGCACGATCATCACCGACGAAGCCAAAGGTTTGGATCAGAACCGCGTGACGCTTCGT
>WNGI01002736.1_pt1 | contig 16036 bp, 15 predicted proteins | sample 5400621 | NCBI WGS metagenome assembly WNGI01 (sample SAMN13153374, study PRJNA577476) | soil metagenome | isolation source: 20 cm soil or saprolite under Garry oak tree replicate 1 | place: USA:California | collected 2016-06-15 | reverse complement strand
CTGGGTGCCTGCACACGCAACCCCGTCAGCGGACGTCCGGAGCTGACGGTGATGTCCGCGGCCACGGAGCGCCGCATCGGCGCCGAGCAGGCGGCGGAGGTGGCTCGGACGATCGGCCTCGTCGACGATCCGCGACTCGGTCCGTACGTGCAGGACGTCGGGCAGCGGGTGGCCGCCCGGTCCCCGCGGCGTGACGTCCGCTACACCTTCGCGGTGGTCGACATGGCGGAGCCGAACGCCTTCGCGCTTCCGGGTGGAGAGGTGTTCGTGTCGCGTGGGCTTCTCGTGCTCGTCAACTCCGAGGACGAGCTGGCCGGCGTGCTCGGCCACGAGATCGGCCACGTGGCCGCCCGGCATGCCGCTCGCCGCGTGACGCGCGCCGCGCCTCTCGCGGTGGTGACCGCGCTCGGCGCCGGGATCACCGGGCTCGTGAGCCCCCTCGTCGGCGGCTTGCTGGGCGGCATCGGCCAGCTCGCCAACTCCGCGCTCCTCGCCCCCTACAGCCGCGATCAGGAGCGCGAGGCGGACCGCGTCGGGCAGGAGCTCGTCGCCGGCGCAGGGTACGACCCGGCCGCGCTCTCCACGTTCCTGCACACGCTCGAGCGCGAAGAAGCGCTGCATCGCGACCAGGCGCGGGCGTGGAGCTTCTTCGCGACGCATCCGGCGACACCGGAACGGGTGGCCACGACGGCACGGGAGGCGGCACAGCTGACGCGTCGCGCCTCCGCACCGATCGCCGCCTCGCCAGCCGACTTCCTCGCGCATGTCGAAGGCCTCCCCGTCGGCGCCTCCGCGCGCGACGGGGTGTTCGAGGGCGCGACCTTCCGACATCCGGATCTCGACTTCGCGATCCGCCTCCCCGCCGGCTGGAAGACCGCCAATGGGCGGAGCGCGCTCGGCGCCGTCGCACCGGACGGCGCGGCGATGGTCGTTCTCGGGCAGCCGACCGATGGCACCGATCCCACCGAGGCCGAGCGCGCGTTCGAAACCGATGCCAAGAGCGGGCCGCTCCCGAACACCGAGAAGCTCGCGATCGCGGGGCTGCCGGCCATCCACGCGGCGACCGTCATCGATTCCCGCCGCGGGCCGCTCGCGCTCGACCTCACGTGGATCGCGTACGCCGGCCGCATCTACCGCGTCACCGGCGTCGCGGCGGCCGGCCGTGCGGAGGCGTTTCGCACGACGTGGCGCGAGACGGCCGCGAGCTTCCGCCCGCTCACGGCGAGCGAACGGCGCGCGATCCGCGAGACCCGTCTCCGCATCACCCGTGCACGGCACGACGAGACGATCGGCGACGTCGTGCGCCGGGCAGGATCGGCGTGGACCGCGGCGGAGGCCGCGGTCGCAAACGAGGTGTCCCCCGGCGACCCGCTGGAGGGCGGACGTCTCGTCAAGGTCGCCATGACGGAGCCGTACGACACGGACCACTGACGGCGCGGCGCCAGCTGCTCGAAAGTGACGAATGATCATCGTCGTGATGGGCGTATCGGGGTCCGGCAAGACCGCCGTCGGCTCCGAGCTCGCGGCACGGCTCGGCTGGGTCTTCGAGGACGGCGATGATTTTCATCGACCAGCCAACGTCGAGAAGATGCGTCGCGGCATTCCGCTGACGGATCAGGACCGGATACCGTGGATCCGCTCACTGTGCCGTGCCGTCCAGGAGTGGACTGCACAGGGCCGCAACGTGGTGCTGGCGTGCTCGGCGCTCCGCAGATGGTATCGAGATGCACTGCGCGATGCGGTCGCGAATCATGCATGGATCCGCTTCGCCTACCTCGACGGCAGCTACGAGGAGATCGACCGGCGGTTGCGCCACCGCGTCGGGCACTTCATGCCCGAGTCACTGTTGCGGAGTCAGCTCGCAAGGAGGGACGTCGGCGCCGGCACTTTCGCGCCCGTCGGAGACCGTCGGAGCTTCACGCCCTGCATCCATCGCGCTGCGATGCCCGGAGCGCCGAAGGCGCGCTTCACAGCTCGGGCGACGGCCGTGGCGCGTTCGGAACAAAGGTCCGCGTGCCGAGGGTCCAGGGCGGCGGATCGCTGGCAGGAAACGAATCGCTGAGCACCTCGTCGATTTGATCCTCAGTCCACTGAAGAGGCGGCCGCGACGGCGCCACGGGCGTGCACCGGTCGGACACTTCGCGTGCGTTCGGCACCGCCTTCTCTCCGCTACAGCCCGGGCACTTGAAGCGACTGGCCATCACGCGCCCGGCCTGATCGTTTCGGCCGCGAGGTCACGGCCCGATGGAGCGTTCCCCGACGGCGCGTTCGGCGTCGTTCCGATCGTCGTCCCGCCGTTCGCGCGACTGCTCCGGAACGCGTACGCGATCGGCCGAGCACTCCAGCCGCTCGACGTTGCAGATGCCGACGTCGCGGTAGCCTTCAGCTCTCGCCTCCATGCACTCCTGGTGAAACGCCCGGCAGTCCTGGGCGCTCGCCGCTTCTGCGCGCCAACTGTGGCCGATGACGGCGCAGGCGCCGACGACCAGGAGCAAGCGCGTCGAATCGCGTCGCACCCAGATCATGACCGGTCCTCCGCAGCATCCGACCGCGAGGCCTCGTCGCTGGGAGCCGGGATGCCGCCATCGGTCGTTCCTGGTTCGTGCTTCATGTCGCTCTCCTTCGAGATTTTCCAACGGCTTCAGAGGCCCGGGGTGTTCATCGAGCGGGACGGCGGGTGGGCGTCGGACGAAGCGGGTGTCCGGTCGGGCGACGGCGCGGACGGGGAGAGCGGCTGGCCGATCGCCTGCCGCATCGCCGCGATCTCCTCCTGCTGCGTCACGATGATTTCCTGGGCGATCCGCCGGAGCTGCTCGTTGCGGCCGTAACGCAGCTGCGCCTGCGCCATGTCGATCGCACCCTGATGGTACGGAACCATCGTCGCGACGAAGTCAGCGTCCACGTCGCCGGACGGCTTCACGTCCATGGCGGCCATCATCTTCGCCATGGCAGCGTTGTTCTCGGCCAGGAATAGCGCCTCCACACTGCCGGCGAGAGAGGTCGCGCCACCGATCAGCGCAGCCGCAAGCAGTGCCGATCGCGTGGGGAAGAGAGCGTGGGTGAGCCGGTGCATCCGTGGCGCCTTCATGTCGGTCCCTTACGCGGCGAGATCATCGCTCACGGGCTCGATCTCGTGGGCGAACAGGACGAGCTTCTGGCCGCTGTCGAAGTTGACGGTGAAGAGCTCGCGGCCGAGGTTCTCCCGCTGCGAGACGAGAGTTCCCTCCGTAGACCGTCGAACCATGCCGCCCGGGAATACGATGTTGCGGGCCGACCGGCAGCGCGTGCCTGGAATGAGTGACATGAGCTGTCTCCTTCTCTCGGTCATTGAGGCAAGTTCGGTGCCAGGCCGGCGCGCGTTCGAAGCTGGTGCCAGCCGCGATCCCGGCCCCGTGACGGAACCGCTCGCGCCTGCCGACCGCTCGGCACTCATGCCGGCCGATCGGCACACTGCCGCTCCCTGTCCGAGAGTGCCTGCGGGCGGGCGGCTGCCGATTCCCCAGCTCGCAGCGGCACGCTGGTTGCGATCAGCGACGACGATGTGGATCGTCCGCCTCGCGCTCCGCCGGCCGTACACCTTCATCGTGATGGCGATGCTGATCGCCATCGGAGGCGTCCTGACGATCGCCCGGACGCCGGTCGACATCTTTCCCGAGATCAACATCCCGGTCATCTCGGTCATCTGGCAGTTCAGCGGGCTGTCGCCGAACGAGGTCGAGGGCCGCATGGTCACCATCTCCGAGCGGGCGATGACCACGACCGTCAACAGCATCGAGCACATCGAATCGCAGTCGATCGCCGGCGTGGGGCTGATCCGCGTCTTCTTCCACCCCGACGCCAGCATCGGGGCGGCGGACGCTGAGGTGACGGCGATCAACCAGACCCTCCTCCGCACCATGCCGCCGGGGACGACGCCCCCGCTGATCATCCGCTACTCGGCGTCGAACGTCCCGATCCTCCAGCTGGCTCTCCAGTCGCCGACGCTCTCCGAGCAGCAGCTCTACGACTACGGCCTCAACTTCATCCGCACCCAGCTCGCGACCGTGCAGGGCGCGCAGGTGCCGCTGCCGTGGGGCGGCAAGGTGCGCTCGGTCATGGTCGACCTCAACCCCGAGGCACTCTACGCGAAGGGATTGTCGGCGTTCGACGTCTCCGCCGCTCTGGGCAGCCAGAACGTCATCCTCCCGGCCGGCACCGCCAAGATCGGACCGATCGAGTACAACGTCCGCACCAACTCTTCGCCCGACATCCTCGAGACGCTGAACGACCTCCCCGTGAGGCAGGTCGGCGGCGCCACGGTCTACATGCGGGACGTGGCCCAGGTCCGCGACGGGTTCCAGGTGCAGACCAACCAGGTACACGTCGACGGGCGGCGCTCGGCGCTGCTGACCGTCCTCAAGACGCCGACCGCCTCGACGCTCGACATCGTGCAACGCGTGAAGGACGCCCTGCCGCGTATCCAGGCGACGCTGCCGCCGGAGCTCGCCATCAAGCCGCTCTTCGACCAGTCGGTGTTCGTGCGCGCCTCGATCCAGGGTGTCCTCCGCGAGGCCGTGATCGCCGCCACCCTCACCGGGCTCATGATCCTCCTCTTCCTCGGCTCGTGGCGCTCGACGCTCGTGATCATGGTCTCGATCCCGCTCGCGATCCTGGTGTCGATCATCACGCTGTCGCTCTTCGGCGAGACGCTCAACGTGATGACGCTCGGCGGCCTCGCGCTCGCGGTCGGCATCCTCGTCGACGACGCGACCGTCGAGATCGAGAACACGAACCGCAACCTCGCCATGGGGAAGCCGGTGATCCGCGCGATCCTCGACGGCGCGCAGCAGATCGCCACCCCGGCGTTCGTCGCGACCCTCTGCATCTGCATCGTGTTCGTCCCGGTCGTGTTCATCACCGGGGTTGGCAAGTACCTCTTCACCCCGCTCGCCGAAGCGGTCGTGTTCGCCATGCTGGCGAGCTATTTCCTCTCTCGCACCGTCGTGCCGACGATGGTGCGCTACCTGCTGCCTGCCGAAGCGCACCTGCACGCCCCGGGCGCCGAGCATACCGTCACCGATGCGGGACGCATCTGGGCCGTGCACCAGGCATTCAACCGCCGCTTCGAGCGCTTGCGGGATGGGTATGGCAAGCTTCTCGCGTGGGCGCTCGGTCACCGCCGCATCGTGACCGGGGTGTTCGCGGGCTTCGTGACGCTCTCCCTCGGCCTCTTCTGGCTGATCGGGATGGACTTTTTTCCGACGGTCGATGCCGGGCAGCTTCGCCTGCACGTCCGCTGCCCGGCGGGCACGCGACTCGAGGAAACCGAGCGTCGCCTGGCGGACATCGAGGACGTGATCCGCCAGACGATCCCGGCCGGGGAGATCGATACGGTGATCGACAACCTCGGTCTTCCCCAGGGCGGCGTCAACTTCGCCTTCAGCGACGCCTCGCTCGTCACCTCCGCGGACGGGGAGATCCTGATCGCGCTCAGGCCCGAGCACGGGTCCACCACCGCCTACGCCGAGAAGCTGCGCACGATCCTCGGCAAGCGCTTTCCGGACCTCACCCTCTTCTTCCAGCCCGCCGACATCGTGTCGCAGATCCTGAACTTCGGGCTGGCGGCGCCGATCGACGTCCAGGTCGTGGGGCGGGATCCGCGCAACGTCGGCATCGCGGAGAACCTCGTGCGGCGGATCGCGGCGATTCCCGGCGCGGCTGACGTGCGGCTGCAGCAGGTACCGCGCTATCCCGAGTTCGACGTCGACGTCGACCGCTGGATGGCGCGCCAGATCGGGTTCACGGAATCGAACGTCGCGCAGAGCATGCTCGTGTCGCTCTCCGGAACGGCCCAGGCGAATCCGAACTACTGGCTCAACGTACAGACCGGCGTGAACTACCCCGTCATCGTGCAGACGCCGCAGTACCGGATCGACTCGGTCGAGGCGCTCGCCACCACCCCGATCGCCGTGCCCGGCCAGCCCCGCCCGCAGCTCCTCACCAACCTCGCATCGATTCGCCGGAACGTCGCGCCCGGCGTCATCAGCCACTACAACGTCCAGCCGGTCCTCGACGTGCTCGCGGCCTCCGATCGCGCCGACCTCTGGTCGGTGTCGAGCGCCGTCGAGCGCATCGTCGACGAGGTCCGGCCGACGCTGCCGCGGGGGACGTTCATCACGATCCGCGGGCAGGCGGAAACGATGCGGTCGAGCTTCACGGCGCTCGCCGGCGGGATGGTGCTGGCGGTGGTGCTCGTCTACCTGCTCATGGCGGTCAACTTCCAGTCGTGGCTCGACCCACTCATCATCCTGATGGCGCTCCCGGGCGCGATGGCGGGCGTGCTCTGGATGCTGCTCGTCACTCAGACGAACATCTCGATCCCGGCGCTGATGGGCGCGATCATGTGCGTCGGCGTGGCGACCAGCAACTCGATCCTGGTCGTCCAGTTCGCGAACGAGCAGCGCGAGGAGGAGAAGCTCGATGCTCACGACGCAGCGCTCGCGGCGGGCACGACGCGGCTCCGTCCGGTGGTCATGACGGCGCTCGCGATGATTCTCGGCATGTTACCGATGTCGCTCGGCCTCGGCGAGGGCGGCGAGCAGAACGCCCCTCTCGGCCGCGTCGTCATCGGCGGGCTCACGCTCGCGACCTTCGCCACGCTCCTCTTCGTGCCGGTGGTCTACAGCGTCCTTCGCCGGAAGCAGGCCGTGACCGAGATACCACCGGAGCTCCGCGCATGAGCGCGAGCGAAGGATATCGATGAGCCTCTCCCAGCCCGCCGTCGTGATCGCGCCCAGCGTCGTCCCCGTCCGCCGCATCCGCGGCATCCTGGTCGCCGCGGCGGCCGTCTTCGCCGTCCTCTTCCTGGTGGGCGTCGTTCCGCGCCTGGTGCTGCGCCACCGGCTCCGTGTCGGGGCGGATGCGGTGCAGAACCGGGCCCCGATGGTGTCGACGGTGAGCCCCCGCCGCTCGCCCGAGGTGGTCGAGGTCGCGCTGCCGGGGAGCATGGAGGCGATCCTCGAGACGGGGATCTGGGCGCGCACCGACGGCTACCTGAACGCGCGCTTCGTCGACATCGGCGACCGCGTGAACAAGGGACAGCTGCTCGCCGACATCGACACCCCGGAAGTCGACCAGCAGCTGATGCAAGCGATCGCGACGATGTCCCAGGAGAAGGCGAACGTCGTCAAGTTCGAGGCCGACCTCGCGCTCGCCCGGACGACGCTCCAGCGCTACGTCGCGGCGGGACCGGGCACGGTGTCGAAGCAGCAGATCGACGAGCGTACGTCGGCCGTGACGGATGCCGAGAAGGTCGTCGATGCCGCCCGCGCCACCGTGAACGCCGACGAGGCCAACGTGCATCGCCTGCTGGAACTCCAGAGCTTCCAGAAGGTGTACGCGCCCTTCGACGGGGTCATCACGGTGCGCAACGTCGATCCCGGCTCGCTCATCTCCGCGGGCTCGACCAGCGGGACGCGCGAGCTCTTCCGCCTCGCGCAGGTCGATGTCCTGCGCATCTTCGTTTACGTGCCGCAGTCCTACGCGCCGGACATCAGGGCCGGCCAGTCCGCGGACGTGAGCGTGCGCGAGCTTCCCGGCCGCGTCTTCCAGGGTACGGTCACCCGCACCGCCGGTGCGATCGACCCGACGTCGCGAACGCTCCTGACCGAGGTGCAGGTGCCGAACCCCGAGCGCCTCCTGCTGTCCGGGAGCTACGCGACGGTCCGGTTCAAGGTCCAGCGGGCGGAGCCGCCCCTCGTCGTCCCGCAGAGTGCCCTCCTGATCGACGCCAACGGCGTGCGGGTAGCGCTCGTCGACGCGGACGGTACGCTCCACTACCGGCCGATCCAGATCGGCCGCGACTACGGGAACGACGCGGAGGTGCTGTCGGGACTCGAAACGACCGACGTGGTGGCGACCGGGATATCGGCGAACATCGCGGAAGGCAGCCGGGTCGAGATTGCGAAGCCAGCCAACCCCGCGCCCGGCGCAGCGAAGCCATGACGAGACGCTCGTCCCTCCTCCTCGTCGTCGTGCTCGGCACGGTAGGATGCATGGTGGGGCCGAACTACCGACGGCCGGACGTCGCCCCACCACCGTCCTGGGGTGAGCTCGCACCGACGGCGCCGCAGGAGGGGCGCAGCGACGCCATCGTCGACGGCGCCCCGACGGCTTGGTGGACCACCTTCGACGACCAGCTCCTGATGTCCCTCATCCGGCGAACCGTGGCGTCGAACCTCACCCTGCAGCAAGCCGAGGCCCGGGTGCGCGAGGCCCGCGCGTCACGCCGTATCGCGGCGGCCGATCTCTGGCCGCAGATCGGCGCGGCGGGCTCGTACACCCGCATACGAACGAGCAAGAACGGGCTGAGCACGGGAGGGCCGGGAAGGATGTTCAATCTCTTCCAGACAGGCTTCGACGCCAACTGGGAGGTGGATGTCTTCGGAGGCAACCGCCGGTCCGTGGAAGCGGCTGACGCGAGCGTCGAGGCGACGGAGGACGACCGGAACGCAGTCCTCGTCTCGCTCATGGCCGAGGTCGGCCTCGAGTACGTCACCTACCGGAGCCTCCAGCAGCGGATCGCGCTCGCGAACCAGAACCTCGCCGCGCAGCAGGGAACGCTCGACCTGACCCGACGACTCCTGAACGCAGGACTTGCGCCGGAGCTGGACGTCCAGCGCGCTGCCGCGCAGGTCGCGACCACCGCCTCGACGATCCCGCTCCTCGAGCAGCAAGCCGCGCAGGCGATGCACCGGCTCGGCATCCTGATCGCGCGGCCCCCGATGGCGCTCCAGCAGGAACTCGCGGCCGTCGGACCGATTCCGAAACCGCCCGCGCAGGTGGCCGTCGGTCTCCCATCGGAGCTCTTGCTTCGCCGCCCGGACGTCGCCCGCTCGGAACGGCAGCTGGCCTCACAGACTGCCGCAATCGGCGTCGCCACCCGCGATCTCTTTCCGCGCTTCTTCATCACGGGGGCGGCCAGTCTGCAGAGCGTCCGCGCCTCCGACTTCCTCGACTGGCAGAGCCGGGCGCTCTCCATCGGGCCGAGCGTCTCCTGGCCGATCTTCGAGGGCGGCCGGATCCGCGCCAACATCGCCCTCCAGACGGCGACGCAGCAGGAGCTCCTCGCGGCGTACGAGGCCGTCGTCCTGCAGGCGTTCCAGGATGTGGAGGACGCGCTCGTCGCGTTCTCACACGAGCAAGCGACTCGGGCGCAGCTCGAGGAGGCCGTGCGCGCGAACCAGCGCGCCGCCGAGCTGGCCCGGAACCTGTACCGCCAGGGGCTCACCGACTTCCTCACCGTGCTCGTCGCGGAGCAATCGGTCTTCACGTCGCAGGACACGCTGGCACAGACCGAACGCGACGTCGCGCTCGAGGTCGTCGCGCTCTACAAGGCGGTCGGTGGTGGATGGGACGCCGCCCCGACGGCACGGGAAGTTGCCGACACCGGATCGTGATCTTCGTGCAGACGAAAGGAGGACAGGCAATGAGTGATCGAGGGAAGTTTCTTTCGGACCTCAAGGAGATTCGGCGCAGAGCGCGGGAGCATCTCGGCGACGGCGCCGTCACGCAGAACTACGGCGGCAAGGTGGCGGACGCGATCGCCCTCCTGAACCACGCAGTCGCCACGGAAATCGTGTGCATCCTCCGCTACAAGTTCCACGCCGTCTGCGCGACCGGGCTCGCGAGCGAGGCGGTCAAGGAAGAGTTCGCGCAGCACGCGAAGGAGGAAGAGGAGCATCTCGATCTCCTCGCCGAGCGGATCAATCAGCTCGGCGGCAAGCCGGACCTGAACCCGGACGGGGTCGGCTCGCGCGCCGCCTCGGAGTACGCCGAGGGCGAGAACCTGGTCGACATGATCAAGGAAGACCTGGTTGCCGAGCGCGTCGCCATCGAGACCTACCGTGAGATGGTGCGCTACTTCGGCGACCGCGACCCCACCACGCGGGTGCTCCTCGAGCGCATTCTGGCGCAGGAGGAGGAGCACGCGAACGACATGCACGACCTGCTCGTGACCCACGAGGGCCGGCCGATGCTCGAGAAGTGAGATGGAGACGGCGGGAGCAGCGCGGGACGGTTCGACGGGTTCGTCGTCCCTGGCGGGGCGCTTCCAGGCGCTGCTCGCCGTTGCCGAATCGATCACATCCTGCCGAGATCCGGAGGAGCTCTTCCGCGGTTTAGCCCGCCACCTGCAGCGTGTCGTCCGCTTCGACCGTCTGGGCCTCGTCCTTCTCCACCCGGAGCGCGGCGTCACGAGCGCGCGGGTCCTCGAGACGAGCGGCACGGGATTCACGACGCTCCCGGAGCGTCCGGTCGACGGCACCCACGCCGGGTGGGTGATCGACACCCAGCAGCCGCTCATCGTTCCAGATACGGCGGTGGAGACGCGGTGGCCCGGGGCCATGGCGGAGCTCCGGGAGCGCCGCATCGTCAGCTTCTGCAGTTTGCCCCTGACGACCGCATGCCGGCGGGTCGGTCTGCTGGGCTTCGGCAGCCGTGAGCCGGTCACGTACACGGCTGCCGACGTCGCCTTCCTGGGCGAGGTCGCGAAGCTCGTCGCGGTGGCGGTCGACAACGCGCTCAACTTCGACGAGGCGCAGGCCACGCAGCAGCAGCTCTCGAACGAGCGGGACCATCTCCGGCTGCTGCTCGAGGTCACGAACGCGATGGTTTCCAAGGTCGATCTGCCCGAGCTCCTCGACGCCATCTCCGCCCGGCTGGAGCGCGTGATCCCCCACGAATGCGCGACCCTCGCGCTCTACGACAAGGATTGCGGTGACCTCGTGGTCCACGCGGTTACTGCCAAGTCGAGCAATGGACGCGGGTATGTCGGCAAGCGCTTCACGGGCTCCGCGGCCGATGAGGCGTTCACGCCGCGACGGACCCTTGTCTTCGGCGAAGACGACCTGACGGGTCGCTTCGCCGACACCGCAGCTGCGATGCGCGAGACGGGCATCCGATCCGTCTGCGCCGTCCCCCTCGTCGTCGGCGACCGCGGGCTCGGCACACTGACGGTGGGCAGCCTCCAACCCGATGCCTTCACGCCGGCGTCGGTCACGATGATCGAAGCGGTCGCCCGCCAGGTCGCGATGGCGGTCGCCAACGCGCTTGCATTCAGAGAGATCGCTCAGCTCACGGAAAAGCTCGCCGAGGAGCGGCTCTACCTCGAGAGCGAGATCCGCGCCGAACACCCGTTCGCGGAAATCGTCGGCGAGAGCCGTCTTCTCCGTGATGCCCTCCAGCAGGTGGAGATCGTCGCGCCGTCCGACGCGACCGTGCTCGTCCTGGGCGAGACCGGGACGGGCAAGGAATTGATCGCACGCGCCATCCATGACCGAAGTGGGCGGCGCGAGCGCACGTTCGTCAAGATCAATTGCGCGGCCATCCCGTCGGGACTCCTCGAGAGCGAGCTCTTCGGCCACGAGCGCGGTGCGTTCACCGGGGCCATCGCCCAGAGGATCGGACGCTTCGAGGTGGCCCATGGCGGTACGCTCTTCCTCGACGAGGTGGGCGAGCTCCCGCTGGAGCTCCAGCCGAAGCTCCTCCGGGTCCTCCAGGAGCAGGAGTTCGAGCGCGTCGGCGGTACTCGAACGATCAAGGTCGACATCCGCGTCGTCGCCGCGACGAACCGCGACCTCGCTCGGCTGGTCGAGGAGCGGCGCTTCCGCGCCGACCTCTACTACCGCCTGAACGTCTTTCCCATCCACGTTCCGCCGTTGCGCGAGCGACCCGAGGACGTTCCCGCACTGGCCCGTTTCTTCGTGCAGCGTCTCGCCCGCCCGATGAATCGACACGTCGAGGTGATCGCCACCGAGACGCTCGATGTCTTGCGTCGCTATGCGTGGCCGGGAAACGTGAGGGAACTCGCGAACCTCATCGAGCGGGCGATGATCCTCTCGAAGGGGCGGACGCTCGAGGTCCCGCTCGCCGAGCTCCGGTGGCGCCGGCCCCGGGCTGATCGCGCGGACGGTCCCCCGACGCTCGAGGCCGTGGAGCGGACGCACATTCTGCGCGTTCTCGGCGAGACGAACTGGACGCTCGGTGGCCCGCGGGGCGCCGCCGCCCGGCTGGGAATGAAGCGTACGACGCTGCAATCGTTGATGAGGAGGCTCGGGATCACCAGGCCCCGGGCCGCGTAGGGCAAGCGTTCGTGGCGCGTCACTCCGGCGGCGCGTCCGGGGCCGGCTCGATTCCGACCGCGTCGATCGTGATCGCGACCTCGGTGCCCACTGCGTAGCCGGAGTACGTGATGCCGAAGTCCCGGCGGTCGATCGTGGTCGAGGCATGTGCGCTCGCACGGCTCCCCTGGGCGATCGACCTCTGGACGTCGAGGACCACCGGGCGTGTCGTCCCGCGCAACGTGAGGTTCCCGGTCACCCTCCAGTGGTCGCCGTCCGCCTCGTCGATTCGCGTGGACTGGAATGCGATAGTCGGATAGCGCGTGACGTCGAGGAAGTCAGCGCTGCGCAGGTGAGCGTCACGCTTGGGCTCATCCGTGTCGACCGAGCCCGCGTCGATCACCGCCTCGATCGTCCCGCGCGACGGATCCCCGTCGTCCAGTACCACGCGCCCGGACGCGAGGCGGAACGTACCGTTGACGTATGCCACCGAGAGATTCTTGACCGAAAACGCGATCCGGGTCGCCGCGGGATCGAGGGCCCACGCCGAGGCGCGAGCACTCGAGCAGAACGCGGGCGCTCCGAGCGCGACGCCGAGCAGTGCGAGGATCGCGACGTAGAAGCGTTTCTCCTGTCGAAGCGGCATCGCGTGGTCCTATGAACCGTCCCAGTAGCAGTACTCAGGAGCGTAGTACGGTGAATACGGGTCGCAGTACGCATCGTACGGGTAGCCAGGATAGTACGGGTCGTACTCATAATAGGGGTCGTAGAAGTACGGGAACACGAGGAATGTCCGACCGTCATGGCGGTGGTCGTGCTCGTGCGGGAATCGCCTCCCATCGAAGCCGCCACGCCCGGGCTGTCGGCCTTGCGGAAGACGGCCACCGCCGTGGGCACCGCCGGAGAAGCCGCCCCCGTGCCCTGCCCCCGTTGCGGGCCATACCGCACCGCTTCCCGGCGTGAGCACCAAGAAGGCAGCGAGGAGGAGGATTGGCAACCAGCCGTTTCGATCGTGTGCGGTGCCGGACATGATCACATACCGAGCGCAACTATCGTGCCGGCCGTCAGGGACGGGGACCGCGTTGTCGATGCTAGGGTCGCACCTCCAGTCGCGCTGGCGCTGCCGAACGACGACGACATGTCGGCGCTTGCCGACATGTCGTCAGCCCGAGCGGTCCACCAAAGGGGACAGTTAAGAACCCGTCCACGGTCCGCACTCTCCAGCCGAATCCGAGAGCTCCGCGGCGATACGGCGACACCGCGCCGACCCGTCGGCAGTAACGGCGCACTCGCATCGCAGGTGCTCGACGGAACGGAGCGCGACGATGATGGCGTGGATCGTGCACGAAAAGCCGCCGAGGAGAGTCGCTGGACTACGAGTGCGTAAATGCAGCCACCAACCACGAGAGGAGTCGTATCATGAGCAAGATAGCGAATAGGATCGTTCTGCTAGCTGGCATCAGCCCCGTACTGTTTGCCGTCGGCGCGATGGCGCAGCCGATTCAGCTGCATTCCACCCTGGCGGGGAACAACCCCAAGATCGTGATCGGAGGGGTGGAGAGCGCGGGCTCGCCCTGGACGGTCAAAAACGGTTTGGCGTCTCTGGATGCGACCGGGAAGCTGCACGTGAGGGTTCGCGACCTGATTCTCCCCTCGACCGGAGATGCGGGTCCGGTGACCGCCGTCAGTGCCAGCTTGGTCTGTGGCGGCAGCGGCGGCACCGTGCAGTCGGAGACGGCTCCCGTTCCGCTGTCGACGAAGGGGAACGCCAACCTTCACGGACACATCGCAGTGCCCGCCGTCTGCTTCGGCCCCGTCGTCCTGGTTCACATCGCGGCCGCCAATGGAAATCCGATTCCCCAGCCCGGTCCGTGGATCGCGGCAACGGGAGGGATGAGCACATCTTCCCACTAGAATCTTGGTCGCCATGGCAAGAAGCGTGAAGATACCAGGCTGCCGCAGGGCCGAAATTCGATGCGTGTCGAAATCGGGGCAACCCGGACGTCGTCGATCGGGGGAAATCGTCTCCGGGAGGGCACCATGCAATACGCGCTGCTGATCTACGAGACCGCGGAGCGGTTCGCGAATCGCACGCTCGACAAGGGCGACGCCTACATCGGCGCCTGGCGCGCCTACCACCGGATGCTCGTCGAGGCTGGCATCTATGTCGGCGGCCAACCGCTCCGCGGGACCTCCACCGCTACCGTCGTCCGCGTCGAGGACGGCCGGCGCCACGTCCAGGACGGGCCGTATGCCGAGACCAAGGAGCAGCTCGGCGGCTTCGTGATCCTCGAGCTCCCGTCCCTCGACGCCGCGCTCGACTGGGCCGCCCGCTGCCCCGCCGCGTCCTACGGCGCCGTCGAGGTCCGCCCTGTCGCCGCCGAGATCCACGACGTCGTCACGACGTGACATGGACGACGCGCGCCGCGCCGTCGAGGCGGTCGCCCGCGACTCCTACGGTCGGCTCGTCGCCTACCTCTCGTCTCACACGCGCGACGTCGCCGCCGCGGAGGACGCGCTCGGCGACGCGCTCCTGGCCGCCCTCGACACCTGGCCGCGCGACGGCGCCCCGCGCTCGCCCGAGGCGTGGCTCCTCAAGTCGGCGCGGAATCGGTTCCTCGACTGGAAACGGCACGACCGCGTAAAAACGGGGAGCGTCGACACGATCCGCCTCGTCGCCGAGAGCAGGGCGGGCGAGCCGGCCGACCCGCAGTTCCCCGATGAACGGCTGAAGCTCCTCTTCGTGTGCGCCCATCCGGCGATCGATCCGGCCGTCCACACGCCGCTCATGCTGCAGACCGTCCTCGGTGTCACCGCGGCGCGGATGGCCTCCGCGTTTCTCGTGCCAGCCGCGACGATCGGCCAGCGGCTCGTCCGCGCAAAGACGAAGATCCGCGACGCGGGGATTCCGTTCGAGGTGCCCGACGACCGCGACCTCGCGCCGCGCCTCGACGCCGTCCTCGAGGCGATCTATGCCGCGTTCGGCCTTGGGTGGGACGACGGCGGCGGCGATCTCGCAGAGGAAGCGATCTGGCTCGGCCGGGTGCTCGTCGAGAAACGACCGAACGACCCCGAGGCGCGCGGTCTCCTCGCGCTCATGCTCCACGTCCACGCACGGCGGGCCGCGCGCCGCTCTCCCGACGGACGCTACGTCCCGCACGCGGGGGCTCCGTCGACTGGCGCGCGATCGCGCTCTTCTACGACCATCTGGTACGCCTGTCGCCCACGGTCGGCGCGCGGGTCGGCCGGGCGGCCGCGCTCGCGGAGGTCGAGGGTCCCGTCGCCGCCCTCACGCGGCTCGACGAGATCGGTGAGGTGTCGGCCTCGCAGCCCTACTGGGCGGTGCGAGCCCACCTCCTCGCGCAGGCCGGGCGGGCCGCGGAGGCGCGGGTCGCGTACGATCGGGCGATCGCGCTGGCGACGGATCCCGCGGTGAAGCGGTTTCTTTCCGATCGGCGCGGCTGATCCTGTCGAAATCGTCCCTCCCCGCCCGTCATCCAGGTAGATCGAAAGGAGGTGACCGATGTGCCCCCTATGCTTGGCGTCCGTGGTCCTGGCCGCTGCCGGCGTGACTTCGGCGGGCGGCATGACGGCGCTGGTGGTGAAGAAGGTGCTCCGGAAGCCTCAAACGGAAGGAGACGAGCGATGAGCCCGAGGATCGTATCGCAGGACGAGTGGACGAAGGCACGGCTGGCGCTTCTGGCGAAGGAGAAGACGCTGACGCGGCAGCGCGACGAGCTGGCGCGGGAGCGCCGCGCGCTGCCCTGGGTGAAGATCGAGAAGCCGTACGTCTTCGACGGCCCGAACGGCAAGGAAACGCTCGCAGACCTGTTCGAGGGGCGGAGCCAGCTCGCGGTGTACCACTTCATGCTCGGACCGGAGTGGGAGGAAGGCTGCCCGAGTTGCTCGATGCTCGCGGACAGCGTCGAGGGGATGCG
>WNGI01007148.1_pt1 | contig 16054 bp, 14 predicted proteins | sample 5400621 | NCBI WGS metagenome assembly WNGI01 (sample SAMN13153374, study PRJNA577476) | soil metagenome | isolation source: 20 cm soil or saprolite under Garry oak tree replicate 1 | place: USA:California | collected 2016-06-15 | reverse complement strand
GGTGGAGGGTCCTTGACAGACGGGTATTATGGGCCCAATACGAGCGTGTCGGCTCCGATAGTGCAAAGAGGAAGTGACGCTAATTCGTCGTTGACTCGAAGAATGGGAACGAGGCATCACGAGTCGAAACTGCCATTCCTTTACCGGGCCAAAGCGGAACCATCTGAATGCTCAGCGCCGGATGTTATATACACTTCTCAAAACCGCTTGAACTCATGCCACATAAAAATAGCCAACGCAGTGAGATATGGAACTGCCAGAGAAGAATGGTTCCTCAACGCCGGACGTACGTGACATTGCCGAGTCCTACATTGCTCTACTCTAACATCCTCCCGAACCAGACCATCGTCCTCCCATCAGGCCAAGTCATCAAACCATAAATCATCGGCTGGATTCGTTCGACACTACAAAATTATTTATAGTGTTTTTATTCATGCGAACTTTGTTTTAGGCAATTGCAGCCCATCGCTATCGTGTTATTGTTGCAAATCCTGAAGAACTCATGCGGCCGAAAGGTGATTTCGAAAAACTGATGAAAGACGAGCTATTCGTCGATTCTCTCGTCGGAATTGTCATCGACGAAGCCCATTGCATCTCGCAGTGGGGCTCTTTTCGTCCCGAGTATCGACATATCGGCCAGCTTCGCTACCTTCCCCGTAAACATTGTCCATACCTTATCACGTCCGCTACGATGTCGCCGGCTGTCATCCTTGACATCAAGAAGGTCCTGAACCTTGATGAAGATAAATTGTTGCTTTCTTGCTGCTCTGTTAATCGCTCCAACTTCGCTATTGTCATTCGCCCGATTGTACACTCCTGGCCGATGCGTCCGAGATCCGACACTACAGGGCCTCGTTTACCTGTTTGTAGAAAAGGATTACTTTGACGCTGAACGTAAGAGGGTTGAAACAGCAAAGGATTCAAGGAAGTGAAAACGAGCTGCTACTGTAGCTGGCAGGCCTGGTGATCCAAGCGGCGACGAGGAAGAGGGTACCATGCAGATGAAGTCGAGCCGTAAACCGAAAAACGGCAAGAAGAATGTAATAGATCCTGTTATTGACGATGTCATCAATGCGGATGAATGGGGTATTGGCTGCCGACGCCATCCTCTCATCACCGTATTCCAGAGCACGATTAAGCAGTCCAGTGGTGAGTGGGCTCTTCTTGAAGCGAGCCTCAGTTAACAGAGCCAATACCAGGTCAGAAATGCTTGTTTTGCATTGCTCCAAGGCCTGCTGGATTCGTTCGACACTGCAAAATTATTTATAGGAGTGGAGGGTACGCTTAGTAGGCATCGTCACCGAAGGTGGGCGCTCGAGTTTCGCATCCCTCCCCCGCCCTGATAGTATCAGATTATATCGTGGAAAAGTGACGATCAGACTGGCTCCAGTCCTCCCTACAACACTCGCAGATTCGCAGCAGTCCACTTCTCCAACGTTCATCAATCGACGAAAGACATCGAAGTGATGAACCACGGTCTAGGTATCCGATGACCCGGACAATACACTAAACGCGAAGGTATAAAATTTATAACTTACGACTGAATAAACCTCACAATGTGACATGACGAACTTCTAGGCATGACAGTTCAGATCGTTTTCAGGCTTCCCTAGGCCACACAATCGTCACCGTGACCGCCAAGTACTCACCTCACTGAGCGAAAGCTTATCACTCGGTGCCTCAAGCCCGCCCCGATTGAATGCGCTCAGGAGGACCAAACTCAGCACAACGTTGGTGACCATCGTGGCGACTTACTCCTCATCAACGAACTTGCCTGGTTTAGGCCAAGAAAGCGGCCGTACGAGCGGTTTCTGAGATGTGGCCGCATAGCATCAGAAGCATTCGTCGGCATTTGAAACGGATAATGGCCGCGTTGTACAGCGCTGGAGCGAGGATAGCGCAGAGCGTGGAAGACTAAGTTCGAGGGAACGAGTATGTCCAGAATCGGGGATCAGGTGGAGAAAGCGTTGTCGAAGCTGAATGAAGTGTTCAGAGCGACATTCGAGGATGAGGTGCTTATGAACGGTGCGTATTCCAAACTAAAATCAGAGCCACGGGATACGTGATTGACGGGAGACAAAATCTTAGAAGACCACCTCATTACTCCATATACATCCACCATCACCCTCTCCTTGTCCTATCTCTCGGATCTTCTCAACTCGTGCAACCTATGCATTCCAAAACCCATTTTCCATCTCATTGGACCATCCGTCAACCTGACTCTCGAACCGCTGGCAGATCATGTGACTTATAGCCCGTATTTTCCCGACCCCTGCCACCCCGCCACCCCATCTAGCCCCCTCGGGTTTCAAATCCTACCTCCACCCACTGCCACTGCCACCCATTCATCTCATACGAACACGCAGAGCGGAGCTCCAAAACTGATCATGTGACTCGAAAAGAAAAGATTTTGCGTCACCGCAAGGATTATTGAAAACAGCTGTAATGCTCAAAGCGCTTAACAACCACAACCACCTCGTCAGCACTCTGATCAAAGGGTATCTCTGATGTTGAGTGTAAAGCCGACCCTGGCATTGCCTCCATGACTTGCCAAAGGAGCGAGTCACTACACCAGCGCGTAACCTTGTCATCACACCAACCTGCAACCTGCGCCGGCCCTCCGTTGTGTGCCATCGGGGTGCGTGAGAATCTTGTCCGGGAGCGTCGCGGTGGCAGGAAGAAACTACCGAGCTGTCTGGAGTAATGCAACCGCGCCTTGCACGCACTCTTGAGAAGAAGTCTTCGAAAGCAAAAGCAAGAGCGTGTAAGTGAATGCATTGCTCTAGATATTCATACCATTGATTTTCAATGGCGTCAGACGGTAGCAGAAAAGCGGAAGATATCGGGGAGCCATCGAAGAGAAGAAGGTATGTATTGCTCATCTGTAACTGGGAATGTTTGCTCATGTCTGCAATAGCTTTTCAATGAAGACCTGATCATATTGCTTTGCTCTCACCTGATGCGTCTCACGTTAGAACTCTGAGCACCAGGCTATGCTGTTGGAATTGCGAGAGAAAGACGCCATCTTTGCGTGACAAGCAGGTCGAGGTAGATGACCTCAAGAATGCAGTTGAGCGACTTGCTGGAGAAGTAGAAATGCTATGAGGTGTCGTTCGAGGAAGGCCTACGCAGGTGATGGAGTTCAGGACGTCAGCGTTGATGCTTCGGGGATCCGGGAAGACCATGTCATGCCTGTCGACGGCTACGCTGGCAGTGATAGCCGCCCTGATAGCCGCACATCGACGGAGCTTCGAGGATAAACGCGACCGCCAATCCTAACAACGTCAGCATGCATGACGACAGTGACGCACCAGCTGGATTTTCCCGCCCTGACTATGCTCGTGCATCGCTTGGGTCAAATATATCTGCTCGTGGCTTATCAACTGCCTCAGATGGCTGCTGTACGGGCAAACGCAGCATGGGAAAACACGAGTATCGGTATAGGAGAAGAAGGCAACTCATCTGTCGGTGATGAAGAAAGAAGACGAATTGAGGCAGAGATTGAAGAGCGTGGTTCCCTGCGTGGTTCTTTCGATGCATCTCAGTAATCGCTTTCCCCGCGTCCAAAGCTAGGATTCCCTTCGAATTCCTTCCATCCGAGAAGACAAGCTGTCGTCGAGAACACCGACAGCGGTGGTATAAAGAGACGTGGCAGACTCGAGACACGAGACGAGGAATGAAATGCCAGAGCTCGCTCATCAGATTTTCCTGTATCGGGAAGAGCGCGTTGGCTTCAACGCATTTCACAAACGTCGCTAAGCGTTGTTGTCACTTGTGTTGGACAGTCACCCGCGGATGCATTTTGAACTACCAACAACGAAATTTGCAACTGCAACAACTATGGCAGGCTGCTCAGAGCGTTTCTCCGGCTTTCGTTTCGCGACCTATGGGATTTAATGCCAATCCAGGGCCAAATCCTCAACACGTTTCCTATAAACAACTCGCGTCGGGATTCTATGCTTACCATCAGTTCAAAATGTTGTATTTTGTGGGAGTGTGCTGGGCTGTTGATTGAATTCGGTGGAGGGTCCTTGACAGACGGGTCTTATGGGCCCAATACGAGCGTGTCGGCTCCGATAGTGCAAGGAGGAAGTGACGCCAATTCGCCGTTGACTCGAAGGATGGGAACGAGGCATCACGCTCGCCAGGGATGAGTCGAAATTGCCATTCCTTTACCGGGCCAAAGCGGAACCATCTCATCGTTGACCCTTTTGTGGAGTGCTTTTTCACGTCAAGAATTAACGCAACGTCAGATGGTCCTATTGAAATAACTGTTGAACAGTGCGAATCCTTCTTTTGTTGGCGATGGGGAGGATCATAGGCCTACCCTCGCGATTCCGGAGGAGCCTCCAATGAGCATGAATAAGGACTAGAGGGGGGGAGATCCATCAAATAGTATGGTTACGCTACCGCCTTCCGAAGGTTGCGGTCTGGTGCAGGATGCAGGCGACATCATACGGCCCATCCAGCGCACCCAATGCCGTCGTTTGGGTCCGTTCAAGTGTCGAATTTGTCTCTACCAGTTCCACCAACTTCCGGACTAGCGATATCAACCATGTCGTCGAAGGTGCCGGTTAGAGGCAGTCAGGAAGAGTTGAAACGAACGTAGGCCCTGAATCGTCGAGCAGGGATCTTGCTTCACTGGTGATGTCTTTGTCATTGTTCGACTCGGTTGAAGGGACGAACAGCAATTCCGTGAATATTGTTGGAGTCGCGTTAGGATACTGTTCAGCAACAGTACACGGAAGAGGCCGATCACCGTACCTACAACAACCACCTCCGTCATCGTTCGGTGGCAGTGTTCGAACCAGGCCAAGAGCGACAGCGAGCAGTTCCCAGACTTCTTAGTGGAAGAGCAGCGGTTGGCCCAACGTCAACGTGAGGGTCACCTATCTATCAAATGTAGACTTATTTCACCAATTTTGGGTTAGGGTTGCTCAGCATCAACAGCGAGTCAAACGGTCCCGGTGCCCGGTCTCGGCAACAACCGCACCCTCTCACGACGTCAGGATCCTCTGCATTCGTAACTCTTGTGTCTACATCCACCCCGACGGCACCGTCTAGTAATGTAGTCTTGCCAACGATCAATGGGTTCAATTTGGTTCCGGTGCTCATTTGCCTCTCCGTACTCTGACGTGTTGGTTGACCGAATTATCGCGTAGGTTGCTGCTCGACTTCCATCTGGTATCCTTATTGATCAACTTTATTTAGGGTTGATTACTTCCGACACCCAGGAGCCAAGACTGAAGTTCCAGATTACTTCGATATCGTGAAAAGATCAGGAGTCATTCGTATTTTGACTCTCAAGAGTTCAAGGTATTCATTCCTCGAATCATTGCAAAAGCGTATATACTGATTTGCCCTTGTGATTGGCCGATTCTACACAATAAACTCAAAACTGCTGTCCTGATATGCAACCCAAGTTGGATCACTGCTTGGCAGCAGCAAAAACAGGTGCAAAGATGGATGTCCAACCTGCACAACTTGACGAAGATGGATATCTGCGAATGGCACGACCAAAATGTCGCGGCTACGGCCATAGAAACCTCGAACCGCCGCTTGAGTTTCTCAGGCTCCCGAGGCGGTTCAAGAGCTCCTCGATTCGCTGTCCACCTTTGAGCTGGTGCACTTCAGGCCTCCTCACCCTCTTCGTCTTCCAAGCTTGTCAAGCGGGAGCGAGACTGTAAGGCCAATCCGGAGCGGAAACGGAAAGAGAGAGAAGCAGAGGCGTCTGCGAGGGCGCTGATCTCGGGTACTTGACCAGGGTAATCGTCGCTGCTTCCACAAATTTCAGGCGACCTCTCACTCGGCACTGCCATACGCAAATCCGGTTCTCATGGCAACATGCATACTAGTAATGGTGCTCAATCAGTCACACGCCCCCTCCAAGTCCTGAACGAAAACAATGGCCATGATACTGATGATGACGATGTCACAGTGGAGCATAGCCTGAGGTATACATATAAGGAAAGTTCAACTGCCAGCCTTGTGAGTCAAAACTTTGCACGTGTTTTGACTTACTACGATCTGACTCGCCGAGTGACAGGTCACCTTTTCTCGTCTTCGTCATCCCATGATCCATAGCACAGAAGACACCACCACTTTGTCGCCCTCAAGGGTTTGTTAGACGCTCGCGTCTCTGAAACCGTGCCAATCAATATCCACTTCCTCGCACTATGCACCGTCATGCATCATCAACGAGTCAAGATCCCTTGTGGCCTACTTCTGGGGGACCGTTCACGACTGCACCTGTTACCGTCCCATCCGCCCGTTCGGTAAATCTGTCGCTCCGTCACGTATTTGTATAGCTAACCTGAATATTAAGGCTTTGCTTGCATTACTACTCACTTAACATTTGATTGCACTATCCGTAAAGTAGACTATCGCTTCTTTCATGTATATATCAGCTAACAGATACCGTTTCCTGCCCACCTGCAACCGCTTTCCCCCCGTCCCTCCTGTCAGGATGGGGATCTCTGCCAAGGGTGTCGGACAACATATTGCTACTGCAAACTCGTCCCCTATCCTGTCCTTGACAACCAGAGTCCACGCTTGTCTATGTATGACATGTCAAAAGGGGTCTGCGAAGGAACTCACGGTGGGAGAAAGGTGGAAAAGTTGTCTAAGAAGGATTGGATGCTAAAGGAGACGTGAACGAGTATTGCACATCAGTGTTATGTGTTCATCTTCAGTCTCAACGATTTCACAGGTGAGACGAACGTGGTATCAGAATCATTCTAAAACTACTAAATATTATTTGCTTGAGGAAGTGCTGTCGTCACGCTTGACATTGCATACTCGACTCTCAACGAGTGCCTCGCCTCAGCCCCTGCATCTTGCGCTTGTGTGCAGAGAATTGGATGATGACCCAGTAATGATGAAAATGCCTGCGCGCCCACGAGATCGTGAACATTTTCAAGAGATCGCAACATAGAACTAGACTCTGAAGCCAACGTGAAAAAACTATGACAAGGTTAGATGGCACTCCTTGGCCCCGTCAAACATGATCTAATGATTCATCCGTCGTTATCCCCAGACAAGGAAAATCTCAATAGAAGAATCTACAACCCGTTCCGAGATGCCCCGTGATGGTTCATGGCCAGTTTGTAAGTACGTCTGTCCTATCAGTCTTGCGTAATGCTTGTCACTCTGACGACTCTGATCCCTCCGCGCTGGCCCCATTCCCGCCAACATCACGGATCTGACTCATCTCGCATCCCGACTCCCATGGGCGAACAGCTCTATTTGACTCGCACTGTTCATGGTACATCGGTCACTTGTCTGGGTTATATGTCCTTGCAGCGCACAAATTTGGGCTAGACTGCGTTTGACGCTAGCAAAGCAATCGAGTTCAAGTGAGTTCAGTAATCCAATACTTTCCGCTCGTCAAGTCGCTGTTCATCAAAATCTTCCCGTAGGCTATCTTCCCGTAGGCTATTTAGCGCTATCTGGCGTCGAAGGAATTCAAGCCCATATACAATCATAAACCTGACAGAGACACTTGTTGGATATGGGGACGACGGTAGTAAAGTGGATCACGGGTATGTGCGATATTCCCCTGCTGATTGGGACACGGCCATTCATTGGTTTGCAGAAAACTTTTCATGAAGATTTGACTCTAGCAACTCTTTCTCCTGTTCTGCGCTAACTGCTGTTCAGAAACAGGGAAACTGTCAATATACCGGGCCGCTCGTGAGGGTCTGATCCTTCAGATGTTTCAACAGGAAGGGAATGGGCTCGAGGGCAACCCATGCGTCGTTATCGATGGACAGGGACTCGAAGGAACACAAGGAGGGACTAGCCGCACCATCCATGCGAAAACGAAGACAATGAGTCCATCAACACCTTTCAACACTCCCAAGTAAGGATCTACACATCTCCTTGACCATTCTGACCAGGTCTTGCACCCACCATCCATTCTCGCTCAAAATAAGTACTACCTACTCCACCCACAAGGATCTGCAATCGTTCCTCTCCTCTAGGGATCAAATAACAAGGTACGTACCACTAGCAACCATTCTGCACCCTCGTCAACCACCCCGCACCCTCGTCAACTACCCCGTACCCTTGTCAACTACCCCGTACCCTTGTCAACTGGCACTGCATCCACCTGCAACTTGTCGCACCCTGTTGCAACCCATGTAAGCCGTGTAAACCCGGATTTCAATGTTACTGACTCACCACGCCCTGCCCTCTGCCACTCAACCACGCTTCGGTGCATGCACTGCACCCTCCTGCACCCTCCCCGCGCCCTCCCGCGCCCTCTCACACCCTCCCGCGCCCTCTCGCACCCTGTCTTGCTGCATCCTGCGACACCCGTGACCCGAGTAAGCTGAGCGTATGAGCACCAGTCACGGATGGTCTTAACGGTTGCAGGCAGTCGCCACCAGTCCTCAAGTTAATGACTGGTTACGCCCAGGTTAGTGGTGGACATGGGCTGTTCCATTACCAGCTACGGTTACAGTTTAAGTTTGTAGATATGACATGATAATGTTTGACAGTGCACCTCCATAGGATAGTAAGAGTTTTATTTGGGACAGAGTATTACCATATACAATAATAATTGTTTGTCTTACCATGTTTGAATCATGCTTTATGCATCTTATCAAACCACGACTGCCTGATCAGAGGCACTATCACACCAAATCCTGCCATCTAAAGAACAGCAATTAACAGTCTGATGCATATGATCAATCCCCTGATGTATTGCACTTTTTACAAACCATGGCTGCCTGGTGGTCCTTGACCAGAGGCATAGTCAGACCAATGCTGGTATAATTAGGTAAAGCTGGATCAATGTCACCATCCTGCCACCAGTGATGTAATCTGCCATTGCAGCCATCTTTTATCTTCTCTGAGATGGCTGGTAGCTTTTGGTAAATCTTATGGCTAATGGCTCAGTATTCTCATACTTATTATTCCTGATCCAATGATTAACAGGCTGATGCCCATGATCTAACCACCAACTCTGGCAGATCTTACAGACAGTGGCTGTGACAGCACTCAAGGCAAACTCAGACACTGGGTGGGCCAGCAAAGAACAGGTTGACACTCATTATCTGCCATCCCATGTCTTGCACATCTGATCACATTGTGGCTACCAGATGGTATTTGGTCAGAGGTCCCTTTGCACCAATGATGATATGGTCTGGTAGACATTAGATCAGTCAAAATCTTTCTGTTGCCATTGGAATTCATGATCTATCTGTGACAACCAGAAAGAAGTTGATCAGAGGTATCATCCTTGTAATGACTGAAATGTCAGGTTGTTCTGGAGGTCCTTTTTGCAGGTTAATATATCTGGCATCCTATGACCTATGTATGTCTACCTTATGCTTCTTTTCAAGTTGCAACTACCAGTATCTATTGGCCACACTCTGACATCTGTGATGCAATCTGCCAATGCTACCGTGTCTTATCTATCCTGAGACAGCCAGTAGCTTTTTGCAAATGTTATAGATAATTGAAGAGAATTCTCATACTTATTGTTCCTGATCATCATGTTATAGCCTTTTATCAGATAGTCCTGTACTTGTGAAAGAGCCAATTCTGGGTGACCTTGTGAAATCTACCAACCCTACCGTCCTTTATACTACATTATCAATCAATATATCAGAGTTGTATATATTATAGATTTTTCAGTTGTTGTAAAGCTTTATATACCCTTATCTATTTTCAGCCATTTTCCTGATGGGTGATGTAATGGACAAAATTATTTCTTTTCTTTTCTTTTCTTTTCTTTTCTTTTCCTTTTCATATTTATATACATGTAAGTTAGAATCTGAGACTTGTAGACAACATATCGGTATAGTAAGGTTTGTCAGCGTTCCCTGGGATACTTTAGGGCAGGATATGCGACTGCAGGTTAGGAGTATATAAGGGTTGAGGGTATAGTTTAGGGTTCCTTAGTCTTACGATTGTTTCTGTCATCTACAGTGCAACTAAGATTGTTTTGTCTCTTTTCTTGAGTGTCTTAGTGTTGTGTTGTGGATCACCTCCTAACATGGTCCTTCAAACCTCAGGGTAGCTGTAACGGGTCTCCCGTTCCTCGGTTCGATCTCGTTATATTGTAGATATTGATAGCTACCATATATAGTATTAGTGACCGATGTGACGTGCAACCTATAGAGCACGTCACTAACATGTACAAACAACCTTCGCTCTACTCGTGTACACGACGAATACATATTCGATTCAGTGTATCTCGAGTGGCGCGATCCAGTAACGGTATAACCGTTACAGTAGCTGATGAATGGTGAAACTGTTATATTACTTTTTCAATACTAACTGACCACCTACTCTGTACTACCAATGTAATATGTATTCAAGTTGTAGTAACTTTACAGGGGCCCCCAGCCCCCAAATTGAACTCCCTGCTTTGCAAAGCTGACTGTATCCATTTCACCCTACCCCAGCCATGGCCTCAGAAGATGAAGGAGGGGCCCAAACAACACATCAACACATCAAAGGCCACCAGGGTTGCCACTCCAACCCTGTCAGCACCTGCCAGAAAGAACAGCATGACAGTAAATGATGTCAAATAACCCAGTATGTTACATAGAATGGGTTCATGATGATCTATCAGAAGTAATGTGTCTAATAAATGGTGATCACATAACAAGTAAACTATATTGTCCATGGAAAAAGAGACCAAATGTAGGCTTACCCAGGTACTAGGGAATAACACAGGTATACCCTCGTCTCAATAAAGTCAAAGAACTTACAGGGCAGACAGCGGCACTGAGGTGTTTGAATCTGAATAGTTCGTTTTCTGCGTGGTTGGAATGGGACCGATTCGTAAACAAATAGTAGAACGTGGTCGGCGAGGACTGAGACCGCCGTTCCCGCTCCAAAACCTGATGATTGTTGGCACCTACTCATGTTCAACCACCCCTCTCAAACCCACTGAGGCGGTGAAAGCTGAATAAACAGCACCGCTACTGCCTTGGGCGAGGCGGATGACCCGAATTCGGATTCAGAGGGGTTGGATTCTATGCCTTGGTGATTGGGCAGGATTGGGAGAGGCTTAGCGTGGGTGAACCCGGGCCGTGGTGCCGGTTGACTTGGTTGAGTTGACTTGGAACTGGCTCGAATGGGCTGACGAGAGCCTGGTCTTCAAGTTGGTCTGGTACATTGGTAGCTGGTCTCTCTTCTGCGTGCTAGGGCTAGATCCATGCACGAACTCGTCTATTTCGCCAACGGTGAATACGGTCTAAGGCATAGGGAGAAGAGACGGAGACGTGAGAGTTGGACAAATTTGACATGGACTCGGCGTGGCTAGGGTTGAAGTCATCGGAGAAGGATTGTTGGTTGTGCAGTGCGTGTTGGTGAGGTTTGTTGGTTGAAAAAGGTGTGGTGTGGGCTAGGAAAGAGTGAGTGGGATGACTAGGTATGAAATTCAGCTTACATTTGTGAGATTGACAAGTTGACAGATGGACTGCCAGCAGACTATTGACAGCCGAGAGAAAACTGCAGAGTGAGGACTTACCTGGTTACCTTGGCCGTCCCTACACGACCATTCTACTCCTCTGCTGCCTACGAAAATTCTCTTGGCTTTCGTCATGAAGGGTGCATCACGTTGGTGCTGGTGCAAATGGCGGGATTCCTTATATGGAAAGTCATACCACGGCGGGTTGTCCGCTGCCCCGCACAGGTCAGTCTTATCCGTGTTATTCCCCAGGTACCCCCACCACAACGAAGTGGACTTGGAGGTATATCACTATTGCCCTCGGACTAATAATAGTAAGGCGAGTATGGAATGCGGTGGACCATTTTTCCCACGGCACAGAACCGCCTTTCCGAATTCCATTTCCGTTTGGGACGACGGCAGACTCGAAAGGAATCCAGTCGGATTTGTCTGCGTCTTGTCATGTGCTTTCAAAATTTAATGCCCGAATTCAAGTTCCAGAAATACGGACTCAACCACATTTCCAAAAATCAATTGAGCCCTTCGTGTACTGGAAACATCGTGTAGTACTAAACATCATTCACCTCCTCGCAAAACTTCTTGACTTCCTTCCCAAGTGACACCGTCTGCCTCTCGACCATCTCTCTCGTCTCTCGCACGAATCCATCCTGCCAACCCATTGCCTCCACATCGTCGACGATCTGCTTCTCCAGGTGCAGAACCGCGGAAAGCTGGTTGGGCAGCCACCTGACAATCGGGCTTCCCCCAGTCGCCGTCTTGTGCTGCGTTCTGCGAAGGATGTACTCCCTAGTAAACGTCCAATGTCGGTACCTGAACTCTCTGACACCGTCCAAGATGCGGAGGAACAATAGTGCACTATTCTTTGCCTTCATGGCGTATTCTCGTGTTCCAATTTCTTGGCTCTTGTGGTGCGTCCACTCTAGGAACTCTCGGTGGTTCCCGGGACGGTATTGCCGAAAGTCCTCGAGTATACGCGTGAGGGGCGTGTCAGGCATCGGGACCTGAAGGAAATTGTCCATTAACGGAATCATAGAATCGTTTGCTCCAGACTCTCCACGAAAACTGAGGTAATCTTCAGAGACACCGCTGTACTTGACCCCGTTAGGGAACATAGCTTGTGAGGTAATGCCAAAAATAAAGGTTCGGAAATGAGTGTACGAAGACGGTTTGGATTTATTCCACATTGCTGCGGTGCTTACGTTAGAAAGAGATAGGTTCGATGAATATATTGCACACGCACTATCCATAGTCTTGTTGACCTTCCGCAAGGCGTCGAGCGTTTCCTCGAGACCATCGTCAAACAATACTCGGTCATCAGATTCGACCCCTTGGAGAGCCTTCAGCACACCCCGGACGAGACCACCCGAGTGCCTGACCATGTCTACATGTACCAGAACAAACCCTGCCTCACTACTAGTCCGGTCGAGCCCGTGCTCGAACGCACGGATCAACGCGATGTTGTCATATTCCAAGCCTTTGGACGGGTCCAGAAGTCGGTAGTTGGCCAACGCGTATGAACCGGCATATCTATAAGGAGTTAAAGCGTCATAATTAATGTTATGAATTCTAGACTCCTAACTCCATGAATGGTTTAAACCCTGTAAGTTGGGCTACCTTTGCAATCGGCTTTGCTATCTGGGCTGGAAGGACGTCTCGCCCAAGGCCATAGCTATTTCCAGTCCTTGCGAACTCGTGATGGCAGGGCTCTAAAAGGTACGCAGACGCAAGAAAGGAGTAGTCCCTATACAGCGCCGAAAGTACCACTTGATTGTCCCTGTACTTGTCAATCTCGTCGGAGAGATCTGGAAAGTCGAGGTCGACGGCTTCACCTAGCTTGTTCTGCGCCAATAGACCTGGTTCTCCAGAAGCGGTTTTGATTGGCAATGCCTGGAGCAGCTTCTCGAGGCGCTCGAACTCGACGGGAAGTGTAGTAAGAGGATCCTTCTTTGCGTTACTACAAGTGCTCGAGTTATCAGGACAACACCGCTCACCTGCCGTGGGAGGAAACCGCGCGAGGTCGAGACCATAAAGGCGGGCAAGGACGTATCCTCGGGACGAGCATTGTCGAGGACGTTGAATTCACGGGTCTTTCCTAGAATCATCATCGTGAAAGGTCGGATTGAAGCTTGGATAAAAATTGTTCGTTGCAGGGCAATAGTATACTCTTGGATTTCAAGGCTTGTTATACCTTTGCATTCGTTGCAGCCCCTGGCATAGTATCACCTGAGCTGGTGACCGATGGTCAGGTCTTCAGGTTCGGAGCATCTGTGACGATTAAATTTATATATAGATCAGCCCGGATCATGTCAGACAGATAAGAACCAAGACAGAAAACACAATTTTGTCCGCGACTACACTGCACCATGGTCCCTAGCCCCTAGCGCCGGGGTCGAAGTGACGTGTCGACGCGCGATATCGCGCATTCCCTGCCAATCTCGTCCCTTGCTTCTTTATCTTGTAATCTCCGCTAGAACCGTCTCCATTTCATTCTCCGTTTCCACATCCGGATCCCTTTCTTGGCGTCCTCCCTCGACTGTCTTCCGGATGGACTTGACGGGGATTTCCGGCTCTCAGGACTCTCGTCATGATATGAACGGATGGCATCTTATGGATTCTTCCGAAAAGATAGCGTATGTGTGCCAAGCTCCGCTTCCGACTTCGGCGAACGTGCAAAACTTTTCAATTGTCATAAGTTACGTCAGTCAACTAGCTTGCACGACATTGTGAGAAGAGAGTAATATATAAAAAAACCAATTGCTACACCATAGCAAATACAACCCACACATCACTAATCACCGCAAGTACAGAAAAGAAAACATCGATCACTGTTTCACACCCAAAAACAAGAGACCCCTCTTGGTCAACTCGACCGCCTCTTCCAAATCCCTCCCATCAGCAGCAGTCCATCGGCTACCCCATGTACTGGCTGCCATCTCTTCCGCTGACTTGCCCTGCCTTATCAATGTCTCAAACGCAGTCTTGCGGACATTGAGCACTGCCATACGACGCGGATCCGAGTGACCAGTGAATATGACGAGCGCTGTACGTGGTGGAAGAGATGCGTGTAGAGTCTTGAGATGGACGTTCAGAGCAGTGAGTATCTCTATCACTTGTTCTCGCGAGGGTGGAGGAGCTGGTTCAGGCATAGGACCGTCTATTGATGGTTTGGCTGTTGTCCCTGTCTCACAAGTTTTAGTCGGGGTTGTCAATGATCGCTCGCAGCGACTTACAGCCTAGCGTATCCGCCAACGACATGAACCTCCCAAACACAAACTGATGACTTGGCGTTACGTCCAGCAGACCTTTCAATACCTCTTCGTCGGTCGTACACGCAACCGTCGTCGTCGCCTTGGACCCATGCATCATCTGCGGATTCCCATAGTCCACCACGGCCGAACGTGCGCCGTTACCCGCAGGACCCCGAGTCGATCTCGACATCCGCTCAAAGATAGACTCGTAGTCAACTTTGAACTCGCCAAAGCCAGTACCCATCTCGAGCTTCTTCTTGAGCAAACTGATGCAAGCGCGCGCGTCTTCTTCGGGGTCGTGCCCGCCCTCGCCGCGGTTCTGGATCTCGCGGCCGCACCACTTTCGCGTAAGCCACGCCAGGCCGGGTTTCAGCGGCCGTCCGCGTGGGTGGTGATAGATGAGCGCGGTGTCAATGCAGAGTGGATGACTGATTTTGAGCGCTTTGAGGTCCGACTCGAGTGAGTGTCCGAGAAGGACGGGAGTGATATACGTCGATGAGACGTTGGCTGTGGACGAAGATGCAGTAGGAATAGCAAAGGGGTTGGGTGGAGGAGGCGCCAAAAGCTTCATTATATGCGCCTGCACCTCGGCAAAAGTAGTTGTTACAGGCGCCAGCGCTTCCGCAGTTATCCCAGACCACCTGTAGATCTACTGTGAACTTTTCGATACAGCAACAAACAGACAGTTTTACGTACCGCGTCAGATAATCCGTTACAGGCTTTGAGGGCTTTACCAACTTATCGTACACGACTTTTTCGGTATAATAATCGATAATACACACGCGCGTGAGTTCTTTTCCGTCCTCCGTCAAACACTACAGTGCCATTAGCTGCAAGAACTACACCCGGAGAGACATGCAACATACCATCTCGCAATCGATAGCATATATCTTGCGAACCGGCATTCCATTCTTCGCTGCCAATGGATTCTCAGGCTTTGGCGTCTCCCGCCACTTTGGTGTATATTGGAAAACGTCGGCCATATACGTCGGCACGGGATAATCATTCTCAATCATCTGCTCCACCGGTAGCACATACTGCAACGGATCCTTGTTCATCAACGCCTCTGCTAAAACGCCACGTCTTAGTACACGCCAAAAAAACAAAACAAAATCGAGTCAAACATACAAGCCAACCGCTGTACAACCCGCCTTTTTCTCTCTTCCCCGCTAACAGGCCCATGGAAGAACGCACTAAGAACGCTATGCATCCGAGTTTGGTCTCCGGGTGCACGTGTCGGACATGCATGACTAAATGTTGACGCAATAAAGGGTATATGCACACCGAGCGGGCCGTCTTTGGAAGACCCAGGCTCCATTACGTGGTGGGATAAAAGTGGGATTGCGAGCGGAAGGTTTGGGTTCGCGGTGGCAGTTGT
>WNGI01002472.1_pt1 | contig 16057 bp, 14 predicted proteins | sample 5400621 | NCBI WGS metagenome assembly WNGI01 (sample SAMN13153374, study PRJNA577476) | soil metagenome | isolation source: 20 cm soil or saprolite under Garry oak tree replicate 1 | place: USA:California | collected 2016-06-15 | reverse complement strand
CCGCGTGTCCCCTGGACAACCTCGTGCGGGCGCAGCTGCTCGAGGCGCGGGGCCGGCCGCAGGACGCGCTCACCTGGCTCGACAAGCGCGTGGACGGTGCCTGGTTCCCGGCCATGCCCTCCGAGATCCTGCACGACCTGCTGCGCGGCCGGCTGAACGAGAAGCTCGGCCACCGCGACGAGGCGATCGCCGCCTATGCGTACGTGGCGACCGCGTGGGCGCACGGCGACGACGTGCTCAAACCCTATACCGACGAAGCGCGCGCCGGGTTGGTCCGGCTCGGCGGAGAGCGGAGACGTTGATGGCGGAGAAAAATCGCAAGAAGAAGAAAAAGGCGGCCGCCGAGTCGCGGGGGCTGGCCGCGAAGCAGGTCGGCGCGCTGGAACCGCCGCCGGCGGTGCAGAGAGTCAGCGACACCATCGCCGAGGACGGCGGCACCGTGCTGGCCGTGTACCGCGACCCGCTGGGCGGGAACTGGCAGATTCTCGCGGCGCTGCCGCTCGACAAGGTCGAGCCCACGCCGTACCAGCGCGATCTCTCCGAGACCCACGTGCAGCGGCTGGCGCAGGCGATCGACAAGCTGGACCGGTTCCTCGATCCTGTGATCGCCGTGCGCGCGGCCGACGGGAAGTACTGGACTCCGAACGGCTACCACCGGCTGGGGGCGTTGCGGCTGCTCGGCGCCAAGTCGATCACCGCTCTCGTCGTGCCGGAAGCGAAGGTCGCCCACAAGATTCTCGCGCTGAACACGGAGAAGGCCCACAACGTCCGCGAGCGCGCGCTGGAAGTCACGCGGCTCGAGCAGGGCCTCGCCGAGCTCGACGACCGGCCGGAGAAGGAGTTCGCCCTCGAGTTCGAGGAGCCCGCGCTGCTCACCCTGGGCCTGTGCTACCAGCAGAACGGGCGGTTCTCGGGGGGCGCCTACCAGCCGATCCTGAAACGGATCGACGAGTTCCTCGGCGTGAAGCTCTCCAAAGCGCTCGAGGTGCGGCGCGAGCGGGCGCAGCAGCTGCTGACGCTGGACGAGGCGGTGAACGCCGCGGTGGCGGCGCTCAAGGCCCACGGCTTCCAGAGCCCCTACCTCAAGGCGTTCGTGGTCGGGCGGATCAACTACCTGCGGTTCAAGAAGGGGAAGGCGGAGTTCGACGAGACGATCGCCAAGCTCATCGCCGCGGCGCAGAAGTTCGACGCGGCGAAGGTCAAACCGGGCCAGATCACGGCGAGCGGCGGCCCGCCGGAGGAATAAGGCTCAGAAGTCCAGGCTCTTCAGGTACTCGTAGCTCGCCGCGATGCTCGCGATCGCGTCCCCCGGCGTGTCGTGTTCCACGATGTAGTGCTGGATGCCGGCCTGCTGCGAACGCGCGAAGATGCGTTTCCAGTCGATGTTCCCCTTCCCCACGTCGCGCATGACGGAGTCCGGCGGGATGCCGGGCCGGGGCTTCGTCGCCATGTCTTTGACGTGCACGAGGGGGAAGCGGCCGGGGTACTTGGCGAAATACGAAAGCGGCTCGGCGCCGCCGAAGGTGATCCAGAAGAGGTCCATCTCGAAGTCGACGACGGCGCGGTCGGTGTTCTCGAGCAGCAGGTCGAACGGCAGCCGCCCCTCGACGGGTTGGAACTCCATGTCGTGGTTGTGGTAGGCGAAGCGCACGCCGGCCCGCTGGCACGCCGCTCCCGTCGAGTTGAACTGCTCGGCGATGCGCTTCCAGTCGTCGGCCGTCTTGCGACGCTCCGCGGGAATCCACGCGACGACCGCCCATTGGTGGCCGATCGTGTGGCAGGCGTCGAGCACCGCGTCCCAGCCCGGTCCGATCGCCTCGAACGGGAAGTGGGCCGCCGGCGACGTGAGACCGCGCCGGTCGATCATGGCGCGGATGTCCGCCGGGGCGTGGTTGAAGTATCCGGCGAACTCGACCTCGCGATACCCGACGGCGGCGACCTTGGCGAGGGTGCCGTCGACATCGTCCTTCATGAGGTTGCGGACGGTGTAGAGCTCGAGGCCGACTTTTTCCAAACGCGTCGAACGTGGAACGTGGAACGCGGAACGCGGAACAGGGATCAGGGCCGCCGACATCGCCTCCACGAACGTTCGCCGACTCAGGTTGTTCCGCGTTCCGCGTTCCGCGTTCATAGTTCGTTCCGTTTCATCGCGTCGACGGCGAAGTGACACGCCCGCGCCGTCAGCGCCATGTAGGTGATGGACGGATTCACGCACGATGACGAGGCCATGCAGGCGCCGTCCGTGACAAACAGGTTGAGGGCGTCCCACACCTGGTTGTTGCCGTTCAGCACCGACGTTTTGGGGTCGCGCCCCATGCGCGCGGTCCCCATTTCATGGATCGTGAGCCCTGGCGCATTGTCCTGGACGAACGGCCGGATGTCGGTCGCACCCGCGGCCGAGAGCATCTCGGCCGCGGCCACCGACATATCCTTGAGCAGCGCGCGCTCGTTGTCGCTCCACGTGCAGTGGATCTTGAGCGCCGGAATCCCCCAGGCGTCGTTCTTGGTCGTGTCCAGCTCGATGAAGTTCTCCGGCCGCGGCAGGCATTCCCCGAAGCCGTAGAAGTTGAAGTTCCACGGGCCGAGCCCCTTCAACTGCCGCTTGAAGTCCGCGCCGAAACCCGCCTGGTCCACGCCGCGCCCCCACCCCTCGCGGCCGGCCCCGCCCTGATATCCGTACCCGCGCAGGAACCCGGGGGACGCGTCCTTCACGTTCCGGAAGCGGGGCATGTAGATGCCATTAGGACGATTGCCGTAGGACGTGCGGTCCTGGTACCCCGGAATGGTCCCGTCCGCGCCGCCGCCCATGCAGTGGTCCATCAGGTTCTTGCCGAGCTGCCCGCTGGCGTTGCCGAGGCCGGCGGAGAACTCCGGGCTCGTCGAATGCAGCAGGATGCGCGCGGATTCCAGCGCCGAGGCGCAGAGGAAGACGACGCGCCCGCGGAACTCGATCAGGTGCTTGGTCTGCGCGTCCACGACGCGCACCCCGGCGGCGCGCTTCTTCCGAGGATCGTAGATGACGCTGTGCACGACGCTGTAGGGCCGCAGCGTGAGCTTGCCCGTCGCCTGCGCCGCCGGCAGCGTCGCGTTGATGCTCGAGAAATACGACCGCGTGACGCAGCCGCGGTGACAGGGGCCGCAGTAGTGACAGGCGCCGCGCCCGTTGTGAGGCTGCGTGAGGACGGCGCAGCGGCCGATCGTGACCACGCGGTCACGCCCCCAGTATTTCGCGACGGCGTCGCGCACGTGCGTCTCGGCGCACGTCAGGCCCATCGGGGGCAGGAATTGCCCGTCGGGCAGCTGGGGCAGGCCCTCGGCCTGGCCACTGATGCCGACGAACCGCTCGACGTGATCGTACCACGGCGCGATATCGGCGTAGCGGATCGGCCAATCGACGCCGAAACCGTCCTTGGCGTTCGCCTCGAAATCCAGATCGCTCCAGCGGTACGTCTGGCGACCCCACATGATCGAGCGCCCGCCCACCTGGCGGCCGCGGATCCACAGGAACGGCTTGCCGTCCGCGGTCGTGTACGGATTATCGAGGTCGTCCACGAAGAACTTGTTCGCCATCTCGTCACACGCGTAGCAGTTGCGCTGCACCGGCTGGCGCGCGAGCATGCCCTTGCGGTCGCGGTTGCCGCGGAACTTCATCTGCCAAACGGGGACGTGCTCGACGGAGTCGGTGTCCGGGTTCACCGGCCGGCCCGCCTCGAGCACCAGCGTCTCCAGCCCTGCCTCGCACAGCTCCTTCGCGGCCCAGCCGCCGGAGATCCCCGAGCCAACCACGATGGCGTCGTAGGTTTTGGCCACGGCTCAGTCCTCCCCGCCGCGGGTCGCCGCGTCCAGCAGGCGACAGGGGTCGAACATCCCGGGGATGATGCGATCGTGCAATTCCTGCTCGAAGCCGATCTGCGACGTGTAGTAGCCGACGAGCGTCAGCCACTTGAGCATGCGGAAGAAGTTCTTGCCGGTGCTCTGGCGCGACTCCTTCAGCCGCGCGAGCTCATCGTCCAGCGCCGTGAGCACCACGGTCTGCTGGGCGGGGGTGGACGCGATGAACGGCTTGCCCGTGGCGGCCGTGCTGCGTGCGTCCACGTCGGCGAGACCATCGAGGAAGCGCTGGCGGTCGGCCGGGTCGTACCAGTCGGCGAGCATCACGTCGATGAACTGGTCCACGCGCGCCGCTTTCGCGCCGGGGGTGTCGGTCTCGGGAATGATCAGGTCGGTGAGCGTGGTGACGAGCGCCTGCTGATCGGCGTCCAGCACGCGGAATCCGGGCCGGGCGCGCCAGTGGGCGTGCGCTTGACGGCCGATGGCGTAGAGATCCTCCGAGACGAAGGGCACCGCCGTTGCGGCGCCGAGGACGCGCAGTACTTCCCGCCGCTCCATCGCCGGCCTCGAGAATGAGTGGAGACTGAAATCGAGCGCGTCGCGCGCAAAACGCAAGGCGGTGGCGGCTCGCGCGGACGGGCGCCCCGGCCTATGTTGTGCCGCCGCGGTTGCACGAGTGTTGCGGCCGCGCTTCAAGACTGAACGTCGCCGACGCGGAGGATCCTCTGCTTCCCCGCCTGCTGCTCCTCGCGCAGCTGCCGCTGATTCCGCAGCCCCGGGAGCTCGCCATCCGGCCGGACCTCGCGCTGACGCGCGGAGTGACCATCCTCACCACCCAGTCCGACGACCGCTTCGCCGCCCAGGACCTGCGCGACGCGCTGACCGAGCGCGGCATCCGCCTCGTGGCGCCGGGGAGCGTGGGAGCCGTCGGCGTGACCCTCGCGCGGCTGGGCACCCCCCTCGCGCGGCGCGTCCTCAGCAGCGCCGGCGCCGCCTGGGACAGTGCGATGACCGCCGAGGGATACGTGCTCGTCGCCGACAGTGGACGCGTGACGGTCGTCGGGGCGTCGGCCGCGGGGGTGTTCTACGGCGTGCAGACGTTGAAGCAGCTGATCGCCGGCGCCGTCGTGCACGGCGCGGTGATCCGCGACTGGCCCGCCCTGCGCTGGCGCGGCGTGCAGGACGACGTCTCGCGCGGGCCCGTTCCCACGCTCGGCTATCAAAAGCGCCAGATCCGCACCCTCGCCGCGTACAAGCTCAACGTGTTCTCGCTGTACTTCGAGCACACGCTGGCCTACGCGTCGGACCCGCTCATCGCGCCGCCGGGCGGCGCGCTGACGCCGGACGACGTCGGCGCGCTGGTCGCGTACGCGTCGCAATACCACGTCACCATCGTCCCGGAGCAGGAAGCGTTCGGACACCTGCATCACCTGCTGAAGCACGAGCGCTACGCGGGGCTGGGCGAGACGCCGCACGGGCACGTCCTGGCGCCCGGGGATTCCGGCTCGCTGCCGCTGATCACCGGCTGGTTCAGGACGATCGATTCCCTGTTCCCGGGACCCTTCGTTCACATCGGCGCCGACGAGACGTTCGAGCTGGGGCGCGGCCGCACCAAGCCGCTGGTGGATTCGCTGGGCTTGGGCCCCGTGTATCTGGATTTCCTCGCCCGCATCGCGACCGCGCTGCATCCCGCCGGCCGCCGGTTGCTGTTCTGGGGTGATGTCGCGGTGACCAGCCCGGACCAGGTGAAGGCCCTGCCCTACGACCTCGTGGCGGTGGCGTGGAACTACTGGTCCCGGGACGGCTTCGATCCGTTGCTCAAGCCGTTCCTGGACGCGGGGCTCGAGACGTGGGTGGCGCCGGGGGTGAACGGGTGGAACCGCGTGTTCCCCGACTACGCGACCGCGCTCCCCAACATCCAGGGCTTCACCGCGGCGGGGCAGCGGCTGGGGTCCACGGGCGTCCTCAACACCAGCTGGGACGACGACGGCGAGGCGCTGTTCGAGCCCAATTGGTACGGCGTGCTGTTCGGCGCGGGCGCGAGCTGGCAGCCGGGGACCGCCGACGTCGCCGAGTTCCAGCGGCGTTTCGGGGCCGCGTTCTGCGGCGATACGAGCGGCGCGGTGGACGAGGCCGAGCGCCGGGTGCTCGCGGCGCATGCGCTGCTCGACAGCGTGGGGCTGGGCGGCGCGACGGACGATCTGTTCTGGCTGGACCCGTGGAGCCCGCGCGGACAGACGGCGGCGGAGGTGATGCGCGCGGTGGCGCCGCGGCTGCGGCTCCTCGCCGAGGACGCGATCGAGCTGGTCGCGCGCGCCCGGCCGCGCGCGGTGCGCAACCTCGAGACGCTCGACGCCGTCGAGCTGGGCGCGCGCAAGATCGACTTCATCGGGATGAAGTTCCAACTGGCCGACGAGGTCGCGCGCCTGTACGCGCTGGCCCGGGATCCAGTGCCGCCCGCGACCCCGCCCGACTACTTGACCGAGATCACCAGCATGAACGGCCGGCTCCAGGACCTGCGCGACGGCTACACGCTGCTGCGCGATCTCTACGAGGCCGCGTGGCACCGCGAGAACCGGCCGTACTGGCTCGGCAATGTTCTGTCGCGCTACGACGCTGCCACCCGGCTCTGGTTGGGACGCATCGACCGCTTCAACGACGTGTTGGCCCAGTGGTGGTCCACCAAGCAGCTCCCCAAGCCCGAGGAGCTGGGCCTGCCGTCGCGCTAACGGTCGCCGGTTGCCATCGCCATCTCGGCGGTCACGCGGGCCTTCTGCCGGTACGCCAGGTTCGCCATGTGCGCGGCCACAGCGGTCCGATAGCCCACCTCCACCGGCGCGTTCGGCGTCTTCCGCGTCCGGACGCAGTCAAAGAAGTTCGCCATGTGATCCTGGTCCGCCGACTCGCCCACCACCGCGGCGCCGTCGGGGCGGTTGACCTTCTCCGGATCGTAACGCACGCCCGACGTCAGGCGGCCGGTCACCATGTCGGTCGAGCCGCTGACGCGCTCCACGGTGCCGTGCGAGCCGAGGATGCGCTCGCCGAGCCCGTAGCGGCTGTTGCTGAACGTGGACTGCCAGCTCACGACCAGGTCGCCCGGGAAATCGAGGGTGACGGCGATGGTGTCGGGCACCTCGCGGCCGTCCTTCTCCGAGAACACGCCGCCCGACATGTACGCGGCGATGGGGACCGGCAGGTCGAGCACGCCCATGATCCAGGAGATCTGGTGGACCATGTTCTCCGTGATGTTTCCGCCGGAATACTCCCAGAACAGCCGCCAGTTGATGAACCGGAACGCGTCGAACGGGCGCGCGGGGCGGCCGTTCAGGAACAGGTCCCATTGCACGTTGTCCGCCGTGCAGTCGGGCGGCACCGGGCGCACCCACTGGCCGTGCCCGCGCGGCGTATTGCGGCTCATCCACGACTCGACCGCGGTGACTTTCCCGACGAGACCGTCCGCGACCCACTTGCGGGCGTCGGCGAACGCGCCGGTGCTCACGTGCTGCAGGCCGATCTGAACCACGCGGTCGGACCGTTTCGCGGCGGCGAGGCACGCCTCAGCCTCCGGGATCGACCACGTCATGGTCTTTTCGGAGTAGAGGTCCTTGCCCGCGGCGATCGTGTCGAGGAAGTGGCGCGCGTGGCAGTGCAGCGGGCTCGCCACGAGGACCGCATCGACGTCCTGGAGCTCGAGCAGCCGGCGGTGGTCGCGGAACGCGCGGGCGGCGGGCGCGACGCGGCGCACCTCATCGTGCCGCCGCGTGTAGACGTCGGCGAGGGCGACGAGCTCGACGTTGGGGAGCTTCAATGCCTGCGACAGCAGCTCCTGGCCGCGGGCGCCGCCGCCGATCAGGCCCAGCCGCAGCCGGTCATTGGCGCCGAGCACCCGCGCCGTCGGCGACAACGCCCAGAGGGCGGCCCCGGCCGCGCCGCTGCGGGCGAGAAACTGGCGGCGTCCGATGGTCTTCTTCCTTCTCTGCGTCATGACCTTCTCCTTTCACTCCACGCGGCCGAGCAGCTCCTTGAACCCGGCCATGCTTTGGCGCGTCGATTCCTCGGCGGTGCCGGCGCCGCGCCAGTGGGTCTCGAGCGACAACACCCCGCGATAACCGTCCCGCTTCAGCGCGCGCAGCTGGCCGGCCCAGTCGATGATGCCCTTCCCCATGGCGGCCCACTCGGTGCCGCCGTCGGCTTTGCGCACGATATCCTTGCAGTGCATGTGGGCGATGCGGTCCTTCGGCAGCTTGGCGTAACCGTCAGGATATGGTGTTTCCCCGCGGGCCGCCGCGTTCCCGGGATCCCAGTTGATCTTGAGCGACTGCTCGCGCACCACCGCCAGCAAGCGCGCGGCTTCGGCGCCCGTGGCCGTGTTGCACGCGGCCTCGTTTTCGAGATTCAGCGTCACCCCACGCAGGCCGACGCGCCGCGCCGCTTCGCGGAGGCGGTCATCGATCGCCTCCCGGTACGGCGTCTGGTCGTCCAAGCGCCAGAAGTCGAAGATGCGCACGTACGGCGTCTCGAACAGATGCGCCAGCTCGACCGCGCGGTCGAGCAGCTCGTCCTGCTGGGCATAGGTGAAGTCCGCCGCAAACTGCGGGCCGCTGGGCGCGAACGGCGAGGGCGGGGCGCCGGGCCAGCTCACCTTGAAGATCGGTGACGCCAGCTCGGACACCTTGAGATGGAAGCGCTGCAGGATGCCCCGGGCCTCCGCGACGTCGTTCGCGTCCCACTGCATGATGTTCTTGCCGTGCGCGGCGCGCAGCTCGACATAGCCGAGGCCGAACTCGCGCGCGGCGATCTCGCAGGCGTGGCCCAGGTCCGGGGAGATCTCGTCGGTGAGCACCGACAGGGGGAACGGCGACGCCGCCGCCGCCCGGAAGGCCGTGAGGCGATCGAGCGGCAGCACGGCGCCCAGGGCCGCGGCCCCGAGCCCGGCCACGAATTCACGGCGTGACGTCATAGCTCCCCTCTCCCCCCGTCACCAGCTGTGGACTGTGCCATCGAGTTTGCGGGTCGTAGGCAGATACGCCCGCTCGTAGGGATAGCGCGCCGCCAGCGCTTCATCAATATCGACGCCGAGCCCTGGGGCGTCGCCCGGATGCATCACCCCCGCCTCGAATCGGTAAGCATGCGGGAAGACGCGATCGGTCTCCGCCGTGTGCGTCATGTATTCCTGGATGCCGAAGTTGTGGACGCTCAAGTCGAAGTGCAGCGCCGCCGCCATGCAGACCGGGCTCAGATCGGTGGCGCCGTGACAGCCCGTGCGCACGTGATACAGCTCGGCGAGCGCGGCGATCTTTCGCAAGTGGCTGATTCCGCCGGAGTGAACGACGGCGGTACGGATGTAGTCGATGAGCTGCTCCTCGATGAGGCGGTGGCAGTCGTACACCGTATTGAACACCTCGCCCACCGCGAGCGGCGTCGTCGTGTGCTGCCGGATCAGCCGGAACGACTCCTGCAGCTCGGCGGGCACCGGGTCCTCGAGCCAGAAGAGGTGATAGGGCTCGAGCGCCTTCCCCAGGCGCGCCGCCTCGATCGGCGTCAAGCGGTGATGCACGTCGTGCAGCAGATGCAGCTCGTCGCCGAACTCGGCGCGCAGGCGCGCGAACAGCCCCGGCGCGAAGTTCAGGTAGCGCTCGCTGCTCCAGGGGTGCTGCGGCGGCATCCCCTTTTCGGCCGGCTCGTAGTAGCTGTCGCCGCGACCGACGCCGTACGCCTGCGTCAGCCCCGGAATGCCGCACTGCGCCCGCACGGCCGCGTAGCCCAGCTTCACGTACCGGGCGACGGCCGCCACCGTCTCCTCGATGGTCGCACCGTTGGCGTGGCCGTAGACCAGCACCGCGTCGCGCGACGCGCCGCCGAGCAGCTGGTAGATGGGAACGTTGAGCGTTTTGCCGCGGATGTCCCACAGCGCCGTGTCCACCGCACCGATCGCCGCCATGGTGATGGGCCCGCGGCGCCAGTACGCGCCCTTATAGAGGTATTGCCACGTATCCTCGATGCGCCGCGCGTCGCGGCCGATCAGCAGCGGGACGACGTGGTCGGTGAGGTAGCTCGCCACCGCGAGCTCGCGGCCGTTCACGGTCGCGTCCCCAAGCCCGGAGACGCCGTCCTCGGTCACGAGCTTCAAGGTGACGAAGTTTCGTCCGGGACTGCAGATGATGACGCGCGCGTCCGTGATCTTCATGGCGCTCCCCCCCCTCCCCCCGGCGGATGGTGCACCCAGGTGTGCCGGGGATCTTCGTGGACGACGAGGCGCCGCGCCTCCCCAGCCAGCGCCCAGAGGTAATACAACCGGTACCCGGGCGCGGCGGCGACCGGGTGGTACCCGGAGGGAATCAGCACCGCGTCGCCGTCGTGAACCACGTGCGCGGCGGACTCGCCGCCGGCCCCGTACAACGCCTGCACGCCAAAGCCGTGCGGCGGGTCGAGGCGGAAGTAGTACAGCTCTTCGAGTCTGGGTTCGCCGTCGCCGCCGTCGTGCTTGTGCGGCGGATAGCTGCTCCAGTGTCCGGGCGGGTTGAGGGTTTCGCCGACCATCAACCGCTGCGCGCAAGTGTCGTCCACGAAAAGATCGTGCACGTCGCGGCGGAAGTTCTCGCGGCCGCGGGCCTGGATGCGGATCGCGTCGGGGCCGATCAACACGGGCCGGCCGCCCGCCGGCACCGGCGTCGAGACCAGGATGGCCTCGAGCGGCGACTGCGCCGCCACGGTCACCGGGACGCCGGGCGGGAGATACAGCGCGGTCGCCCGTTCCGCGAAGACGCCGCGGCGCGCCACCGACCACCGTTCCCCCCCTGCCTCCCAGTCCGCGGTGCCCTCGAGCAACACCAGCACCGTCTCTTCCTCGCGGCTGTGGTAGGCGGCGGACTCCCCGGACGCGAGCCGCAGCCGCGAGGTCGTGAGCTCCCGCGCGCCGCCCTGGCCCTGGCCGCGCCGCTGCAGGAGCTGCAGCCCGGGAGCTCGTGGGATCCGATAGAGGGTGTGCTCGAACATCAGGGCGTGTCGACCGGCTGCAGCGTCGGCGCCAGCGCGTGGACGAGCAGCAGCGCGAACAGGTAGGTGAGGCTCGCGGCGACGAAGACCGGCACGTAGCTCCCGGTGAGCTGCAGCAGGTAGCCCGTGGCCGTCGCGACCACCATGCCGCCCACCGCGCCGGCCATGCCCCCGATCCCCACCACCGATCCCACGGCGCGCCGTGGGAACATGTCGGAGGCGAGGGTGAACATGTTCGCGGACCATCCCTGATGCGCCGCGGCGGCGAGCCCGACCAGCCCCACGGCGCCCCACAGATTGGTGACCTGCGAGGCGAACGCGATGGGCGTCACGGCGATCGCGCACGCGAGGAGCGTGGTCTTGCGCGCCGCGTTGACGCTCCAGCCGCGGCGCAGTAGCGAGGAAGAAAGCCACCCGCCGGCGATGCTGCCGGCGTCCGACAGCAGGTAGACGGTCACCAGCGGCAGTCCCATCTTGGCGAGCGTGAGTCCGTGGTGCTCGTTGAGAAACTTCGGCAGCCAGTACAGATAGAACCACCACACCGGATCGGTGAGCAGCTTCCCGACCGCGACCGCCCACGTCTGCCGGTGCACCAGCAGCTGCGCCCAGCGGATGTCACCGTCCCCGCCGGGCTCTGCGGGGTCGCGGTGGATGTACGCCAGCTCGGCCGGCGACACGCGCGGGTGCGACGCCGGGGGGTGATAGACCCGGAGCCAGAGGACGAGCCACCCGAGCCCCAGCGCGCCGGTCGCGACGAACGCCCACTGCCAGCCGAACGCGAGGGCGAGCGGCGGCACCACGAGCGGAGCGACAATCGCGCCGATGTTGGTGCCGGAGTTGAGGAGGCCGGTCGCAAACGCCCGGTCGCGTTTGGGAAACCATTCGGCGACAGTCTTGATCGCGACGGGGAAGTTGCCCGACTCGCCGAGCCCCAGCCCGAACCGCGCCACCCCGAAGCCGAGCGCGCTGCGCGCGAGGGCGTGGGCCATCGCCGCGACGCTCCAGAACGCGACGGCGACGGCGTAGCCGAGCCGCGAGCCGAAGCGATCCATGAGCCGCCCCACGAACAGCAAGCCCAGGGCGTAAGCCGCCTGAAAGGCCGTGACGATGTAGCCGTACTGGACTTCACTCCAGCCCAGCGAGCGCTGCAGGTCGGGCGCCAGGATGCCGAGGACTTGCCGATCCACGTAATTGATGGTGGTCGCGGCGAACAGCAGGGCGCAGACGACCCAGCGAACGCGGCCGGCCGGGGCGGCGTCGTTCACGCGTTCACGCCGCTGGCCAGGAAGCCGCCATCGACGACCAGCACGTGCCCGGTCACGTAGCTCGCCGCGTCCGATGCCAGGAACACCGCCGCCCCCGCCAGCTCCTCAAGCCGCCCCCAGCGCCGCATCGGGGTGCGCAGCAGCAGCTCCCGGCCGCGCTCCGTGCCTTCGAGCAAGGAGGCGTTGAGAGCGGTCGGAAACACGCCCGGCGCGATGGCGTTGACGCAGACACCGTCGCGTGCCCACTCGATCGCCAGCGACTTGGTGAGCGCCGCCACCGCCGCCTTGCTGGCGTTGTAGGCCGCCACTTGGTAGAGCGCCACGAACGACGCCAGTGACGCGATGTTGATGATGCGCCCGAAGCGCCGCTCGACCATGTGCCGGCCGAAAATTCGGCAGGCCCGCAGGGTCCCCGTGAGGTTGGTGTCGAGGATCGCGTGCCAGTCGGCCTCGGCGAGGTCGAGCGTCGGCGCGCGCGCCGTGCGACCCGCCGCATTGACGAGGATGTCCACCTTGCCGCACGCGGCGACCGTGGCCCGGAACAGGGCGTGCAGCGACGGTTCGTCGCTCACGTCGGCGGGGACGCGCAGGGTGCGCCGGCCCAGCGCCTCGATCTCCGTCGCCACCTCGGCGACGCGCTCCGAGCGCCGCCCGGTCGCGACCACGTCCGCGCCGGCGACCGCCAGCCCGTGCGCCAGCGCCCGGCCGATCCCCGACGTGCCGCCGATGACGACGGCCACCTTGCCCGCGAGGTCCAGCCCTGGATAGGGCATCTACGCTCCCCCCCCCGTCTCCGACTCTTGCTCCTGCTCCCGCTCGGCGCGCACCAGGTGCTCATCCATCAGCTGCCGGGCCCGGGCGCTGTCGCGGCCGCGGATCGCCTGATACATCTGGTGGTGCATGTCGGCGGTGGCCTTGAGGTGGCGGGCGCGCTGCGCGGTGCGCCGGCGCTGCTCGTAGAACAGCGCCGAGACCATCTCCACGAGGGAAGCGAGGATCGGGTTGCCTGACGCGGCCGCGACCGCGCGGTGGAAGCGGATGTCGTGGACGAGAAAGGCCTGGGGATGATCCACCGACGCGAACATGCCCGTCACGGCGTCGGCGATCGCGGCGAGCCCGTCGCCGGTGGCTCGGGCGGCGGCCAGCTCCGCGACCCCGACCTCGAGGGTGCGGCGGGCCTCGAACATCTCCGCGCGCGTGAAGCCGTGCAGCGCCGCGAGGAGGCTGAGCGGCTCGCTGTCGAGCATCGGCGGCCCGGCGGCCACGAACGTCCCCGCCCCGTGCCGGGTGACGAGCAGCCCCTTGGCGGCGAGCGAGCGCAGCCCCGCGCGCACACTGGGGCGGCTGACGCCGATGCGGCGCGCCAGCTCGCGTTCGGGGGGCAGCTGCTGGCCGGGCCGCAGCTTCCCCCGTCGCAGCAGCCCGCGCACGTGGGTGATCACCAGGGCGGTCGGGGGTTCGCTGCGGGAGCGGGTAGAGGTCATACCATTGTCGCGTGAAGTACGTATTCGAGCTACTATGGCGTGCTCAATGTGTCAAGAGTGGTCAGACCACTGATGGACCTCGTCACCTTCGGGGAAGCGATGGTGCGGCTGTCGCCGCCCGCGGGCGAGCGGCTGGACGACGCCCGGCGGTTCGACGTCCACGTAGGCGGCAGCGAGCTGAACGTGGCGGTCGGCGCGGCCCGGCTGGGGCTCCGCACGCGCTGGGTCTCGCGCCTGGCCGAGACCCCGCTGGGGCGGCTGATCGCGCGCCGGGCGGGTGAGGCGGGCGTCGATCTCTCGCACGTCCTGTGGGCGGAAGGTGAGCGCGTGGGGCTGTATTTCGTCGACGGCGAAGCGGTGCGCTACGATCGCGCCGACTCGGCGATGAGCCGCCTTGCGCCCGGCGTCGTGGATTGGCCGCGCGCGCTGGACGGCGCGCGCTGGTTTCACCTGAGCGGCATCACCCCCGCGCTCTCCACCGGCGCCGCCGCCGCGACCGTCGAGGCGCTCGCCGCCGCGAAACGGGCGGGGGGGGGGCTCACCGTCAGCTACGATCTCAATTACCGCCCGCAGCTGTGGACTGCCGAGCGGGCGCGAGAAGTGCAGGAACCATTCTTGGGACAGGTGGACGTTCTGATCACCAATCAAGAGGATCCGCGCATCCTGTTCGGCATCGCGGGCCCGGAAGAAACGGTGGCGCGGGCGCTGCAGCAACGGTTCGGCTGCCGCGCGGTCGTCGTCACGCTGCGCGCGCCGTCCGGCTCGGGACGCCGGACCCGCAGCGCCATCGCGCTCGCCGGCGGCGCGCTGCATCGCGGGCCACGCAGCGCTGCGGACATCCTCGATCCCATCGGGGCGGGGGACGCGTTCAGCGCGGGACTCATCGCGGCCCTGCTCCGTTCCGACAATTGGGCCACCGCACTCCGCTGGGGCGTGGCGCTGTCGGCGCTCAAGTACGGCGTGGCCGGCGATTTCAGTACGGCGGGTCCGGCCGACCTCGAGCAGGCGGTGAAACGCCTCGAGGACGTCAGGTGAGGCTCAGGGCAGCTCGAACAGCCAGAGATTCGCCGGCCACCCGAACGGCGACCAGTCGCGCTCGATCTCCACGACGAAGCGGCGCGTGCCCGCCACGGCGCTGAGCCGTCGGACCGGCGTTCGCGATGTCAGACTGCCCGCGACCACGCCGGTGACGGGGTCGAGCCACTCGATCGTCGTGTCGCCGAGCACCGCGACCGGCGTGCCCGCGACCGCGGCGAGGTCTCGGACCGAATCCGTGAACACGCCGACGGTCGTGCTCACGTCCATGCCGGCCGCGAGATGCAGCAGGCGCGCGGGATCGCCCGCCTTCACGATCCACGCGCCACCCTCCGGCGCCCGCGCCCACGCGGTCGCCGAGTCGCCCCCCGGGACCAGCGCGACGAGGCCGGTCCGCAGGTCGAGCTCCAGCAGCGCGAGGGGCACGAAGGTCGTGTCGGTGTACCGCTCCTGGCCGCCGCCCTTGACCTTGAAGAAGAACTCATACGCGCCCAGGAACCGGATGCGGTCCGCGTCGAGCCATTCGGGCTTCAAGATCCCGGTGACCGTTCCCGCCGTCGCGGCGTAGTCGATGTACCACGCAAAGCGCGTGGTATCGTCGGCGTGGGCGGTCGGCGCGACGACGAGCCGGGTGCGGTAAAACCCCAGCACGCTCACCAACGAGCCCTGCTGCCACGAAAACGCCACCCAGTGCCCGTCGGGTGAGAGCGCCGGCTCGGTCCAGGTGTCGAGGAAGGTGTCCGCCAGGGTGGTGGGCAGCCTCGGGCAATACTCCCCGCGCAGCGTCCCGCCATCCACGGGCAGCAGGGCCAGGCAGCGCTCGCGGGTCGCGAGCGCGGACGCCTCCAGCCGGCTGAACACGATCAGGCCGCCGGCGACCGCGGCGTTGCGATCGTCGCCCGCGCTGAAGGTGAGGCGCCGGGGCAGTCCCCCGCCCCAGGGCCCTTGAGTGCCGGGCACGAACGTGAACGGACTGGAGTGCTCGCAGGCGGCGATCAGCAGGAACAGGCTCGACAGGGCGGCGCGCATCGCCTCATGCTACCCCGCCTAAGCCGGAGAGTTAGATTCTCTTCGGCTCGCGGCCGTGGCGGAACTGGTAGACGCGCGGGACTTAGGATCCCGTGGGACATCCCGTGGGGGTTCGATTCCCTCCGGCCGCATTCAGTCGGACAGTCGGACAGCCTGCCCCGAGCGCAGCGAGGGGGACTGTCGGACGGTTAGGCTGACACCAATCATGACTGCCTCCCTGCAGACGCTCCTCGACGTCGCGCTCCGGACCAGCGTCGTCTACCTCGCCCTCCTGGTCGGCCTCCGTCTCACCGGCAGGCGCCAGCTGGGCCAGATGTCCGCCTTCGACCTGGTGCTGCTGCTGATCATCGCCAACGCGGTTCAGAACGCGATGGTGGGGCCGGACACCAGCCTCGCCGGCGGGCTGGTCGCGGCCGG
>WNGI01002471.1_pt1 | contig 16059 bp, 11 predicted proteins | sample 5400621 | NCBI WGS metagenome assembly WNGI01 (sample SAMN13153374, study PRJNA577476) | soil metagenome | isolation source: 20 cm soil or saprolite under Garry oak tree replicate 1 | place: USA:California | collected 2016-06-15 | reverse complement strand
GTAGAAGAGCACCGTGAAAAATGAAACTAAAATCTTGTTTGGACTGGCAATCTACCTAAGTAATCGGGCCTGTAGCTCAGCGGTTAGAGCAGGGGACTCATAATCCCTTGGTCCCAGGTTCGAATCCTGGCGGGCCCAGTCTTCGCTCGCAGCGTAGCGCAGAGCGAAGACTGTCGCGCCGTAGCTTTAGCGAAGGCGGACCTCCTCTACCTGGCACGATTCCGCAGCGAGCTACGACTCGGCAGGCCATTTCCAATTTTCCATTGCGCATTGCCGATTGCACGTTTGAGATGGCGAAATGATTCGGCGTTTCGGCGTATGCTCATTACTAGGCGGTGAAATTCTAATCCTCACCGCGCTGACTCTGGCTACCCGCTGTGCAAACTATCGCGACGTTTTCGTCGCCGGTAGCACTTATTTCACCGACGCAGATTGCTACGCGCGAATGACGCGTGTGCGCATCTGTGCGGAACATCCCGGATCGGTCGTGCGTCATCACGTTTTTGAAAATTATCCCGCGGGGACAACTCCGCACACGACCGCGCCGTTAGATTACCTGATTGTGGCACTCTACATCCCCTTGCGACCATTTACCGGGCAGGCGCTTGACCTAGCGGGCGCATTGGTCTCACCGATGTTGGCGGTGCTGACCGCTTGGTTTCTCTGGTGGTGGTTGAAGCGAATGCGGTTTCGTTATCGCTGGGCCGCGCTAATTCTTTACGTAATTAGCCCGATGCTTGTTCACGGTACAGAACTGGGCCGTCCTGATCATCAATCGTTGCTCTTGTTGCTGTTTACCCTCGCCATTTGCGCGGAGTGGGCATGGCAAACCGAACCGTTGACAGGATGGAATGTTCTGAGCGGAGTAGCATGGAGCCTGGCGATCTGGGTCTCGGCCTACGAACCTCTGCTCTTACTCTTGCTGTTGCTTGTCTTTGGGTTGCTTCAAAATTGGGTCTTGAGAAGAGAGAGCGACAGCACTGGCGCCGCCATGGGTTTGTCTTTTTTCAAACGTCGTCGCATCGGCTTACTCTTCTTCGCCGCGATTATCGCGCTAGCGATGTTGATTGAGCGTCGGGTTCCGACATTGCCGATTTTCACCTCGACCACCGCTTTCAGGAACTGGTCCCACACAATTGGTGAATTGGCGTCGGTTTCGCCGCTTAGCCCGCTGTGGTTTCGCTGGGCCGGTTACATCATTGTCATCGCACCAATTTTGATCTGGCTGGCCTTTCGGCAGAACGCGATCCGTGGGGGAGAAATGTTGGCCGCCGAACCTTCCGGCGGCGAGGATCGACCCGCTGCGTTAACATCATTCATCCTGGTTTTTGTGGTGGCGACGTATGGCCTAACGATCTGGCAGGCGCGTTGGGGTTATTTTTTTATGCTTACCTTTACCATCATGCTGCCGGCTTTACTGCAGCGTTTGAAACTGTCAGTCACAGTTTGGGCGGCGTTCACGTTGGCGATTTTCCCGATTCTCCGGGCTTGGGACCAAAGACTTTGGCCGAACGAGGCGGAGCTTGCTCAACGAATTGAGTCTCGCAATGAATCGACCCAGTTGCGCGACCTCTCAATTAGCCTGGAGTCGTGGGAGATTCTCCCATTTTTGGCGCCGTGGTGGCTTTCGCCCTCGGTTGCTTACTGGTCCGGGCAACCAGGCGTGGCTGGAAGTTCGCACGAGAGCCTGAGCGGAATCACCGATAGTGCCCGTTTTTTCCTTTCCGAGGATTTGCAGAAAGCTCGCCAGATCGTGGAAAATCACAAGGTAAGCTGGGTAATTGCCTATGATGCCGACCGCACGGCCGATATATCAGCTCTAATTTTGGGTGAGGCGGTTCCTGAGCACGCACTTTGCTATGTTTTACAGCGTGCACCCGCTCAGGCGCCACGGTTCCTTGTTTTTTCGGCGCAAAACGCGACCGCGAAACTTTTTCGCGTGTCACCAGTTGCGAGTAACCCGTGAAAAACTTGGTATTCCCCTGTGGGAATCCGTTGACAGAGCCTCAGAGGGTGACAATAGTAGCGCGTGTTGAAAAAATTCATCCCGCAGAAGCCGATGTCTTCGATCGGAGAAGGATCGTCGACTTCGGGTCCTGATGAGAGCAATCGACCCGCCTACAGCGAGCAACAAAGAACACCAACAACCGATCACCAAAAATTTATGGCTGAACATTCTGGCAAAGACATTCTCTCGAGTGACGTCGAGATCAAAGGAACAATCAAATTTCAAAAAGAGCTGCTCATTGACGGCAAAGTCGAAGGTGAAATTAACTCGGAAGGAGTTCTGACCATCGGCGAGAACGCAGATATCCGCGGCGAGATCAAAACGAAATCGATCACGGTTTTCGGCAAGGTTCAGGGCAATATCACCGTCAGCGAGCGGTGCGAGCTGAAATCCAAGTGCACACTGCAGGGCGACCTGAAAGCAGCCCGGCTCGTGATCGAAGAAGGAGCTACCTTCGTCGGCAAATCGGAAGTGACCAGCGGGATGAGCGTGACGGCGGCAAAATCTTCCAGCAGCCGGCCGGAAATTGTGCGAAACGACGAGTCCGCCAAGCCGGCTTTCGCGCGCGCCTAACGACGTTCGCCAGCGGCACCAGTGGCAAAGTCGGCGCCTGTTAAGCTCAGTGTGGAGTGTCCGCACTGCGGCTTTAAACAGATGGATTATGCGGCGGCTAAAAGCACGATGTGCCGCCAATGCGGGCGGGCTTTTTCTCCACATGCTCCCAAGCCGGGGCTAAAACTGCACAGCAAGGATGACGCGCCCACCTCAGAGCCGTCCGGTTTTCGCAAGCTGGAAGGATTATGGGGCCGGCAACGCAGTCGGGTCGTGGCCTGTTTCGAGTGCAACCGGAAACATGAAGTCAGCGAAGCGGCGACCTCGACCAATTGTCCGGGCTGCAGCGCCCATATCGATTTACGTGACTATAAGATTACGACTTCGTTCAGCCGCTCGATCCGCACCCGGGGACATCTCCATCTCACAGCAAAGGGCGATCTTAACAGCACGAGCGTGATTTGCACCTCGGCGTTGCTCGAAGGCAAGCTGCGGGGGAATCTGCAATGCGAGGAATCAGCCACTATCAATTTTTGCGGCAAAATTGCCGGCCGTCTCACAGCCAAGTATGTCAACCTTGAGCGCAAGGCCGACGTCCAATGCTATCGGCGCGTCCGAGTCGGCACCATCGATATCAAAGGCCGAATGTCTGGAGAAATTATCGCCACCGGAGCTGTCAACATTCACAAGACTGGAGTTCTCGATGGCAACGTGACTGCAAAATCGATTACGATAGATAAGGGCGGAGTTTTTTCCGGCCAATTAGTGATTGGTCAGGCCGATCTGACCCAAGGCGAACTTTTGCCGGATGAAAAACCGGCCGCGGAGGTGCCGAAGGATCCGGAGTTGCCGGCTCCCAATGCAAACCCGCTGCCCGCGACCTGACTAGGAAATTAATGCGAAGGCTGCACCCGCGCAGTCCGTACGACAGGCTCGGTGGCTACGTCCACTTGCCGCGCTTAATCGACAAGGCGCGGCTCCATCGCAAAGGATTGCTAAACGGCTACAACTACAAAACCGTAGGGTTCGACAAGCATCTGCTGGCATTTTTACAGCTCGATCCCGATGCGTTCGAAGAAGTGGCCAGCCGTTACGAGGATGACGATGCCGTCCTGACGTGGGTGCAGCAAAATGGAGCAAAACATTCCGGCGACGCGATTGAACAATGGAATCAAGCAATGATATCGCGGCATCCTGACACCGCGGCAAAAAGAGCGCGTTTCCTTCACTTCTTGAAGGAAGCGGGTGGAGAAGGGCGCACCGACATTAAGACATATTTCGATCTTATCGAGTTCGACGAAGGACGGCTAACGTAGGTAGCGGCGATTTACTCCCGCAGGTGCGGGACCATGGCACTAAGTTAGCCCCGCGCAGATGGCGAAGGTGGTCAATCGCCTCTACCTTTGAGGCCGGCAAAAATGTTGTTCGCTTCTTCCAGCGTTTCCTTGCTGCCAATGTCCAGCCACGGCCCGGTGATCTGGAACGTGTGCACAGGCTTGCGCGTATAAAGCCATTGCAGGAACCGGCCCGGCTGATCCGGATTATTCCCGGCCGCGAGGTAGGTGGTGAAGAGGGGCAGGACTCCGCTTGAATAATAATACAGCGCGACAGCGGCCAGTGTGCTTTTCGGATCTTTGGGCTTCTCTTCGAACTGCGTTATCACACCGTTTTTATCAATTGTGACGCATCCATATTTCTTGATCGTTTCGAGGCTGCCCACGTCATAAATTGCAACCGTTGCCTCCTTTGTTCTGGCAAAATCGACAAAGTTCCCAAGAGGTTCGATGAATAGGTTGTCACCTGCGACCACCAGCAAATCGCCCTGGCCGAGTCCCTCCCGGGTAAGAACCAAATTGATATCTCCAATGGCCCCCAACTTATCGTCGTCGGTCTTCGAGCCGTCGTTGATGATTTTGATTTCAAGTTGCGAATGTCGCTTTTTGTAAACATCCGCCCACTGCTGGAAATCGCTGGCAAACTTGTCGTTGGTAACAATAAAGATCGTTCCTAACTGCGGAACTGATCTAAGATGATCAAACAGCCATTCAATCATCGGCTTACCCGCGATTTCTAGCAACGGTTTCGCTTTATTTAAGGTCAGTGGGTAAAGCCGGGTCGCGTATCCAGCCGCCAGAATTAGCACGTTCATCAAAGGTGCGAAATCATAGGCAGCGGAGGGTCCGTAGCAACCGGCCTTTGCCCGCTTTGCAGACAGGCCGTCGCGGTATTAAGCTTGATTACGCGTCTGCGCGTCCTGCCAGGCTCGCCTCAGAGTTGCTTTCCAGTTAGCGTGGCGAGCTGCAGTTTCTGTTGCAGCGCCGCGATTCGATGTGAATCGCTGATTTTACCGCGCGTTGCACTGTCGGTTACATAGAAAGTATCGATGGCGGCGCCATTCTGCGTGCTGATACGCGATAGTGCAATAGCAACTCCCTCTTGCCCAAGACATGTCAAGAGATCGTAAAGCAGTCCAAGCCGGTCGGGCGTTTGGATCTGGATAAGCGTGTAGCCAGGGTGCGCCTTATTGTCGATTGCGATGCGAGTCGGGAATTCGATTTCTTGGCCAACGCGGTAACTACTTTGCTGCCGCACTTTTTCCAATAACGGGCCGAAATCAAAATTCTCGTTCTCAAGCGCGCGCCGTAGCGTTCTTTCGACGACGGCATAATCTCGTGGATCAGTAACCGCACGCCCTTTGGTGTCACAAACGTGAAAGATATCGAGAACTGCATGGTCGCCCCGAGCGAAAGTATCGACGCTCAAGATATTAATTGGGACTACGGAAAATGAACCTGCGATTTTAGCCAGGAGTTGCTCACGATCCCAGGTATAGAACGACACACTTGTATGCCCCTGTTCGGGAAACGCTTCCCAGCTTATCGCCGGGAGAAGGGGTTGTTCGCCGTCCGAGACATTGCTCAAGAAATTTCTAAACAATTTCAAATGGGCGGTCATCTCAGGAACGCCGAAGGTTCGAAAATAGCTGTCGGGCATGAAATCAAAGTGCGCTTCGATCTCATCCGCATAGTCAGCCGGAAGATTGTTGGCTACGTCACTCTGCAGGTTCTCGCGTTCAATCTTCGTTTGCTCGTAGTACGATTCCTGGTTGGCCAGGTATTGGGTGGCAGCGTGGTACAGTTGCCAGACAAGCGATTCCTTCCAATCAGACCACGCACTTGCGCCGGTCCCCTGACCGTCGGCCAAAGTTAGAAGCATGAGTGCATTCAGATTTTTTTGGTGCTTCACGATGTTCGCCAACTCCACCACCGTTGTTGGGTCATCCAGATTTCTCTGCTGCGCGATGTTCGAGAGCGTGACGTGATGGTCAACGAGAAGAATGAGAGACTTCCGTTGTTCGGGCGAGAGTTGCAAACGCGTAGCGACGCGCTGGGCAAAAAGAGCGCTCGCTTCCGAGTGCGGCCGGGCTCGGACCGCCTTGCCGGTGTCGTGCAATAAAAGCGCCAGATAAAGCACAAAAGGATCCTCCAGTTGCTCAAACAGTTTGCGATAACCGACAAACTTGGGGTTTTCAGTGCGGGCGAGCGCGTCCAATTTATCGATGCAGACAAGAGTGTGTTCGTCGGCGGTGTAACGATGGAAGAACTCATGCTGAACCAGGCACGTCAGCTGCCCGAATTCAGGGATATAGCGACCGAGAAAATCGACTCGATGCATCATTCGAAGCACTCGCCCCACTTCGCCTTTCCGTGAGAGCATGGCTTTGAAAATTTCCCGCGGGGCCTTCGCATATTGATAGGTGCGGGTAATCTGTCCAAGTCGCCGGCTCAGCAGGTCTTCCAAATCGGGGCTGAGGTCCAGGTCGTGCTCCTGCGCCAGCTGAAAGACTCGCATCATCTGGACCGGATCTTGTTGAAAGAGATCACGCTGACTCGCATACAGATGCCGATTGCGAATGAAAAAAGATTCGAGATGCGTTTCGTCCGTTCGGATAAGGGGAAGAAAACTGAAAAGCGAACGCGTTCTGGCGGTGGCGCGTCCGGTTACGAATTGTTCGGTAATTCGCTCGGTCACGCGAAAGATATTGCGGGTGTGTTCATAATATTCGCGCATGAATGCTTCACTTCGCAGCTGGCCATTCTGCTCGCGATAATCCAGCCGCTTGGCGATCTGTTCCTGCATGTTGAGATGGAGAACATCCGTGGCGCGCCCGGTGGCGTAGTGTAGGTCCGTGCGAACGCGCAGAAGAAAATCGTAAGCAGCATCAATCCGGCGCTGGTCAGGCTCGCTTAGCCAATCTTTACCGACCAGGTGGGTTGTCGTGAGCGCGCCTTCTTTGAAATATGTCATCCATAGTAGATTCTGGTAATCGCGCAGACCACCGCATCCGTTTTTCACATTAGGCTCCTGCATATAAACGCTGTCGCCGAACTTAGTGTGACGCGCGGCCTGATCCTCCATTCGCATCTCTACATACTCCCGTTCATAACCGGCCACGCACTTGGCTCGAAACTGCTTGCGTAGCGCTCCCGCCAGTTTCGGGTCGCCCGCCAGGTAGCGTGACTCAAGCATGGCTGTCTTTGTCAGCATATCGCCATTGGCCTGGGCGATTGCTTCTTTGATGGTGCGAGTCGAATGGCCAACTTTGAAGCCAATGTCCCAAAGCAAATAAAGAATCTGCTCAATAATTTGCTCGATATAGGGCGAGAGCTTCGCGCTGTTCGATCCGTGTAAAAGCATGACATCTACGTCACTACACGGGTTCAGCTCGCCCCGGCCGTATCCGCCCAAGGCGATTAGAGCGAGGGGAGTTTCCGTCATGTCTTTCTTTGGATCGGCTGAGGCAGCCGCGGCAGCGAAAACATGCCGCAATAAAATATCGATCAGATCCACGCGACTCGCGGATATTTCACGTCCACCACCGCCCGCCTGATGTTTCAAGCGCAGGCGATGCTCTTCGATTTTCAGAAACTTCTTGTAAAGCGGGAGGACCTCGGTCGGGCGTTTCGCGCCAGTCGCGGCAAGTTGGTTCTCAGCGTGGGCGAGAACTTGTTCCAAATGACGGGGCATTGCGGTTTTGCATTGTCGATTTTGCAGAGCCGATTTGCAAACGGAGCAGTCGCTCAGCACTGGTAGGAAACGGCTTGCGTATGCGGTTAGCGACTGGCGCTCGTCGGACTGGCAGCACCGTCGGTGCGCCATGTTTATATATACGGAATCGGAACGTGACGCAGGCAATCCTGCCTGCGATTCCCTGAATTTTTTCGCCACAGATTAACACAGATGAACACAGATACAGAAAGCGCCGGACTCTCTTTCTTTTCCGAAATCTGTGAAAACCTGTGTTCATCTGTGGCTAAAGTTTTCTTATCCGTGGTATCCGCGCAATCATGAAAAAAGTTCAGGCCACTCAATAGCTACGTGCCTTGCTTCACCGCCGCGCCGGACGCAAATTGGGATTTAGGGTAACACGCCCTATAGTGTGACCAATCAGGAGAGCTCAAGCTCCAAAGGAGCGGCGTGTTGTCTTGGGCACGAGAAACAAGGTGCCGCCCCTACGGAACGAATCGCGCTTTACGCTCCCGCTAGTGATCCAATAATGAGCCCGCCTTTTCAGCTTTCGGCTCCACGCTTCCCGGCTTTGGAGCCGAGGGGATTCAGCGCTGCGCCTTCGTACTTCTAGCTTCCTGGGGCGCTGCCCCAGGCTGCTATGAATGCTGTGCCTTCGGCGCTAAACACTTACGCGAGGTGTCCCTACCGTTACAGTTCGATCGCATAGCGCTTCAATTTATTGTAGAGCGTCGGGCGCTGAATCCCGAGAAGCTCTGCCGCTTTTTTCTTGTTGCCGTGACACTGTGCCAAGGCCTGCAAAATCGTGCTTTTTTCCACGTCGTCCAAACTTTGAACACCTGATCGCACCGCCAAGGTGTGCTCGGTGCGCTGCAACGCCGGTGGCAGTTGCACCTCCGTCGGCAATTCTTTCACGCCGATTAAATTTTGCCGCGCCAGCACCACCGCGTACTCGACCGCGTTCTGCAATTCGCGGACATTTCCCGGCCAGGAGTAATCCAGCAGTTTCTGAAATGCATCCGGCGCGATGGCTGGCTCGGGTTTACCCAGTTGCTGGGCGAATTGTTTGACGAAAGAAGCCACTAAAGGCGGAATGTCCTGCTTGCGCTCGCGCAGAGGAGGCACTTCGATTTGGAAAGTGTTGAGCCGATAATATAAATCGGAGCGCAGACGGTTTTCCGCGAGTGCCTGCGCAATCGGTCGATTGGTTGCGGCAATGAGGCGAAAATTGGCTTTCGACGTCCGCGTGCTGCCAAGCTGCCGATACTCGCGTTCCTGTAACACGCGCAAGAAACGCGTCTGTAAATCCGCCGGCATATCAGAGATTTCGTCGAGGAACAAAGTGCTGCTGCTGGCTTCGCCGATCATTCCGGGGAAATCGTTCGCGGCCCCGGTGAATGCGCCTTTGACGTAGCCGAAAAGCTCGCCTTCGATCATGGTTTGCGGAAAAGCGGCGCAATTCAGTTTTACCATCGGCTTGGAGGCGCGGCGGCTGCGCTGGTGAATCGTGTTGGCAATGACCTCTTTGCCCACACCGCTCTCGCCGGTGATTAAGACATTGGCCTCCGACGGCGCCATGGCGGTAATCAACTCCTCGATTTGCTGCATTACCTTGCTCTTGAAAATGGGCATCGATCTCGTTTCGGCGATTTCCAGCCGCTTTTCGAGTTGCTCTGTTTTCTGGCGAAGTTCCGCCGTCTCGCGGAGCAACGATTGTTTTTCGAGTGCTTTTTCCACCAGGCTGAGCAGCTCCTCCGGTGCATAGGGCTTGCTAATGAAGTGGTAAGCCCCGCGCTTAATCGACTCGATCGCGTTATTCAACGAGTCGTGCGCAGTTAAGATAACGACCGGCGTGTCGGGAAATTCGGATTTAATTTGATCCAACATCTGCAGACCCTCAGCGTCGGGAAGTTGCAGATCGAGCAAAACAAGCGCGGGAGGCTTTGTTTTCAGCAACTTCAAACCGACGGCAGCGGTGGCCGCAGTTTCAACTTGATAGCCATAACGCCCGAGCAGCGCCTCCAGGGTAAGAAGAATGGGCCGCTCGTCGTCAATGATGAGAATGCGACGGTGCTCAGTCATCGAAGGATCCTTTCGTCCGTTAACGCTCGGCATCAGTCCAAGGCCCTTTGCAGATCGAATTCACGCCCCCGACACCGGCAGCGCAATCGTCGTAGCCAGAACTCCCGATGTCGGATCGTATTGAGCATTAAATTGCCCCCCGTGGGATTCGACAATAGCGCGGACACGATTTAGGCCAAGAGCATAATGGCCCTGAGCAACTCTTCGCAGCGGTTCGCTCCCCCATCTTTCAGTCGACAAATCGAAGTGCTCCTTCGGCTCGCGCAATGTGAATAGAAAAGAATCCCGATCGACCCTGGCGCTGGCTTTAAGCGATTGTCCCGAAAGCTGATGCCGAAAAGCGTTGCCGAAAAGCTCAAGCAGCGCTTCCTGCACCAACTGTGGATCAATCTGGAGATTGGCGTTTTGTAACTGCACGTCCCATTCCACCGCTGGCTCTTCCTTAGGAAAAATGTTTGCCAGTTTGCGGCGAATGTCTTCGATAAATTCTGCCGCACCATATGATATCACATTTGGCTTTGGTTGCCCCACATTGGCGGAAAGTTTCTGCAAAACTGCACTAAGCTCGGACATCATTTGACGCAGCCGTCTGATTTCGCTTTTGACTTCGTCATCGGTAGCCACTTCTTCCAGATAAGCGGATTGCAGTTCTACGGCGTTCAAATGATTGCGTAAATCATGGCTAAGCTGACGGACGAAACGGACGAAATCGCTCCATGGCACGTTGGCGGAGTCAATAGAAGAAGTTTGAGGACTAACCGTTGCCATATTCAGCCACCGGGGCTGGGTTGCGCCGCAGCCAGGAAGAACTTGTCGTCGGACGGCTCTTCTCCTTTGGTCATCCGAACGCTCGGATCGTTGCTCGCGAGATGAGACAGAATGTGAAAAACGTCTTCCGGATCCGCGTCGGCAGCACGCGCCAGTTCCTCCGCGGTTTTGCCTGACTCCGAAAGTTGCCCACGGACACGATTCTGCAATTCCAGCAATTTTGTCGCCGCTTTTTTCCCCGCTTCCACTCCCGGTTGATGATAGGCATTAATGTTTACGAGCGAACCATAAAAGCCCACCGCCCGTTCATAGAGCGCGATGAGCGCGCCAACACTGGCGGCATCGACATCAGGAATACTAATCGTGATCGATTCACGCCCGTTTTCATAAAGGGCGTTCCGTGTTCCCCGCAGAAATCCGTGGAGATAATCACCGCTCGTGACTCCTTTTTCGACCTCGAAGGGCGGCCCGTGCCGGTCCTTTTGGACTTCGATAAAAGTGACGAAAAAGTTCAGCACACCATCGCGCAATTGCTGCACATAAGCATGCTGATCGGTCGAACCTTTGTTTCCGTAAACGGCAATGCCTTGGTGAACCACGTTGCCGTCAAGGTCCTTTTCCTTCCCTAACGATTCCATCACAAGTTGTTGCAGGTATCTGCTGAATAACAATAGCCGATCTTTGTAGGGAAGAATCACCATGTCCTTTTCGCCTTTACCATTTCCGGCGTGATACCACATCAAGGCCAGCAACATGGCCGCGTTCTGGGCGGTATCGGTGTTGCGGGTGCGATTATCCATCGCGGCCGCCCCCGCCAAAAAGTCATCAATATTGAAGCCCAGCAATGCCATAGGCAGGAGGCCGACAGCGCTCATGATCGAAGTACGCCCGCCCACCCAATCGTGCATGGGGAAACGCGCAATCCACCCGTTTTTCTCGGCATTGCGATCGAGCTCGCTACCAACTCCGGTCACCGCGACGGTGTGTTTTTCGAATGGAAGCCCGGCGGCTTTGAACTTCGCTTCCGCTTCCAGCATCCCATTGCGGGTCTCTTTTGTTCCGCCTGATTTTGAGGTCACGATCACGAGCGTCTGCGAAAGCCGGGCGCCGATCTTCTCGAAAACCCGATCGAACCCGTCTGGGTCCGTGTTATCGAAGAAGTAAATATCCGCTGGATCACGCGCGGTCGCCAGGGCGTCGGCGATGAACTGAGGTCCCAACGCGGAGCCGCCAATTCCAATTAACAAGAGGTGCTCGAATTTCTTGCCATTGCCCGCTGCAATCTTTCCGGCATGAACATTGGCGGCGAATTCCTTAATGCGACTATTCGTTTGCTCGATCTCGGCGCGCAACTCCGCGTTCGGCGCCAGCGAAGGATTTCGCAGCCAGTAATGACCGACCATGCGGTGCTCGTCTGGGTTTGCGATTGCCCCCGCCTCCAACTCGCGCATCGCTTTAAAAGCTTTGTCGATTCGGGGTTGCATTTTTGTGAAGAAATCATCCGCAAAATTCATGCGGCTGATATCGACAGAGAAATGGATATCGTCGTAGCGCAGAAAATAGCGCTGGAAACGTTGCCAAAGAGATGAGCTAGGCATCTCACTAGCTAAGCGGAAAGCGGCAGCAAAAAAAAGCCCGAAGATTTGGACCCGGAGGGGCAACCTCCATGTCGTCCCATTATTTTAGGGACGGGGCGAAGCGCGTCCCTCCGCTTACCATTCGAGGACGTTTATTTCGCCTTGAATATGGCCAATCTGCAGATTGTTTAACCAGGCCGGCTCTAATTGGATTTTCGAGAACATACTCCCATTTTTCCTCGTAATTTTCGCCTCGCCGCATTTGGGTATCCTAGTAATGCCGCTGCCAGATGGGCGCCTCTTCAGGGCGCGCCCAACGTCGTGCCGTGTGCGATTTCCAAAAGTTCACCCATTTCGTTAATGGCTGTGGGATCAGGTCCGCGGGTGCACAAAATAAATGAATGTGATCTGGCATAATCACGTGCGGCCCGACCAGCCAGAAGGCTGGGTTTGCCAGACCTCGCGCAAGAGCTGATGTGCTGAAGCATTTACAAGGATTGGCTTGCGCGCCTTTCTACAGACTGTGAGAAAAATGATAATTGGGGTATTAAACTGCTCCCGTACCGGACGATGCACTGGGTGTTTGCGCGCGTCGCTTTCCATATTCGGAGGGACGATCTCTGTGTCGTCCCAAAATCGATTTAGGGACGGGATGGAGCCCGTCCCTCCGGGATTTGCTTATCTGATGGCGCCTCGTGACGAACCGACACTTCCTGCTGTGGTGCAATCTCGTATTCAGGTTTGGGCACACCCAAAAGCCAATGATCGAACCATCCCACAATATTCTGCAAACGTTCGATGCGATGCCACGGCTGCCCCGATCGCGAAAGCTCGTGCGATTCATTTGGAAAGCGAACCATCACAGTCGGAACCTTGCGAAATTTGAGCGCCCGAAACATCTCTTCGCCACCCGAGCCCGGCGGCGTGCGGAAATCGCTCTCCCCCAGAATAAACATCATCGGCGTCTTCACGTTCTTGATATAATTGATTGGGGAGCGGCCTTTGAAATCCTGCTCGTCCTCGAATGGAGGCGCTTTGAACCATGTCGGCTGAAACAGAGTGAAATCCGCCGAGTACCACCAAGCTGTCCAATTAGCGATATCGCGCTGCGATACCGCTGCCGCGAAGCGGTTCGTCTGTCCCACGACCCAGTTGGTGAGCAAGCCGCCGCCGCTACCTCCAGTTACGCCAAGCTTTTTGTCATCGATATAGCCGCGCCGTATTAGCTCGTCCACGCCGGCCATCAGATCCTTGAAATCGTCGCCCGGGTAATGATACTGGATCACGTTACCGAAATCTTGCCCGTAGGTAGTGCTGCCGCGCGGGTTTGGATACAGCACGACGTAACCCTTCGCTGCCATCCATTGAAACTCGTGTTCGAAAATGTAGCCGTAGGCCGCGTGCGGACCACCGTGAATATTCAGGATCAGCGGGTATTTTTTTGCGGGATCAAAAGCTGGCGGTTTTTGCACCCACGCCTGTATGCGTTTGCCGTCAAAGGTTTGGTATGAAATTTCTTCCGGCTCGGTCAGATTGAGATGCGAGAAAAGCTCATCATTGCTATGCGTCAATTGTTGCGGCTCGCAGCTGCCGACTAACGAGAAGATATCGTTAATGCGTGTGGCCGTTGAACTGGTATAAACGATTTTGGAGCCATCCGCGCTCGTCCGGAAATGCAGGACAGCTAGATTGCCATGCGTCAAATCAGTGGCTGCACCTGTTGCGACATCAAAGGAGGCAAGAATCGTTTTGCCCTCCTTTCCGTAAATCTCGATGAGGCTGCGACCGTCCGGCGTCCATAACGGCTTGTTCCGACCGGCAGCGCGCGGAGCCGCATTGTCGCCAAAGACTCCGATGCCAAGATCGTAATCGAATTTTTCCGTCAAATTTCTCGGCTTGGCGTTCGCCGCCACCTCGACCACCCATAGATCCGGTTGGGTATAGGAGTTCACCGGCTGCGAAGTTGACGCGATGAAAGCGATCTGCTTGCCATCGGGGCTGAGCGACAATTCGTTCGCATCCATGTCGACGGTGGTGATCTTCGACGGTTCGCCACCGCTGGTTGCTATCGAATAAAGGTCAGTCTTAGGCAGCTCGTAATAAGGTTCGTCGACTCGATTCGTTGTATAAAAGATATGCGAACCGTCCTGGGACCAGAGTGGATTGCCTTCATCGAAGCGGCCGGTGGTAAGTTGCTTCGGTTGCACTTTCTCGTCGGCATTGCGCGGTGCGCTTACAGTCCAAATGTGCTGAGGATGCTTCGGATCTAGATACCCTTCGTCATCCTCGCGATAGATCGCGCGCGTGATTACGTGAATATCGCTTTCATGCTCAGCTTCGGTTTCGGCCTTGCTCACGGCCGCTCCGGCTTTGCCTTTTGGACTCTCTTTCGTCGCGGGTGAGGAAGCCGTTGTGGGTTTGGCAGATGCAGCCGGCGTTGGCGTGGGTGACGATTCCGCACTCACAGCTTTCTTCAGCTCTTCTTCTTTCTTTTTCTTCTTTTCCTGCTTCTCCAGATCCTCCGAGTTCGTGTCGCTCGTGAAGGCGATCGTCTTGCCGTCGCGTGACCAAACCGGAGTACCATCGCCGCGCGGTAAATCGGTGAACGAGAACGAATCCCCGCCTGCCATAGGGAGAAGTGCTAACTGCGGGGGCTCCGGTTTCTCGTCCTTCTCGGTTGCGCGCAAGAAAAGTAGATACTTTCCGTCGGGCGACCAGCGCGGCGTGGAATCGTGGTCGCCCTTTGTTAACTGGTGGGGCCCTTCGCCGCCCGCGAGTGGCACCGCCCAAATCGAAGTCTTATATCCCTCTTTCTTTTCGTTAACGGTCACCCGAACAAAGGCAACGCGCGACCCATCCGGTGAGATTTGCGGATCCCCAATCCAAACGAAATCAAAGAGATCTTTTTCGGTGATGTTGCGTTTCTGTGCGGCCGTAATACACACAAGCGCGCTGAAGATGAGTAGTGAAGTCGCAAGGATTTTTAATCGAGCCATTCGATCACGTAAGCCGAGAACACCTATAAGCAAAAGCGCGAAGTTTTAGCGGGGAGGGACGCCCTCTGTGTCGTCCCAAAATCGATTTAGGGACGGGACGGAGCCCGTCCCTCCGCCTACCATTCCAGGGCGTTGATTTCGCCGTGATATGGCCAATCTTCAGATTGTTTAACAAGGCCGGCTCTAACTGGGTTTTCGAGAACATACTCCCATTTCTCCTCGTAATTTTCGCCTCGCCGCATTTGCGTATCCCAGAAATGCCGCTGCCAGATGGGCGCCTCTTCAGGTCGCGCCCAACGTCGTGCCGCATGCGATTTCCAAAAATTCACCCACTTTGTTAGTGGTTGTGGAATCAGGTCCGCGGGTGCACAAAATAAATGAATGTGATCTGGCATAATGACGTACCGCCCCACCAGCCAAGAAGGCTGGGCTTGCCAGACTTCGCGCAAGAGCTGATGTGCCGAAGCATTTACAAGGATTGGCTTGCGCGCTTTTGTACAGACTGTGAGGAAAATAATAGTAGACGTGTTGAACCAATCCTTCGCGGGCAAATGAATTGGATGTTTGCGCCCGTCGCTTTCCATATTCGGAGGGACGACCTCCGTGTCGTCCCATTATTTTTGGGATTTCCTGCCACGACGTAGCCTTGGCGAAGGCGGGTCATTCGGATTTCGTCATTTCTGCTTACATATGCTCGATGATATTGTCGCCAAATTGCGAGCACTTGATTTCGGTCGCCCCTTCCATTAAGCGCGCAAAATCGTAGGTCACGCGCTTGCTCGCGATCGCCCCGTTGAGTCCTTTCAAAATCAAATCGGCCGCTTCGGCCCAACCCAAGTAGCGGAACATCATCTCGCCGGACAAGACAACTGATCCAGGATTCACTTTGTCCTGGTTCGCGTATTTCGGCGCTGTCCCATGGGTCGCTTCGAACACAGCATGACCAGTGATGTAATTGATGTTGCCACCCGGGGCGATGCCGATGCCGCCAACCTGCGCGGCGAGCGCGTCACTCAGATAATCGCCGTTCAAATTCAACGTCGCGATC
>WNGI01002470.1_pt1 | contig 16059 bp, 16 predicted proteins | sample 5400621 | NCBI WGS metagenome assembly WNGI01 (sample SAMN13153374, study PRJNA577476) | soil metagenome | isolation source: 20 cm soil or saprolite under Garry oak tree replicate 1 | place: USA:California | collected 2016-06-15 | reverse complement strand
TCCACTTCTGGTCGGCGACGATCGCCAGCGGATGCATGGTGCCGCGGTAGTAGCGGCGCTCTTTCTTCAGCTGCTCCGCAGCGTCGGCACCGATCATCTTGTCCTCGATCAGGCCGTCGAGGACCTCGCCGAGCGTCAGGCGATGTTCGCCGCCTGCTGTCTTGACCGCTTGTTGCATGAAATCAAGACTATACCGGAAAGCTAGAATGCGCCATGCGAGCCGCGCTGGCACCGCAGGTCAAATTGCATGAAGTCTGGGCGTGGAGCATGTATGACTTCGCCAACTCCGGCTATACCACCGTCGTCATTACCGCCGTCTTCGGCGCTTATTTTGTCTCTGAAGTTGCCCAGAATGCTCCCTGGGCTACCTTCGCGTGGACGGCTGCCCTGTCGGTCTCCTACGCGGCCATCCTCGTCACCGGCCCGCTGATCGGCGCCTGGGCCGACGCGCACGCCGCCAAGAAGCAGCTGCTGCTGCTCTCGACGGTCGGCTGCGTGGCGTTCACGGCGCTGCTCTGGCTTGCGGCGCCGGGCGCGGTCTGGCTCGCGCTCGGCCTGATCATCCTGTCCAACTACTTCTTCGGCAGCGGCGAGAACCTCATCGCGGCGTTCCTGCCGGAGCTCGCCGACTCGCAGGCCATGGGCCGCGTCTCGGGCTGGGGCTGGAGCTTCGGCTACTTGGGCGGGCTCGCTTCGCTCGGCATCTGCCTCGCCTACATCACCGCCGCGCAGCGCAGCGGGCAGCCGGCGGCGCTGTTCGTCCCGGTGACGATGCTGATCACGGCGGGCTTTTTCGCGGTGGCGGCGACGCCGACGTTCCTGTTCCTGCGCGAGAGGGCAGTCCCTCAGCCCGCCACCGAAAACGCGTGGAAGAGAGTCAGGGACACTCTCCGGCATGCGCGCGAATACAGCGACCTGCGCCGGTTCCTGCTTTGCATGCTGTTCTACCAGGCCGGCATCTCGGCGGTGGTGGCGCTCGCCGCGATCTACGCCGAGCAGGTGATGAAGTTCGCCACCGGGCAGACGATCGTGCTGATCCTGGTGGTCAACGTCACGGCCGCGCTCGGCGCCTTCGCCTTCGGCTACCTGCAGGACGCGATCGGCCACGTGCGCGGCATCGCGCTGACGCTGGTCGGGTGGATCGCGATGGTCGCCATCGCCGCCTCCTCGCACAGCGTTTTTTCCTTCTGGGTCGCAGCCAACCTGGCCGGCCTTTGCATGGGCTCGTCACAGGCCGCAGGCCGCGCGCTGGTCGGCTATCTCGCGCCGCCGTCGCGCGTCGCCGAGTTCTTCGGGCTATGGGGGCTTTCGGTCAAGGCGGCGTCGATCGTCGGCCCGCTGACGTACGGCGCGGTGACCTGGAGCTTCGGCGGCAACCATCGCCTCGCCATCCTGGCGACGGGCGCCTACTTCGTCATCGGCCTCGCGCTTCTCGCCGGCATCGACGTGCAGCGCGGCCGCAAGGCGGCTATAGATACACTTCAGCGCACTTGATGATCTCGATGTTGGTCGGGAGCTCGAGGCAGTGCCTCGCGTCCTCGTGCCAGCGCCGATGTTTCCTGACGGCCGTTTTCGCGGCCGGCTTGGCGGCCGGCTTGGCGGCCTGATTCGACACCGGCGTCGGCGCCGGCTTCTGCTCCGGCGCCTGGGGCCAGGCCGGCACCGCGAGCGCCAGCGCAAGCAGCAGAACTGTGGGCTTCATACGCCTACCCCTCTCCGGTAGCGGCTTAGGGATGGAAGGATATCCCTAAATCAATTCAAGCGTTTGAGGTAGGCCCGGACGCGCTGTGCATTAGTGCCCGTATCGCCGCGCCCGACGCGGGATTTCGAGCGCGCGTCGATCCGGCTGCCGGCCGGCAGCGGGGTGATCCGCACCACCACGTCGTCCGTGAAGCCGAACCAGAAGGTGGTCGCCGTGGCCTCGATCCGGCCCTCCTTCGGTTGCGCATCGACGATGTCCCAGCCCATCGCCTGGGCCGCGGCGAGCGCGCGCGCGAAGGCGGCCTCGGGGCCTGCGGCGAGGACGGCCGGCTGGATGTCCGGATAGGCCTTGCGCTGCTGCTCGGCGACCTGCGGCCCTCCGTAGGGAAGAGGCTTCTTGAACTGCGGCGGCTTCTCGGTATCGGTAGTGATGTCGTTGATCCGCGGCGCCGACCTTGCGCGCTGCTGGACGCTGTACGGCAGGTAGGCCGTCGCCGCGCCTACCCCCAGCGCCGCGAGCAGGGCCGCGATCCATCGCGCCCGGCCTTGCGGAAGAAACAGCGCGACGAGCGCCAGCACCGCCGCCGCGATACCGATGTAGGCCGCATAGCGCAGCAGCGCGAAGCCGGTGCCGTACGTCCACAGCCCGAGCCGCACCCCCGCTCCCGAGGCGAGCAGCAGCAGCGCTCCGGCGACGGCAACGATGACGGCCAGCGTGCGCAGCCAGGCCATCGACATGCGCGCATCATACCCCGGGGCTAAAGGTATCATTCGGGCCTTCCCTCAAGACGACCACAGACCACAGGAGACCCGGCCATGGCCATTAAAGTCGGCGACCGCTTGCCCGAGGGCAAGCTCATGGAGTCCACCGAGTTCGATTCTGGCACGCAGTGCGCGATGCCGCCCAGGGAAGTGAACGTCGGCGACGCGGTGAGGGGCAAGAAGATCGCCATCTTCGGCCTGCCGGGCGCTTATACGCCCACCTGCTCGGCGAAGCACGTGCCGAGCTACGTGCAGAACCTGGAGAAGCTCAAGGGCAAGGGCGTGAACGAGGTCTGGTGCGTGGCGACGAACGACGCCTTCGTCATGGCGCACTGGGGCCGCGACCAGAAGGCGCTCGGCAAGATCCGCTTCCTGGGCGACGGCAGCGCGCAGTGGACCAAGGCGCTCGGCCTGGAGCTCGATCTGAACCCCCGCGGCATGGGGACCCGGATGCAGCGCTTCTCGATGCTGGTCGACAACGGCGTGGTGAAGCAGCTCAACGTCGAGGGCCCCGGCAAGTTCGAGGTGTCGGACGCCGCCACCCTTCTCAGGCAGCTCGGCTAATACGAAGCGTTACACCTTACGAAAGGACTCTTTTATGAAATTGTCGATCCCCCTCCTCGGTGCCTACCTGTTGGCAGCCAGCACTGCCCTTTATGCACAGGCTCCGCAAACTGACGCAGGCAAAGGCGAGCGTTTCGATTGCTCGAAAGCGAAGGACCCCAAGCGCTGCGAAGAGCGCCGCGAGAAGATGAAAGCGGCGCACAGCAGCGCCGAAAAGGCCTGCGAAGGCAAGCAAGGCGACGCGCGCCGCGACTGCATGCGCAAGCAAATGTGCGCCCAGGCGAAGGATCCCAAGGCCTGCTTGGAGCGCACCGCGAAGATGAAGGCGGCGCATGGCAAGGCCGGGAAGGCCTGCGCAGGCAAGCAGGGCGACGCGCACCGCGATTGCATGCGCCACGAGATGTGCGCGCAGGCGAAAGACCCGGCGCAGTGTGAAGCCCGCGCCAAGGCGGCCCGCGAACGCCGGGAGCAGAAGAAATAGCCTTTCAGCGCCGGCTTTCGGCTTTTTGAGATGAAACGACTGTTTGCCGGCGGCTTGCTGCTGTGCGCCGCTTGCGCCGTCGCCGCCGAGGCGCCGCGCAAAGTCGTCTCGCTGGAAGGCGTTACCGAGTACCAGCTGGCGAACGGCCTGCGCCTGCTCACGCTGCCCGACCCGGGCATCGACACCGCCACGGTGCACATCACCTACCTGGTCGGCTCGCGCCACGAGGGCTACGGCGAGAAAGGCATGGCGCACCTGCTCGAGCACCTGCTGTTCAAGGGCTCCGCGCGCCATCCCAACATCAAGGAAGAGTTCACGCGCCGCGGCGCGCGCTGGAACGGCACCACGTCGAACGACCGCACGACCTACTTCGAGACCTTCGCCGCCAATGACGACAATCTCGCGTGGGCGATCGAGATGGAAGCCGACCGCATGCTGAACTCGTCCGTCTCCAGGCAGGACCTCGACAGCGAGATGAGCGTGGTGCGCAACGAGTTCGAGCTGGGCGAGAACAACCCCGGCAGCGTGCTGTTCCAGCGCATGCAGCAGGCGGCTTACCCCTGGCACAACTACGGCAATCCGATCATCGGCATGCGCTCGGACATCGAGCGGGTGCCGATCGACAGGCTGCAGGCCTTCTACCGCACCTGGTACCAGCCCGACAACGCGGTGCTGATCGTCGCCGGGCGCTTCGACGAAGCGCGCGCCGTCGAGCTGGTCGCCCGGCACTTCGGCGCCCTGCCGCGGCCGTCGCGGCCGCTGCCGGCGCTCTACACCGAGGAGCCGACCCAGGACGGCGAGCGCACGGTGATCCTGCGCCGCAGCGGCGACAACCAGCTCGTCGCGCTGATGTACCGCGTGCCGGCCGGCGCCCACCCCGACTATGCGGCCGTCGACGTGCTCACCAACGTGCTCGGCGACACGCCGAGCGGGCGGCTGCACCGCGCGCTCGTGCAGAAGGGCCTGGCGAGCTCGGTCTGGGGCAGCGAGCGCGGCCTGCACGATCCGGGCTACGTGTACTTCGGCGCGGCGCTCGACAAGTCCGCGTCCCTGGACAAGGCGCGCGACGCGCTGATCCAGGCCATCGAAAGCCTCCGCAAGGACAGAATTACCGCGGAGGAAGTCGCTCGCGCGCGCACCGCGCTGCTCAACGACTTCGAGAAATCGCAGCTCGACACCGGCGCCTTCGTGCGCGCCCTTTCCGAATTTTCCGCCATGGGCGACTGGCGCCTGTTCTTCCTGTATCGCGACCGCCTGCGCAAGCTCAGCCTGGAAGACGTGCAGCGCGTCGCCGAGCATTACTTGAAGCCGGCAAACCGGGTCCTCGGCGTTTTCGTGCCGACCGAGCGGCCCGAGCGCGCCGAGATCCCGGCGGCCACCGGCCTGGAGGAAGCGCTTGCCGCCTATCGCGCCGACGATACCAAGTCGCTCGAGCTCGGCGAGGCCTTCGACCCGTCGCCGGCCAACATCGAAGCGCGCGTCCTCCGGCGCCAGCTCGCCAACGGCATCAACGCGGCGCTGCTGTCGAAGAAAACGCGCGGCGGCCGCGTCGTCGCCAGCCTCGCGCTGCATTGGGGGGACGAGAAGAGCCTGTTCAACCGCGAGGTGGCCTGCGATTTCGCCGGCGGCATGCTGAGCCGCGGCAGCAAGAAGCACACCCGGGCGCAGCTCAAGGACGCCTTCGACAAGCTCAACGCCACGGTTTCCGTGGGCGGCGAGGGCGCGAGCATCGAAGTGCGCAAGGAGAACCTGGCGGGCGCGCTGCGGCTGGTGGCCGAAGCGCTGCGCGAGCCGGCCTTCCCGCCTGCCGAATTCGACGAGATGAAGCGCGCCGCGATCACCGGCGCCGAAGCGCAGCGCACCGACCCGGCGGCGCTCGCCGGCGTGCGGCTCGCGCGCCACCTGCACCTGTACCCCAAAGGCCATCCGCTCTACACGCCGACCATCGAGGAGCGCATCGAGAAGCTGCGCGCCGCCAGGCTCGGCGACGCCGAAGCCTGCTACCGCGAGCTGTTCGGCGCGACCGGCGCCGACTTCGCCGCGGTGGGCGAATTCGACCCCGGCGAAACGGCGCGCCTGGTCGAGGAGCTGTTCGGCAGCTGGCGCACGCCGCTGCCGTTCGGGCGCGTGCCGGCGCGCTACTTCGACCGGCCAGCCTTCGAGAACGCCTTCGTCACGCCCGACAAGGCGAACGCGGTGCTGCGCGCCGGCCTCAACGTTCGGATGCGCGACGACCACCCCGACTATCCCGCGGTCACCCTCGCCAACTACCTGCTCGGCGGTCCTTCTACCGCGCGCGTCCCGGTGCGCGTGCGCGAGAAGGAAGGCCTCTCCTACAGCACCTACACCACGTTCAGCTCGAGCCCGTTCGATGAGTCGGCGGAGTTCCGCGTGGCGTCGATCTTCGCGCCGCAGAACCGCGACCGCGTCGAGCGCGCGATCCGCGAGGAGCTCGAGCGGGCGGTGCGCGCCGGCTTTACCGCGGGCGAGGTGGAGGAAGGCAGGAAATCGCTGCTCGAGGCGCGGCGCATGGCGCGCACGCAGGACCGCGCGCTCGTCGGCCGCCTGGGGAGCTATCTGTTCGCCAAGCGCACCTTCGCCTGGGACATCGAGTTCGAGTCGAAGATCGCCGCTCTGACCGCCGATCAGGTGAACGCCGCACTTCGTCAGCACATCGATCCGGCGCGGCTCTCCGTGGTCGTTGCCGGGGACTTCAAGCAGCCTTAGCGCTTTACCTGTAGCTCACCTCGAGAATTTCGAGCTCCTCGTCTCCCGACGGCGTGCGCAGCGTGACGCTGTCGCCCGCGCGCGCCTTGAGCAGCGCCCTGGCGATCGGCGAGACCCACGACACGCGGCCGCGCGACGCATCGACCTCGTCGACGCCGACGATGCAGATCTCTTTCTCTTCGTTCTTCATCTTTATCCTCACGGTGGCGCCGAAGAACACCTGGTCGGTGTCGCGCCCTTTCGCATTCACCACCTGCGCGGCTTCCAGCCGCTTGATGAGAAAGCGGATGCGGCGGTCGATCTCGCGCAGGCGCCGCTTGCCGTAGAGATAGTCGGCGTTCTCGGATCGATCGCCGAGCGAGGCCGCCCAGGCGACCGTCCTCACCACGGCGGGGCGCTCGGCCTCGGCCAGCTGCTTGAGCTCGGCTTTCAGGCGCGCGTAGCCTTCCGGCGTGATGTAGTTCTTGCCGTCCGGAATCGACTGCGCCTCGCGTTCGACCTCCTGCGGGACGCCTTCGTCCTTGACAAAGGCCTTCGACATGGAGTGTTGGATTCTACGCTTGCCAGCGCCGCGCCAAGCTTTCAGAATCCGTGAAAAAGGAGGCAGCATGGCGGCGGAGAAAGCCGAGCGGCTCGATTTTCTGACGCGGATGCGAATCCGCGAGCTGGTGCTGATGGGGCTGATCACCGTGACCGCGGTGCTCGCCAACCTGCCCCACGAGTATGTCGAGGATACCCTGGGCGTGTCGCACGCCACGCTGATCGCGGTGCTCGCCTGCGCGGTGCTCCTGGGGCTGTTCCTGTATCTGAAGTTCTTTCTGTTCGTCGCCGTGGTGCTGCTGGTCGCCGGCGCCAACCTGCCCGAGCAGATCGCCGACGGATTCAACGTGTCCAAGATCCCGATCATCCTCGCGCTCGTCGCGCTGGTGGGAATGGGCCTCATCAACCACGTGGTGAAGCTGATCCCCACCGGGCTCGAGCCCAAGCCGCGGGAAAAGAGCCTCGAGGCGGTGCGGGCCATGTTCTACGCCGTCGAGAAAAACAACCCGGCCTACGCGCAGAAGGTGCTGGAAATGAACTTCGACCCGAGCCTGCATCACGAGAACGGCTACACCCCTCTCGCCTACGCCGCGGCCAAGGGGAACCTGGAGATGGTCGAGCTGCTCCTGCGCAACGGCGCCGACCCGACCCAGGTGACCAGGGAAGGCGACACCCCGGTGGAGCTCGCCCTGCGCTTCGGCCACGGCGGCATCGCCGACGTCCTGAAGCGCGCCCGGCAGGCGTTCGAAACCGGCGGCGCGCCGCAACCCCACCCCGCCTAGCCGTTGCTATAATACTGTATGGATATGCAGGTCAGCGCAACCGAGCAGGAAATCAGCCGCGATACGCTGCTCGAGAAATACGCCAAGGAGCAGGAGGCCTCGGTCGATGACGTGCGCCGCCGCGTGGCGCGCGCGCTGGCGCAGGCCGAGCCCGAGGACCGGCGCGCCCATTGGGAGCGCCGCTTCCTGCAGGCGCAGGAGGAAGGCTTCATCCCCGCCGGGCGCATCAATTCCGCCGCCGGCATCCAGCTCCAGGCGACGCTGATCAACTGCTTCGTGCAGCCGGTCGGCGACTCGATCTCGGAGGTCGTCGACGGCAAGCCGGGCATCTATACCGCGCTGCAGGAGGCGGCCGAGACCATGCGCCGCGGCGGCGGGGTCGGCTACGACTTCTCGGCCATCCGGCCGAAGGGCGCCGAGGTGAAGGGCACGCGTTCGCGCGCCAGCGGCCCGGTGTCCTACATGCGCGTGTTCGACCAGTCGTGCGAGACGGTCGAATCGGCCGGCTCGCGCCGCGGCGCCCAGATGGGCGTGCTGCGCTGCGACCACCCCGACATCGAGGAGTTCATCCACGCCAAGGACCGGGGCGAGCTCGCCAATTTCAACCTGTCCGTCGGGGTCACGGATGATTTCATGGCCGCCGTCGAGAACGACCTGTCCATCGAATTGACCCATAAATCGAAACCCTGGCCGGGCAACGACAGCTACCAGCGCGACGACGGCCTGTGGGTGCACCGCAAGCTGCGCGCGCGCGAGCTGTGGGACCAGATCATGCGCTCGACGTACGACCACGCCGAGCCCGGCATCCTGTTCCTCGACCGAATCAACCGGGACAACAACCTCAATTACTGCGAGACGATCGAGGCGACGAACCCCTGCGCCGAGCAGCCGCTGCCGCCTTATGGCTGCTGCTGCCTGGGTTCGATCGATCTGACGAGATTCATTTCCCACCCGTTCACCGAAGAGGCCGGCTTCGACTTCGAGAAGTTCGGCAGGGTGGTCGAGACCTCGGTGCGCATGCTCGACAACGTGCTCGAGGTCACGGCCTGGCCGCTCGAGCCGCAGCGCCAGGAAGCGATGGCGAAGCGCCGCGTCGGCCTGGGCTTCACCGGGCTGGGCGACGCGCTCATCATGCTGCGGCTGAAGTACGACACCGACGAAGCGCGGCGCATGGCGGCGCGCGTCGCCGAGGCCATGCGCGACCAGGCCTACCAGGCGTCGGTGGAGCTCGCGAGGGAACGCGGAGCCTTTCCGCTTTTCAATGCCGATTTGTACTTGTCCGGCTCGAGCTTTGCCGCGCGTCTTCCCGTTTCCATCAAGGAACAGATCAAAAAGTCGGGGATCAGGAATTCGCATCTGCTCTCCATCGCGCCCACCGGCACGATCAGCCTGGCTTTCGCCGACAACGCCTCCAACGGCATCGAGCCGCCGTTCTCGTGGACCTACACGCGCAAGAAGCGCATGGCCGACGGCACGCTGCAGGAGTTCCCCGTCGAGGATCACGCCTGGAGGCGCTACCGCGCCGCCGGCGGCGAGGCCGATGCGCTGCCGCCCTACTTCGTCACCGCCCTGGAGATCTCGGCGCGCTCCCACGAGCAGATGGTGGCGACGGTCGCGCCCTACATCGACACCAGCATCTCGAAGACCGTCAACGTGCCGGAGGATTATCCGTATGCCGAGTTCCGGGACCTGTACCTGCACGCGTGGAAGTCCGGCCTGAAAGGCCTCGCCACTTACCGTCCGAACAAGATCCTCGGCTCGGTCCTGTCGGTGGAAAAGCCCCAGGACTTCGTCCACGACGACGTCAACCGGCGCCTCTCGATCAAGACCGTCCCCGCTCCCGTGCTGGCGAGCCTGCGCTGGCCGGGGCGGCCCGATCTCGCGGGCGGCAACCCGGCGTGGACCTACATGATCGAGCACCCCAATTACCACTTCGCGGTGTTCGTCGGCCACGTCGAGAACGGCCCGCCGCACGCCTTCGAGGTGTGGGTCAACGGCAGCGAGCAGCCGCGCGGCCTCGGCGCCCTCGCCAAGACGCTGTCCATGGACATGCGCGCCAACGACCATGCCTGGCTGAAGCTCAAGCTCGATACGCTCGCCAAGGCGGGCGGGGATGCTTTCGACATCCCGTTCCCGCCGCGCGGCGAGAGAAAGCGCATGCCCTCGCTGGTCTCGGCCTTCGCGCAGATCGTGCGCTGGCGCGTCGAGCAGCTGCACGCCGGCCTGACGGATGAATCCTTCAAGCTGGCGTCTGAAATCGGATCTTCGCCCGTGGCCGAGGCGATGTTCGCGCTGAAGGAGCCGAAAACCGGCACCGACGGCACGATGTCATGGACCGTCGACGTCCTCAACCCGCGCACCGGCGACGATTTCGTCCTCGGCCTGAAGGAAATCACCCTGCCCGACGGCATCACGCGGCCCTACTCGGTGTGGCTCTCGGGCGAATACCCGCGCGCGCTCGACGGCCTGTGCAAGATCCTGTCGCTCGACATGCGCGTGCTCGACCCGGCGTGGATCGGCATGAAGCTGCGCAAGCTGCTCGATTTCCCCGAGCCGCTCGGCGACTTCATGGCCTTCGTCCCCGGCAGCCGCAAGCAGCAGACCTTCCCCTCGACGGTTTCGTACGTGGCGCGGCTGATGCTGCACCGCTACGCCATGCTCGGCATCCTCGACGAGGACGGCGCCCCCCGGCAGCAGATGGGCATCCTGGAAGCGCCTTCGACAAAGCACGTTCCGATCATGCTCGGCGCGAAGTGCCCGGAGTGCGGCAATGCCACGCTGATCCGTCGGGACGGCTGCGATTACTGCACCGCCTGCGGCTACGTCGGGATTTGCGGCTGAAGCTCTGATCCGCCGTCGTACTCGAGGGCTTCCTCCGGGCCGACGTCCGGCGGGCGGCCAAAGCCGATGCGGCCGCGGCGGCCCAGGATCACTTCCTCGCTTTGCGCGAGGATGTCGGCGCCGCCTTCGGCCGTGACGTAGGTGCCGTTGGTGCTGTGGTCCTTCAGCACGAACCGGCCGTCACGCAGCGTGATCGTGCAGTGGCGCCGCGAGACCGTCCGGTCGGCGACCACCAGCGCGCAGCCGGGCGCGCGCCCGACCACGATAGACGCGTTCTCCCGCGAGCAGACGACCGCGTGACCGCGGTACGTCAGCCGCAGCCGGCGGAAGTCGGTGGCGGCGCGCGACGCGATCTCGCACAAGCGCAGCGCCTCGCCCTTTTCCCTCGCCTGGATCGCATCGAGCTGGCGGGAATGGGCGCGCAACGACGGGCTGAGCAGCGCCGCCGTCTGTTGCGAGGTAATGGTCTGGCCTTTTTGTGCCTGCTCGACCATCCGCGAGGCGAGCTTGACCGTGTCGCCCAATAAATCCTCGTCGCAGCGGTACACCGGGCCGCTGTGAAAACCGACCTGCACGCCGAGCTTCGCCCCGCCTATCTCGGGCAGCGCCGCTATGGTGGCGTGCATCCTGGTGGCGGCGTGCGCCGCCGCGTCGGCGCTCGCGAAGAGCACCATCACTTTGTCGCCGTTGGTCTTGACCACCTGACCGCCGGTGGATTCCGCAGCGTCGCGCACCCGCTCGATGCAGCGCGCGATCACCTCGAGCGCAGCGGCGTAACCAGCCGCCTCGTACAGCTTGCTGCTGCCGCTCACGTCGGCAACGAGAACCGTCGTCTGCCCGCTCGAATCCATCGCTGCGACGTTAGCGGAGAAATATCACAGTGACGATGAAATAGTTCGCACTCGGGGCGCTCCGACAGAGGGTAGTCTGTGCGGCTGAACGGCGACCCGTATCACTGAACAGCGACCTGTGTCGCTGAACGGCGACCTGTGTCGCTGAGTAGCGACGATTGGCAAAAATTCGCGACGTATTTACACTCTGCTGACATCCGTTGGAAACACTACCTGCGTAATTTGCGCGTGCTCAAGAAAAGGGATCAACATGGAACAAGGAAGCCTCGCGTTCACTGCGGTGTATCTCAAGGCCAAGCACGGCTACATCGGCTTCATCGAGGAGCTGCCCGGAGTCAACTCGCACGGCAGCACGATCGAGGAGGCGCGCGAGACCTTGCGCGGGCTCGCGGCATTGATATTCGACGAGCAGGGCCGCGGCGAGCAGATGGTCGCCGGCGAGAACGTGATGCGCGAGCCGCTGCTTATCCCGGTCCCGCTGCAGCCGTAGCGGATGAAGATCATCCGCCAGTCGATCGTCCTGCCGGCGGCGGCCGGCGAGCTGTACGCGATGTACTTGAGCCCCAGGCGCCACGCTGCCATCACCGGGCACCCGGTCAAGATCGGCGCCAGGCCCGGCGCGAGATTCAAGGCTTTCAACGGCGCCCTCTCCGGTCGCATGCTTTACACCGTTCCAGGCAGGCTGATCGTGCAGGCCTGGCGCTCGACCGCGTTCAAGAAGGGTGACATCGACTCGACGCTGATCCTGCGCTTCACGCCGAAAGGGAAACGCGGCGGCCGCATCGATCTCACGCACGTCAACGTGCCCGCGCACGACTACCGCGGCGTGGACAACGGCTGGCAGAAGTACTACTGGCGGCCCTGGCGCGAGTTCCTGACGAAGTCCGCGAAGCCGCGCACGTAGTTCCGCAGCCGCGTGCGGATGGCTTCGTCGATCAGCTTCCCTGACGGGTCGAAGACCTTGTCGGCGTTGCCGACGTAGAGCAGCTGCTCGAACCAGGGCTGCACGCCGAGCGTCCGCAGGACGGGCAACCACGCCGTCTGCGACAGCACCGTGCCGCGCATGCCCGGCGAGGCGCCGATGAGACCGACCGCGCGGCCCTTGAACACGCGCGGGATGTCGGCGGGCGGCCGGGTCAGCCAGTCGATGGCGTTCTTGAAGGTGCCGGGGATCGAGTTGTTGTATTCGGGCGTGACCAGGAGCAGCGCATCGGCGGCGGCAATGCGGTCCTTCAGCTCGGCGACCCGGGAAGGGATTCCTTTCGCTTCGACATCGCCGTCGTAGAGCGGGATGCCGCGGATCGACTCGATCTCGATCGTCGCCTCGGGCGGGGCCTCCGCCGCCGCGGCGCGCAGCAATGCCGCGTTGTAGGAGCCGCTGCGCAGGCTCCCCGCGATGCCGACGATCCTCAAGCGAGGCGGCCCTCGGTGAAGTCGCGCATCGCCTGCTGGATTTCCTCGGGACGGTTCATGACGAAGGGGCCGTAGCGCGCGACCGGCTCCTTGAGCGGCCGGCCGGCGACCAGGATGAAGCGCGCTCCGGCATCGCCGGCGCGCGCCGCCACCGTATCGCCGCCGCGCAGCACCGCCAGCTCGCCGCGCGTCACGGCGCGGCCGGCGACCTCGAGGCTACCCTCGTAGACGTACACGAACGCGTTGTGTTCCACGGGCACAGCTGCCTCGAATTCTCCATCTTCCAGTAAGACATCCAGGTAAAGCGGCGCAGTAGCCTCCGCTTGCACCGGGCCGCGCACGCCGCGGTAGCTTCCGGCGATGACCCGGACCCTGGCGCCGGTGCTCTCGACTTCGGGAATCCTGCCGGGCTCGATGTCCTGGTAGCGCGGCGCGGTCATCTTGTCCTTCGCCGGCAGGTTCACCCACAGCTGGAAGCCCTGCATGAGGCCGTTTTCCTGCTCCGGCATTTCCGAGTGGACGATCCCGCGCCCGGCGGTCATCCACTGCACGCTGCCGGGCCCCAGCAGGCCGGTGTTGCCCTGGTTGTCGCGGTGGCGCATGCGGCCGGCGAGCATGTAGGTCACCGTCTCGAACCCCCGATGGGGGTGCTCGGGAAAGCCGGCGAGATAGTCGGCCGCATCGTCGGAGCGGAATTCGTCGAGCAGCAGGAACGGGTCGAGCTGCGGCAGGTCCGGGCCGCCGATGACGCGGTTCAGCTTGACGCCGGCGCCGTCGCTCGCCGCCATGCCGCGAACTACGCGCCCTACTTCACGGGTCTGGCTCATGCGCCGTCTCCCGGCAGGTCGAACACCAGCACCTCGGCACCCTCGCCGCGCTCGATCCCGATCGGGCCGGCGTCTGTTTTCAGCGCGTCGCCGGCGCGCAGTGCGTGCCCGTTGACCTGGACCGCGCCACGAGCAACATGAACATAGCCTTTCCTTCCCTCCTTCAGGGAATACTCTGCGCTTTCGGCGCCGTCGAACAATCCCGCGTAGAGAAGCGCGTCCTGGTGGATGCTGACCGAGCCGGCGCGCCCGTCGGGCGAGGCGATGAGGCGCAGGCGACCGCGCTTTTCTTCGGGCGGGAAGTGCTTCTGCTCATAGGAGGGCGCGATGCCGGTGACGTCGGGCTCGATCCAGATCTGGAGGAAATGCGTGCTGCCTGCCTGATCGTCGTTGTACTCGCTGTGCAGCACGCCCCGCCCGGCGCTCATGCGCTGGACGTCGCCGGGAACGATGGTCGAGCCGGTGCCCATGGAGTCCTTGTGGGCAAGCGCGCCCTCGAGCACGTAGCTGATGATCTCCATGTCGCGGTGCCCGTGGGTGCCGAAGCCCGAGCCCGGGGCGACGCGATCCTCGTTGATGACGCGCAGCGGCCCGAACCCCATGTGCCGCGGGTCCTGGTAGCCGGCGAAGGAGAAGCTGTGGTACGAGTCGAGCCAGCCGTGGTTGGCATGGCCGCGCTCGGCGGCGGGTCGCAGTTCGGTCATGGGCCTGATGCTCGCTGGGAATTCCCCGCTACATGGAGGCATTTCATGGCCGATCAAGCCTGGTCTTCTCCTCTTCCAGCAGCAGCGTCTCGATGTCGTTGAGCACGCTCTGCGGATGGAGGAAGTTCGAGCTGTAGATCTCGCGGATGTCGCCGCGGCGGTCGATCAGGAACACCTTGAGCACGTGCGACAGCTCGCGGCCCGCGGCCGTGACGCGGACGTCCTGCCCGAATCCCTCCACCAGCGGAAGCAGCTCACGCGCGGAACGGGTGGTGAGGAAATACCAGCGCAGGCCCCCATCACCCTCCACCACGCGGCTCCCCGCATAGCGGCGCATCGCCTCCGGCGTGTCGCGCGCCGGGTCGAACGACAGCGTGACGAAGCGCACTTGGCCCTGGAGGCGGGGCGTGGCCGCAATGGCTTCCTTCAGCGCATCGAATACGCGGTAGGCAAGCGGGCAGCCGTCAGGATCGGCGCAGGTGGTGTAGATGAAGCCGAGCAGGGTAATCCGGTCGTGCAGGTACTGCGAAAGGCGCGCGGCCCTGCCATGGACGTCGAGCACGCGCCCCTCGGGCGCCGCCATGATCCGGTGCAGCGGGTAGCTGCCCGGCGGTGGCGGGACGAATTGCAGCGGCGGCAGGAGCTCGACGTGGTGCGCCAGCGCCGGGGCGGCAACCAGCGCGGCGAGCAGCGCGGCGCCTTTCAACCGCCGGTCACGGTCGCGCGCTGCGCCTTCGTCCCCAGCTTCATGTGGTGCGCGCGGCCGAGCTTCTCCTTGGTGAAATCGACCTCGAACTTGCGCGTGAGCTCGCTTCCGTCCCAGGCGAAGCCGCGGATGAACTGCTCGTTGTCGGCGCCGCCCTTGTCCCAGTTGGCGAGCAGCGACGAGGTGATGTACAGGCGCTTGCCGTCCCAGCTCTGCGAGATCATGTTGATCTGCTTGCCGGTGACCTTCTCGTAGGTCTGCTTCGGCGCCTCGGGATTGGACAGGTCGAAGTAGCGCGTCGTGCCGTCCATGAAGGTATTGACCCACAGGCCCTTGCCGTCGCGCGTGATGCTGATGTCCACCGGCAGGGGGATCTTGGACGGGTCGCCGATGGTGCCGACCTCTTTCGCCGCCCACTGGCCGCTCGCGTCCTGCTTGACCAGCCACAGCTTGGAAGTCAGCGCCGCCGCGGTGATCGCCCAGTTGTCCTTCGGGTTGAGCGACCAGCGGATCTCCAGCGGCGCGCCCGGTACCTTGAACACTTTCGCCGGCTTCATCGCCTTCAGGTCCCAGACCGCCATGCTGCTGCCGAAGTTCTTCATCGCCTCGGCGTCCTTGATCAGCTCGCCGAGCGGCCGCATGTAGTTGGCGTAGCCGGTAAAGCTGGAGGTGAGGAGCACGTTCTGCTTCGGATTGACGGCCAGGTCGTAGCCGTAGCCGTCGCCCCCGCCTTCGGTCGGCATGGAGTACGAGGTGATGAACTCGCCCTTGTTGTTGTAGAGCGCCATCCCGGTGCGGCCGCCCTTGTCCTGGGTGTTGGACAGCGCCTGCACCAGCATCCGCCCGGGCAGCGCGTAGTAGGTGTGCGGCCCGAGGAATCCCGATTTCTCCCCGAGATCGCTGATCGTGCGCGCGAGCTTCGGCGCGGCCGGATTCCTGCCGACGTCGAACACCCAGATGCGGTTGTCCGACAGCCCGCCCGCCCACAGGTAGCGCCGGTCGTCGGTGAATCCCATGTGGTGCGCCTCGACGCGGGCCCCGGTGGAGACCTTGCTGATCACCTTGCCGTAGCGCTTCGACTTCGGATTGACGTCGATCGTGACCAGCTTGTCGGAGCCGTCGCCCAGCCCTTCGACGCCGAGCGTCCAGACGTAGACGTA
>WNGI01007447.1_pt1 | contig 16061 bp, 11 predicted proteins | sample 5400621 | NCBI WGS metagenome assembly WNGI01 (sample SAMN13153374, study PRJNA577476) | soil metagenome | isolation source: 20 cm soil or saprolite under Garry oak tree replicate 1 | place: USA:California | collected 2016-06-15 | reverse complement strand
CCTCAGTAGCTTTCAGCTGCTCCTTTTGCTGCGGTCCGCGGCCCTCGGTAGTTGGCGGTTGCTGCTTCTGAGGGCCGCGGCGCTCGATGGCTACCTGTTGCTGCCTCTGTTGCGGCTCTCGGCCCGCGGTGGCTTGCAGGTGCTGCTTTTCCTGCGGCCCGCGGCTCTGAGTCCCTTGCTGCTGATCAGGTCTCCGGCTCTGCATCCCCGGCTGCGGTTGTAGAGCCAGTTGCTGTTTCTGACCCTGTTGCTGTTGCTGCTGTTGCTGCTGATTGTGACCTGCAGGTCCTTGACCAATTGTCGGTAGGCGCTTGCTCATGATGGCCACGGGTGGCGCATATTTGCGGCCGCAATCAATACCAGAACCGGTCGCGCAATCGCGCGGGGGCGGCTTGCGGGCCCCGGCTTCTCGCCGTTTATCCTTTTCGGTGGTGACATCTACCTTACCGTTGTCGTGTTTGTTGGCCTCCACGAGCTCGAGGACCTTTGGTTTGGGCGGCGGCAACGGCATATGCCTGCCGGCCTCGGTCATGTCGATCACGCGTGGAAGCAGCATCACGAATCGACCCGGATGGCGAATGCGATTGGCGATGCGACCGGCATCATCGCCGGCACCCCAGTAGAGATCGGCGCGCGCCGGTCCGGCGATCGCCGATCCCGTGTCCTGCGCGATCATCAAGCGGCCGAAGGGTGAGACGGACTTCGCGCTCTCGATCGGCAGATTGGCTTCGATGAAAAACGGTGTACCGTATTCGTGCAGCCTGTCGACGGCAATGGACCGGCCGGGCGTCAACGGCACCCCCTGTGCGCCGACCGGTTCGCCCTCGTTCGTGAGCCCGGTGATACGGAAGAACACATAGGAGCGGTTGGTGGCGCGCACTTTCGCAGCTTCGTCCGGATACGCGGCCATCCAGGCGCGAATGCGCTGCGTCGACATCTCCTTGCGCGAAATGAGATTGCGCTCGATGAACACGCGCTCGAACGAGCTGTAGCGATGGCCGTTGTGCGAATCGTAGCTGATGCGCAACGGCGTGCCGTCCTCGAGGATCACGCGACCCGAGCCTTCGATCTGGATCGCGAGCAGATCGAGTGGATCTTTGAGCCAGCAGATTTCGAGTTTCTGCCCATCGAGCGCGCCGGCCTCGATGGCACCGCGGTCGTGGTAAGGCACGAGTTCGTTGTTCTCGGTGCGGCGACCGATGCGAACGCCTTTGTTCGGAAACGCAGCGGAACCCGGTTTGTACCCGGCAGCGACCAGATCACGCGGCCGGCGATAGACCGGGACGTGGAATTCCGGACTTGGAAAGCGCGAGCCCGCAACAATCGGTTCGAAATAGCCGGTCAGAAGTCCTTCCCGCTCGCCCAGCCGCGCGATGCGAACGGGTTGAAAATTCTGTTCGAAGAAGCTGCGAGCGGTATTGGAATCCTGTGGCCGCAGGCCCATGGCGTTGCGGCAGACGGTCCACAGGGCTGCATAGATCGCTCCGCGGTCGTCGGTGTGGCGCATTTTGCGCAAGGCTTGGCAGCTTGTCTGATAGGCCGCGAATGCGGCGAGGTGATCATCGGCCCTCCAGTCCGATAGCTCGGTCCATTTGATCGGCTCAAGCTGACTGTCTGCGAGCTTCAGCGGTTCTTCGGCCAATGCGGCGTTGGCCGTCAAACATAAGATCACGCCAACGACGCTTGCGACCACGCCGCGCACAAAGAGATGCGCAAACCCACAATCGGTCTTTAGGCAAGCAAACGCATCGCAGACGCGAACGCCGGCCCGGGAGGAGCTTGAGGAAAAGCTACCTCGAACGAGCCCGTGTGTCGCCAGAGGTGGACAAATACCTCGCTCAAAAGGGCCAAGGCTTCGTCGCCAACGAGCCGCAGTCGCCGCAGCAAGCAGGAGCGCGGAAGCGGCTGCCAGTGCGCGTGAGCGATGCACGATGCCCCCCAACGATGCCTTTCCCGGCCGACCCCGGCAAAGACTCCCGATTCATTGGTCGCGCTGGCCTGGAATTGGTTCACGCTATGGATGGGAATAGACCTTTTGTTAACGTTACGGCCGCTGAACCTACGAGGGTGGGACGACAGAGCGGTAACCCCATGCCGGCCGAAAGATTCGAAGAACCGGCTGTCGAAAGCCTTTCGAACAATGCGGCATCAGCGCGATCATCGCGGCTCGCCGTGAGGACCCGGCGGCGTACCTCCGCGCGTGCATTGCGCGCACCCATCGAGTAAGGAACAAATTCTGGCAAGCGCCCCGCGCACAGCAATCGACGTTTTGTGGCCTAGAACAAGAAATGCGAAGAGCTGCTGAAACGCAATCGTCCGAACCAGGAACAGATCATCGACCTGTCCCTACCGCAAACCACGCCTGACCGCGACGGCGAATCGCTCGCGATGACCGATCTTGCAGGTTGGTCTGGCGCGCCCCAACGGGCGCAGACGCTCTAGAGCCAATTCCCTCGGCGACGTTGTAAAATTCACTGAGCATTAAAGCTTCTCTGATGAATCGTGGCCGGCCGCACTCAGCACAGCGCCCTTGGTAATCCAAAATAGGCATCGCGTATGTTCCCGTTGATTAACCCTGAACTCCTTTGGTTGGCTGTGGGATTCATCTTGTTGATGGCCGGAATGTTGGCCGCCGCCACGGAGTAGGACGAGCCAAACCGTTCGTTCTTGAGATGATGCCAGTCAAGCGGCGCGGGGCGAAGCCAAGGCGCCGCGCTATATCGATATTACGCACGCGCTTTCGAGCAACTCGATCTGTTTCGCCAACCCGCGGCCGCAGGTGGCGGCCTCTGCGGCGCGCCCTACGCAAACAGGCCGTCAGCCCATGCATACCGTCCTAATTAGGGACATTGCTTGCAAATTAGGTCGGGTGGATCCCACATTCGTCACCTGATTTGCTTGGACTGGTTTCGGTAACCGATAATCTGACGGCCATAGCTCGCCCGCTCGATATGTTGCTACCGTCTGGCACAGGCAAATGGTTGGAGCCTGTGGCCGGGACAACACAGTCAACGGCCAGCCCATAGAGTAGACTTGCCGAAGCAACGGGAGAGCGGCCGATAGCGAGATGCGCTCTTCTTGGGGGCCAGCGCGAGAGGAAGCGCTGCCGCAGCCTGAGGGGGGTGCCGGATGCGCAACGTGAGGGGCTCCGCCATGTACCAGATGCTTCGTCTCACCATTGCGGCTATGGCCGTCGTTTTCGCTAGCTTCCCGACCAGCGCACCAGCGCGGGTCGCGGTAACGCAGATCAAGCTGACAGAGAAGCACGTCGAGGGATTTATCGCCACTCAGAAGGGCATGTCGGCGGTAGTGGAAAAGATGATGCAAGGCGCCGTATTTTCGAACAGTGCCAATGCCAGATACCAGGCCGAGCTCAAGGCGGTCACCAAGAAGCACGGTTTCAAGAATTTTGCCGAATATGAAGCGGTTGCTGCCAGTATTTCCTTGGTGATGGCGGCGATCGATTCGCAGACGAAGGTGTTCACGGACCCGCCCACGGCCATCGAGCAAGAGCTCGAAGACGTGATTGCCGCGAACAATATTCCGAACAGCGAAAAGAAAAAGTTACTTCGGAGCCTCACTTTAGCGCTGAAGGCGGCGCGGCATATTCAATTTCCAACCAACATCGAGCTCGTACAGAAATACTACGACAAGATTTATGTGACGACCATCGCCGACTACGACGGCTTTGGCTGGCGGAATTCAAGCGTCGCGCGCACAATCAGCGAATGACCCTGTATTAGCCGCGACTTGTCCTTTTCCGAATGTTAAGCGCCACCGTCGCGTAGTCTCGTCAACTGCTGATGTTATGTCGCAGCTCGATCGCCCGGCACTCGTGCTGAATCAGCGCTACCGCGTCAACACAATGAACTCGGTGCCGCGTCCGGTTTCACGACCCAAGCCTTCGTCGGAGACTACCAGCGATGAACCCGGAACCAGGAGTTCGCTGATACGGTCCACTGCTTGCTGCGGCAGGTGGATGCGATCGAGCGCTTGCGCCGCGGTCGACGGTGGCTTCCAGTGGACGACCGGTTTCGGCGGCTCATTGGATCTCCCACGGCTGTGCCTATGCTCGACCGAGACCGACGGATCGGTTGGAACCGTCATCAGGTTCCAGCGCATCCCGGTGCCATCCTCGGTCTCCGCCATGGCGGTGAAGACATGGGTGCCGAGCGGCTGATCCGGATCGTCGATCGCGACAGGCAGCTCGAACAGCGGCACGAAGCCCTGGCGGACGAAAACCTTCTTTTCCTTGCGGCTAACGAATACCGCGACTTGGCCGGTGGGTTTGACCGGCTGGTCGGTCGCCTTGTAGCCCGGCACCAGCGGCTTCGGCGGATCGACCGTCGACGAGGGCTTGACCGCGTCGCTCAGCACGCGATCGGGATGCTCGATCGTCGCGTCGGCGAGGTTTGCTGTCGGTTGCGCCGCGCCTTCGGTCGCCGCATTCATCGCTGTTTGTGGCTCGGCCGGCTTCGACCTCGGCACGAACAACTTGGCATGCGCAAACTCGGTGGGTGTCAATTCATCGCGCGCTACGATCACGCGCACGCCAAGCTTGGTAATGGGCCACAGCTTCTTCGCGAAATCATGGGACATGCGAATACAACCGTGCGAGGCCGGATGTCCGGGCAACACGCCTTCATGCAGTGCCACCCCCGACCAGGTGATGCGCTGCATGTAGGGCATTGGCGCGCCACTGTAGATGTTGGAATGATGATAGCGGTCCTTCTCGATCACGCTGAAAACGCCCATCGGCGTGGGATGGCCTGGCACGCCGGTCGAGACCGGTCCCTGCGCGACCCGCACGCCGTTGCTGAACAGGGTCACTTTTTGCGTGTTGATCGACACCACGAGCTGCAGCGGACCCTTCGGCATTTCGCCGAACCCCGTCTCTTTCTTGGGCTCGGATTTTTCCCGTTTGACCGTGGTGGCGCGGTGCCTGCGGACCGGGACGTTCATTCCACCCATGAACCAGCCACCGGTAGAATAAAACCGTATGCCGGCTGCGGCGTCCGCCGGCAGCGCGGAGCCCGCAAGCAGCGACAAGGCGACGCCGGAAATCAGCGCCATGCGCAAGGCCGTGCGCCCTCGATGAACAGATGCGGGCGGGATGCCCCCCACCAGACTTGCCAAGACGCACTCCCAATCGACCCGCCGTTGGCACGGCAGATCTGCCCCACAGTACCGTTAATACGCGCCGACACAACGTAGGACGCACGCAAGCGGTCAACGCGTCTCTATATGTCACCTGATGGCGGCATAGGGTTCACTGATTCGGCAAAGAAAATCTAAGCCGCAGACCGTTTGGGCCGAGCAGTGCTGGCAGCCCGCGACCGGAACAGCCCATGACATACGCGCTCAATGTCCGGTTCGGCTCTTGTGTCATGCGTCCGGCAAGAAAGATATCATCGACGTCCTCAAGCGTTGAGCGGCGCGCTATCGATCGGCGTCGATGCTCACTTGCGTAAGCCCGGTGAATCCCAAGATCCGCGCCGCCGCGGGCGTCACGTCGATTACTCGACCGCGCACGAAGGGGCCACGATCGTTGATGGTCACGACCACTGAACGTCCATTACTCTTGTTCGTGACCTTCACCTTGCTGCCGAAGGGCAGCGTGCGATGGGCCGCGGTGAGCGCCTCGCGATCCAGCTTTTGACCGCTTGCGGTTCCGCTTCCGCTTTCGTGGGAATAGACCGAGGCAAGGCCGGCCCGGTCTGCTGTAGATGGTGTGAGATGAGGGGGTGAAAACTGGCAGGCTAAGATCGAAACAACGGTCAACATCATTCTACTTTTCACCACGGCCTCCTATCGCTGCAGCACGACGCGTTTCGTCGGCCGCTCTTGAACGGCCGACGTCTTCTCTTGTGAATGGGGCGATAAATTGGCAGCGATGCTGTCACGCGCCCCGCAATCTTTGGTGCGACAATCGCTTGGGCCGGATGGTTCCGGCGTCATCCCACGTCATCCCGCGGCTTGAAGGGACAGCCGATTCAATCTGCGGACTCGCCCGGCTTGCGGGGAATCAGAGCGATGTGCGAGCGACTGACATCTCGCAATCGAGCGCGGCTTGGATCGCGCGCCGAGCATCGGACTTTTTGAACTTCAACGGTGAGCGGTTACGGTGCTGCTTCTTCTGCGGCTGACGATGACGCGACATGAAAAATCTCCCTCCGGTGGTCGGGGGAGATTCGCGTTAGAAAGCACTGCTTACAGAGGCTAACTTTCGGATGGCAACCCAGCCGGACGACGGGCGAAGCGCTTGCAGGGCGGCCTACGCATTCGTCTTGTTCGGTTTTATCCGGTTGCTATAGTCCAATGGACGCTCGCTGGGCCGGCTCGAGGGAAACTCCATGATCCGATCTGTGCTTTCGACTACCGGTGCCGCACTGCTTCTAGCCACGTCTGCATACGCTCAGGAGCCGCCGCCCCTTCGCGCGGCGGTCGATGGCACGTTCGCACCGCATGCCTTTCCGAATCTTTCTGGGGGTTATCAGGGTTTCAACGTCGATCTCGCCAACGAGATCGCCAAGCGGCTCAAGCGCAAGATCGTGATCGACGCCGCACAGTTCTCCGGCCTGGTGCCGGCGCTGCAGGCCGGAACCTACGACTTCCTCGCGGCTCCTACGACCGTGACCAAGGAGCGCGCCGAGAGCATGCTGTTCACCGAGGGCTATCTCAACACCGATTTTCAGTTCCTGATCAAGAAAGGATCGCCGAAAGTCGTGAGGCTCGAAGACCTCAAGGGCAAAACTATTTCTGTCAACAAGGGATCGGCCTACGACTCCTGGGCGCGCGATCTTGAGGGTAGGATCGGCTGGACGGTCGAGTCCTTCGGCACGCAGACCGACGCGGTGCAGGCGGTCCTGGTCGGGCGCGCCGACGCGAATGTCGCCGGCAATACCGTCATCGCGTGGGCGGTCAAGAACAACCCACAGCTGGAGCTGTCATATCTGCATTCGACTGGTCTCGTCTGGGCTGCGCCGCTGCGCAAGGACTCCGGCGAGCTGCGCAAGGCGCTCGACGTCGCCGTCGAATGCATGAAACTTGATGGCATGATCGCGAAGATGCACGAAAAGTGGTTCGGCGTTGCGCCGGCGGCGGGTTCCGCCGCGGTGACTGTCTTCCCGGGCTACGGCGTTCCCGACATGCCAGGCTATGATCCAACTGCGCACACCCCGTCGTGCAGCTGAACGGGTGGCGTGATGTCTTGCCGCGGGCGTCACGGACGCGCCGATAGTTGATGACGACCGGCGCTCCGCCCATCCTAGAAATCCGCGGCCTGCGCAAGAGATTCCACGACGTGGAGGTGCTGCGCGGGATAGACCTCGTCGTGCTGTCGCAACAACTGGTCTTTGTCATCGGGCCGTCCGGATCGGGCAAGAGCACCTTGCTGCGCTGCTGCAATCGCCTGGAGGAAGCCTCGGCCGGCTCGATCCGCGTCGACGGCGTCGATATCATGGCGCGCCCCACCGATATCAACGCCATGCGGCGCCAGATTGGCATGGTGTTCCAGTCGTTCAACCTCTATCCGCACATGACGGCGCTGGGAAACGTCACGCTTGCGCTCGCCAAGGTGCTGGGCAAGCCACGCGCCGAAGCGGAGCGAGTCGGGATGGCGGCGCTCGATCGCGTGGGGCTTGCCGACAAGGCGCGGTCCTATCCCGGCGAACTTTCGGGCGGCCAGCAGCAGCGGGTGGCCATCGCTCGCGCGCTCGCGCTCGAACCCAAGGTGATGCTGTTCGACGAGCCCACCTCCGCGCTCGATCCGGAGCTCGTGGGCAGCGTCCTCAACGTCATGCGCGAGCTCAAGCGCGGCGGCATGACCATGCTGGTGGTGAGCCACGAGATGCGCTTTGCGCGCGACGCCGCCGACCGCGTGATCTTCATGGATCACGGGGTCATCGTGGAGGAGGGGCCGCCGCAACAGATGTTTTCGGCGCCCAGCGAGCCGCGCACCCGCGCCTTCGTCGCCGAGATCGCGCGCTGAGACCGCCATGGAGGCTTGGTCGCGCTTCCTCGACACGTTCTTCAATTGGGACGTGATCGAGCGGTATTTCCCCGCCATCATGAAGGGCGTGGTGGTGACGATCGAGATCGCAGCGGCAGTCGTGGTCACCGGCACCTTGCTCGGACTTGCGCTCGCGATTGTGCGGACGTTCCGCCTGCTCGCGGTCAACGCGCTGATCGTGGTCTTCGTTGACATGTTCCGCGCGCTGCCGCCCCTCGTTCTCGTTCTTCTGGTCTATTTCGGCCTGCCCAACATTGGGATCAATCTGCCGTCCTTCGCGGTGCTGTGGCTTGTGCTTGCCCTCGTGTTGGCCGCCTTTGCCGAGGAGATTTTTTGGGCCGGCATCCTGTCGATCCCGAAGGGTCAGTGGGAGGCGGCGCGTTCCACGGGCTTAGGCTTTCTCGGCACGCTCGCCTATATCGTGCTGCCACAGGCGATCCGCTTGACCGTTCCGCCGCTCACCAACCGCACGATTGCCATCACTAAGAACACGGCGCTCGGCACCGTGATCGGGGTCGGTGAAATCCTCAATCAGGCTACCACCGCGCAATCGTTTTCTGGCAATGCCACGCCGCTCATGATGGGGGCGATCGCCTATGTGATCCTGTTCATCCCGGTCGTCGTGCTGGGCCGCCTCCTCGAGACCCGGTTCGCGTGGCGGAGGGTCTGATGGAAGCGATCGTCCAGCAGTTCTTCAACCTGGCCATCATGGAGCGAGCGCTTCCGCTCATCCTTGCCGGCCTCAAGCAGACGATCGTTATTTGTCTCATCGTCATTCCGCTTGGACTGGCGGGTGGCCTCGCATTAGCGATCATCTCACTTTCGCACCTGCGCACCGTGCGCTGGGCGGCGATTGTAGCGATTGATTTCTTTCGCGCCATTCCGCCGCTCGTCCTCCTGATCTTTATCTATGCCGGGTTGCCGTTCGCGGGTTTACGGCCGTCGCCCATGACGGCCGTGGCTATCGCCTTTTTTCTCAACACGTCGAGCTATTACGGCGAGATCTACCGTGCCGGCATCGAAAGCGTGGGGCAAGGTCAATGGGATGCCGCGCGCTCGACTGGCCTGCAGGCCTACCAGACGCTGACCTATGTCGTGCTGCCGCAGGCGGTACGCAACGTGCTCCCCGATCTCGTGTCCAACACCGTCGAGGTGGTGAAGCTGACTTCCATTGCGAGCGTGGTGGCGCTGCCGGAACTGCTCTATTCGGCCGAAATGGCGCGGTCGGTGACCTTCAATTCGTCGCCCATCGTGCTGGCCGCGGCGATCTACCTTGTTATGCTGTGGCCGGTCGTGCGTTTGATTAGCCGGCTGGAGCGCCGGGTTGCCGCGTGAGTAGCAGGAGGACTTCGTGAGCCGAGTGCTTCGGATTGGCGGCGCCCAGATGGGCCCGATCCACAAGGCGGACAGCCGGCAGGCGGTCGTGCGGCGGATGCTCGATCTGCTCGATCAGGCAAAAGCTCAAAAATGCGATCTCGTTGTCTATCCCGAACTTGCGCTCACCACCTTCTTCCCGCGCTGGTACATGACGGAGCCGGCAGAAGTCGACGCCTGGTTCGAACGCGAGATGCCGAGTCCAGCGACGCGTCCACTGTTCACGCAGGCCGCAGACTATCGCATCGGTCTATCGTTCGGTTATGCCGAGCTCACTGCCGATGGCCATCATTTCAATACCTCGATCCTGTTCGACCGGGACGGAAAAATCGTCGGCAAATATCGCAAGGTGCATCTGCCCGGCCATTCCGAGTTCGAGCCGGAGCGTGCCTTCCAGCACCTGGAGAAGCGTTATTTTGAGCCGGGCGATCTCGGCTTTCCGGTCTGGCGTACCATGGGCGGCGTCATCGGCATGTGTATTTGCAACGACCGGCGTTGGCCTGAGACCTATCGCGTCATGGGACTGCAAGGCGTGGAGCTGATCGTGCTCGGCTACAACACGCCTTCGTTCAATTCGCAGAAAGCAGACGAGGGGCCGGAGAAGCGCATGTTCCACCACCGCCTGACGCTCCAGGCCGGCGCCTATCAGAACTCGACCTGGGTCGTCGCGGTGGCAAAGGGCGGCGCGGAGGACAGCCACCCCCTGATCGCCGGCAGCATCGTCGTCAATCCCGACGGCGAGATCGTCGCCGCGGCCAAGACCGAAGATGATGAACTGCTCGTGGCCGAGTGCGACCTCGACGCCACTATTTTCGGCAAGGAAACGATCTTCGACTTCAAGCGCCATCGGCGCGTCGAGCATTACGGCCGCATCACCAGCCAGACCGGCGTCATTCTGCCGCCGGAGACCTGACATGGCCGCCGGCGGCACGCGTGTTCGCCAATCTCTATGCGCTGCTCGGCAAGACGTTCACGCTGGTGCGGCAAACCTGTGCTGAGTGGGTTGCCTCGGGCGGCGTCAAGGCCGGCTAAACTGTACCGCTCCGAACGCCATGGTGACCGCGGCCTGCGTCGGGTCGATCACCGGGATGCCGAGCGCCTCTTCCAGCGGGCGACGATGGCGCGCCATTCCGGCGCAACCCATGACTACCGCCTCAGCGCCGTCCTGTTCCCTCAACCGTCGTCCGACGTCGACCATGCGCTGGAGGGTCTGTTCGCCGCTCGCCGTCTCGGCGACCGACATTTCGAGCGGCCGCTCGCCAGCGAGGCGGTCGGTAAGCCCCATCTGAAGCAGATAGCGCATGTGCCTGGCGATCGAGCGCTGGCTTATTGCGATGACGCCGAAGCGGCCCGCGCGCGAAAGCGCGGTGAGGACACCGCATTCGGCGATGCCGAATACTGGCCGCGTGGTGCCTTCGCGGCAGACGTGCAACCCTGGATCGCTGTAGCACGCGATCACGAATGCGTCGGACGAATTGTCCGCCTCCACCAGGCGCCGCAACGGCATCACCACGCTTTCGACATCGGCTTGCGTCTCGATGCCGAACGGACCTTCCGCGAGGGTGAAACACACAATCTCCGGACCGTTTGCAAACCGCAGCGGCTCCAATGCCGCGTCGAGACCGCGGGTGACGTCCTCGTTGGAATTCGGATTAATAACGCGAATACGCCGAGGGGATACGGTCATAGGGGTGCTCGTTGCCGGCTCCGATGTCGCTGCAATATCATCGCGATGTTCAAATCGTGTTACAAGCGGCGGAACCCGACAAATGCATCGGTTATCGGCGTGCTCACGTGTAGGTGCGCCCGATATCGCCGCCGCCGCGGAGGTCAAGCTGCCTGCCGTCGACGGCGCAACGGAATGACTGGTCTCGCCTTCGCACGCGATTGGCTGACCAACAAAAGAAAAGATCCGGCAGCTATCAAAAGGGCAAGCAGAATACCGACCACGATCGGAATAACCCGATGTCCACGATCCGTAGGCTCGACCCTTTTCGATCTAGCGCCTTTTTGCGCCGCGCCGATGCCCAACAAGAAAAGAGGGTTGCCCATCGACCGATATCTCGCTTCTTCGACAAAGCCAGGCGCGCCATCATCGGCGCGGCTTTGTAATGGTCTTATGCCTATGGTGGCTGGGGTTATCGCTACTCGGCGAGCGCCAAGTCCCGAGATCGGGGCCGGGGATACCCCGCTCGACGGCGCCGCGAACGCTAGCGCCGGGGCTCACAGCGCCCCCCACGTGGACGCCAGGGTTAACAGCACCCCCCATTTGAGCGCACGGCGCTGTGGGGATCATGAGGATCGCGGCAACAGTACCTATGATCGAAAGCTTGCCGAGCATTATTAAGTCCCCTTGGGCGCAGATGACCGAACCTTCCCTTAGGTTCGAAGTGTATCAGCTGTTGAGGGTGAGCGCGATCAACACGCCGCCGAAGGTCACGATTAAACTCATCGGTCACGGGACCGGATGATCCGATTGAGACTAAGGCCTTGTACTCATCAAATCGCGATAGGCAAGAGCGGCCTAATCCAAGCCTTTTTGTGATGGCCATCACATCGTCAAGGTAAAGCGCGCGATATGGTTGTATCTGTCCAAATTGGGCTACCGGGAGAGCGCCATGCCTGCTTCCTCTTCGTCTCTGGAAGCACCTGCGGTGAGACGGGGCGACTTCTCAGTGTGGCGTCGCTTCTTTGCCACAGTGCTCGCCAAACCGACGCGAAAGGCCGAGGACGAAATCGCCGAGTATCTTGAGCGACACCAGCACGATCTACCGCCGGAGTTGCGGATCGAGCTCGAGCGCCGCCGCACGGGATAGGACCTGCTGTGCTTGGCGAAGCGCCGCCCACGGCCATTGCAGTCAGAAGCTGGCTTGCTCACAACGATCGCACTAATGAACGAATGATGGATGATCTGGCAGCGGAGCTGCGACTGCGCGGGCTCGAACCACGATACGGCGCTGTCAAACAAGAATTGACCGATCGCTCAGCTCAGACGAAGCAGGTCGAGCGAAATAAAGCCTTCAGAGCGGTCGCGCGGGAAATTGGGGGGTTCATGCGAGAGAACGGAAGGCCGCTCCACTAGAACGGACTAGGCAAGTTCAATAAACTGTCGGCGCGTGACCCGCCGCTCATCGCGATGTAGTGTTCTGATTGGCTGCTGGTCTGCTCTCGCCGCTACTTCGGCACGAGCGGCTGAAACGGGCAAGCCTTAATGATCAAGGCCCTCGATCTAACACGCCGCGAAACGCTCCTCCTTGGTGCGGCTGGGCTCGCATCGTCTTTCCCCAGGAATGCAGGGCAGGTCGAGGCAGCACAGGAGGCCGAGCGCCACGGCGTGTCGGCCTTCGGCGATCTCAAATATGCGCCCAACTTTAAGCATTTTGATTACGTCAATCCAAACGCCCCGAAGGGTGGCGTGTTCTCCCATATCGGGTCGACGCGGGCCTTCAATCAGAACTTTCTCACGTTCAATTCGCTCAACAGCTTCATCCTCAAGGGCGATGGCGCGCAGGGTATGGAGCTCACCTTCGCGAGCCTGATGGCGCGCGCCGCCGACGAGCCGGACGCTCTCTACGGTCTTGCCGCGCGCGCGGTGCGGATATCCGCGGATGGGCTGACCTCCCGCTTTCTGATGCGGCCCGGCATCAAGTTCCACGATGGTAGCCCGCTCACCGCCCACGACGTCGCCTTCTCGCTGAAAATCCTCAAGGAGAAAGGCCACCCGATCGCCCAGCAATTGCTGCGCGACTTCGTTGGCGCGGAAGCGCCCGATGAGACGACCGTGGTGGTACGTTTCGAGGCCCATCGAGCTCGCGACGTGCCGCTGTTCGTGGCTGCGCTGCCGATTTTTTCGCGTTCCTATTACTCGAAGCGTCCGTTCGAGGAGACTACGCTCGAAGTACCGCTCGGCAGCGGGCCCTATAAGGTCGGACGTTTCGAGGTCGGCCGCCATATCGAGTACGAGCGAGTGAAAGACTGGTGGGGCGCCGACCTACCGGTCGCCCGTGGCCAGAACAATTTCGATATCGTGCGCTATGAATATTACCGCGATCGCGAAGTTGCCTTCGAGGGGTTCACCGCCAAAAGCTATCTGTTCCGGGAGGAATTCACCTCGCGCACCTGGGCAACCCGCTACGACTTGCCGGCGATCCGCGAGGGGCGCGTCAAGCGCGACATAATCCCCGATGATACGCCCTCGGGCGCGCAGGGTTGGTTCTTCAATACCCGACGGGAAAAATTCGAGGACAAGCGTCTGCGCGAGGCCTTCATCGATGCATTCGATTTCGAATGGACCAACAAGAACATCATGTACGGGTCCTATCAAAGGACCCATTCGGTGTTCCAGAATTCCGACATGATGGCGGTCGGTAAGCCGTCGGCGGACGAGCTTGCCCTGCTCGAATCACTTCGCAGCAAGGTGCCCGATGAGGTGTTCGGAGAACCTTTCGCCCCGCCGGTTTCCGATGGATCAGGTCAGGATCGTTCGCTGCTGCGCAAGGCCAGCGCGCTCTTGCAGAAAGCCGGCTTCGTCATCAAGGACGGCAAGCGGGTGGCGCCACAGGGCGAGCCGATCAGCGTTGAATTCCTGCTCGATGAACCATCGTTCCAGCCCCACCACATGCCATTCATCAAAAATCTTAGGACGCTGGGCATTGAGGCGAACCTGCGCATCGTCGACCCCGTGCAATATCGCAAGCGCGTCGATGATTTCGACTTCGACCTCACGATTCAGCGGTTCAGTTTTTCGAGCACGCCGGGCGACTCGTTGCGGAGCTATTTTTCCTCGCAGGCCGCCGCAATGAGGGGCTCACAGAATGTCGCCGGCATTTCCGATCCAGTCATCGATGCACTCATCGACCGCATCATCGCAGCCGATAGCCGCAGCAGCCTGGTAACGGCCTGCAAGGTGCTAGACCGGGTGATCCGCAGCGGCCGCTATTGGGTTCCGCACTGGTACAAGGCCTCGCACTGGCTCGCTTATTGGGACGTTTTCGGCCGGCCCGCGACCAAACCGCGCTACGCGCGCGGGGTCCCCGAGACCTGGTGGTACGATGGCGAGAAGGCAGCAACGATCGATCGCTAAGCCTGCTGTATCCGTAGGCACACTGCTGCGCAACCTGCGAAAAGCTGCTGAACGATCCCTGAAGAGCTTTTGTTTTGCGCGAGTGTGACGCGGCTCACACAGCACTACCACTTCCTTCCCTAGAAATCGGATTGCGATAACGGCGTTAAACTAGACCCATGTCCGACATGAACCGGCGTGAGTTTATGGTCCTTTTGGGATGCGCGGCGGCTTGGCCGCTCGCGGCAGGCGCGCAGCAGCCTGATCGCGTGCGGCGTGTTGGCGTGTTGATGGGAATCGCGGATGATCCAGAAGGACAGGCGCGGCTGATAGTTTTCCGGCAGGCACTTCGGACCTTGGGCTGGATAGAGGGCCGCAATGTCCAGTTCATCTATCGCTGGAGCGCGGGCGACGTAATGCAAGCACGCCCGTTCGCTAAAGAGTTGCTCGATTTGCGGTCGGACGTGATCCTGGCCAATTCGACGCCTATCGCTGCCGCAGTGAGGGATACCACCCACACCACGCCCACGGTATTCGTCCAGGTAAGCGATCCGGTCACCGCCGGCGTGGTCCAAAGCTTGGAGCGACCAGGTGGCAATGTCACCGGTTTCACGAATTTTGAACCCTCGATGGCCAGTAAGTGGTTTGAATTGTTGAAAGGGGTCGCTCCAAACATCACGCGAATCGCATATCTCTTTAACCCAAACACAGCGCCTCTCTTTTACGTGAGGGCGGTCGAGACCGTTGCGCCGTTGTTCTCAGTAAAGCTGATTGCTGCAGCGGTTCACAACCCGGCCGAGATGGAAGGCGTGATCGAGCAATTTGCGCGCGAACCCAACGGCGCACTCCTCGTGCTGCCAGACCTCTTTACCGCAACGAATCGTCAATCGATCATCGCTCTCGCCGCTCACCACCGCTTGCCGTCGGTCTATCCATTCCGCTACTTCGTCGCGAGCGGCGGCCTGATGTCCTATGGGATTGAGATACTCGAGACCTATCGGCAGGCAGCATCCTATGTCGATCGCATCCTCAAAGGCGAGAAGCCGGCCGACCTGCCGGTGCAGGCGCCGACCAAATACGAATTGGTGATCAATCTGAGAGCGGCCAAGGCCCTCGGCCTTGATGTGCCGCCGATGCTGCTCGCCCGCGCCGACGAGGTGATCGAGTAGCCCCCCTTGCTGCAATGCGAATGTCGGCTTTTGGCACGACTGAGACCCGATCACCGCTGGATATGTCCGTTCATGGGGGTGAAGCGGTCATGCCGACTTCGTGCTCGAAACGACGCGAATGACCCATTGCGACATCAGCGCGCAACTTTTGCTGTGATGCACAGCGGCGTTCGGGTGCAACGGTGCGTAACGTGCGGCCGCTAAGCCTGAGAACGGGTCTCCATGAGGCGACGCGCGTTCAATCGCCAGGAGCACTTATGCCCCGCACCGCAATCTCGGGATTGGTCTGCACCACATTCCTGGTGGTTCTGGGTTTCCCGGCCGTGCCCCAGGAGCCGGCGGGTAAGGGCGCCGACACCGAGTCGGGGCAACAAACATTCAACAACGCATGCCGGACCTGCCACACGACCAAGGAAGGCGACAATCGCTTGGGTCCGAACCTCCA
>WNGI01005767.1_pt1 | contig 16061 bp, 18 predicted proteins | sample 5400621 | NCBI WGS metagenome assembly WNGI01 (sample SAMN13153374, study PRJNA577476) | soil metagenome | isolation source: 20 cm soil or saprolite under Garry oak tree replicate 1 | place: USA:California | collected 2016-06-15 | reverse complement strand
GGCTGACACGCACAGCCAGGTGATCGTGATGGGCCGCTACGACGCGACCACGACCGCGCTGCCCTGGCTCGAGCGCCGCGACCGCTTATGGCCGATCGTCAAAGCCTCGCTCGAGGGCCTCATCCGAGAATTCGACCAGGTCGTCATCGAGGGCGCCGGGAGTCCGGCCGAGATCAACCTGCGCGCTTCCGACATCGTCAACATGGCGGTCGCCCTCGAGTGCCGGGCCGACGTCTACCTCGTCGCTGACATCGACCGGGGCGGCGCGTTCGCGCACCTACTCGGGACCGTCCAGTTCCTCGAGCCAGAAGAGCGCGCGCTCATCCGGGGCTTCGTCCTCAACAAGTTCCGGGGCGACCCGGCGCTACTCGGCAACGCGATGGAGCGGCTCGAGGAGCGGACCGGCATCCCGACCGTCGCGATCGTCCCGCTGCGCCGCCACGCGCTGCCGGAGGAGGACGCCTTCCACCACCGCGGCGAGCCCATGCCGGGCCACATCAACGTCGCCCTGCTTCTGTTCCCCTACGCAAGCAACCTCGACGAGTTCGATCCGCTCATCTACGCGCCCGGCGTGGCGGTCACGCCGATCCGGGCCTGCGTGTCCCTGGAGGGCTTCGACGCCGTCGTCCTCCCGGGCAGCACGAACACGGCGGCAAGCCTGCGTCACCTGCGGGCCGAAGGACTGGCCGAGGAGATCGTCAGAGCCGCCGGGAGCGGGGCGGCGATCATGGGCGTCTGCGGCGGACTTCAGATGCTCGGCCACGAGTTGCGCGACCCGATGGGACTCGAGGGCGGCAGCATCGCGGGCCTCGGGCTCCTCGATCTGACCACAACCCTTGCGGCCGAGAAAGTCACCCGTCAGCGGTCGATCGCCTGGAATGGAGGCAGCATCGACGGCTACGAAATCCATCACGGCCGGACCGAGCCGGGCGCCCTAGTCGAGCCTTGGCTGCCCGACGGGCTCGGCTGGCGGCAGGGCAACGTGGTCGGCGTGTACACCCACGGCCTGATGGACAACGGCGCCTATCGCCAGTGGTTCCTTGAGCAATTCGGCTGGCATGGGCGGGCTGAGGATTGGGGCGCCGCGATCGAAGCCGCAATTGACGAGGTCGCCGCTCTGGTGAAGGAAAGTGGCTGGGCCAGCCATCTGGAACGATCAATGGCGCCGTGAGCCCGACCTGATTCGACCGGCGGTCGGAGACCGAATCGCCTGACAAATGGGTTAGGTGCTCTTGCGGCCAACAGGTTCGGATCCGTGCCACGACCGGGACCCTGACTTCGTATCAGGCGCCACGGCCAGCGGCGGGCCGAGCTCAAGGATGGCGACGGGTCTCGGAATTGGAACGCCGTGGCCTCACCACTTCGCCTCGACCTGCGTAAGCACGTCACCGTGGCGATGAATAACCCTCCACTCGCTGTCCTCGCGGCGGTAGACCTGCGTGGCACGCAGCGTCGTTTCCACCTGCTCGCCGTCTACTTCTCGTCCATATCGCTCTAGTTCGACGCTGAAGGCCAGGTCGTCATTCGTGGTGGTAACCAGGTTCTCCGCGCTCCAAGTGTCGAAGCTCTGCGTCTTCGACGCCAAAGTCAGAAGGGTGCTGACGGCTTCGAAGCCAACCTGGTACCCGCCGATCGCGGCCATGATCGATACGTCGTCGGCATGCGACCACAACCTCAGGAATGGTTCCGGGCGTCCCTGGCTCTGCTGCCTAATCGCCTCGTGACAACGGGCGATGAACCCCTCAAGTCCCGCCTTCCCGGTCGTTCCGCTGGCGATTTCGGTTGTCATCGGATTTCCTCCAATACGTCGGAGTCACGAGGTCGCGCTGTCGACGATTGATCGCCTCTGGGTGAGGACTACGAGCCTCATGCAGCGGACAGGTTCGGGTGATCGCTTCTGCTGGACGACTGGTTAACTGACTAGTCTGCGCCCACCCGTTGCTCCGCAGCGTGGTCCCGTCGTGACCGACTGTTACGGCCTCGCGTCCAGCGGTCGAACGACCCGCTCCGTGAATCGGGGCGGGTCGTTCCGAGGGGAGGTCAGCCGCCGGAGGCTGCTGCCGCTTCGATCAGCTTGACCAGCCGAGTGGCGTAGTGCGTGTAGCCACCGGCGTGGCTGGCGTCGTCGAACTCGCTGGTGGTGGCGCCAATCTGCTGAGCCATCGCACGCTGCAGGGCAGGGTCGATCATCCGGTCGGCCGCGGACACCGCGTACCACGACGGGATCGTGTGCCAGCCGACGGGGCCAGCCGGCTGCCCGAAGATGGCGAGGCTCGTCGGTGTCTGCTGTGAGCTCAGCGCTGCCGCGAGCTTGGGATTCAGATCCGCGGCGAAATCGGCCCGGAAATACGCGGGGTCGATGGTCGACGGCGAGGCGAACGGAGCTCCACTAAAGACGAGGTGGGCGAGCGCCGCCGGCGGTGTGTAGCCCTGTCCAAGGGTCAGAAGCGACTCCCCCTGATCGGGGACGAAAGCCGCCGTGTAGACGAGACCGAGGACATCGCTCCGTCCTGCGGACGCCTGGGAGATGACCGCGCCGCCATACGAATGGCCAACCAGGATCTTGCTGCCGTTGATGCCATCGAGCGCTGATCGGACGGTGGCGACGTCGGCCGCCATGTCCTGCAAGCCCAGCGCGGGCGCAGCGGTGAGGTATCCGTCCTTATGCAGGGCGGCCGCGACCTCGTCCCAGCCGCCGGGACCCGCCCAGGCGCCGTGGACGAGGACGATCGTCGGCCGACTGGCCGCATCAACGGGCCGTGCCAGAACCCCCGCCGACAGCATCGACAAGAGCGCGAGCGCGACCGCCGCGACGACGATCAGGAACTGCGTCGACGGCAGGTCGGCCGCTCGGGCCGCCGACCTCCCGGCATCCGATCGAGCAGACATCAAGAACCTCCTTGGTGGTGGTACGACGGGCAGGATCTGGATCAGGCCGGGACGGTCGTTCGCGCGTTCTCGACCGCCCATTGGAGGGCGTAGTCGGCGATCTCCTCCCAGCCCGGCTCGGCGATCGTCCAGTGCGAGCGGCCCGGGAACTCCCGGTACTCCGTGATGGCTTTCGACTTCGCGTAGTGGTCGGCGGCCGACTTGTCGACCACCGCCGGTACGACGTGGTCGGCGCCACCGGCGATGAGCAACAACGGCGCGCGGTCGTCGTTGCCGAAGTCGACACGGGTCGCCGCATGCGGGTTGAAGTTCGCGAGTGCGCCCTGGAACAGGACGCGACCCGGACCGGGCACCGCGTACCGCTCGTAGGCGGCCAGCGAGTCCTCCTCGGACAGCGTGTTGCCGAACGCGTACTTGAACTCGACCGGGGTCAACGCGACCGCGCGGTGGTTGTTGGCTGGATTCTTCAGGACGGGAAACCCCGACCGAAGCTCCGAGAATGGCAGGGCGAGGATGCCCTTGACCGCGGCCGCATCGATCGCGACACCGGCCGCACCAAGGCCACGGTCGAGGAGGATCTCGGTGAACGCGCCACCGAACGAGTGGCCCATGATGATCGGCGGCTCGTCCAGGTCCCGGATGATCGCCTCGTAGTGGTCGACAATCTCCTCGACGCCGAGGTGCTCGACGGCCGATGGGTCGGCCCGCAGGGCGTCGATGTCTCCCTCCATGCCGGGCCAGCTCCGAGCGATGACCCGATAACCGGCCCGGCTGTAGCGCTCGACCCAATGTTCCCAGCTGAGAGCGGTCATCCACAACCCGTGGATGAGGACGATCGTGTCCGGCGATTGACGTGTCTGGGGCGCCATGAAAGTGACTCCTTTCGTGAGTTGGTGCGGCCGGCAGTGCGGCTCGCCTTCAGTCCCCGATCCGCAGAACGACCTTGCCGCGCGGGTGCTCGCGCTGGGCGAACTTGTAGGCCTGCCGAGTCTCATCCAATGGGAACGTCCGCTCGACGATGACCCGAAGCTCCCCACGCTCGACGAGTAGGGCGAGCTCACTGAGCACTCCCCGGTCGGGAGTGACGACGAAGAAGTGACCGCGCGGATCCTCATCCGCGATCGAGCGCGAGGACGGTGCGATCGAGACGATCCGGCCATCGACCGCGAGGAGCGGCCACGAGCGCACGAGGACGTCGCCGCCGACGGTGTCGATGATCAAGTCCATCGATCTCGCCGGCGCGTCGAAGGCCGGCGCCTGCCGGTCGAGCACGACGTCGGCACCGAGGTCTCGGACGAAGTCCCCGTCGCGGGCTGAGGCGACCGCGGTCACATGGGCGCCCTCGTGGTGGGCGAGCTGGACCGCGAATGTGCCGACGCCGCCGGCGGCTCCATGAACCAGCACTCGTTGACCCGCCAGGAGGTGCCCATGATCGAAGAGCGCCTGCCACGCGGTGAGCCCGGACAACGGCAGCGCGGCAGCCGTGACCGAGTCCAGCGATTGAGGCCAGTCAGCCAGGTCGGCCGCGTGGACGGCAATGTGCTCGGCGGCGGCCCCGTCCCGATAGAAATCGGCGAGCCCAAAGACGGGCATGCCCGCCCAAAGATCACGGACCGCTGCGCCTGCCGCAACGACAACGCCCGCCAGCTCGTGGCTGGGAATCGTCGGGGCACGCTCGGATCCATCCGGATTCGTCCATGTCGGCAGCCAGCCGAGTTCGGAGGGTGTGATCGCGGCAGCCCGGACACCGACCAGGACGTCGCCGTCACGAAGCGACGGGACGGGGATGCGCTCGATGACGATCGCTTCCGGACCTCCCCGGGCGCCGAGGCGGGCGGCTCGCATGGTCGTCGGGTTCGCGGGCGCGCGGGTCGACGGGGCAGTCATCGCGGTCCTCTCCAGTCGGGCGATCGACATGAAGGACCGTAGGCGACGCGAAGCCAGACCCGCTTCTGTCGGGCGACTGGAAATCGTTCTGATCCCGGGCAGTCATGACTGACGGGTTGCCGCCCCATGACTCAATCCCGTGGTCGGGCGAGCCTAGGCCTGAGCCGTGCGCTCCACGGCCAACGCATCCAGCAGATCCGACCGCGAGGCGATCCCGAGCTTCGGAAAGATGCGGTACAGGTGCGAGCCGACCGTCCGATGCGACAGGAACAGTCGCTCCCCGATCTCGCGGTTCGACAACCCCTCCGCCGCCATCTCCGCGATCTGGAGCTCCTGGGGCGAGAGCGGTTTGACGACCGAGATCGCGCGCTCGGGGCTCCGCTCGCCAGCCGCCCGGAGCTCCTGTCGAGCCCGTTCCGCCCACGGGCCCGAGCCCAATCCGTCGAACGTCTCGCGCGCGGCGCGCAGGTACGGCCGCGACTCGGCGATCCGCCTGTGGCGTCGCAGCCAAGCGCCGAACGCCAGTCGAAGGCGGGCCCCGTGGAACGGCCAGCCCGAATCGGCCTCGAGTGCGGCGCGGAACAGGGGCTCCGCCTCGCCATCGTCGGCAAGGATCGCTCGGGCGAACCGAAGCCCGGCGTGAAGCACTGGGGCCTCCGTCCGGCGGCCGAGGGCCTCAAGCTCGGGGATGAGCTTGCGGGCCTCCGCCTGGCGGCTCGCGTGAACGGCTGCCTCGGCCATGTACCCGACCGCCCCGTAGAGCTCCATCGGGTTGAACGAGACATCCGCGGGATCGAACGCCCGTCGGAGGTGGTCGAACGCGTCGCCATGGCGGCCGGCGCTCAGTGCCGTCAGTCCTCGCGCGAGCTGGTTGACTGAGAGGAGATCGCTCAGCCGGGCGGGAAGAAGAATGGCTTCGGCTTCGAGCGTGAGCCGCTCGGCCACTTCCTGATTGCCCCGGACGCCTGCCAGGGCGGCCCGTGCGATGGAGGCTCCGATCACCCAGATCGGCTGGCTCGTTTCGGTCGCCAACCGGAGACCTTCCTCGGAATCCCGGTCTGACTCGCGAAACCGACCGAGCTCGATGGCGTCCCAGGCTCGCACGATGAGCGCCTGCGCGAGGAGAGCCAGACGTCCTTGGGCGCGCAGCAACGGAATCGCGCGAGCCAGCAAATCCAGCGAGGTCGCGAAGTCCCCGACGGTATGAGCAGCGTTGGCAAACACCCTCGTAGAGGTGGCGTCGGCCGGCCGGCCGAGGGCCTGAGCGGCACCTTCCGAGACCGGGCCGTAGAAGTCGACCGGCGCAACGAGGCCGACGATCTCGAGGACGCGCGGGTCGGTCCGGTCGGCGGGCAATCGCTCGACGGCGTCCAGGATTCGGCGGCGAGCTTCCTCACCTGGATCTGCCCACCAGCAGCGAAGACCAGCCGCGTGGAGCAGGTCGAATGCAACACCGAGATCATCGAGCTCGATCGCGCGATCGGCAGACTCCACGAGTCGATGAACGGCGCCGGAGTCGCCGGGAATGCCGTCGTCGAACGCTTCGTGGAGCCACATCGCCCGGCCCTTGTCTCGCTCATCGAGCCCGAGGCTCTCGGCTTCGGTGACGAGCCGACCGACCTTATCGGCGCGTCCCAACTCGAAGCAAAGTTCCGCTGCATTGAGAAGGCGCGCCGCGCGTGGCCCGTGCGCCGATGTTAGTCCGGCCGCTCGCTCCATCCCGGCGAGGGCGACGCCCGTCGCCCCCCGATCGCGGGCACGTCGTGCCGCTGCTTCGAGATCACTCGCGGTTTCGTCATCTGTTCCGACGGTCGATGCAGCGCGATGCCAGGCCCGGCGGTCTGGATCTGCCCCCAGTTCCTCAGCGAGGGCCCGGTGGGCGGAATGGCGGCGGGCAACCGATGACGACTGCTCGATTGCCGAACGCATGAGCGGATGACGAAACTGAATGGTCGGGTCATCGATTGTGATCAGCCCGGCCGCGACCGCCGGCTCCAGATCGTCGATCGTTACCGGAACCTCGAGCACGCGGCTCGTTGCCGAGAGGACCTCCGCAAGGTCCCCGTTGTCGTCGATTGCGGTCACGAGCAGCGCCATGGCGGTCGATGCCGGGAGCGTCGATGCGCGAGCCGCGAAGGCCTCTTGAAGGCGATCGGTCAGCGGAAGGTGGCCGTCGGCACGTTGTTGCGTCGCCGATCGCCGCGATCTGAGCGCCGCAGGGAGTTCGACGAGGGCGAGCGGGTTGCCCGCGGCCTCCGCCAGGACGCGGGATCGCGCTCCGCTGCTCAGCTCCGGCGCACGCGCATCGAGGAGCCGGGCCGATGCATCGTCGGTCAGGCGGTCGAGAGGGACCTCGGGCAATCGCGCGGTAGCAAAGGGCGTCTCGAATCCATTGCGCTTGCCGATCACGAGGAGCACCCGATCCGACTCCAACCGCCGACCCACGAACGCGAGGACCTCCGCGCTGGGCCCGTCCAGCCACTGCCCGTCGTCGGCGAGCACGACCGTGGGCGTTTCCGAGGCGAGGTCCGTCAACAAGTTGAGCGTCGCGAGCCCGACGAGATAGATCGCTGGAGGCTCGCCATCCACAATGCCAATCGCAGTCAGGAGCGCATTGCGCTGCGGGGGCGGGAGACTGTCGGCTCGCTGGAGCGCCGGTCGCAGGAGTTGGTGCAGACCGGCAAACGGCAGGTTCGCTTCACTTTCGACGCCGGTTGCCCGATAGACAGCGTAGCCCTTGGAGCGTGCCACGGCCGCGACAGCTTCGAGCACTGAGGTCTTGCCGATGCCGGCATCTCCGCTGATCACGATCGACCCGCCACGTTCTTCGAGTCCTCGCACCGCCTCCTCGAGGCGTGCGATCTCGATGTCTCGGCCGATCAAGTGCGGGGCTGTCATGGCCCGCACATCATCTTGTGTCGAGACGACCTGCGTCCACCAAGGCACCGTCCTGGCGGGCAGATCAGGAGACTACGTATCAGGCGACCGGATCCGAGGGGACCTTCTCGGGTCTGCTGCAATTCCGTTGATCGTCATCTGACAGTGTGCGCTGGCGCGGCGGGGAGTTGGACCGTGACGCGGAGCCCGCCAGCGGCCCGCGGGGTGAGGGTGAGTGCTCCGTCGTGTGCCTGGACGATGCTCTTGACGATCGCGAGGCCGAGACCGACGCCTGCATGGTGGATGCGGATCCGTTCGGTGCCGCGCTGGAACGGCTCGACGAGCGTGGAAACGAGTTGCGGGGTGAGCTTCTCGCCAGAGTTCTCGACCGTGAGCACCGCACTCCTGGCGTGAACGCTGGTCGTGGCCCACACGGTGCCCTGTTCAGGCAGGTTGTGGACGATCGCGTTGTGCACGAGGTTCGTCGCCATCTGCAGCAGGAGCGCGTGTGAGCCGATTGTGGTCATCGTCGGCCCAGTGCTCTCCTGCCGTGCGGGTCGCGCGACCGACCGGATTCGCGTTCCTTTCTTGCGCCCGGCCAGCAACGCTCACGGAGGCCGTCACCCGTCTCGCGCGATGTTGGGCGCAACTGACGCGCTCGGTCCGAACCTGTCGAGTCCGAGCGTCCGGCCGCAGGATCGTTCAAGACGGTCAGCATCGGCGCCTCGTACCGTCGGCGGCATGAGTCAACTCCGACGGGCCTGACGTGGCCACAAGAACGGATCTCCGGGTCGCGCTCGGCCCGGTCGGCAACCGGGCGTCTCTCGACCCGATCCAGATCGGCGAGGTTCTGGACTTCGCCAGCGCGGTGGAGGACCTCGCGTTCGGCGCGCTGTGGGTGAACGGATCGGCCGGCCGCGAGCCGTTCGCGGTCCTCGGCGCGCTCGGCCAGCCGAACTACCGCGCCAACCTGCGCCGGGGCGGCTATACCGAGGAGGATCTCGACACGGTCTCCGATCCGCTCGTCGACGCGCTCGTCGCGACGAGACACGCGGCCGCGCTCAGGGCCGGGTGACCTCCCCGGGGCGAGGCCGGGGCCGACCACGGGGCGGTGATCCCACTCTCTGCCGCGGGACGCCAGGCGAGCCTCGAGACCGCCGCCGCGGTGGCTCCGGACCCCCACGAGTGGGCAGGTCCCGGCGTCGCGAACGCCCGCCCCGGGCTTTGACGCGGCCAAGGACATTATGGTCATCCGCCTGATCCGCAACCGCGACTTCCAGAAGCTCTGGGCGGCCCAGTCGATCAGCGTCTTCGGGTCGCAGATCAGCCTGCTCGCCATCCCCCTGACGGCGGCCATCATCCTGAAGGTCGAGCCGTTCGCGTTCGCGATGCTCGGCACGATCGAGTTCCTGCCGTTCATCCTGTTCACGCTGCCGGCGGGCGCCTGGGTCGATCGCCTGCCTCGGCGGCCGATCCTGATCATCGGCGACCTCGGCAGGGCGGTCGTGCTGTCGACGATCCCGCTCGCCTACTTCTTCGGCAGCCTCACCATCTGGCAGCTGTATGTCGTTAGCTTCATCACCGGCACACTGACCGTGTTCTTCGACGTCGCGAACCAGAGCTATCTGCCGGCGATCGTGGAGCGCGAGCAGCTCGTCGAGGGCAACGCCAAGCTCCAGGTCAGCCAGTCCGCGGCCGAGATCGCCGGTCCCGGGGTTGCCGGCTACCTCGTCTCGATCGTCCAGGCCCCGTTCGCGATTCTCCTCGACGCCCTGTCCTTCGTCGCCTCGGCGTTCTTCATCTTCCTGATCCGGCGACCGGAGCCGCCGGTCCTCCGTGACATCGACGATGCGGGCAGTCCCAAGGGCTCGCTCGTTCAGGAGGTCCGCGAGGGCCTCGGCTTCGTCCTCGGCAACTCGTCGCTGCGGGCGATCTCGGCCGCCAGCGCGACCTTTAACCTCGCCTCGTACGTCTGCTTCTCGATCTACATCCTCTATGCCGTCAACGAGCTGCACCTGACCGCGGCGACCATCGGGATCGTCTTCGCGATCGGCAACATCGGGACGTTGATCGGGGCGGTTTTGGCGAACCGCCTCGCGAGATCGCTGGGCGTCGGGCCGACGATGATCGGCTCGATCTTCATCGGCGGATTCGTGGGTGTCCTCGTCGCGATCGCCCCGCCCGGCGACGCCGCGATCCCCTTCCTCGTCGGCTCGGGCATCGCCGGCGGGGTCGGCCGGATGATCTTCACCATCAACCAGGTCAGCTACCGCCAGGCGATCTGTCCGCCGCGGATGCTGGGCCGCGCGAATGCGACAGTGCGGTTCGTCGTCTGGGGCACGATCCCGATCGGCAGCATCGTCAGCGGTATCCTCGGCTCCACGATCGGACTCCACGACACGATCTGGGTCGGCGCGATCCTGTTCTTCATGCCGGCGATTTTTCTCCTCCTGTCGCCGGTGCGGGCCCTGCGGGTCGTGCCAGCCCAGGTCGACGATAAAGAAGTTGCCGCGCCCGCCTGATCGCCGCTCCCGCGGGCAGATATCCCTCGGCCCGCTCGACGCCGTAGGCGCGCGGCCCGAACCTGATCGAGTGCGAGTGTCCGGCCGCAGGATCGTTCAAGACGGTCAGCATCCTTGCCACGTACCGTCGGCGGCATGAGTCAACGGTATGGCGGCGGCAATGCCTGAGGCGCTTCTGTTCCCCGCGATTCGGTGGGGATCGATCCCGCCGCTCCTGTTCATCTCACTCGCGATCATGGGCAGCCCCGGCCCCGCAACAATCAGCCTGGTCGCCGTGGGTTCGGCCTTCGGTGTGCGGCATTCTTTCAAATACCTGATCGGGGTCATCGTCGGCACGACGGTCGTCCTCGTCGCGGTTGCCACCGGGATCACGGCTGCGCTCCTGGCGCTCCCCGCGATCGGCTCAGTGCTGCTCGGGATCTCTGCGGCGTACATCCTCTGGCTGGCCTACCACATCGCGACGGCTCCCCCGCTCTCCTCGCAGACCGCGGCCCGGGACGCTCCGTCGTTCGCCGGCGGAGCACTCCTCGGTGTCACCAACCCAAAGGGCTGGGTGGCGATCGCGGCCGTCTTCACCAGCGCTCACCTCGCCGACGACGCGGCGACGGACGCCGCCGCCAAGATCGCCGTGCTGACCGCGATGCTCATCGTGACCTTGACAACGTGGCTCGTCGCAGGCAGATCACTCGCGCCGGTCCTCCGCGAACCACGTCGAGCTCGCCTCGTCAACGCCGCACTCGCCGTGGGGCTCGTCGGAGCGACGGCGCTGGCAATGCTTCACTGAGGCCACCGGTGCGCGACTGCGCAGTCCGAGCCGAGACGCTTTCAGGTGTTCACAGTCCAGTCCTCGCAGGCCCTCATCTATGGCGAGAGCTTCCTGGCTGTGCATCGGACCGATGGCATCGTGGTGGTGCAAGTGACTTTCAACTCTGGCCGAACTACCGAACAGAAGGTCGCTGTCTATGGCCGCGCAACGCAGCTGTTGGCGGAAAAGGCCGGAGTCAGTCCTGACGACGTACTCATCAACCCAGTCGAAGTTCAAAGGGAGAACTGGCCCTTCGGACGAGGAGCCCCGCGGTTCGTCCCGCCGCCCGAAACCGAATAGAGGAGGAGCGATTCATGGCAAAGCCGGTCGGACCTTTCAGCCCATGGCGTCGGATTGGACAGATGATCGCCACGTCCGGTCAGATCGGCCTGGACGACGACGGGAAGGTGGTCGGCGGCGGCTTCGGGCCCGAGCTCGAGCAGACGCTCCGCAACCTCAGCAATGTCCTCGCCGACGCCGGCGTTGCAAGAGAGCAGGTCATCAAGGTCAATGTGTACTTGGCTGACCTCGCGGACTGGTCGGCCCTCAATGGTCCCTACGCTGAGTTCTTTGGCTCTTCGCTCCCGGCACGGACCGCCTTCGCGGCGTCCGCGCTCCCGCTCGGTGCCCGGGTCGAGATTGAGGCCTGGGCCGTCGTCGAAGAGACTCGATGAGCGAGCGCCAACACTCAAGACGGGCAACGGTTCAATACGCATCCGAATCGCGAATCACCCTTCTCGCCTCGGGAGGTCTCTATCTGAAGGCGACACAGGACACGTTCGACCTTGGACGCGAGCAGACGGAACCCGAGCGGTGCGACCTGGATGTGTCTTTGCCAGCGCGATCCGACTGGAACGACACCCCACGTCTGGCCGTGGCTAAGGGCCGCTGGCCGTGACGCAGGCCAGCATGGACTATCAAGAGCTTCGACGGCGATTTGCGGCACTGACCACCGCCCATCTGGCGGATGCATGCATTCGTGCTCATGTCCCGGTGCGTTGCGCGCCAGCCTCGATACGAGCCCTGGTCCCGGGCAGTCGCCTGGTTGGTCGCGCTTGTCCCGCTCGACATGTGGGCAGCGTCGACGTCTTCCTGGAGGCGATCGAAGGCGCTGCACCTGGCGACGTCTTGGTGGTCGACAATGGCGGACGACTCGATGAAAGTTGTGTCGGCGATCTCGTGGCTCTAGAGGTGCAGGCCGCTGGGCTGGAGGGAATCGTCATCTGGGGGCTTCATCGCGACACAGCCGACATCCAGGCGATCGGGCTGCCGGTCTTCAGCCTGGGGGCGATCCCGACCGGCCCTCAACGACTCGACGTCCGTCCCGAAGATGCGTTGGTGTCCGCCGCCGTGGGACGTTGGACGGCCAGCCGCGAGGACTTGATCCTCGGCGATGATGATGGCGTGCTGCTTGTGCCAGTCGCGCGCGCCGCGGACATCTTCACGCTTGCTGAGAGCATCCGCGACACCGAGCGGCACCAGGCCGAACTCATGCGTGGAGGCCTCTCTCTCCGCAGCCAGGTTCAGTTTGACGTCTACCTTGCACGGCGCGAAAAGACGCCCACCCTCAGTTTCCGCGAACACTTGCGAGGCGTGGGCGGGGCCATTGAGGAATGACCGCAATCGCATCGCGATAGGAGGATCCAATGGGACGGACCCTGATGATCGGCGGGGTGTTCCTCCTGTCGCGCGACCCCGGCCGCCTTGCCGAGTGGTACAGACGGCACCTCGGCTTCGAATTCCTCTCGATGGAGGGTGACGAAACGCGGTTCGCGGTGCTGTCCTATCGCGACGATGCCGAGCCCCCGACACGACGGGACCTGGCGTTCGCGATCATGCCCGGTGAGCCCGGCGAGCCAGGAAGCGGCCACATCATCAACTACCGGCTCGACGACATCGAGAGCGTCATCACCTCGTTGCACGCCGACGGGATCGAAGTTCCCGCGGTGATGGTCGGCGACGATGGCGATGGCCAGGGCAAGTTCGTCCGCCTCGACGATCCCGAGGGCCACCGCATCGAGCTCTGGGAGCACCTCGAAGGCGGCTGACATCCGGCATCGCCCCTGCCCGCGCGCGGCGCCGCGGTGGAACGGCGGGCGCGTACTCGGGGGCCTCGCCTACAGCCGGCCGAAGCCGCGCTCCGGGGTGATGAAGGCCGCGGCGAAGAAGGCCAGGCCGAGGGCGACGAAGTTCACGCCGACTCGGCCGAGCCCAGCAGTGCCGCGATGTCGACGTTCCCGCCGCAGCCCACTGCGCCGGCCACTTCGTTGGGCTGAGGCTGGTAAGCGCCGCTGAGCAGCGCAGCCAATGCTGTCGCTCCGCCCGCCTCAAGGCCGATTCGCAAATCCTTCCAGGCGCTGAGCTGCGCGGCAGTTATGGCCTCGTTGGTGACACTGCAATGACTCGAGCTTGAGCCAGAGGGCCGGATGCGAGCGGGGTCAGCTGATTGGCCTCGACGCGCATGACGCGCGTCGGCCGGACCCGCGTTGCCCAGTCCAGCCCATGCCGCGTCGATATCGGCCTCGGTCAGGCGCGGCCCTCGGGCTCGATCCTGGCCTGGTTTGCAACCTCATGAGCCATGAGCCGCAATCGCCTGGATTTCGATCTTCGCACCGAACGGAAGGGCGCCGGCCTGGAACGTGCACCGCGCTGGCGCGGTCGAAATGTCGGGGAACTGCCGGCGCCACCAGGCATTGAGGTCTCCGTAGTTGTCGATGTCGCTGAGCACACACTGCACGTACACGATGTCGTCGATTGAGCAACCTGATGCCTCCGCAGCGGCGGCGACGTTATGCCAGGCCAGTTCCGCTTCTTCCTCAAACGTACCGGGCGCGAACTTGCCGCCGGGACCGAGCGCAGGCATCCCGCTGATGAAACAGAGTCCGGAGGCCGCACGGGCGAGGCTAAAGGGGAAGCCGGCGGGCAGGCCCGCGCCGGGGCTTGTGCGTTTGATGGTGAGCAGGGAGCTCCTAAGGGAATCCGGTTGTGGAGTGTCGGGCGCATGTTTGGACTCATACCGGGGCTGGTCCAGGGGTACAAGCGGGCACGCTGGCCTGACGGGCGCTCGGCGCCGAGGAAGAAGCAGGTTCCACCATCGGGTGCGCTTCGTTGCCCGGATTTGGACGGGGTGAGCGAGGCGCCACGCTTCGGCGTCGCGCAACAACTCGCCACGGCGCTCTTCAACAAGCCGCCGGGTGATGTAGGGATCCAACTCGACCTCCGCCAATTGGGACTTCACTACGGCGCCGCGAGCTCCTCATGGCGTGCGGCGAGAAGACGACGCGCACCGCGACATCTGAGGCGGCACAACGAGCAGCTCCTCCGATGGAATGACAGCGTCCGCCGACCGACGAACGCGGAGGCAAGCGGCCTGCTCATCCGCGCAAACCCCCAGGACTCTCTCTTGGCTGGACCTCACTCGACCGCTGGCGCCGACGCAAGACGTGACTGAGCTTCGCGGAGCGGGTCGGGAATGCGGCCGCCGAGTCGAGACCTGCGCGTGTCACACCTCATCGCGGGCTGGCGCACCGGGCTCCCTCGCCCCGTGCTCATCCGCCTAAAAGGCCTCGCCATTAGCTGACCAGGCAAATTGAATGGACCAACTCCCACTGGGTTCCGCCACCGATTGCCGTGGTCCGCAGGTCCTCGGAGTGGCTCTTAGAGATCATCAACTTCTCACTCCTCATCCCGCGATGACTGCGAGTCGCATGCGGACGGGTTCAACCGGCTGACTGCGAGGTCGGAGCCCGCTGGGCGAGCCCCCTGCCGAAGGAGACATTGGCGCCGCCGATCTCGGTGATCAGGACGAACACGTCGTCGCCACCGACCACCCCGGCCCCGACGAGATTGCTGTTGATCGCGGCGAGGAACGACTTCTTGTGCTCATCGTCATCACCCTCCCGAACGGTGATCTCGATGACCAGCAACTGATCGGTATAGGCCATGCCCAGGTATCCGCTGGTATGACGGAAGTTCTCCCCGTCGTACTCGTTGAACAGCTGATACCGGTTGTCATCGTGCACCTCGAGTGTGCTGACGAGTGCCGTCTGAATTGAGGCCGCGATCGAGTCCTTCTCTTCGGCCGAGCGACCTTTGAGCAGATTCACCTTTACGAGAGGCACGTATGAGTCCTTTGCCTCGTCTCCGGAGGGTCTTCCACTTTGATTGGATGCAACCCGAGAACAGACGGCGGATCGATACACATGGAACTGCGTCAACCGGCCGACTGCGAGATCGGCGCCCGTTGGGCGAGCCCTCTACCGAAGGAGACATTGGCGCGGCCGATCTCGGTGATCAGGACGAACACGTCGTCGCCACCGACCACGCCGGCCGCGACCAAATTGCGGTTGATCGCGGCGAGCAGCGACTTCTTGAGCTCATCGTCGCGACCGACCAGAAAGGTGATCTCGACGATCAGCAACTGATCGGTGTAGGTCAGGCCCAGGTATCCGCTGGTATGACGCAGGCTCTCCTCGTCGTACTCGTTGAACAGCTGATACCGGTCTTCGTCGGGCACACCGAGTGCGCCGACGAGAGCTGCTTGAATAGAGGCCGCGATCGAGTCCTTTTCTTCGGCCGAGCGGCCCTTGAGCAGATTCACCTTTACGAGAGGCATGCACGAGTCCCTTTTCTTGCGGTTCAGATGGCGAGACTGGATTGGCTCTAGACGTCGATAGAGGACTCCTCGAAACGTGGGTGGTCCGCAGTTGTCCCCGGCAGTATACATACCGATCGGTATACTGTCACCAGAACGTCAGAGGCTGTCGAAGCCGACGACCCGCTCGTCTGGATTCGAGTTCCTAGTCCTGCGCGCCCCGTTTCGGGCGACGCGGGGTGACCCAAGTCCACCGATCGGTGTGTATACTATCGGCCATGACCGACCGGCCAAATGCACACGACGCGCTCCTCGGTGCGACGAGTGACCTGACATATGCGGGCGGCATCACGGGCACGGGAGTGGACGCGATCGCGGCCCGTGCGGGGGTGACGAAGCGGACCCTGTACCAGCACTTCGGCTCCAAGGATCGGCTCGTCGCCGAAGCCCTCAGCGATCGAAGCCGACGCGCCCTGCTGAGCCTCGA
>WNGI01002467.1_pt1 | contig 16064 bp, 17 predicted proteins | sample 5400621 | NCBI WGS metagenome assembly WNGI01 (sample SAMN13153374, study PRJNA577476) | soil metagenome | isolation source: 20 cm soil or saprolite under Garry oak tree replicate 1 | place: USA:California | collected 2016-06-15 | reverse complement strand
CCCGGCTGGTCCGGGTCCGCATCGGCCCGATCCATCTCGGTCGACTCAAGCCGGGCGAACGGCGCGACCTCACAGCCGACGAGCTGCTCGAGCTCCAGCGAGCCGCCGCCGGAGCGGAACGCCGCGCGAGGCGCACCAGCGGTGGCGGTGGTCGCCCGCCGAGCTCCGGCATGTAGCCTGATGCCCTCGGGCGCAGGATGCCCGGGTCGGCCGCCTCCGAGAAAGGATCGCGCGTGCGGGTGCGTGCAGCCCGAGGGGCCATCGTCGTCGGGACCGATCACGAAGAGGACGTCCTGACATCGACGCAGCGCTTGCTCGAGGAGATGATCGAACGGAACGAGGTTGCCACCGACGACCTCGTGAGCATCCTGTTCACGGCGACCGAGGACCTCCGCTCGGCCTTCCCTGCCGAAGCGGCGCGACGGATCGGCTTGGGCTTCGTACCCCTGCTCTGCGCACGCGAGATCTCCGTCGCAGGCGCGATGTCGTCGGTGGTTCGGGTCTTGATGCACTTCCACACGGAGCGCGGACTGCGGGAGGTCGTCCACGTGTACCTCGACGGAGCGGAAGCGCTGCGCGATGACCTCGAAGCCTGATCCGCCGTCTCTCCGGCCGGTCGATCGGGTGGCGATCGTCGGCACCGGTCTGATCGGGACGTCGATCGCGATGGCCGCGGCTCGCGCCGGGTGTTCCGTTCGCGGGTGGGACGTCGATGCCGGGGTCGTCGCTCGGGCCGCCGCGCGCAGCACGCTCACGGCGTGCGCCACGGCGGAGGGAGCCGTCGCCGATGCGGATCTCGTGATCGTCTGCACCCCGATCGGCGGCGTCGCGAGGTCGGTGGCGAACGCGCTGCACGACGCGCCCGGCGCGATCGTCGCCGACGCGGCCAGCATCAAGGAGCACGTCGTGAGGGAGACTCGTGCGATCGCAGCCCCTGTGGATCTGCCTCGCTACGTCCCGAGCCACCCGTTAGGCGGGAGTGAGCGGTCGGGGCCGGAACACGCGTCGGCGTCGGTCGTGGACGGGATCGTGTGGGCGCTGACTCCCACCGACGTCGTCGAGCCCGAAGCTGTGGATCTCCTCGAGCGATGGATCGAGCGGATCGGCGCGCGACCGGTGCGACTCTCGCCCGAGCGGCACGATCGGCTGGTCGCGTTCGCGAGCCATCTCCCGCAGGTGGCTTCGACGTCGCTGATGGGGTTGGCAGCCGCGGAGGAGGCGGGGGAGCCCGAGATCCTGCTGCTCGCGGCCGGAGGCTTCCGGGACCTCACCCGGCTCGCAGCCTCGAACCCCTCCCTCTGGAGCGAGATCCTGCTCGCGAATCGCGGCCAGGTCGCATCGGCGATCGACCTCTACGTTGCACGCCTGATGGCGATCCGCGGCGAAGTGCTCGAGGGCCGGGGCGACGAGGTCGAGCGGACCTTCGACCAGGCCAAACAGGCGCGACTCGGGCTCGCGACCAAGCCGACCGTCCGAGCCGGCGTCGCGGTCCTCCAAGTGGAGATCCCCGACGAGCCAGGGGCGCTCGCTCGCATCACGGCGGTCCTCGGCGACGGTCGGGTCAACATCGAGGACCTGCAGATCGTCCACTCGCCGGAGGGCGGTCGCGGGACCGTCCACGTCACCGTCGCGGCGGGCGCCGCCGACCGAGCCGCCGACGTGCTGGGTGCCGGCGGGTACGACCCGATCCGGTTGGCCTAGGTTGGGGATCGATGCGGATCCGCGCGGCGCCCGGAGGTCGGCTGCAGGGAAGTATCCGCGTCGCCGGCGACAAGTCGATCGCCCATCGGTGGCTGATCCTCGCCTCGACCGCCTCGAGCCGCAGCCGGCTGACCGGTCTCCCGAGTGTCCTCGATGTGGGATCGACCGCTTCCACCCTCGCGAATCTGACCGTCAAGGCTCGACCTGCCCTCGACCTGTGGGCTCGGAACGTTTCGTCGCGGGTGGAGGGTGGCGGTTCCACGTGGAACGACACGCTGGATGGGGTCTCGCACGGAAGGCTTGAGGTTGAGGGTGAAGGGCGCGACGGGCTGGTTGAACCCCGCGGCAGACTCGACTGCGGCAATGCGGGGACGTCGATGCGGTTACTCGCGGGTCTCCTCGCGGCAGCCCCGTTCACGACGGAGCTCACCGGCGACCCCAGCCTCAGTAGCCGCCCGATGGAACGGGTCGCCTCGCCGCTCCGATCGATGGGGGCGGCCGTGCGGACGACCGACGGCCATGCGCCGATCTCCGTGACGGGCGGGCGCCTCGTCGGGATCGAACATCGCACGGAGGTCCCGTCCGCCCAGGTGAAAGGTGCGGTGCTGCTCGCCGGCGTATGGGCGTCGGGCGAGACGGTCGTCCTCGAATCGGCACCGACCCGCGACCACACGGAGCGGGCGTTCGAAGCGCTCGGCGCGCCCGTTCACCGTGACGGCCGCAGGGTCGGGATCTCCCGGTTCCAGCACGAAGGATTCGGCGCGGCCGTCCCGGGCGATCCATCATCTGCGGCCTTCGTGGTCGCCGCTGCGGCCCTGACGGGCTCCGAGGTGACGGTCGAAGGGGTCGGATTGAACCCGACCCGGCTGCACTTCCTGGAGGTCCTCTCGCGGATGGGCGTAGCGACCGAAACCTCGGTGGCGGGCGAGGAGCTCGGCGAGCCGGTCGGCTCGATCCACGTGTTATCGCCCGACGCTCTCCGCGCGACCACGGTCGACGCTGACGAACTTCCGCTCGTGATCGACGAGGTGCCCGTCCTCGCGATGCTCGGGACCCATGCGCCTGCCGAGACGCGGTTCCTGGGAGCCTCCGAGCTCAGGGTCAAGGAGAGTGACCGGTTGACGGCCCTGGTCGAAGGGATCCGCGCGCTCGGGGGTCAGGCCGCCGCGGAGGCCGACGACCTCGTGATCGCGGGTGGCGGCCTCCGCGGCGGCGTGGCCTCGTCCGGTGGGGATCACCGGCTCGCCATGGCGTTCGCGGTCGGTGCGCTCGCGGGGGATCGTCCGTCCGACGTCGCGGGTATGGAGGCGGCCGCCGTGAGTTTCCCGGACTTCGTGGGAGCCCTCCGATCGCTCGGAGCGGCGATCGAGGTCATCGGATGACGGCGGAAGGGGTCGTGGCGATCGACGGGGCCGCGGGCAGCGGGAAGTCGACGCTTGCGCGCAACCTGGCTCGCGCGTTGCGGCTTCCCTACGTGAACACCGGGTTGATGTACCGGGCGCTGACAGCTTCGGCGATCCGCAACGGCGTGTCCGAAGACGACGTGGAAGGTCTGATCGACCTCACCCGCGCCTTGAGGTTCACGCTCGGCGGTTCCGATCCACGCGCCTTGAAGGTTGAGGACGTCGATGACGGAGAGCTGACGACGCCGGCGGTCGAGCGAGCGGTGTCACGGGTAGCACGCCACCCGCGTGTCCGTGCGTGGATGCACGAGGTGCAGCGCACGCTCGGAGCGAACGGCGGCGTGATGGAGGGCCGGGACATCGGCTCGGTCGTGTTCCCGGATGCGGCGGTCAAGCTCTACCTCCAGGCTGCTCCCGACGCGCGCATCGAACGGCGGGTCCGGGAGCGCCCCCGCGCAAGCTCGGAGGAGATCGCAGCGGTGCTGGAGAACCGTGACGAGCTGGATGCGCGCACCAACCCGCTCACGCCACCGCCGGGGGCGATCGTGATCGACACGGGTGCCCTCGACGCCGACGCCACCCTCCGAACCGCGATCGCCGTGCTCCGCGAGCAGGCACCGGAGCTCCTGCCATGAGCCTCCCGAAGATCGCGGTCGTCGGGCGTCAGAACGTCGGGAAGTCAACGCTGGTGAACCGTCTGTTCGGTCACCGAGCAGCGATCGCGCACGGCATGCCCGGGGTGACACGCGACCGGATCCAGCTGAACACGACCTGGCGCGGCCGTTCGTTCGGGCTGGTCGATACCGCCGGCTACCTGCACGGCGCGCGGGGGATCGAGGCGCTCGCCGGCCAACAGGCCCAGCGCGCGATCGACGAAGCCGACGTGATCCTGCTCGTCGTCGACGCGCGAACGGGGATCACCGAAGAAGACGCCCAGCTCGCGCGTCGTCTGCGGAAGGCCCCCGTGCCGCTCCTGCTGATCGCCAACAAGGCCGACGAAGCAGCCGACCTGGCGGAGATCGCACGGTTCGACCGGTTGGGACTCGGTGAGCCGATAGGGGTTTCTGCGCTCCACGGGAACGGCACGGGCGACCTGCTCGACCGGGTCGTCGAGCTCCTCCCCGAAGGCGCCGAGCCGGTAGAGGACCTGGAGGAGCCACGGTTCGCGATCGTCGGCCGCCCGAACGTCGGGAAGTCGAGCCTCTTCAACCGCCTCCTGGGCGAGGAGCGAAGCGTCGTATCCGAGACCGCCGGAACCACGCGTGACAGCGTCGACTCGATGGTGACGTGGCCGGACCTCGGTCAGGTCCGGTTCGTGGACACCGCCGGTATGCGGCGCGGACAGAGTGTGCGCGGCGTCGAGTACTACAGCTTCCTCCGCGCATCCGAGGCGATCGATCGCTCCCACGTCGCCGTCCTGGTGATCGATGCGAGCGCCGGGTTCACGGCCGAGGACAAGAGGATCGCCCGCCGTGTGATGGAGGCCGGTCGGGCGTTCCTGGTCGCCGCCAACAAGTGGGATCTCGTCGAGGAGAAAGACCGGACGTTCAAGCACCTCGGACCGGAGATCGTGCCGTTCGCGAACGCATCGGCGATCCGAACCTCAGCCACCCGTGGCCAGGGGATCCACCGTCTGCCTCCGCTCCTCATCGACCTCCATCGGAGGTGGAGCGCTCGGACGCCCACGGCACGGGTCAATCAGATCGTCCAGCAAGCGCAACGGGAACGCCCGACGCCTCGTGCGTCGGGGAACCTCCATTACGCGGCGCAGGTCGCGACCGGCCCACCCACCTTCGTGATCTTCGGGGGAGCGCACGAGCCCGAGGCCACCTACCAGCGGTACCTGGAGAACCGGCTCCGCCGGGAGCTCGACCTGTCGGGGGTCCCGGTCCGCCTCCGATTCAGAGCTCGGAAGCCCGGCGGCGACCGCGGGCGGTAGGATGCGGTTCGACGGGCCGTGGCGCAGCTTGGTTAGCGCGTCTGACTGGGGGTCAGAAGGTCGCCGGTTCGAATCCGGCCGGCCCGACCGATGAATCCGACCGCCAGGGGGCCGTCGTCGTCGCGTGTCCTCACGGTCCCGAACGGCATCTCTGCCGCACGTATCGCCCTGATCCCGGTCTTCGTCGCCCTCATCATCGATCACGACACGACCACCGCTGGCCTCGTCCTCTTCGCGGTCGTCGTCGCCTCGGACTGGGTCGACGGCACGATCGCCCGCCGGACCGGACAGGTGTCCGATGTCGGCAAGATCCTCGACCCGGTGGCCGACCGGCTCGCGATCGCTGCAGGACTGATCGCTCTGGTGCTCCGTGGGATCTTCCCGCTGTGGGCGGCGGCAGCGATCCTCGCCCGGGACCTGACCGTCCTCCTGGTCGGCGCGATCGCCCTTCTCCGAAGCGACGTGCGGGTCGAGGTCCGGTGGATCGGCAAGCTGGCCACCTTCTCATTGATGGCCGCGATCCCGATGGTGTCGTGGGGGAACCTCGCGCTGCCGCTCGCCGCCGCTGCCACCGTCTGCGGCTGGGCGGCCTACACCGTCGGGATCGTCGAGTACTACATCGCCGCCTGGGCCTATCTCGGCGACATCCGACACGCGAGCTATCGTGGTTCCGGGCCGGCAGACGTCGATCCGGCGTGATGAGAGGGGAGACCGGTGGAGTTCCCGGATGATCTTCGCTACACGAACGAGCATGAATGGGCCCGCCTCGAGGGCGGGCGCGTCCGGGTCGGGATCACCGACTACGCGCAGGACGCCCTCGGTGATGTCGTCTACGTGGATCTCCCCGAGGTCGGGGCTGCGGTCGAGGCGGCGACCCCGTTCGGAGAAGTGGAGTCGACGAAGTCAGTGTCGGACGTCTACAGCCCCGTCACCGGCACGATCGCGGAGCGTAACCCGCTGATCGAAGACCGGCCCGAGCTGGTCAACGAACAGCCGTACAACGATGGCTGGCTGATCGTGGTCACGCTGGCAAGCGGAGGGTCTCTGGACGGCTTGATGGACGCCGAGGCGTACCGTTCGTTCGTTGAGCAGACCGAGAGCTGAACCCTCGACCCATTCGAGCCGCGGTGGAGGGTGAGGGCCTACCAAGGTCGAGCGTGTGACAACGCATCCGTTGACCCTTCGCACCGCGTACGATAGCTTCCAGTCCGCGTGGAGGTCGAGGGTTGCCCACAACGACCACCGTCAGCTCGAAGGATGACCGAGGGAAAGGTTCACGGTGTTCTGTACCAACTGTGGACATCCGAACCGCGACGATGCCCGATTCTGCGCCGAGTGCGGACATCCGCTGCAGGACGAGGTGACCGTCACCCTTCCGGCGATCGAAGGCGACGATGAAGCTCACGACGATTTCCCGTTCCCACACGATGAGCTCGAAGCGGGTCAGGCGCTCGTCCTCGTGAAGAGAGGGCCGAACGCCGGTTCCACCTTCTTGCTCGCCGAGGAGACGACGACGGTCGGTCGCGGTCCTGACAGTGGTGTCTTCCTCGACGACGTCACAGTCTCGCGTAAGCACGCGGTGTTCGAGCGTCGATCGGGACCGGCGTGGTTCGTTCGCGATGTCGGGAGCCTCAATGGGACCTACGTCAACGGTGAGCAGGTCGACGAGACCAAGCTCGCCACGGGTGACGAGGTTCAGATCGGACGGTTCAAGTTGACGTTCTTCTCGGCGGGGGAGTGAGGAAGATGGCCGGCACCCGCAACTACCAGTCGATCGGCGAGGTTCTCGTGGCCGTCAAGACCGAGTTCCCCGACATCACGATCTCGAAGATCCGCTTCCTCGAATCCGAAGGACTGATCACACCCGAGCGCACCCCGTCGGGATACCGCAAGTTCTACGTGGACGATGTCGACCGGCTGAAATCGATCCTACGGATGCAGCGCGACGAGTACTTGCCTCTCAAAGTGATCAAGGACCGGCTCGTCCAGTCCGACGCCGTCGACGAAGGGGCCGTCGAACTCGAGGGTGCTTCGGCGGAAGGAGAAGGGGCTTCGGTCTCCGAAGAGCTCGCCGAAGCTCCGACGGGTCTGCAGATGTCCCTCGAGGAGATGTCCGCGGCGACGGGCGTCGACCGCGAGCGCATCAAGGAGCTCGAGTCGTTCGGGATCGTGTGCACGCACGGCCCTGAGGGCGGCCGGTATTACGACGGTGAGGACTACATCGTCTTGTCCATCGTCAAGGACTTCCTGCGCCACGGGATCGAGCCACGCCACCTGACGATGTACAAGCACTTCGCCGACCGGGAGTCGTCGTTCTTCGAGGCGCTCGTCGCTCCCACGCTCCGCCAGCGGAATCCGGATGCCCGGCGGGCGGCGACGCAGACCCTCACCGATCTCAGCGTGACGTCCCGGAAGTTCAAGCAGGCTCTGCTGCGCAACGCACTGCGTGAGCACCTCACGTCCGCGTGAGTCCCACCATCCGACGCAGGGTCGTGACGGCGATGCTCGTCATCGCGGTCGTCTCGGCCGAAGCCGGACTCACGTCGTTCGCTTCGCCGCACGGCGCGGCGCCGCCGCCGACCCCCGTTCCCCCGCACGGCAGCTTGTCGCCGTTCCCGACGTCGCTCCGGACGCCGGCGGACCCCACGAGCGCGCCGACGCTCACCGCACGGTCCGTCATCCTGGCAGACCTGGTCTCCGGCGGGGTCATGGACGAGAAGGCTGCCGACCAGCGCGTCCCGATCGCCAGCCTCACGAAGATCATGACCGCACTGATCGCCTTGGAGCGCACCCAGCTCACCGACACGGTCATCGTCGACCCACACGCCGTCTTCGGGCGACACGACTACGGGGCGAGCTCGACGATCGGGTTGAAGGCGGGCGAGCGGATCAGCGTCGAGAACCTCCTCTACGCGATGATGCTCGGCTCCGCGAACGACGCCGCACGGGCGCTCGCGATCCACATCGCCGGGGGCGAGCCGGCATTCGTCCGGGTCATGAACGCGCGGGCACGTCGGCTCGGCATGCTTCACACGATCTTCTACTCGTCGACCGGGCTGGATGACCGCGGCCGCTCGACCGCCCGCGATCTCCTCCGCCTCGTCCGGGCGGTGGAAGCGATCGATGGTTTCGATCGCGTCACCGCCACCCGGTTCCGGACGATCCCGGCCCCACAGGGCCGGGATCGCCGCATCGAGAACCGCAACGCGCTCCTCTGGCTGTACCCGGGGACGTTCGGGACCAAGACGGGTTCGACGCTCCTCGCGGGATCCTGTCTCATCGCCTCTGCTGCCCGCGGCGACCGGCGACTGGTGGCCATCGTCCTGGGCGCGCCGCAGGATCCGTTCTCGGACGCGGCCGGGTTGCTCGCGTACGGGTTCGTTGGATTCACGAAGCGGACCCTCGCATCGGAGGGGGGCGATGAGGGCACGTTGGCGATCCGGGGAGGAGCGGTGCCGGTCGTTGCGGGAGCCGAGCTGTCCGCGCTCGTCCCGACGGCGTCGATCGATCACCTCCGTGAGCGGATCAGCGCCGACCCACGTGCGGCCTTCCCGCCGATCCCGGGCTCTCGCGTGGGAACACTCGTCGTGTCGATCCCGGGACACACGATCGGCTCGGTTCCGCTGATCGTCAGCGCGGTGCCCCCGCCGCCTGCGTCTTCGGGTCCGTGGTGGGCGCGCGCGGGCATCTCCCTCGGACGGTCGATCGTCGGGGCGGTCCGCGGGCTCTCCGGTTGACGCCACGAGCTCCACGGCCTCGACGGGCCCCTGGTAGCCTGCTCGGCGACATGGCGGAGGTCGCGAGCGTCCTGTACGGACGCGAGGACGTCCGGCGCCGGGTAGAGGAACTCGGCCGCACGATCACCGGGGACTACGTGGGGCGGGAGCCCGTGCTCGTAACGGTCCTCACGGGCGGCGCCGTGTTCCTCGCGGACCTGATCCGTGCCGTCGACCTTCCCGTCGAGACACACTTCATGGCGATCAGCCGGTACGGAGACGCGGAGGAGTCGTTCGGTCGTGTCCAGATCCTCCTCGACGTCGAGGTCGATCTCGCCGGTCGCGACGTGGTCCTCGTCGAGGACATCGTCGACACCGGGCTCACCTCGCGCTACATGCTCTCGGTGCTTGGCGCCCGGGGTCCGGCGAGCCTCGAGATCTGCACGCTCCTCGATCGCTCGGTTCGACGGATCGTGCCACTCCTCCCGCGGTACGTCGGCTTCGACTGCCCGGACACGTTCGTCGTGGGCTACGGCCTCGATTACCGAGAGCGCTATCGCAACCTGCCGGACATCTTGCGGGTGGACGATCTCGCGGCCCTGCGCGCCGATCCAGACGTCCTCGCGCCCCTGCTGACGGACGCCGCGGCCTGAGGCCTGCCGCGGACGCCGGTGAGTTGCCCGTTCTGAAGGCCGTCGCTACGCTGGCTGCAGCCACCATGATCGGGCCGCCATGATCGAGATGGAGCTGACCGGCGTGCGCGTCGAGCTGCCCACCAACCAGCCCATCGTCCTGCTGAGGGAACGCGGGGGAGAGCGGTACCTGCCTATCTGGATCGGAGCTGCGGAAGCGGCGGCGATCGCGCTCTCCCTCCAAGGGGTGGTCACTCCGAGGCCGATGACCCACGATCTCCTCAAGAACATCCTCGAGGACCTCACCGTCGAGGTGCAGCGGATCGTGGTGACGGAGCTTCGCGACAGCACGTTCTACGCGACCATCGCGCTGCAGCGCGGGACCGATGGGTTCGAGGTGTCCTCGCGACCGTCCGATGCGATCGCGCTGGCGGTTCGGATGGCGGTCCCGATCTTCGCGGAGGAAGGCGTCCTCGAGGAAGCATCCATCCTGATCCCCGGAGACGAGGACGAGGAGGTCGAGAAGTTCCGCGAGTTCCTCGACAACGTCAGCCCCGAAGACTTCGCTTCGTGAGCTCGGAGCGGCGGAAGCCCGACAGGGTCCGGTTGTGATGGATCAGCTGTAGAAGAAGACGGTCACCCACAGAGCGCCGTCGACCCGCACCGCGCCGATCGCGACGTGATGGAACGTGCCGTGCAGGATGTTCGCGCGGTGCGGGGCCGAAGCCATGAACGCGGCTTCCATGTCCCGAACGGTGCCCCCGGTCACGCCGACGTTCTCGCCCCAGTAGTGCCACTTCGTGCCCTTGAGGTAATACCGGGCGGGATCGGACGTATGGAACAGGGTGTTCGAGTTGGCCATCGCCAACGAATGCTTCTTCGCGAGCTGCGACATGTCCCGGTTGATCCACACACGGTGCAACGCGTGGTTGTACCGGCTCGTGTTGGTGGCCATCAGCATCGCGTGGCGGGGGCGACGGGCTGTTGTGGTCGCCCCATGGGCACCGGACGGCAGCGCGCCGAGGAGGAGCCCCCCGAGGGCCGCCACCAACGCCATCCGTACGATCCTGGTCCGCATCGCCGCCTCCCCTCCAGACCGGGCCGGACTCGCTAGTCCGACCTGACTACCAGGGTCATCGGCCGGAGCCTCGAAGGACTTGAGAGTCACCGAGGGATAGGGGTGAGAAGCGGCGGGCGGCTTGACGGGGCTCGGAACGCCCCGTACGCTGCCGAATCACAACGTCGTGATTCGCGTCTGCGGTTCGGAGCGCGCCAGATGAGCGAGCAAGGGTATCGGGTTCCCGAGGTCTGCCGGATCGTCGGCATCACGTACCGGCAACTGGATTATTGGGCGCGAACCGAGCTCGTCACGCCCTCGATCCGCGACGCCTCGGGGAGTGGTTCACAGCGGCTCTACTCCTTCCAGGATCTCGTCACCCTGCGGGTGATCAAGAATCTCCTGGACACCGGGGTCTCGCTCCAGCGGGTGCGGACGGCCGTGGAGCATCTCAGCGAGATGGAGCGTCCGGTCACGGCCGTGACCCTGATCTCCGACGGCAGGGGCGTCTACGAGGCGGATTCGCCCGAGGCGGTCGTCGACCTCCTCCGACAGGGTCAAGGGGTATTCGCGATCGCGCTGGATCGGGTATGGGAGGACGTCGAGAACGCCCTGACGAAGGCGAAGCGTGGCTCCGGGAAGCGACGGGCCGCAGCAGGAGGGCCGTGAGCGCCGAGCCGCTCGCACCATCCCTGCTGAAGAGCGACACCGTCCGCTTCGCGCACGCATCCGAGCGCCAGTTCGCACGTCTGCTCGACTTCTATCAGATCGGATGGGAGTACGAGCCGACGTCGTTCGACATCGGCTGGGACCGTGACGGCAACGTCGTGCAACGGTTCACGCCGGATTTCTACCTCGTGGAGTTCGACCTCTACATCGAGATCACCACGCTGAACCAGAAGCTCGTGACGAAGAAGAACCGGAAGGTGCGTCGCCTCCGTGAGCGCTACCCGGAGATCCGATGCAAGGTCTTCTACCAGCGCGACTACCTGTCGTTGGTGACCAAGTACGGACTCGAGGATGCCTCGGGCTGAGGGACGGCGACCAGCGTCCCCACCCGTACACTCGTAACCGTGAGGTTCGCACCCCACACCGACGACGACGTTCGCGAGATGCTCGCGACGGTCGGCGTTCCTTCGATCGACGACCTGTTCTCGCAGATCCCCGAGGGTCTCCGCTTGGAACGGCCGCTGGATCTTCCCCGCGGGGTATCCGAGCAGGAGATCCTGGCCGACCTCGCTGCCCTCGCCCATCGTGATCGGGCCGGGGATGACCTGGTGTGTTTCGCCGGCAGGGGCGCCTACGACCACTTCGTCCCGAGCGTCGTATGGGCGCTCGCAGGACGCTCTGAGCTCTACACCTCCTACACGCCGTACCAGCCGGAGCTCTCCCAAGGGGTCCTCCAGGCCCTCTTCGAGTTCCAGTCGATGGTGTGCGAACTCACCGGGCTCGACGTCTCGAACGCGTCGCTGTACGACGGCGCGACAGCCCTCGTCGAGGCCGTCAACATGGCCCGTGCCGGCGGCCGATCGCGTGTCCTGGTCGCCGGCGGCGTCGACCCTCGCTACGTCGAGACGCTCCACACGTACGGACGAGGGTCGGGGTACGTGCCGGAGATGCTCGAGGCACCCGGTGGCCGGAGCGCGCCGGCGAGCGAGATGGACCCGGATGTCGCGGCGGTCGTGATCCAGCACCCGAACGTCTTCGGGCTCTTGGAAGACGTGACGGCTTTCGGCGCACCGGCCCGTGCCGCCGGAGCCATGCTCATCCAGGTCTTCGACCCGACATCCCTGGGGATCCTCGCAGCGCCGGGCGATCTCGGAGCCGATATCGCTGTCGCGGAGGGACAACCCTTCGGGAACCGCCTCAACTACGGGGGCCCGTACCTCGGGATGCTCGCCGCCAAGATCGAGCACGTTCGCAAGATGCCGGGGCGCATCGTGGGGGAGACCGTCGACGTCGACGGCCGCACCGGATACGTGCTCACGTTGCAAGCGCGCGAGCAGCACATCCGCCGGGAGAAAGCGACCTCGAACATCTGCACGAACCAAACCCTGATGGCGCTCGCCGCGACCATCCACATGGCGTGGCTCGGGCCCGGAGGCCTGGCGGAGCTCGGTCGTCAGTGCGCCGCCAAGGCCTCGTACGCGTGCCAGGCGCTGACCGGTCTGGCGGGGGTCGAAGCAGCCTTCCCTGGCGAACCCTTCTTCAAGGAGTTCGCCGTCCGTCTGCCGAAGCCGGCCGCCGAGGTCCGCGACGCCCTGATCGATCGCGGGTTCCTCGCTGGCGTCCCAGCCCCCTGGGTGGACGAGGCGACGCTGATCGTGGCCGTCACCGAGCGCCGGACGAAGGAAGAGATCGACGCGCTCGCCGGAGCGATGGGGGAGGTCCTCGCCTCGTGAGCCTGGGTGCACCCGTCCGACGCCAGGGGCCGCCCGGGGAGGGAACCGTTCGGGATCTCGCGCGACCGGGACGAGCGGCATGGAGCTTCCCCGACCTGGACGTCGAGCCGTCCGAGGTCCCGGAGAAGCATCGCCGCCGGCAGCCTCCCGGACTTCCGGAGGTCGCGGAGCGGGATCTGGTCCGGCACTACACGCGCCTGTCGCAGATGAACTACGGCGTCGACACCGGGATCTACCCCCTCGGCTCGTGTTCGATGAAGTACAACCCCAAGCTTGCCGAGGTGGCTGCCGCGGCGCCCGGCTTCGCGGGGCTGCACCCGCTGCAGCCGGATCGCACGGTGCAGGGAGCGCTCGAGATGCTCTGGCGGCTGGAGGGCGCCCTCTGCGAGATCACCGGGATGGCTCGCGCAACCCTGCAACCTCCCGCCGGCGCCTCAGGTGAGCTCACGGGGCTGCTCATCATGCGTGCGCATCACACGGAGCTCGGCAACCCGCGCGGCACGGTCCTGATCCCCGACTCGGCGCATGGCACCAACCCGGCGAGCACCCGGCTCGGCGGCTACCGGGCGGTCCCCGTCCCGTCCACCTCCCAGGGCCTCGTCGACGTCGACAAGCTCGCCGGGCTCGTGAACGAGGACGTCGCGGGGCTGATGCTCACGAACCCGAACACGCTCGGTCTGTTCGAGGAGGACATCGCGCGGATCACGGCGATCGTGCACGACGTCGGGGGCCTCGTCTACTACGACGGCGCCAACCTGAACGCGATCATGGGCCGGAGCCGGCCGGGGGACATGGGTTTCGACATCGTCCACATCAACACGCACAAGACGTTCGCGACGCCTCACGGCGGGGGAGGGCCGGGGGCCGGACCGGTGGGCGTCGTCGAGCCCCTCGTGCCGTATCTCCCCGTGCCGCGCGTCGAGCGAGACCCGGACGGCACGTTCCGGATGTCGGAAGACGCACCTCGCTCGATCGGACGGGTGCACGGCTTCCACGGCAACTTCGGGGTGCTCGTCCGCGCCTACGCGTACGTGTTCTTCCACGGCTCGGACGGGCTCCAGGAGGTGAGCGAGCTGGCGGTGCTGAACGCGAATTACCTCGCGTCGGCGATCGAGGAGGATTTCCCACTCGCGTACCCCGATTCCCGCCCGATGCATGAGTTCGTCGCCACCGCGGCGCGTCTCGAACGCGACGCCGGCGTGCGCGCGATGGATGTCGCGAAGCGCGTGATCGATCTCGGCTACCACCCTTCGACGGTGTACTTCCCGCTCGTCGTCGAGGAAGCGATGATGGTGGAGCCGACCGAGACGGAGTCGAAGGAGACGCTCGACGGCTTCGCGGCGGCGATGCGCCAGGCGGCCGCCGAAGCGCGGTCCGATCCGGATCTGCTCCACGAGGCGCCCGTGACGACGCCCGTCCGGCGGCTGGACGAGGCGCGGGCGGCGCGTCACCTCCGGCTCACCTGGCGGGACGACGGGTCCGGGAACGGCTGAGGGGCCGGGCGGCTTCGCCGCCCGGCCCCTCAGGGTTCACCCATCCTCCGAGGCTTACGCCTCCCGGCGCTTCCGTCCGAGCACGATCCCCAGCAGGCCGAGCGCGAGGAGCACGCCCGCGATCAGACCGAGCCGCGCCGCATCGGAGCCCGTGAAGGCCGTGGGCGGCGGTGCCGGTGGCGGGTTCTCGGCCTTGACGATCGTCACGAACGCGTCGTCGTTGTCAGAGACCTTCGTACCGAGGACGTCCGTCCCCGTCGCGGTCCCGACGTTCGTGACCTCCGGATCACCGGCGGGCAGGACGAAGTCCTTCGTGAGGGTCACCGTCTCGCCCGCGTCCAACTTGGCGATGTCGCCGATGTGACCGATCACGTCGTCGTCGACGCTCACGTTGAACAACGTGGTGTCGCCCGTGTTCTTGACCACGTACGTGTAGGTCACGGTGTCGCCCGGATTCCCGCTCACCGGGTTGACCGTCTTGACGATCGAGATCCCCGGGCAGATCACCGTCAGCGATGCGCTCGCCTGGTCGTTGGCCGTGAACTCGGGGGTGTTCGGCTCGTTGAGCGCGTCGACCGTCACGGTGTTGTTCACCGCGCCGCAACTGGTCGTCGAGTCCGTGGGCGACGTGATGTGAACCGTGTGCGACGCGCCGCTCTCGAGGCTGCCGAAGTCGCAGGTCAAGACGCCGTCGGTGATGGAGCACGGAGGCTCCGACCCGGGCGTCTGGCCATCGATCAGGTCGATCGACCACGCGAGGCCGCCGTTCGTCGGCAACGTGTCCGTGAGGGTGACGCCGTTGGCCGTCCCCGGCCCGTTGTTGCCCACCGTGATCAGGAACCCGATCGTGTCGCCACCCTCCACGAGGGGTGCGTCGGCGGTCTTCGTGACGAAGATGTCCGTGCAGTTCACGGTGACCGTGGCGCTGTCGGAGTCCTCCCCGTCGTTCGAGCTGGTCCCGCTCGCCGTGTTGACGACGTCACCGCAGCTCTGGGCGGTCGTCGGCGAGACGATGTGCACGGACCTGCTCTCGTCCGGGCCAAGGTCACCGAAGTCGCAGGTCAGGACGCCGCTCGTGATCGAACAGCCCGCATCGCTGTTGGCTGCGTCGATCGACCAATCGAGCCCACCGTTCGTCGGCAGCGTGTCCGTGACCGTCACGCCGTGTGCCGTTCCGGCGCCGTTGTTCGTCACCTCGACCGTGAACCCGATGTTCTCGCCGGCGTTCACCGTGCCCTGATCCGCATCCTTCGTGACCAGCAGGTCAGGGCAGTTCACCGTGATCGTCGCCGTTGACGAGTTGTCGCCGACGTTCTCGACCGACTCGTTCGAGGCCGCCACCAGGGCGGTGTTCGTGAGGACGCCGCAGTCGGCTGCATCGGTCGCGCCCGTGACAGCCACCGTGCGAGTGGCACCGTCTGCCAGGTCGCCGAAGTTGCAGCTCAGGACGCCGGCCGTGATCGAGCACGCCGCGGAGTCTTCGCTCCAGACGACCCCGCTCGGCAGCGTGTCGGTGACGGTCACGCCCTTGGCGGTGCCGGGACCGTCGTTGGTCACGACGATCGTGAACGCGGCCGTGTCGCCGGCGTCGATCGTGCCCTGGTCAGCCGTCTTGAGGACGGTGACGTTCGGGCAGTTCACCGTGATCGTGGCGGTCGAAGCGTTGTCTTGGGTAAGGGCCTGCGACTCGTTCGAGGCCGCCACCACGGCGGTGTTCGTGA
>WNGI01005932.1_pt1 | contig 16065 bp, 12 predicted proteins | sample 5400621 | NCBI WGS metagenome assembly WNGI01 (sample SAMN13153374, study PRJNA577476) | soil metagenome | isolation source: 20 cm soil or saprolite under Garry oak tree replicate 1 | place: USA:California | collected 2016-06-15 | reverse complement strand
GTGCCGGCCGTCGGTATCTGGGTCCACGTCGTTCCGTCGTACTCCCACGTATCGGAGAAGAACGTGTTCGAGGTTGTGCCCTGGAACGCGCCGCCGAACAGCACGGTGCGATGTCGCGTCGAGTCGTAGTCCATGTACGCGGATTCGCGTCCGGACGGTCCTTGCGCGGGGCTTTGCGCCCAGTTGACGGCCGGCGTGGTATCCGCCATGGCCTGATGAGGAGTCAACACAGCGAGAGGTGCGACCAGGAGGCCCGTGACGAGCGTGCCCATAAGTGTGCGTAGGCGTATCAAAGGGGGTCGCGGGAGATTAACACCACAGACCCGAAAAACCTGCGGTCCAAACGGCTAATAAGTCTCTATGGTTCGGCGCGGCTGGCGATCAGCCGACTACCGTGCTACATCCTGAGGATTGGTTCGTGTTTTTGAATACTGCCGCATTACATGCGCCAAGAAAGCTACAGCCAAAGCGCCCAGGCTGATCGTCGACGGCACAAGTTGGTCTCCGGGGTTGGCAGCGAACATTGCCTGAGCCTCTCGCACCATCACCGCACCAATCACGGCCACGCATGCGATCTGAATCGCAAGTCCGAGCCCGTCCACGACATTCGCTGGCTTGATCCTCTGGATGAGGCGGCTTCCCATCGACTATCTCAATGCTAGCTATCGATAATTGGCAGCTAATCCGGCCCAAGCTGACGACAGGCCAGGTGAACCCGCTCGATACTGTGCGGCGGGGCCATTTGGAAGACCGAGTCGAAGCTCGGACTAGGTGATAGTCGGAGCAGCGTGACCCCTTGCTCGCAAGCTGCGGATACCTAGCACCGTTCGTGCCGGACGATCGCCGCATCAGCCTCAGACAGGTTCCACGCTGCCACGGGGGCTGTGTAGGACTTAGAGCCGGCGCAGGCAGCGGTCACAACCGCGTTTCGAAGGCCCGGATCGAGCGCGGATTGCGACGCCAGAAGCGTCGGAATCGCGTCGCTCGACAACTGGCCCAAGTAGCCGGCGTCGATCTTGTGCGCTGTGCCTGCGTGGTCGACGTTCAGGGCGACGACCAGAGCTTCGGGATTGACGGCATTGAGCGCGAGCAGAACGACGGCTGCTGACATGAGCGTGGCTCCGGCGAACCATCTCCGACGCGGGTGCACGCCTGCAATGTCGGCGGCAAGAAAGATGAAGACCACGCCGATCCACACGGCGAAGATGTGACTGTATAGCCGGAGCATCGTGAACCCGAACGCTTCCTCGTAGAGGCTCAACCGTCTCGAGGCGACGAACACGATCAGAAGTGTCAGCACGATCGCGATCTGGGTCAGAACGACGAAAGATCGCCGGCTCCGCGGATCGGTGAGGCTCGTGATGCGGCTGAACAGAATGATGACAACGGCAGTGATTCCGGCGACCCATAGGAGCTGGAAGAAACCTGAGCGTGCGTAGTCGGCGTACGTGACGCCGGCGGCCTGCAACGTCCTCGCCGCCGCTCCGAATGCGGCGACCCCTTGCGCGACAGCGAAGGCGGCGAATATCGCGTCGAGGACGACCAGGACGATCAGCCCTTCGATCGCCCCCAATCGCCACTTCGGTCCGTCAACTCGGCCGATCGGCTCGGCCGCAGCCAGACGCAATAGACCAGCCGCCACCACTGAACCGGCGATCACGAAGAAAGCGTCCAGTGTCAGCTGTCCGAGATCAACGTTGAGCTGGAAGAAAGACGCAAACACTGGATCGGCGGCGGCGAGCAACAGCCCCAGAACCAGCGCAATCGGCGTGGCGATCAGGAGCCCGCGGGCGATCGGGGCGGCAGTTGCCAACCTCGTCCGTGCCTGGATCAGGGGCCTGGCGACGAAGGCGCTCCCGGACAACCCGTTCAGGGCGGCATGGACGGCGCGGGCGGCGAGCTCCGCCACGCCGATGTCTGCGAGCGAGCCGCGCCAGGCGAACGAGGCACTGAAACCGAGAAGGATGAGAGAGGCAGCGAGATCGGGCCAAAGCAGCCACGGGCTGGCCCGAAGGGTGAACCAGACCGCAAAGGCGATACCGCCGACGGCCAGCACCCTTGCTGACAGCGTGCTCACGCGGCCGACGACCAGCAAGGCGAGTGCGATCAGCCCGATCGCGACGGAGGCAGCCAGGCCGAACGTCCCAGTTCTGAGCGCCTGGTCGGCCACCAATCCGATCAGAAGCGCCGCCGCAAGCATCAGCCAGGAGGCCTGTCCTCGAAGCTTGACGCTCGCCCAGGGCGGGAGCGGGGCCGGAACGTACGGCTCGGCGGTCGGCATCCACGCCGTCCCGTCCCACCGAAACCTTCCGTCAGGCGACAGCTGGCCGATGTCCGCGCCTGGCATCAAAAGCATCAACAGGCAGAGGCGGGCTGTTGGTTACGCGCTCGAACTTTCCGCATGAATCGACAGGAAACTGGGAATAACAAATGAATCGGCGGGACCTACCCGGCCCGGCCTTTCGATGGGCAAGTCGTCTGCCCGGTTGAGGCGCACAAATGAGTGCCTTGATTGCGGATCTCCTCCTCTTCGTCGCCGTGCCTGCTTTGGCGGCCTTGTACGTGGCCGCCAGGTCGGTCGTTGTGATCGGGCCGAACCAGGTCGGCCTCGTCACCAAGCGGGTGTCCCGCCTTCACAACATCACCGACACCCCCGTCGCCTTCGCCGGAGAAGCCGGCTACCAGGCTGACCTGCTAATGCCTGGCGTCCGGTTCAAGCTGTGGCCGAACCACACCGTCGCCCTCTATCCGTGGGTGCAGGTTCCGGCGGGCGAGATCGGTGTCGTCATCTCGCAGATCGGCGAGCGCCTGCCCACAGGCGCCAAGTCGGCCGTCTATCGGCCCGAGTTCGGCAACTTCACCGATCTCGGCGCGTTCGTGAACAACGGCGGCCAGAAAGGCGTCCAGCGCCCTGTGCTGCCGCCGGGCACGCTCGTCCCGGTTCACCCGGTGGCGTTCTTGGTCATCACGGCCACTAAGGCGTATGGCCTGCCGGTCGACCGGCAGCTGCTCATGCGTGGCCCCCTTAGCCCAGAAGCCTTTGGGCTCCAGCCGCACCAGCTTCGCGTCACATTGATCGCGCCCCAGGGCGATCAGGACGTGGTGGGCATCGTCACCACCCTTGACGGCGCGCCGCTTCCGCCTGCCGACATCGCCGGTCGTATCGGCGGCTTCGCCGACATCGAAGCGCTCGAAAAGGATCCGCAAGTCAGCGACTCGGAACTCATCGAGAAGCTGCTTGGGGCCAAGAACGAGCTGCACAACAACTACCAGGACTTCCAGGCGTTCCTGGACAACGGCGGCCGGATCGGCCTGCAGCACGATCCGTTGCTGTACGGCGCCTACCTGCTCAACCCGTTCCTCGTGCGCGTCGAGCCGGCGCAAATGCTGGTCGTCAACCAGGGCGAGGTCGCGGTCATCAAGAGCTACGTGGGGCTCCCGACGCTGGACACGTCAGGGCCTGACTTCAAGTTCGGCTCGATCGTTCAGCCGGGCCACCGTGGCATCTGGCGTGAAGCGCTGCGAACGGGCAAGTATCCGCTCAACCCGCGTATCTACGCGGCCGAGAAGGTGCCGACCTTCATCCTCACCCTGAACTGGGCCGAGGCAAGCTCGGTAGCGCACAACCTGGATGCTCAGCTGAGCCCGATCGAAGGCAAGAGCCGCGAAGGCTTCGTCTTCTCGATCGACCTCCAGGTGCAGATCCACGTGCCCGACACGAAGGCGCCGAAGGTGATCTCGATGGTCGGTTCGATGCAGAACCTGGTCAACGAGGTGCTGCAGGCGGCCGTGGGCAATCACTTCCGCAACACGCTGCAGGCGCTCGAGGCGGTGCGCTTCATCGAGACGCGCGACGCCGTGCAGTTGGCGGCGATGGAAGCGATCTCCCGCTATCTCTCCGCCTACGAGGTAGAGACGCGCGGCGTGTACATCCAGGACGTGACCTTCCCCGAGGAGCTCGTCAGCGTGCTCACGCGCCGCGAGATCGCCAACCAAGAGAAGGCGACCTACGAGCAGCAGAAGGACGCGCAGACGATCAGGATCGACCTCGAGAAGGCGCGAGGTACGGCGGACATGCAGGCCGCGCTCGCCCAGGCTCAGGTTTCGGTCGACATCAACATCGCCAAGGCCAACGCGCGCAAGGCGGAGGCCGACGGCGAGGCCAAGTACGTCGAGTTGACCGGCGCTGCAGAAGGGTCACGCCGGCGGGCCATCGGGCTCGGAGATGCGGCTGCAACCGAAGCGCTCGGCCTGGCGCGCGCGAAGGGCTACGACGCCCAGATTCGAAGTCTGGGTTCCGGACCGACGGCTGTCGTGGCGGTCGCCAACGCGGTAGCAGAAGGCAAGTTGACCATCGTGCCCGAAGTGCTGGTCACTGGCGGCGGCGGAGCCGTGGAGGGACTGGCCGCGGCGCTGATGCGCTCATTGAACGGCAACGGGCATGCCAAGAGAGATGACGCCAAGGACAAACCGCCGGTGTCCCACCGCAAGTAAACGGATAGGCAATCGCCATCAGCGAGCCGGAGGGCACGGGCCCTCCGGTCTCGTTTTTTTGATATCCCGCACGAACGCTCACCGGCGAAAAATCAGGCCGTAGGACGGCTCGGCGAAGCGATCCAAGCAGTATCGCCGACAAGGTCCGCGACCCAACATTCGAGATGGACGGGCGACGATTCCGTCACGGCTGAGGACCATTTGGCTCGCGCGCGCACGCGCGTCATCTCTATGTATGAGCCAGAGATCGAGGTCACGAGGTTGTACGCACCGAGTTGAGCTGCTCGGTTGCGCTCGATAGGACTTTGGTATCAACTGCCTTGTCGAATCAGACCAAAAGGCCCTATCTCGCATTCGGCGTTCCCAGAAGCGCTTGAGCTCTTCAAAGCGCGGTGCCGGCGACACGCTAGATTGCGGAACACGGAGCGGAACACAGACACGAAAGACGAAGCCGAACTACAACGAGCCCTTGCGCGAGTGAGTCGGGCGCTGTTGCCTGACGATTTGGCGTTTCGGTGCGCTGACCGCTAACCGGCGGCGCGACGCGGATGGCCTCCTTCGCTGGTTGCTGCTTCGCGCGCTTCGTGACCTCGTGACGGGCGCCGACGTGCCAGTCCTGTTGGAAGCGACGCGAACGTTCGAGCACGTGCCGCCGTCGTTCGACGAGGTCGCACACGGGATTCGGGCCGAGGGGCTCCATCGCCTGCTCGAACTGGATGGTGACCTTGCGCGCTGGCGAGCCATCGAGATGCTCGCAGACGGCCAGGACAATCCAGTGACCGGCGAACCGGCCCGGACAGCGCTGCGCGTTCTTGGCTCCGCCGGAGAGTTGACGCTCCTATACGGGATCGCGCTCGACAATCCCTATGGCCTGCCCCCGGCCGCCCGGGCCGAGTCACTACTTTGGCTTGACGGACTGCCGGACGACCGGCTCCGGCCGGTCATCGATCGATTCCTCGAGAAGGACGAGCCGAATCTGCTCCTTCCAGTGATCGAACTCGGGATCGAACGTCGAGTCGGCTGGCTGGAGGACGTTCTGATAAACGCACTCCTCGCTACCTCGCACGTAGATGCGTTCCGCTACGCAATCCTCCAGGCGATTGCTCGTCACCGCCTAGATCTGGTCGAGCGAATCCGTGGCCGGCTTGACTCAAAAGAACAGGCCGAAAAGATCGCCGTACTACGGGAGCTTCGGGCTGGGACGTAGGGCTTGATTCGCTTAGGCGGACACATAACGCAATCACCCACAGGGACCGGGCAAGAACATCCACCAGCATCTCGGCGAGGTCTGACGCTCTGCCGGGGTTAACGGCTAGCGCGATCCGTGGCACCCGACTCCGACAACCTGGCGCTGGAGCAGAGCGGGAGTTGCGCTTACACAAGCGTTGGATAATCGGTCCATGACTGACGATGACCTTCCGCCTGAGCGATTGGCGTCCGTCTTCGCCCACTTTGTGCAGCAAGTCGCGTCCTCAGCCGTCGCACAGGCCAGCCCCCTCCTGGACAAGATCCGGGAGCAGCTCGGAACCGATCCAGCCGAGCTCCCAGTGACGCTTGAGCAGATCGACACGTTCGAGCATCCCAACCTGCAATTGGCAATCGACGCCTATCTGCGACAAGACGGCCATTCGGCCGACCTGTTCGGGGTCAGCATGGACAACAAGAGGTTCATGTCAGTCGGATTGTCAGAGTTGGTAATCCGCGAGGGCGGTATCCATCGGCCCCCACTCCTCGAAGGCCCTGTGGATTACGTCAACTACCACCTGGCAGGCGATGAGGTCCTGGCCTGCGTTCAATTCGGCCTCTACCTGGTGAGGGCTGGAGATGCCAGATTAGTGACGCTGGTGACAGGCCCGAGCGAGATGGGCGACCCTCGCCGCCAAAAGCTGCGATTGGAAGTCTTGGCATCGCGGCCAGCCGATGCGGTGGCATTCATAGCCGACATTCGAAAGCTCATGGATCAGGTCAATGTGTATCGCGGCCACGCCATCACGCTGTCGGCCGGCATGCACATAGGTCCAGGTCCACAGACCCTCGTCCAGTTCCAGGCGGTCCCCCAAATCGGGCGAGATGACGTCGTGCTGCCGCACGGTCTGCTCGAGCAGATCGAACGCCAAACTATCAACTTCTCGCGGCATGCAGACGAGCTACTAAGATCGGGACGCTCGTTAAAGCGCGGCGTGCTTCTGTTCGGACTCCCGGGCACCGGCAAGACGCTGACTTTGATGTACCTGATCGGTCGCATGCCCGAGCGAACCACGCTCCTGACGACCGGCAGCGGGATGGGCCTGATCCAGACTGTCGCTGCAATGGCCCGTCAGCTGGCGCCCTCGATGGTCGTCTTGGAAGATGTCGACCTCGTTGCTCAGGAGCGGACGACGCCGGGCTTCGGCGCCCGACCTGTCTTGTTCGAGCTACTAAATGAAATGGACGGCCTCCGAGACGACCAGGACGTGATCTTTGTGCTGACCACCAACCGGCCCGACATACTGGAGCCGGCCCTGGCCGCACGACCCGGACGAATCGACCTGGCTGTCGAGTTGCCGCTTCCCAATGCCGATGGCCGCAAGCGTCTGCTGGATCTCTATTCGCGCGGACTCACGCTCGACGGTGTTGACATTCCCGCCCTTACCGAGCGTACCGAGGGCGCCACGCCGGCCTACATCAAGGAACTCCTCCGAAAGGCAGCCCTGCATGCTCTAGAAGAAGGAGGTGCGGGCACCGCCCTCCGGCAGTCCAACGTCGACGCAGCGCTCGAGGAAATGGCTCAAGGCGGGCGGCTGGCTGAACGCATTCTTGGCTTTCGGCCGGAACCGGCCGGCGGGCCCGTGCAGCAGGTGCCCCACGCGCCGCAATCGTCGACCATGCCCGGAATCGCAACGGGATTCCCTGCCCAGATCGTGGTCAAGCGAGACCAGTGACCCGGATTCATCGGAAGCCGAGGCCAAGGAATGCATGCCCGATTTGGGAGGACTTGTGATGTGTAATCGTCGATCGGGTTCACCGACATCAAGTTCGGTCGTGTCGAGGGCACATCGGCGGGAACGTACGCGATAGGACCCCACCGAGCTGCTGGGTGAGTCCGGTTCAGTTCGTCGGCCGTGAACCGCAGCATTCCGTTGTGTACAGGTGGTAGCTTTTATTACCATGTGGTAATATAAATTTCCAATGCGCCTGGATCAGCCTTTGGACGAAATCTTTGCCAACGCCAGCCATGTAAGGCTGCTCCGCGCTTTGTTCGCGGTTCCTTATGACGTTGGCAGAAGCGGCCGCGACTTGGCACGCCGCGCCGGGGTCTCACATCCACGCGCCAACCAGGTACTGGCTGACCTTGCTGCGCAGGGGCTGGTCGCGGTGCAACGGCTACCGCGGACGGGCCTCTATCGCATTAACCGGCGCCATGTCCTGGCTGAGCCACTTCGCGAGCTCTTCGGGTTGGAACCAAAGTTGAAAGTTGAACTCCTCTCGCTGGTGGCAGGGGAACTGAGGGCGCGTCATCTCCCTATTAAGGAGGCCCGGATTTTTGGCAGTGCGGCTCGAGGCGCGATGGCGACGACGAGTGATGTCGACCTTGCCTTGGTTACAGCGCGTGAGAGCGTAGCCGCGGTAGAGGCCGCGGCGCAGGATATAGCTGAGACAGCCCGTGAACGGTTCGGGACGCGACTGAATGTGCTGGTGGGTTCACCATCGCTCGAGAAATTGAGCAAGGGCCGTCAACCGGGACAAGGTATCTGGCAAGCGATAGAGCGTGATGGCATCGATGTGCTTGCGCCCTCTTAAGACCGCCAACTGATGGCAAGGGGCAAGACGGTGCAAGTCCGGCGCAACGGGGCCCGGCTCTATTTGGACAAGGCTATTCAATTCATTGAACAAGCCCGCTCCGGACTTGATGCCGGCCGGAACGACGCGGCGCTCTTAGACGCAATTCATGCTGCAATCAGCGGTACCGACGCAGTCACCACCGCACTAGCCGGCGTTCGTTCGACCGACCCGGACCACCAGCGTGCGGCAGACTTGCTGGAGGACATCGTGGCTTCTGCGCCCGAAGACCGCCAACGGGCGCGTCAGCTGAGATCTCTGCTTGCGCGCAAGAATGCAGTGGAATACGAATCCCGGAAGACCAGCCTAAAAGAGGCGCGCGATGGTGTCGAACGTGCTGGTCGGATCGTGGATTGGGCGAAGGACGTGCTGGCATCGGCCCGGCTATAGAGCCAACGGTGCTGACCGCAATGACACCCCTATCGCTAGCCGCCGACCAGACCAGTCAGCCGCCGTACCCGACGAAAGCTTTCACGCCCAGGACGGCCAAACGAATCAGCCGCCAGCGATAGCTTGGGTTCTCCCGTGTGCAAAAAAATAACTGGCCCAATAACGATCAGTCGATTGGAACTACGCGTTGGACTTTCGGAGTGGGACGGCCCGCCAGGTAAATCCTCCGGACGGAAATATCAGCCGACCGTCCCACTTTGCAAACTCCGCGCGCCTTGAATTCTTGCGGGTTGGCGATCAATGGTCGGCGTCGACGCTGGGATAGCCGCCCTTCGCGTCATGGCTCTCGTTGCCGACCAGCGCTGGCCAGAAAACGCAGAGCAGAGTCATGGGGCTTGCCACGCGCAGGATGTGCCGGTCGTGTTGGTCCAGCGTGTACATGGTGCCGGGATCAAGCTGATGGGCCTTTCCGCCGGCCACCTCGATGACCTCGCCACTTCCCGCGATGCAGTAGTTGGCCTCGAAATGATTCGCGTACTCGAGCTCGAGCTCGGTGCCGGCGTCGATCTCGGTCAGATGCAGCGAGAATTTCACGCCGTCGTCCCGACGTAGGAGCCGGCGGCTTCGCCACCCCTCCCCACGAACATCTCGCTCGGTTCCAGCCAGCTCGACCAGGTTGCGAACGATCATTGCACCGCCCCCTTGACTACAACACGGCTTCGATTCGCTCAAGATGATGCAGCACATGCCTACCGCACTTACGGCCCGCGAGACTTCCGAGGTCGCTCGCGCCAACCAATCCGGCAAGCAGCCGGTGGTGTTCATCCACGGGCTCTGGCTCCTCGCCAGCAGCTGGGACAGCTGGGCCGATCTGTTCGAGCAGGCCGGCTACTCCGCAGTGAAGCCGGGCTGGCCCGACGACCCCGAGACCGTCGCCGACGCGAACGCCCGACCGGATGCGTTTGCGCGCAAGGGAGTCGGCCAGGTCGTCGACCACATGGAGACCGTCATCCGCGGACTAACGCGCAAGCCTGCGGTCATCGGTCATTCGTTCGGCGGGCTGCTGGCACAGATCGTCGCGGGCCACGGACTGGCTGCCGTCTCGGTCGCGGTGGACCCCGCTCCGTTTCGCGGCGTCCTGCCGCTCCCGTTCTCGGCGCTGCGAGCCGCGAGCCCGGCGCTCAGCAACCCGGCCAATGTCAACAGGGCCGTGTCGCTGAGTAGCGCGCAGTTCCGGTACGCGTTCGCCAACGCCGTGAGCGAGGACGAGGCGAGGCAGTTGCATGAGAGATACGCGGTGCCCGCACCCGGCAAGCCGCTGTTTCAGGCCGCGTTCGCGAACGTCAATCCGCGCACGGAGCTCAAGGTCGACACCATGAATCCGGACCGCGGGCCGATGCTGCTCATCTCGGGCGAGAAGGACAACACAGTGCCGTGGGCGATCGTCAACGCTTCCTACAAGCTGCAGAAGAGAAATCCAGGCACCACCGAGGTAGCCAGGATTCCCAACCGCGGCCACTCGCTGACCATCGACAGCGGCTGGCAGGAGGTCGCCGGCATCGCGCTCGACTTTGTCGGGCGGGCAGCGAACAGCTAGTTACAACAAGCTCCTGATCAGGCTGCCTTGCTGCATCAGGTGACGGGGCCCAAGAAACTGCTCGCGGATGCGCTCGCGCGCCGCGGCCCCCATTCGTGCCGCGAGCTCGCGATCGTTCACCAGATCCGTGACAGCACGGCCGAACGCCTCGAGGTCCTTCGGCTCCACGAGCAACCCGCTCGTCCCATCTTCGATCTGATCCGCGATCCCGCCGACGTCGCTTGCGACCACCGCACGCGACTTCCACATCGCCTCGGCAACCGTTAGGCCGAAACCCTCGGCCAGGCTTTTCTGCACGACCACGTCGGCCCGGCGCTGCAGCGCGTTGACCATCGCGGCGTTCTCGTCCAGGTCCTCCATCGGCAACTGAGCGATGAGCACGCGCGATGCGATCGACGCGTCGAGCGCTTGCTGCTGCGCCAGCAGCTCCTGCAGAACCTCGGGCTGCTCGGGGTCGTCACGCACCGACGTGGCCGCGGGTCCCGCCAGCACGAGGCACGTGTCGGTCGTGAGCGGCGCGACGTGGTCGGCGAATGAGCGCATCACTCCCAGCGGATCCTTGAGACGGTCCCAGCGCGAAACCTGCAGGACGATTCGCCCATCGGTGGCAACACCCGCCGCCGCGACAAGGCGCGCCATCTCCGCGTCGGTGAGCTCTCTGTTCTTGGTCGCGAATGCGTCGATGCATGGGGCGATGATCTGCACCTTCGACGCGTCGAGCTGGTCCCAGACGTAGCTGCGCCTCGAGAAAACGAAGGCCGACGCGCTGTCCAGGTACGGTTCCAACAGCTTCCACGCAGCGCGAACGAAATCGTTCGGCTCGTCAACGCCGACGTGCGAGCGCCAGATGACGATCGCACCGGCCGCGCTCAGCCCCGGCACCAGCCCGGCGCTCTGAGGATCGTGAACGATGACGATGTCGCCCGCCTTGATCACATCGGCGAGGGCGGATGCGTTGCGCTCCATCGTGCTCTGGTAGGTGGCTCGCTCAGCCGGTGAGAAGCCGGCGCCATCCGAGCTCACTCCGTGGAGAAGGTTGTGGAGCCGCTTGGTCACATCGAAGAACTCGGCCGAGCCCTCGATCACCACCCAGCGCTCGTCTATACCGGCCCCCCGACCGTAGGGAATCAGTGAGACCAGGAGCTCGGCCACGCCGCCACCCTGCGCGGTGGAGTTGACGTTCCATACCGTGCGCCTGTGCAGCGCACTGGCAAGCTCCGACATCGAACGGCTGAACTCGGACCAAAGGGGCTCACCCAGCAGCGGCCTGTATCGCTCGATGTCCGCGGGTTCAACCGGAACCTGAGTCAGCTTCGCCTTGCCGTTGGCGCTCACCAAGTAGGAACGCGCGGCGCGGGGGTTTCGGGGGTCAGGGAGCCGGCTCCACCTTCACGCCGTGCCAGAAGGCCACCCTGTCCTTGATCTTCGCCGCGGCCTGGCTTGGCTCGGCGTAGTACCACGCAGCGTCGGAATTCACCTTGCCGTCCACCACCACGTCGTAGTAGCTCGCGACGCCCTTCCAGTGGCAGTGGGTGTGAGTTTCGCTGGGCTTGAGGCTCGACGCCACGACCGACTCGACAGGGAAGTACTGGTTGCCTTCGACCACGACCGTCTGATCGCTGTCGGCGATGACCGCACCGTTCCACGTCGCCTGGTATCGCATATCCAGAACTACCGGCTGCCGCGCCCGATTATTCAGGCGCTGGCCCGCACGGCGGGGTCGGACCTCAGGGCGTACGCAACCGCTTGCTCCAACGTCATCGCCTGTCCCTCGGCCCAGGCCGCGCCCTCGGCGCTGGCAAGCGCCTGATCCGACCTCCAGCCTTCCCGCATGGCGACCACCGTGGTGAGGCCCGCCCCGCTCGCCACCTCATGAGCCGCCTTCGCACCTGCGATTCGCGCCGCGGTGACCATGTCACCTTCCCTGAACGCCACCTCGGCCATCGAGTCGAGGACCAGGACCACGCCGCTGACGTCGTTGGCGTCGGCGAAGATCTTCAGGGCTTCAACTGCGAGCGCCTTGCCGGCTGCCAGGTCGCTCATCTTCAGGGCGAGCAGGGCGCGGAGGAACTGCGCCCATCCCAGCCCGAAGAGGTTGCCCAGCTTGCGGAAATATGACGCCGCCTCGTCTAGCGATTGTGCCGCAAGGACGTCGTCATTGGTCAGGACGTGGGACTGGCCGAGCGCCCACAGACACTTGGCGATGCCGGGTTCATCACCCAGCTGCCGGTAGATCGGCAGCGCCTCATCCAGCAGGGCGCGCGCCTTGGGGATGTCCTTTCCGGTCACGTTGGACGGAAATGAGTCGTTGTAGAGGGCGTTGGCGATGCGCTCCGGATTGCCGCCCTGCCGCACCAGCGCCAGGCTTTCGTCGTAAAAGGTCTGCGTCTCCGGCATGTCCCCTTGCCAGTAGGCGATGCCGCCGGCCGCCTCCAGCGCCATGGCCCGCTCCTCGACATGCTCGCGCGAGCTCGGCATGGAGAGCACGGCCTCCAGACGCGCGCGGCCCTCGCGCAGGTGGCCGCGCATCTGCCAGTACCGCCAGAACGCGCTGCCGAGGCTCATCGCGCGCAACGAGTCGCCCTTCGACTGCGCCCAGTCGAATGCAGCGCGAAAGTTGTCGTAATCCATCTCGAGCCGGTCGAGCCATTTCTTCTGGTCGGAACCGAAGAGGTGCGGCTCCGCGGCTTCTGCCAGGTCTTGATAGGCGGCTGCGTGGCGGTCGTGGATCACGACTGACTCGCCGGATTCCTCCAACTTCTCCGCGGCGAACTCACGCATGACATGGAGCATCAGCAACCTCGGTTCGTCGAAGTCGGGCAGGCGCCTGAGCAGGCTTTGATCAGCGAGCTCGTCGAGACCCGACAGCACATCTACACCAAGCTCGGACGCAGGTCCGCACACCGCCTCCACCTGCTCCAGGTTCCCGCCGCGCGCGAACACCGATATCCTCGCGAAAAGTCGACGCTGCGGCTCGTCGAGCAGGTCGTAGCTCCACGCGATGGCGCCCCTGAGCGTCTGCTGGCGGCTCGGCAGGTCGCGCGAGCCGCCGGCGAGCACGTTGAGGCTCGTCTCCAGACGGCCGAGCAGCGCTTGCGGGCTGAAGAGCTTGACCCGCGCCGCGGCGAGCTCGATCGCGAGCGGAAGGCCATCGACCCGCTCACAGATCCCGGCGATCGCCGGCGCGTTTTCGTTGGTGACCGCGAAGTCGTGTTTGGACGCGACCGCGCGCTCGATGAAGAGCTTGACCCCTTCGTACTGGGACAGTGCCGCGAGTGATGGCAGCGCCTTCACGTCCGGCACGCGCAACGGCTGCACCGGGAGCTCCTGCTCCCCGTACACGTGCAGCACCGCGCGGCTGCTCACGATCGCCTTCACGTCAGCGCTGTCGCGCAGGATGCCGGACACGACCGGCGCGCCGTCGGGCATGAGCTGCTCGAAGTTGTCGAGCACGAGCAGCAGGCGTTTGCCACGCAGGTGCTCGAGCAGCACGTCGATCGGCCGTTGGTTGCCTGAAACAGAAAGGCCAATGGACTGCGCGATCACCGAAGGAATCAGGTCCGGGTCGGTCACGGCGGACAGTGGCACGAAGTAGACGCCGTCGGGAAACATCTGCACCACGTCCGCGGCCACCTGCAGGCTGAGCCGCGTCTTGCCGATGCCGCCGGGGCCGGTTAGCGTCAGCAATCGCGTGCCCCCCAGCAGGCGCGTGGCCTCGACCACATCTGCCTCGCGCCCGACGAAGCTCGTCAGCTGTGTGGGCAGATTGTTCGGCGTCGAGTCCAGGGTGCGCAGGGCGGGGAACGTGTCGGCCAGCCCGTCGCCGACGAGCTGGTACAGGCGCTCGGAGCGGGCGAGGTCTTTGAGCCGGTGCACTCCAAGGTCCTTGAGCTTGAGATCGGCCGGGAGGCTCTCCTCGACCAGGGCCCTGGTGCTCTCCGATATCACCACCTGGCCGCCGTGCGCCGATGCCGCGACTCGCGCCGCGTGATGCACGTCGAGGCCGATGTACTCGTTGCCGACCAGCGGCGCCTCGCCCGTGTGCAGACCGATGCGCACGCGGATGGCGCCGCCCTCCGGCCATTTGTGCGTCGCGAAGCCGCGCTGGGCGTCGGCGGCTGCGCCGCATGCGTCGAGCGCGCTCTGGAAGACGCAGAAGAACGAGTCGCCTTCGGTCCTCAGCTCGGCGCCTTTCCGGCTCTGGAAGGCCTTGCGCAGGATGGCGTGGTGGTCCACCTGGGCCTGGACGTACTTGTCGCCCAGCTCCTGCATGAGCTTGGTCGAGCCCTCGATGTCGGTGAAGAGAAACGTGACCGTGCCGCTGGGCAGGGCCGTCACGACGCCGACCTCGTGAGCGCCGAGCCGAGCAGCGGCTGGAGGCGGTCGCTCAGCTCCTTCCGGTACAGCTCGCCGGTGAAATCGAGCAGCGGATGCGGCGGCAGGAGGTGCTCCTTGACCGAGCCTTTCGATCGCACGTACACAGCCGGATACGGATCGTCCCTGCCGTTCGACTCGAGAGTGATGGCCGCCGCGTCCGGGCCGGAGTCATCGTCGACGAAATGCGCCAGCGGCTCGATGCCGGCGTCGACCATGCCGTCGCCGCCGACTTTCACAACGCGCGCGAGGTATGAGCGCTGGTGCCACACCTCGGGGCCGCGCGTCACCTCATCGAGCAGGAGCGAGACGACGTCGCCGGCATTCACCGCGGGTCTTTCGAGCGTGACGCCGAAGCGCGACTCGGCGAGGTGGCGAGCGAGGACGCGCGCGTTGTAGCGGTAACCCTGCACGGCGCCCGAGTTGCTCGGGATGCCGTGCCTCTTCAAGCCGAGCGACGCCTGCATCAACGTTCCGGCAAAGTACACCCCGGGCAGGGTCGCGCTTTCCCAGTACGGCGTCTGCGCGGGCAGCCGGCTCTGGCCGAAGACGGAAACGCCAAGCTGAGGCAGGTCGCGCAGCGGCGCGACGAAACCTGTTGCGGCGATGACGTCGTCGACCTCGAAGACGAGCGTGCTGCTGTCGGTGGGGCTCTTGGTGTGGACCCAATATGTCGCACCCGTCTTTTCGACCGACTCGATCGACGCGTCCAGGATCACGACCCCGCCGGCGAGCGCCCAGTCTTCATATGGCTGGACGTAGCGCGCGCGCACGCCGACCAGCGAGCGCGTGTCCACTGACAGCCTGGTCGGGCTCGGCGAGGCGAGCACGATCTGCCGCGCCCATGGCAGCAGGCCGGTGGCGATCTCGAACCCGGAGTTCTGCTTGCCCACGATGAATATGCGGCGGTCCGCGTACGTCTCAGCCGGCCGCAGCTCTCCGTACTGCTGCACGCCTTCCAGCGCCAGCACATTGGGCCGCCACGGCTGGGCAACTCCGACGGCGAAGACGACCGCCGGCGCGATGTACTCGCCGTCGGACGTCGTGAGCACGAAGTCCTTGCCGTCCGCGCGCGTGGTCTCCCAGCGGACGCCGTGGCGAATGCGCAGCCCGGCCCTCTGCGCGAAGGTGGCGAGGCCTTTCTCCATCTCCGGCCGCGACGGGAAGTACGAGGTGCCGTCCATGACGGTCGGCATGATCGCCCGCAGCTGTTCGTCGTCGGACAGCAGGCTGTTCCAGTCGAAGCGCTCGTATGCGCGAGTCGCCTTCTCGTGGTTGGCGAACGGCTTCGTCCAGCTGAGCATCCGCTGGAAGATCGGCCAGTGGCGAAACATGCCGCCTGGCGCGTCGTCGGCGCTCAGCACAGCATGGTCGACGCCCAGCCGGCCCAG
>WNGI01002466.1_pt1 | contig 16067 bp, 11 predicted proteins | sample 5400621 | NCBI WGS metagenome assembly WNGI01 (sample SAMN13153374, study PRJNA577476) | soil metagenome | isolation source: 20 cm soil or saprolite under Garry oak tree replicate 1 | place: USA:California | collected 2016-06-15 | reverse complement strand
CATCAACGAGGCGACGCGCGATATCACCTCGGAGACGCAGCAGACGATCGATACGGATACGCAGACGCGGCTTACCTCGGCGGAGCTCGAGCGGAGACGGGCGGCGGAAGAGGCGGAGAGGCCGGAGCCGAAGAGGTTGTTGTAGTCTCTCGGAACCGCAACAGAATAGGCGAGAGGTCCCAGTAGGTAAGTTGTCAGTGTCTTAGTTCACTACGCCCCGACTTACCTCCGCGCGCGATAATCTGATTGCTCTCGCGTCGGATGATTGCTCTTAAGCGGACACTCGTCGCCTACTGTAGGGCGTGAGCGATTTTAAGAAGCTACAGGTTTGGCGGAAAGCACACTCCCTTGCGCTGAGTGTCTACGCTGTCGCGACACAAATCCGAGGACCCGACACCGCTTCGCTCCGTAATCAGTTGATTAGAACGGCGATGTCGATCCCTACGAACATTGTCGAAGGCGCTGGCCAGAAAACAGGGAAGGAGTTTGCGCGCTTCTTAGGTTTCGCGCTCAATTCGGCGTCTGAGCTCGAGTCCCACTTGATCATGGCCCGTGATATTCGGGTGATAGGGGTCAGCGACTTCGAAGGGCTCTCGTCGCGCACGATTGAAGTGCGAAAGATGCTGCACGGCTTGCAAAACCGCGTGCTGACCTCGCCCCGAACGCCACGAAAGCAAATCCCGGCGTAGTGAACTAAAAACCTGGCAACTTACCTACCGGGACCTCTCGCCTATTCAGTTGCACCAGGCCTGTGATCCAGATGGACCATACGCAGGCTATTGCGTGGTCCTCCTCGCCGAGACCTCCACCTGCTTTCGTCTATCGTCGATCTTAGCCACCGCCCTGAGATTGGCGAGAAAAATCCTCACCCTTTCCTGTCTCATCTGCTGCAACGCCTGCGCCCGCACCGTTGCCTTCTGGGCCTCGAACACCGCTCTGCTCGCGGGAATGCGATTGTCGACGCGCTCGACGACAACCTCCGCGGTTGAACGAATCGGCTCGCTGATGGTGTGTAGCGGCAAAGTGAACGCCGCACCGACGGCCTCGGGCGCCTGCGCCAGTTCCGGCACGCCGGTCACGCGCGTGAATGGCTTGGTGCTGACGACCTGCATGTTCAGCAGCTTGGCGGCGGATTCCAGTGAGCTTGCCGCTGCGACCTTCGCAAAGTTGCGCGCCTGTGGCAGGAGCGCGTCGACTTTCTTCTGCCGGAGCAGATACGTGCGGATATCCTGCTTCGCCTGATCGAGAGAGAGAGTGCCGCCCGGCGTCAGTGAATCGAGACGCGCGAGATAGTAGCCATCCTCGGCGTCGAACAGCTCGCTGGTCTCGCCCGGTTTCGCGCCCTGGAACGCCCACGGGCCAACGCTCGGGATGTACTGGCCATTCACGGTCAGAGTGTTTCCCTCGATCACCGCGCTCCTGATGATCGGAATCTGAAGTGCGCGCGCCGCCGAGTCGAATTTCGCCGGTTGATCAGTCGACGCCGCCATGCGCGCCAGAGAATCCGCGCGGCGATCTGTCTTCGCCGCGGCGGAATCGCTCTGCTGAATTCGAAGCAGGATGTGGCTGATGGTCAGAGTGTCGCCTTTGCGTGCATCGACCTTGATCAGGTGATAGCCGAACTGCGTCAGTACGGGTTGCGAGATCTCCCCCGTCTTGAGTGCGTAAGCCGCCGCCTCGAACGGCGCGACGAATCTGCCCTTCGGTCCCTTGCCGAGGGAGCCACCGTTTATCGCGGAGGCCGAGTCGGCTGATTCGGCGCGCGCGACATCTTCGAACTTTTCACCGCCGAGGATTTTCGCTCTCAGTGCAAGCGCGTGCGCGCGAACCGCGGCAGAATCCGCGGCGCTCACCGCCCGCGGAACGATGATGATCGAGACCTTCGCCGTGCCCGGACGCTCGAACTGTTTCTTGTGGGTGTCGTAGTACGCCCGCACCTCGTCGTCGCTTACGCGAACGGCGGAGTCGGAAATCCGCTCGGGCTCGAACGGCACGAGCGATACCTGTGCGCTGTCATGCGTGTCCTGAAAGCGGCGCCACAGCTGCTCGTCCGAGATGTACACGTCGCCTGCTACCTGGTCGAACAGCTTTTCCTTGGGGATCTCCGTCCGATAGTACTGCTCGAGCTGGAAGAGGAGGCCGTTCTGTTTCGCGAGCGGACTGGCGAGGAAGCGCTGGTATTTGGCGGGGTCGAACTGTCCGTCCGTCTGGAGGTCGGGAGCCTGCATCAGCTGCGGGGGCGGGTTATAGCGTGCCGCCTGGAGAATTTCGTCGTCTGATACTGTGATACTGCGGCGCCGGTACTCCTGGCGGAGGAGGGCGTCGCCCACGAGCTGGTCGTACGCCTGGTCCATCAATCGCTGTCTCTCGTCGAGGGAGATGCTCTGATTGCTGCGCTGAGTCTCGTCCTGCTCGAGATTTTGCGTTGCCTGGTACCAGGTGGTGGCGAGGATGTCCTCGCCGTTCACCGAAGCTACGGCGGTGGTGCTCGTCACCGGCGCCCGGCCGAGTAGACCGGAAGTTTGAGCGAGGAGAAAACCACCGACGAACAGCACGACGATGATGATCCAGATGTATTTTGCGGAGGCCCGCATTGCTTGCAGCAAGGGCACTACTCCTTACACGAATTGGGGCGCCCCCGGTTTGGAGGCGAAATGGCGTATAGCCTTGTAAACTATGAGTTTGGGTGACCGAGATGCAAGTCGCGCGAAAGCGGAGTTTGCTGCATCTTTTACCTTGTACTTGAGCGTGAAACCGGAGTTCCCTGAAGTTGGGAGATTTCATGGCCGCGTTTCGCTGCAATATGCGGATTAAAGCGGGTATTCGGCGGTCACTGCGAATTGCGGACTAAAGTGGGTATCTAAGAGTCGGAGATCTCGAGGATGGATTACGACCGGTTGCGGGAGTTGCAGGAAAAATTCGAGGAGAACCCCCGTCGGTACTTCGCGCCTCTCGCGAACGAGTACCGCAAAGGAGGGCAGCCAAAACGCGCAATAGAGATCTGTCGGTCGCAGCTCTCGCAGATGCCCGGTCACATGAGTGGGCAGATCGTGTATGGCCAGGCACTCTACGAGACCGGTGAGTTCGATGAAGCGCGGCAGGTGTTCGAGCGGGCCCTGACGCTGGACCCGGAAAATCTCATCGCGTTGAGATCGCTGGGCGACATGTCGCTCCAGAGCGGCAACACCGCCGAGGCGCGCCGGTGGTATACGCGACTGCTCGATGCCGATCCGAAGGATATGTCGGTGATCGCACTCGTAACCGAGATCGATGCCTCGGCCGAGGCCGCGCCGGTTCCCACTCCGCAGGAGATTCCGGGAGTCGATGAGGATGGGGGCGATCAGGCGATTCCGTTCATCGCAGATCACGAGGGTGCTCCCGTTGACGCGGAGAGCGCATCGTCCGCTGTCGTGGAATCAACGCCATCCCCGGCCGTCGAATCCGCTCCGCCTGCTGCAGCCGAATCTGCTCCGCCCGCTCCGCCCACTGCGCCTGCAACTTTCGAAACCACTGCGCCGTCACGGTCGGTCGAGCCAGAAGTACTAGCCGAGCCCACTTCAGCGGAGCCAATCGCTGCTGCAGCGCCGGCTTCGCCATCATCGACAGTTTCTGACGCTGCACCACCCGCCGGCCTCGAGCGACACTATCCTGTTGAGCCATTCGACCCAAGCATACCCGACGTGGGGATAGGCGCTCAAGGTCTGCAGGGACACAGGCACGACGAGGAGATGGGCGCAGAAGGCCTGCGCGGTACTGAGCCTGAATCGCCCGAGCCCATTGGCGCCGAGGGTCTTGCGGGGAAACCTCCAGTGCTGCCGCTGGCGGGCGCAAAGGGCTCGAGATCGGATGACGAAGACGCGCTTGATACTTGGGCGCCAACGCCGGACGTCGTCGCGCCTGAGCGCGTTGAACCCCGAGCCCCTGACCGCGTTGAAGCCCCTGTCTCTGAGCGGGTGGAACCTCGAGTCCCTGAGCGCGTTGAGGCCCGGAAAGAAGAGCGCACCTTCAGCGGGCCGGGTCCGGAGCCTTTCGTCAACGAGACGATGGCGCAGCTCTATCTCCAGCAGGGTTACCGACAGCTGGCGCTGCGGGTGTACTATCAGCTCGCTGCGTCCCGTCCGAACGACCAGGCACTCAAGGATCGCATCGCGGAGATCGAGGCCGCCGATCAGGCCGCGCACCCGGAATTGCAGGAAGCACCGCCAGTGGATCGCTCGCCTGCCGAGGCTCCGCCACCGATCTCGCGTCGCCGCGAGCCGGTCGAGGCGCCCGCTCGCGCGGCGCCGCATGCCGAACCCGAAAGCATTGGCGCGCGCCAGCCATCGATCAGAGAATTCTTTGCGACTCTGGGGCGACGCCGTCCGCCGCGCTCCGCCGGCAATTCTGGTGGAGGCGCGCGGGCATCGAACAAGGCGCCATCCGACAGCGCACCATCGATGGGCAACGCGGCTCCGAGCGCTTCTCTCGACGCGGTATTCGCAGGAGCCACCGTGAGTCCCGCGGACAGTCGCGCGGCGTCACGTCTCGCTGGAGCGTTCAGCGGCGCGTCGGGTACACCCAGAACCAATCCGCCGACGCCACCGATGCCCACGCCGCGAATGAATCCCCGGGTGCCGCAGGTGCAGGAATCGGAAGAAGATGTCGCGAAATTCCGCGCCTGGCTCGACGGGCTCACCGGCGAGTGAAAATCGCCGTCATCAATGGCCCCAACCTCAATCTGCTCGGGACACGTGAACCGGCTGTCTATGGGACTGAAACGCTTGCCGACATCGAGTCGGGTCTCTTGAAGGTCGCCAGGGAACTCGGCGTCGAGCTCACGTTCTCGCAGCGCAATGGGGAAGGGGAGATCGTAGAAGTGATTCACGCCCTGCGCGGGAGCGCCGACGGCGCGCTCGTGAACGCGGGAGCGTACAGTCACACCAGCCTCGCCATTCACGATGCGCTCACCGCGGTGAAGGTTCCGTTTGTTGAAGTGCATCTCACCAACATCTACGCCCGCGAACCCGAGCGCCGACGCTCGGTGTTGGCCGATGCTGCAGTAGCCGTGATCTGCGGATTCGGCGCTTATGGCTACGAGCTGGCGCTGCGCGGACTGGTGAAGCGCCTTCCGGTTGCCGCCAATGGCTGACCGCCGCTCCGCGCGCGTCGCCGCGCTTCGCGATGCGCTGACTGCCGCGCACATCGATGCGCTCGTTCTCACGAGCCTTCCCAACGTGCGCTATCTCACCGGCTTCTCCGGCTCGAGCGCGCTACTTCTCGTGACACAGCGGGATCTGCATTTCATCACCGATTTCCGCTACGACACCCAGGTGCGTGACGAAGTCGGTAATCTCGCGACGATACGAATCGAAGCGCAGAGCCTTTGGACCGGGCTATGGAATCTCGGCGCTACTCTCAATGGCATCGAGGTGGTCGGTTTCGAATCGGCGCATCTGCTTCATCGCGACTTTCAACGCCTGCTCACCGAGGGCACGCGCTGGCAATGGCGCCCTCAGCTCAACCTGGTGGAGGCGCTCCGCGAGTCGAAGGATGCGGACGAAGTCGCGCTGATCAAGCATGCCGGGGTGATCGCTATCCGCGCGCTCACCAAGACCATCAAGGCTATCAGGCCCGGATTGACGGAGCTCAACGTCGCCGGAATCCTCGAGCACGCGCTGCGCGACGAAGGCAGCGAAGAATTTCCATTCTCGGCCATCGTCGCATCAGGTCCGCGCGCGGCACTCCCGCACGCGAGAGCATCGTCACGCGTGATCGAGCGGGGCGATCTTCTGCTGCTGGATTTCGGCGCGCAGTACAAGGGCTACTGCTCCGATATCACGCGCACGCTTGTGATCGGCCCTGCCTCGAGTGAGCAGCGCGAGATCTACGAGATCGTAAGACACGCCAATGCTGTCGCCTCGAAATCCGTGCGAGCAGGAATGAAAGGGCAAGATGCCGACGGTCTGGCTCGTCGCTACATTGAGGACCGTGGGTACGGCGACGCCTTCGGACACAGCCTCGGTCACGGGTTGGGGCTGGAAGTGCACGAAGCGCCGCGGCTGGCGAAAACCGTCGAGGCCCTGTTGGGAGAGGGCGCCGTGGTGACGATCGAGCCGGGCATCTACCGTCCGGGTTGGGGAGGAGTCCGCATCGAGGACGATGTCCATCTTGCCGCGAGCGGCCCGGAGATACTGACTGATTTCACCCGAGAGCTCCTCGAAGTCGCGTGACCGCCATAGTGCTAATGCCCCCCAGCTCCGGCCGCAGGCCATCCGCGTTCCACGTCCCGCGTCCCGCGTTCGGTGTCCCGCTTGCCGCGTTCCGTTTCCCGCTTCCCACGAGATGACCATGATCGATCTCCGCTACGTGAAGAAGCTGGTGGAAATGCTCGACGAGTCGAGTGTCGATTCGATCGAGATTTCGTCCGACAAGGGGATGAAGATCAGGCTTTCGAAAACACCGCAGCAGCGCGGTGCGGTGCAGATGACGGCGCCGATGACGATGCCGGCGCTGCTTCCTGCCGCGGCTCCGGCGCACGCGGGCGCAAGTTCCGCAGCGATCGATGTGCCCAAACTGGAGGCGGCGAAGTCAAAGTATCTGGAAGTGAAGTCGCCGATGGTCGGCACGTACTACAGCGCTGCCGAGCCCGGTTCCAAGCCATACCTGGCGGTAGGCGACAGAATCAGCAAGGGTCAGATAGTTTGCATCATCGAGGCAATGAAAATCATGAACGAGATCGAATCCGAGTTCGACGGAGTGGTGAAGGAGATTCTCGCGCAGAACGCGCATCCCGTCGAGTATGGTCAGGTCCTCCTCCGCATAGATCCCAATGGCTGAAAAAATGACCCCGGCGGCTCCCAAGTCGGCCGCCCACGCAACAGGCCCGAGCTTCGACTACAAGTCCGTGCTCCAGCACATGATCCAGTCGAACGCATCGGACCTTCACCTGAAAGTCGGACGGCCTCCGACGCTCCGCGTCGACGGGCACATGATGTCCATGGAGCTGCCGGCGCTGAAGCAGGAAGACCTGCGCAGTCTCGCCGAGCAGATCATGGCGCCCAAGAACATCAAGGAGTTCTCGGAGCAGAAGGAGTCCGACTTCGCGCTGGCGGTGCCGGGCATCGGCCGCTTTCGCGTCAACGCATATCAACAGCGAGGAACGATCGCCTACGCGCTCAGAACCGTGCCCTTCCAGGCCAAGACCATCGCCGAGCTCAATCTCCCCGACGTATGCGAGCGGATCGCGCTGATGCCGCGCGGCCTCGTTCTGGTCACGGGAATCACTGGATCGGGAAAATCGACGGCGCTCGCCTCGATGCTGCACTACATCAACCAGAACCGGCACGCCAACATCATCACGATCGAGGACCCGATCGAGTTCCTGCACCGCGACATCAAGAGCAGCATCAATCAGCGCGAGGTTGGAACCGACACCAACAGCTTCGGGCAGGCGCTGCGCCGCGTGTTGAGACAGGACCCCGACATTCTGCTGGTCGGTGAAATTCGCGACCTCGACACGCTCGACACCGCTCTCAAGGCTGCCGAGACGGGTCACCTCGTGTTCTCGACGCTTCACACGACCGATGCGACGCAGACCATCAACCGCGTCCTGTCGTTCTATCCGCCACACCAGCAGACGGAGGTGCGTTACATGTTGTCGACGGCATTGCGCGCGATCATCTCGCTGCGCCTCGTCCGTCGCGCCGACAAGAAGGGGAGAGTTCCGGCGGCCGAGATCCTGATGAACACCGAGGCGGTGCGCGATCAGATCCGGGACCTGACCAAGGCGCTCAACATTCCCGACCTGATCAAGGAGGGCGGCGTCGCCTACGGGATGCAGAGCTTCGATCAGTCCCTCATGAACTGGTACCACAAGGGCGTGATCTCGTACGACGATGCGCTGTTCGCCGCGACCAACCCGGCCGAATTCGCGCTTCGCGCGCAAGGCATCGCGGCGTCCAGTGATACCTCGTGGGATACCATTAAGCAGGAAGTTACCTAACCGGTGGAACCGTACTTCTGGATCTGCAACTGAACAGGCGGGAGGCTGGAAACTGCAACTGAATAGGCGAGAGGTCCCAGTGGCAGAGACGAAAGTTTGTTAGTTCACTACGCCCCGACTTATCGCCCCGGATTCAGGGCATGAGCAACTGCCTGTGCCCCGAACGCCACAGAGGCAAGTCGGGGCGTAGTGAACTAAATCACTGACGACTTACCCACAGGGACCTTTCGCCTGTTCAGTTGCTGTTCTTTCGAACGAAGGCACATGAGCATACGTGTTTAAAAAAGTATTGATCGCGAACCGCGGCGAGATCGCCTTGCGCGTGATCCGCGCCTGCCGCGAGCTGAGCATCCAAACGGTCGCCGTCTACTCCGAAGCCGACCGGGAATCCCTCCACGTTCGCTTCGCCGACGACGACGTCTGCATCGGACCCGCTCCGGCGCGCGAATCGTATCTCAACATCCCGCGCATCATCGCCGCGGCCGAGATCGCCGGCGCCGACGCGATCCATCCCGGCTACGGATTCCTCGCCGAGAACGCGGAGTTCGCCGAGACCTGCATCGCATCCAACATCAACTTTATCGGTCCGACGCCGCAGCAGATCCGCGTCATGGGCGACAAAGCCGCGGCTCGCAAGACAATGCAGGAAGTCGGCGTGCCGATCATTCCGGGGACGCCCGGGCCGGTCGAGGATTCCGACGAGGCCCTGAAGTTCGCGCGGGAGATCGGCTTCCCGGTGATCATCAAGGCGGCTGCCGGCGGCGGCGGAAAGGGAATGCGCGTTGCCACCGACCCGGAAGACTTCGCGCGATCATTTCAGCTGGCGCGGTCCGAAGCCCTGTCGGCGTTCGGCAACGGCGAAGTCTACATCGAGAAGTATCTCTCGCGCCCGCGACACATCGAGTTCCAGATCATGGGCGATCGCCACGGCAACGTCATCCATCTCGGTGAGCGCGATTGCTCCGTGCAACGCCGGCACCAGAAACTGATAGAGGAGGCGCCGAGCGTGGCGCTCACGGATTCGCTCCGCGAGAAGATGGGTACCGCCGCGGTGAAGGGCGCCAAGGCGATCGACTATGTCGGCGCCGGCACGATCGAGATGCTGCTGAACGAGGACAAGTCGTTCTACTTCATGGAAATGAACACCCGCATCCAGGTGGAGCATCCGGTGACGGAGATGTTGACGGGCGTCGATCTCGTTAAGGAGCAGATCCGAGTGGCCAGCGGTGACAAGCTATCGGTGAAGCCCCCGATCGAGCGGCGGGGGCACGTCATCGAATGTCGCGTCAACGCCGAAGACCCGGCGCGAAACTTCCAACCCTCGCCCGGTCGCATCGATGTCTTCCATCCACCGGGCGGGCCGGGAGTGCGTCTGGATACACACGTCTACGCGGGCTACAGCGTGCCGCCGTTTTACGATTCACTCATCGCCAAGCTCATTTGCCAGGGCCGCGACCGCCAGGAGGCGCTCCGCCGCATGCAGGTCGCGCTCGAGAGTTTCATCATCGAGGGGATTACCACCACGATCCCGTTCCTCGCGCGCGTCATGGCCAACAAGCATTTTCAGGAAGGCGCGGTCGACACCAGATTCCTCGAGCGGGAATCCGAATTGATGAAGGAGCCACTCAGTGCGGCTTGATGTTTTTTTTACGCCGAATCAGGTAAAGCCCATCGAGACCGCGGGACGGCTCGTTGTGATCGTCGATGTTCTCCGGGCATCGACCACGGTTGCCACCGCGCTCGGCAACGGCGCCAGGTCGGTGATTCCCGTCGAAGGCGCGGATGAGGTAATCGCCCGGTCGAGAGATTTTGCCCGGTCCCAAATCCTGCTGGCCGGCGAACACAAGATGTATCCCATCACCGGATTCGACATCGGAAACTCCCCGCAGGCGTTCACGCCGGCGGTGGTGGAGGGGAAAACCATCATCATCACCACCACCAACGGCACCCGGACGCTCCTGGGGGTGCAGAACGCCCGTGACATAGTTATAGCTTCATACGTCAACTTCTCGGCGGCGCTGGTCATGATGAAGTTGGCGGCCAGCTCGAATACGGACATCGCCATCATCTGCGCCGGCGAAGAAGGCAGCTTCACGCTCGAGGACGCCGCCTGCGCTGGGCGCTACGTCCGGGCGATTCCGAAGAAGGCCGAGTCGGTCGTCGTCAACGACGCCGCGGCCGCTTCAGTGCTGATCGAAAAGAGATATGGCGACAACATCGCGAAAGTCTTCAAAGAATCGTCCCACGGACAAGCGCTCAAGTCGGCAGGATTTGGTGACGACCTCGCCGCCGCCGCGGAAGTGGACTCCTATCCTGTGGTCCCGATCTACCAGGACCGGCAAATCACCAAGCTCGGGCCGGAACGGGCACGATAGGCCATCCGAGTCCGCGCTCGCGCGCGAGATTCGCGGGATCGTCCTCCTTCTCTTCGGAATTTTCCTCGCCGGCGCACTCGCCGCCGAGGGCTATACGCAGCTCCACGGCAACGGCAACGTAAAGGGAAACTTCGGCTGGATCGGAGCTCTGCTCGCGAGTCCGATCGCCCTTTTTCTTGGCTGGCCGGCCGCTGCGCTCCTTCCAGTCGCGCCTGCCGCCCACGCTCTTCGGCTCTTCGGACGTCTGGGCGAGCGCAAAGACAGATCGTGGATGGTTTTCCTCCTTGGAATGGTCTTCCTGCTGCCGATCATTTTTGGACTGGCTCAGGGAGGAGTGCGTGAGGCGACCGCGCTGGCCGGAATCTGGGGTGCTTTTGCCGCGTTCTACGTGCTGCAATTCGCGGGAGCAGCGGGCGCGTGGATTCTGATGGCGATCAGCCTGAGCGTGCTCATGGCCGCCACGCTGTCGTGGAATCCGATCCGCGTAGTCGTCGCGAAGCGGGTAAGAACTCTCGATGATTTTGTGCCGCCCACTCCCGCCGAACGCGCGGGGCTCGATCCCGCGAAGGAGATCGTGGTGCCCGGTCCCGCGATGTCGGCGTCCGCTGTTTCAGGCGCGCTGCTCGAGCCCGATCCGGAAGAGATGCCGCAAGTCAACCACTCGCTCATGGATGATGCGCTCGCCGAGCAGCCGCTCATCCCGATCGAAAAAAGGCGCGAGAAAAAGAACCGGGCATCACAGGCCGCCGCGCACGCGGAAAGAATCGGCGCAGCTATCGACGCCTTTGAGGGCGACACGCTCTCCTTCACCGACGAGGATCTTCCATCGCCAGAGCTGCTGACTCCACCGCCGCCGCGCAATGTCGATCTCGGGAAGCGTGAGCTCGACGCGATGGGCATCAAGCTCATGGATGCATTGAGGACATTCCGAGTCGAGGGCGATCTGGTCGGACGTACGACCGGACCCGTCGTGACACAGTTCGAAGTCGCGCCCGCCGCCGGAGTAAAAGTTCGCCAGATCGCGAATCTATCCAACGATCTCGCGCTGGCGATGCGCGCGCAGAGCATCCGCATCGTTGCTCCAATTCCGGGGAAGGGCGCCGTCGGTGTCGAAGTCCCGAATCCAACCGCCGAGATAGTGGCGTTCCGCGAGCTGATCGAGTCGCGGGAGTATCAGAGCATTCGCGCGGCCCTGCCGATCGCTCTTGGTAAGGATCTCGAGGGACGACCGGTCATCGCCGATCTGGCGAAAATGCCCCACCTACTGATTGCCGGAGCGACGGGATCGGGAAAATCGGTGTGCATCAACACGCTCATCACCAGTCTCGTCTATCGCCACACCCCGACGACGCTGCGTTTTCTGATGATCGATCCGAAGATGGTCGAGCTGTCCGTCTACAACGTGCTCCCGCATCTCAGACACAAAGTGGTCACCGACAATCGCGACGCGGCTGCCGTTCTCAAGTGGGCGGTGCTCGAGATGCAGGATCGTTACGAGCTGCTCGCCGCCAACGGCGCGCGCAACATCCAGGATTTCAACCGCAAGGTCCTGGACGGAGTAAAGCTCAAGAACGCGAAGCGAAACGAAGTGGCGTTCGAGGATCTAGACTACAAGGGCGGGATCGTCCCTTACATCGTGCTGATCATCGACGAGCTCGCGGATCTCATGATGACGGTACAGGGTGAGATCGAGACGCCGCTGGCGATGCTGGCGCAGAAGGCGCGCGCGATCGGAATCCACCTCATTCTGGCGACGCAGCGTCCGAGCGTGAACGTCATCACGGGCCTGATCAAGGCGAACTTTCCGAGCCGGATCGGATTTCGCGTGGCGTCGCAGGTCGACAGCCGCACGATCCTCGATGGCATCGGCGCCGAATCGCTGCTCGGCAACGGCGACATGCTGTTCATCCCGCCGGCGAAATCGGAGCCCGCGCGCCTCCAGGGCGCTTACATCTCGAGCGAGGACACCGAGCGGTTGATGGCCTGGTACGAGCTGCGTCGCGAGCAGCGCAAGGCGGAGTTCGAAGCGCAGGGTCTCTTCATCGACGAGACGCCGAGCGAGATCGACATCATCGAGACGATTCGTCGCAAGGAGGCCGAGGAAGCGAGCGGCAGCGACTCCGACAACTTCGACGATGCCGATCGGGACAAGCTATTCCGCGAGGCCGCCGAGGTGGTGATTCAGCACCAGCAAGGGTCGACGTCGCTTCTTCAGCGCCGCTTGAAAGTCGGGTATGGGCGCGCCGCTCGCATCATTGACCAGCTGCACGCTGCTGGCATCCTAGGGCCTCCCGACGGTTCCAAACCCCGCGATGTTCTCGCAGGTCTCGATGATCTCGATCGTATTGCTGGTCCTCGGGCCTAACTGCAACTGACGACTACCGGCCGGGGGCGTTCAGCCGACCGGCTCCGGGCTGCGTGCTTGCTCCGCAGCACAGAATCGTCTGGCGTGCAATTGGAAACAGCCGTATAGTTGCCCGCATAGTACGCCCGCAGGCACCCGCTCCCCCGAGGTATGTCGACCCAATTCGACCGCATCAGAAACGCCATCGCCGATCACTACAAGATCGAGGGTGAGCTCGGTCACGGAGCGATGGCCACGGTCTACCTGGCGCGGGATCTAAAGCTCAATCGAGAAGTCGCCGTCAAGGTGCTCCTTCCGGAGCTGGGTTTCGCTCTGGGCCCCGAGCGCTTCCGCCGCGAGATCGAGCTCGCGACGCATCTGAGCCATCCGCACATCCTCCCCATCTACGACTCTGGCGAGGCGGACGGAGAGTTGTACTACGTGATGCCGTACATCGCCGGCGAGTCGCTGCGCGGCCGGCTCAATCGAGAGCGCCAGCTCCCGCTGGACGACGCCCTGCGAATCGCCTGCGAAGTCGCGGACGCGCTCGACCACTCGCACCGGCACGGCATCATTCACCGGGACATCAAGCCCGAGAACATTCTGCTCGAGGACGGGCAAGCGCTCGTCGCCGATTTTGGTATCGCGCGCGCTGTGAGCGCGGTGGGAGAAGGCAAGCTCACCTCGACCGGCGTTTCGCTCGGCACGCCTACGTACATGAGCCCTGAGCAGGGCATGGCGGATCCCAATCTGGATGGCCGGACCGACATCTACAGTCTTGGCTGTGTGCTCTACGAAATGCTGGCGGGGCAACCGCCATTTACCGGACGCACCACGCAGGCGCTGATCGCGCGTCACTCTCTCGACCAGGTACCGTCTTTGACAATCGTCCGCCAGACGACCCCCGAGGAAGTGGAGGACGCGGTGCTGACGGCGCTCGCCAAGGCGCCGGCTGACCGATTCAACACGGCGGGGGAGTTTGCGGACGCTCTGAGAGCCTGCCAGCGCACAGGCGCCAGAACCGTACGCCGGACCGGGGCCCGGACGGGCACGAGGAAGCGAGGGAAAGAAACAAGGTGGGGCGTGATCGCGTTGTTCGTCGCGCTCGGAGTTGTTGGTGTCACCGGTGCCGCGTGGGCGGGCAAGGCTTTCGTCTGGGACACCTGGCGACGCTCCGCATCGAACATAGGACCAGCCGGCTTCAAACCCCAGCGCATTGCCGTCCTCTACTTCAAAGACCAGAGCCCGAACAAACGGCTCGGCTACCTGGCCGACGGACTTACCGAGTCGCTTATCAGTGACCTCGGTCAGGTGAGCGCGCTCGATGTGATCTCGGCCGGTGGAATGCGTCAGTTCCGCGGCAAAGACGTCAGGCGCGACAGCATCGCGCACGTACTCGAAGCAGGGACGCTTGTCGACGGCAGCGTCATGCCGGAGGGCGACAGCGTCCGCGTAACCATGCGCGTCGTGGATGGCAACAGCGACGCGCAGTTCGACCAGGCCTCAGTTGTGGAATCGCCCGCCAACCCACTCGCGCTGCGGACCAAGCTGGGCGAACAGCTGTCGCTCATGCTGAGGCAATGGCTTCGCGACGAGATTCGCGTCCGGCAGTTGCGGGCGGGAACGCAAAACCCCAATGCCTGGTCCCTGGTTCAACGCGCAGAGAAGATGCGCAAGGACGCCGACTCGCTCGACCAGGGTGACAACCCTGCTGGCGCGGCACGCCAGCTTGCTGCCGCCGACACGATGCTCGCCCAAGCGGAGTCTCTCGACCAGCGATGGACCGAACCGCTGGTGCTCCGGGGAAAAATCGCTGGCCGACAGGAACGACTTACTACTGACCCCGCCGAATCTGCCAAATGGATCAACGTCGGGATCGCTTATGCCGATAGCGCCATAGCTCTGGATCCTCGCAACGCCGATGCCCTCGAGCTCCGCGGGACACTTCGTGTCCGGCCGATCGACCGCGGGTTCGTCGAAGATCAACGCAAAGTGGACGACCTCGTGCGCTCGGCCGAACAGGATCTGCGAGCGGCAATTGCAGTCAACCCCACTCAGGCGGGCGCTCTCAGCGTACTTAGCTTCATTCAGTACCTGAAACACGACGCGGTCGAGTCTCACAATCTGGCGCAGCGCGCGTACGAGGCCGATGCGTATTTGACAACCGCCCCGGCGATTCTCTGGCGCCTGTACGTCACGTCCTACGACCTCGAGTCATTCGTAAACGCCCAGAAGTGGTGCGACGAGGAAACGCGCAGGTTCCCACATCATTTCCTTGCGGCCCGATGTCAGCTATGGATCATGACGGCCAAGGGTATAAGGCCGGATCCGAACGAGGCTTGGCGCCGGGCTGCGACCTACGCGCTCGCCGCCCCACCGCTGCAGCGCGAGTATTACCGGCGCGAGGGACAGATCGTGGTCGCAGACGTCCTCGGGCGGGCCGGTCAGACTGGGCACGCTGGTCTTGCTGACAGTGCTCGCCGAGTCCTCGTTCGCGCGCGCGCAGACCGAACGATCGATCCCCGCGGTGAGCTTATGGGATACGAGGCCTTTGTGCGCACCCAGCTCGGCGACAGGAAAGAGGCGGTTGATCTCCTTCAACGGTATCTCACTGACCACCCCGAGCACCGGGGCGGGTTTGCAAAAGTAAATGCCTGGTGGTGGCGGGATCTTCAGAGCGACCCGCGGTTCAAGTCCCTGATCGCTGGCGGAGGATAGGTCCGGGTTGTTGTAGCGTATTCGCCACACGTTGTCGGATAACCGGACATCGCGCTTTTGGGCGATGCCGATATATTGGTTCGCCCAAGCTCGGCCATAATCAACGCCCCTTCGGGGAGCGCCACCGTTCCTTCGACAGAGGTCACCATGAAAGGCCGTCGTCTGTGCGCCCTATCGGCGCTTGCTCTCGTAGTTGCCTGCCAAGACCAGAAAGCCCCTACGGCACCAACGGGACGCAACGCTCCCCTTGACCCTTCGAAGATGATCAGCGACGGGGCTCACGGCGGAAATCCCGACTTCTTTTTCCTTCCCCCGATGGTGGCGAACCCGGTGAACGACCCGAGCGGGAACTACGTGCCGGGAACGTTCAACGCCACGCTTGCGCCAAGCCTCACGGTCGTAATCTGCGAGCTCTCGGGCTCGCCCGTGGATGCACTGGTACCCCCGGTTTGTGTCGCCACCGTGAAGCAATTCTTCGCCGGAACCGTCCAACTGCAGGGTTCCGGGGATGACGGTTTCTACATGGCCCGGTGGAAGACGCAAGAGACCACTCTGTTTGACAGCAAGTTCTACCGCATCGAAGCCTTCATCGACGGATTGCCCGACCCCCTCGGCTTTGCCGATGTGGATCCCGTCTCGAACATGAAGG
>WNGI01003892.1_pt1 | contig 16068 bp, 12 predicted proteins | sample 5400621 | NCBI WGS metagenome assembly WNGI01 (sample SAMN13153374, study PRJNA577476) | soil metagenome | isolation source: 20 cm soil or saprolite under Garry oak tree replicate 1 | place: USA:California | collected 2016-06-15 | reverse complement strand
GCTCTTATCTTCATTTCGTTTCTGGTAATGGACGCTACAGTGAGTGATAACGACGGCTCAGTTGACGCGGTAGTCGTTGGAGCGGGCGCTGCGGGAGTGATGGCGGCGCGCGAGCTCAAGCACGCAGGCAAGCGCGTGCTCGTTCTCGAGGCGAGCAACCGTGTTGGCGGTCGTGTGATCACGCTCTACGACACGAACGCAGGCGTACCCGTTGAGCTCGGCGCCGAGTTTGTTCATGGCGACGCACTGGAGACCACACGACTGTGCGACGAAGCGCACCTCGTAATGGTTCCGGTACACGGTGAACAATATCGATTCGATCGTGGCCGGCTGTCGCCGCTCGTGCCGGCGTGGCAACGGATGAATCGCGTCTTCAAGCACATGAACCCGAAGAGAAAACATGATCGCTCGTTCCAGGAATTTCTCGACGAAAAACCCGGAGGGCCGAGCCTGAGAGCGGACCGCGAGCTCGCACGCGGTTTTGTTCAGGGTTTTTTTGCCGCTGATCCAAAGCTGGTGAGTGAGAAGTGGATCGCTCAGCAGGACAATCCGACCGAAGGCGCCGCAGTATCGAGGCGCATTGTGAATGGCTACGCGGCGCTGATCGAGTATCTCGAGCGCGACGTTGCCGGCGATATCCGATTCAATACTCTCGTCGAGCGGATCAGCTGGAACGAAACCGGAGTGCGCGTCTACGATCAGGCGGGGAGAGAGTATCGCGCCCGCGCAGTGATTCTCGCGATGCCTCTGCCGATCCTACAGGATCCGACGTTTGTAATCGAGCCGGAGATCGCTACGGTGCGTCGCGCAGCGCATGATCTCGAGATGGGCCATGTGATGAGAGTGAACCTCGTTGTGAAGGAAAGATTCTGGGAGAAGAAAGTGAAAGATCTTTCTTTCCTGCAAACGCCTACGCGACCATTCAACGTATGGTGGACTCACAATCCGCTGATAGCTCCGTTGATAACTGGTTGGTCAGGTGGACCGCCGGCAATGGAATTTGCCGAGAGCGGGAATATCGAAGATGCATCGATCACAGAACTGTCGAGTGTCTTTCGAATTCAACGCTCGCGTGTCGAGTCGCTAATCGATTCGATTTTCACTTACGATTGGACGCACGATCCAAACATTCGCGGCGCATACTGCTACGCTGGCGTCGGCGGAGCGTTCGCGGCTCGGACGCTCGCGCGAAATTTCGGGGGCAGGATTTTCCTGGCGGGTGAAGCAACCGACAGCGGGAGCAATGGAACTGTCGAAGGTGCGCTAGTAAGTGGTAAGCGGGCTGCTTCCGCGTTACTGAGAGGCAACCGCCGGAGCTAGCGTAACGATCCCCACTGGTACGCGCATTCGCCATGACTCCGGTGAATGCTGACCATTGGGTACCTCGAAATAATCCACCGAATACCCCTTTGCTTTCAGGACATCGCGAAGACGGCGATTTGCGTCGCGCAGCGACGGCGCCGCACCGCCTAGTGCACCGCCGGTTTCCAGGGCGCCGACATCCAGGAAGACAAGACGTTGCCGAAGAGAGCAGGGTACTTGAGCGCGATGTAGGTCGCGCCGAGTCCACCGGCGCTCGTTCCTGTAATTATCGTGCGATCGGCGGAGTGCGTAACAGCGTAATTCTGTCGCACCCAGGGCATCAGCTCATTCGCGATGAATGAAGCAAAGCGTTGAGAGTTTGCGAGATCCTCGAGACGACCGGGAGGCGCACCGTTATCAAAAAGAATTGCGACAGTCGGCGGGGTACGTCTTGCCGAAGTAAGTGAATCGAGAATATCCGGCAGCGGAATCGCGCCGAGGTACATCGCGCCGTCGAAAACAATCATGAGATTGCAGGCTCCGGCACACGACGTGGGATAGCCTGCAGGTGTGTACACCCACGCATGACGGCCGTTTGGATAAGTCTTGCTCGGAAGCGTAATCTCTTTAGTCTCGCCTTTCGGTGGAGGAGACTGCTGAGGATGCGCTGCGGTCGTTTGGGTGACGACCGCTAATAACAAAAAGCTTAATTGACAGCGTCGCATGTGCCAGGGACACGAACCGGTTGGCCGTTCGCGGTCTCGAGCTGGAACTTGAGCTGTTGCGTGTTAGTCGAGCTCCCCCCGACGAACACCGTGAACGATCCAGGCTCTGCCACACGGGCGAGAGACGAGTTGTAGAACGCGAGATCATTGACGCTGATCGGGAACGAGATTTTCCGTGTTTCACCGGGGTTCAATCGCACGCGACGGAATCCATGCAGCTCCATCACGGGACGCGTCACGCTGCCAACGTCATCGCGAATGTACAGCTGCGCAATCTCATCACCCGCAAGCTTGCCGGTGTTCGTAACGTCGACGTCGACATTGATAATGCTGCCCGGTCGCATCGATGCGGCGCTGATGTGCGGCGCGCCATAACGAAACGTCGTGTAGCTCAATCCATGGCCGAATGGATAGAGCGGCGTCCATGGGACGTCGTTGTACTTGGACGTGTACTTATTCTGTTGATCCGGCGGCCGACCAGTGTTGCGATGATTGTAGTAGATCGGTACCTGGCCGGTTACTCTCGGAAATGTCGCAGTCAGCTTGCCACCGGGATTGTAGTCGCCGAAGAGCACGTCAGCAGTCGCGTTTCCATGTTCGACGCCGAGGAACCACGTCTCGACGATCGCCGCCACATTGTCATTCAGCCATTGAAGTGCGAGCGGGCGACCGTTCATGAGCACGACTGTCACCGGCTTGCCAGTCGCAACAACCGCTCGTGCCAACTGTGTTTGCGCAGGGGTCAGTTCGATAATTGCGCGGCTCTCTGCTTCGGCGCTCTGCGTTGGGGACTCTCCAACCACGAGCACAATCGCATCCGCATCGCGAGCAACGCGCACGGCTTCGGCGATGCTTGTGGTGTCGTCATTCATCGGAGATGCACCGCGCGCGTATACGACTCGAGTATTTGGTGAGACGGCGCGCTTGATACCCGTGAGCACCGACACCGCATCCTGACCGCGACCCATCGCTGACCAATTGCCAATAGTGGCATCGCTGTCAGCCGCCAAAGCCCCGATCACCGCGAGTGTGCGGATATTCTTCGAGAGCGGAAGAGTATTCGCGTCGTTCTTGAGCAGCACGATGGATTCGCGTGCAACTTCACGTGCGGCTGTACGGTTTGCGGGCGATAGTGTGACTGCCTGCACCTGAGCTGCGTTGCCGACGCGATAAGGTTTATCGAATAGGCCGAGTCGATATTTCAGTCGCAGCACGCTGCGCACTGCGTCATCGAGAACGCGTTGTGGAATTTTTCCTGAACGCACCAGCGTCGGCAGCTGCGTGCGATAGATCTGACTCATCATGTCCATGTCGACGCCCGCCTGCAAAGCGAGCGTCCCGACGCTCGAGCTGTCGCCACCGATTCCGTGTTGGAGAAGCTCACCGATGCCGGTCCAATCGCTCACTACCAAACCATCGAACCGCCACTCATTGCGCAGAATGTCGGTGAGCAAGTGACGGTTTGCGTGCGCTGGAACGCCGTCGATCTCGTTGAATGACGCCATCAAAGTCTGTGCACCGGCGCACACGCCCGCCTGGAACGGCGGCAGATAGACGTCGCGCAAAGTGCGCTCGGGTACGTCGGCGATGTTGTAATCGCGTCCGCCTTCGGCAGCTCCGTACGCAGCGAAATGTTTTATGGTCGCGGCAATTGTCGTCGGATCGCGAAGGCTGTTGCCCTGGAAGCCGCGCACTCGTGCAGCAGCCAGTGCCGCACCGAGGTACGGGTCTTCTCCCGATCCTTCCACGATGCGGCCCCATCGAGGGTCGCGTGCGATGTCCACCATCGGCGCGAAAGTCCAATCGATTCCTTCGGCCGCCGCTTCCGTAGCGGCGATTCGCGTAGCGCGTGTCGCTGCCGACGGATCCCAGCTGCTCGCCTCCGCGAGGGGCACGGGGAAAATCGTGCGGAAGCCGTGAATCACATCGAGCGCGAAGAGAAGCGGGATATGCGTTCGCGATTGCTCGACTGCGATTCGCTGCAGCTTTGCGACTGTGTCGCTTCCAACGATGTTGAGATACGAGCCGACCTCACCGCGCCGGATATCTTCGATTCCCCCACGACCGAGTCCCGCGAGCTGATTGAGCTGACCCGCTTTCTCTTCGAGAGTCATCTTCGCAAGGACCGAATCGACGAAATGTTTTTCTCGTTCGTCGCTGTTTCTCGCGGATGGAAATGGAATCGATGAGCTAGTAGAAAGAGATTGACCCGCGGAACAGCTCAGCGTTCCAACGATCCCCAGCAACAACAGAGTTCGGGTCAATCTCATTTCCTTTAGGCGTGCGGTGCCCAAGCTTTTTCGCCGGGCTTGTAGGGGACGCACGGATCGTAACGACCCGGCGCTTCTACATAACGGAGTGCCTGCGTCATGCCGATTTCCGATGTGAAATATCCGAGTAGTGCCAGCTCTTTCATCATGCGGAAATAATGTGCGGGCGGTTTCTCCGTGATGGCGGACGCAGCACCGACGTCGGCGCCCGGCGCCGCCTCTTTGCGCTGATCGGTCAAGTGCTTCTCCGCCTCTTTCTTCTCGGCTTCCCGTCTCGCGTCCATGAGGGACTTCTGATCTTTGTCGAGCTGAGTGAGTATCGCGAGCCGCTGCTCAGGCGTCGCCTTCATGAACGTCGTCGAGTACGCCTTCTGAGCTGCGTCGTCGATCGATTTCATTCCGGCACGAAATACTTTCTGGTCGCGCGGCTCGTAAGTGTCTCGCACCATCACTGCCATGAAAGCTCCGGTCTTCGCTGCTTTTGCACCCGGTGTGCTCGTAGTCGGAAGAATGGTGTCAGCGACTTCGTCGAGGAATGCGATTTCATCGGGTGTAAATGTGCCAGCGTCTGTAGTACCCGGCTTTTTCTCCTCGTTCTCACGACATCCCGTGATAAGCGCGCTTCCGCCAACAAGCGCAACTCCTCCAAGCATCGCTGTCACGCGGAGAACTGCCTCTCGGCGAGTGATCATCTCGCGTTCGGTCATTTCATCATTCGAAGACATCGATGATTCTCCTTTAGAGGTTGCGGCGGTTGAGCTCACCAACCGCATAGTCAGCAGCTCGCGCTGTGAGCGCCATGTATGTAAGCGACGGATTCACGCACGCGGCCGACGCCATCCCCGAGCCGTCAGTGACAAACACATTCGGTGCGTCCCACACCTGATTGTGCGAGTTGAGCACGGAAGTTTTTGGATCGCGTCCCATTCGGGCCGTGCCCATCTCGTGAATCCCCATTCCGGGGAAGTATGGGTTGTCGTTCGTGTGTACCTCCTTCGCCCCGCATTGCTCGAGAATCTCGGCCATGTCGGTTGCCATGTCCTTCCGCATCAGGCGCTCGTTTTCACCCGTGGCGCAATCGATCTTGAGAACCGGCATACCCCATTTGTCTTTTTTCGCTGGATCGAGCGATACCATGTTTGCGTGATTCGGCAGCATCTCGCCGAATCCTGTTGCGCCGACGCTCCAATCTCCCGGTACCGTTAGCGAATCCTTGAATTGCGCGCCGACGCCGAGCTCCGCAACCGCGCGTGACCAGCCGTCTCGTCCCGCGCCACCCTGGTAGCCGAAGCCGCGCAGATAATCGCGCTTGTCGCCGAAGAGATTTCGGTAGCGCGGAATGTAGAAGCCATTCGGCTTACGACCGAAGTAATACTTGTCGTCCAATCCTTCGAGCTTGCCAGATGCGCCGACGCGGAAGTGGTGATCCATCAGATTATGTCCGAGCTCGCCTGAGCTGCTTCCCAATCCGCCGGGCCACACATCAATCGCCGAGCGCATGAGCAGCCACGTGGAATTGAGTGTGGACGCGCAGAGGAAAATGATCGGCGCTTTGTAGTCCGTCGTCTGGTTGGTCATTGCATCGGTGACACGCACTCCCGTCGCGCGCTTCTTGTCCTTGTCGTACAGAACTTCACTGACGATCGCAAACGGCTTGAGAGTGAGACGTCCCGTCTTCATCGCTGCGGGAAGCGTTGACGATTGTGTGCTGAAGTACGCTCCGTAAGGACACCCGAGCCAGCACGCATCTCTATACTGGCAATGAGATCGGCCGAGGTGAGGCTGAGTGAGATTGGCTGATCGGCCCGGAATGATGTGTCGCCTGCCGTTGAAAAAGTTCTTGATGCGACCGGCGATGAGCGCTTCTCCGCAATTGAGCGGCATGGGTGGTAGAAACTGTCCGTCTGGTAGCTGCGGGAGTTTCTCCAGCGATCCGTTGATTCCAGCGTGGCGCTCGACGTAATCGTACCACGGAGCAATGTCCGCGTAGCGAATCGGCCAATCGATTGCGATTCCGTCTTTGAGATTTGCCTCGAAGTCGAAATCGCTGTGCCGATAGCTTTGTCGTCCCCACATCAATGAGCGTCCGCCCACGTGGTACCCGCGATACCAGTCGAAGCGTTTGGCTTCGGTGTAGGGGGACTCTCTCTCGTCCACCCAGAAATCCTCGTTCTTTTCATTGAGCGGGTAATCGCGTTTGAGGACGGGGTGTCTCTCTTCCATCGTCTTAGTGCGACCGCCTCGATGGGGGTACTCCCACGGTGCTTTTGTCGCGTTGGGATAATCCTTGATGTGCTCGATGTTGCGCCCGCGCTCGAGCATCACTACCCGGAGGCCCTTCTCGGTCAGCTCTTTGGCCGCCCACCCTCCGGAGATTCCAGATCCAACCACGATTGCGTCGTACTCAGGCTTCTGCATATGCCCAGCGCTCGCTTGGTTTTGTTGGTGAAAAAAATACCACATCGCGCGGGGCTGGGCACCTCGCCTCAGACTTCACGCCTTTGGTTCCTAGTCCCTCGGACCTTCAGTCACTAACGTTTGCTCGATGAGTCGACGAAAAATGTTGATTGGCCTCGGATTACTCTGCGCGATAGGTGCCTGCCGTTCGGAAAAAGCATCTGTAGAAGAGCTTTACACGACACGCATGCTTGGCCTCGGCTATCTGCAGCGGAATCAATTGCCGGAAGCAGAAGCCGAGTTCAAGAAACTTACAGAGAGTGCGCCCGACGATCCCTTCGGTTATGCGAGTCTTGGACTGACATATCTGCAAGCCGCCAAATACGCTGAGGCAGAGAAGGAATTATTGCGCGCGCGTGAGCTCGATCCTGGAAGCGCGGAAGTGGGTCTCGCGCTCGCGAAGGTGTATTCGCTCACAGGTCGGACGTCCGATGCGCGCTCGATACTCGAGCGGCTACGACGAGATACAACCGGCAATGCCCGTGTTCTGTACGCACTCGCAGAGCTGGAGATGCAGCCACCACACGACAGCGCGTCGGGTCGGAGGTACGAAGGTCGGCTGAGAGAAGTGCTGGCTGTTGCGCCGGCGAATCTTGCTGTGCGATTGAAGCTCATCGATGCACTCATGCGGCGCAGCGAAGCTGACAGTGTTGTTGCGCAGCTCGAAGAAGTGCGGCGGTTACCGCCTGAGCCTCCAAAAGAAGCGCGGATTTATCTGGACAGCACGATTCAATTACTGCGCGCGAGGCCACCACAGGCCCGCGGGCTTTATATAGGACTTGCCGACGGGAGAACGACTCTCGATCGCTTCTTGAGCTTGATGGAAATCACTGCGCCTTATCAGGCTTCGCTCGATCAAGTGAAATGGGCGGAAGGTCCGATTGCGGGGCGACCTGTTCTCAACTTTGCGCCCAAGGATTTCGTTTCGCTTCACGGACCGCGCGAGAAAGCGACGACCGACCTCGCAAAATTCATCGATGCGACTAGCGAGGCGGGTCTTCCAGCGGCAGAAGCCGGACAAAAAGCGCTCGCCGTTGGTGATGTTGACGGTGATGGTAATGATGATTTGTTGATCGGCGCTCATCTCTATCGCGCGCAAGGCGGATTCTTACAGGAGATGAAGCGCGCGGCTATCTCGTTTCCACGAAGCGCTGCGTACGCAACTTTCGCGGACTATGACAACGATGGCTGGCTCGATCTTTTTGTCATCGACGGTGACGGACGTGGACATCTCTTTCGCAACGACGGCAAGGGAACGTTCACGGAGACGACAGCGAAAGCCAAAGTCACCGATGTAAAGGGGGCGAGCAAAGCGCTCTTCGTCGATCTCGATCACGATGGAGATCTCGATCTTCTTCTGGTTGGAAAGAATGGACTCTCCGTGTATCGCAACAATCTCGACGGTACTTTCACCGATGCGACACTAGGTTTCGGTCTCGCGAATGTCGGCACCGCGCGAGACGCGGTGTTCGGTGATTTCAGCGGCGACGGACGCATCGACATATTCGTCGCTCGTGAACCGAAAAGTGACGACCTCTTATTTAATGGAGGAATCGGACAAGGCTTTCAGGATGCGACCTTAAGTGGAATCATAAACGACGGATCGAGCGTCGCGGCTCTTGGCGATTACAACAACGACGGGTTTCTAGATCTGTTCGTCGCGAGTACGAGTGGTGAGGCCGCACTCTGGTTGAACAAAGGCAACGGTAGGTTTACCCGCGACACACGCTCGGCTGCTGCGATGCAAGCGATGCGCTCAGCTGCAGCAACGACGGCGACATTCGTTGACTACGACAACGACGGCTGGCTCGATCTCATCGTCGGCGGAAAGAGCCTCTTTCTATTTCGAAACGACGGCACAGGAAAATTTCTCGACAACTCGACACTCATCCCGGCTCCCGTGCGCGCTGCGGGTGCGACATCGATCGCTCTCGCTGACGTAGACAATGATGGTGATGAAGATCTCCTGGTGATGGACAACGCCGGTGTCCCGCATCTTTTGCGCAACGATCTGGGGAACAGCAATCTCGCAATGAACGTGGAGCTCAAAGCGCTCCGCGACGGAAGCGGCAAGAACAACGCGCTTGGCATTGGCTCGAGGATCGAGCTTCGAGCAGGCGACATCTATCAGACGCGAGTCGCGACCGGACGCGTTACCCACTTTGGACTCGGACCGCACCTCAAAGCCGACGTTCTCCGAATCGAGTGGCCAAACGGAGTTCCGCAGACTGTGTACTTCCCGGGGTCGGATCAGGACGTTGTCGAGCGTGAATTACTCAAAGGCTCGTGTGCGCTCGCATACACGTGGGATGGGAAGCGCTTTCGATTCGTGACGGATGCGATGTGGCGCAGCGCGTTGGGAATGCCACTCGGCCTCATGGGTGGAACGAGTGCATTCGCTCCCGCAGGCGCGTCGCAGGAATACCTTCGCATTCCAGGTGATGCGCTCAAGCCGCGTGACGGACGCTATCTCCTTCAGCTAACGGAAGAGTTATGGGAAACCGCGTACGCCGATGAAGTGAAGCTTCTCACAGTCGATCATCCGGATTCTGTCGACGTATTCGTGGATGAGCGATTCGTTCCTCCCGGACCGGTGAAGCTTCGACTATTCCAGATCGCGAAGCGCGATTACCCACTCTCTGCAATCGATGAGCACGGCAATGATGTTCTGCCAGCCTTGCGGAAGAGTGACGACATCTACGTTTCGAATTTCACGCCCACAAAGTATCAGGGAGTCGTCGAGCCGCACGAGCTTGTGATGGATCTTGGTGAAGCCGCGGGTCGTAAGGGCGCATTGCTCTTTTTGCGGGGCTGGATCTATCCGACAGACGCAAGCATCAACGTCGCGCTCGGCCAGCAATCTTCGCTCAAAATTTCTTCGCCATCATTAGAAGTGCGTGACGCGAAGGGCCGCTGGCAAACAGCAATCGCCAACATTGGTTTTCCCTCGGGAAAAGACAAGACGATAGTCGTCGATCTCGCCGGAAAATTTCCAACGTCGGATCATCACGTGCGTATACGCACGAACATGCAGATCTACTGGGACGAGGCGTTCGTCGCGCGCGACCTAGCGAATGGCGGGACGAAAACTTCGACGCTCGAGCCACTCTCGGCTGATCTCCATTATCGCGGATTCTCTCGCATGTATCGCAAGGGTGGTCGCTACGGACCGTACTGGTTCGCTTATGACGACGTGGAGAAAAAATCGCCGTGGCGACCAATCGATGGCGCATTCACTCGCTTCGGCGATGTGTTGCCACTGCTCGGAAAGTCGGATGACATGTACATGGTAATGGGCGCGGGCGACGAGGCGACCATTCAGTTCGACGCGAGCTCCGCGAGCGCGCTACCGTCTGGATGGAAGCGTGACTTCCTGCTCTATACTGATGGGTGGATCAAAGACTCGGATCTCAATACGGCATTCGGCACTACGGTCGGTCCTTTACCGTTCCATCGCGTTCAGTCGTACCCGTACTCAGCCACGGATGCGTATCCGAGTGACGCACAACATCAACGCTATTTGAAGGAGTACAACACGCGCGTCGTAACGCGAAACTCTAATTACGGAACGACAGGTCCCGGGTCTCAGGAGCCGAGGTTACCAGGTCGGAGGTGAGGCTTCCAGGTGCCTCGTACCTCACCTCGTACCTCACGACTTCGGCGCCTGTGACCCGGGACCTGTAGTTCCGTCGTTTGGACCGATATGAACGTATACTCTGATAAATGTTGAATAGACCGCGCCCGGCCATTCGCCGCGCAATCATGGCTGTGCCTTTTCTTGCGGCTCTCTTGCTCGCGATGCGACTCGATCGTGGGCCGAGCCGGGGGGCAGCGGACGCATCGCATCCAGGGTTTGTGCTGCGCGACGAGACAGCTGCGGCCGGAATTCATTTCGTTCATCACCGGCCTTCATTCGATCCTAAGATCGCGAACGTTGAGCCACATGTCGCGGCGCTCGGAGCATCGGTGTCAGTCACCGACTTCGACGGCGATGGACGCCCCGATCTCTACTTCACCAACAGTCACTTCGGTGAGCACAACGCGCTTTATCGCAATAACGGCGATGGGACGTTCGAAGAAGTCGCTGAGAGAGTCGGCCTCGCTGATCTCAATCGGGAGGGTGAAGGGGTCTCGATGGGCGCCGTGTGGGGCGACTTCGACAACGACGGGCGCGAAGACGTACTTGTCTATCGTTATGGGTATCCGGCGCTTTTTCGAAATGTGGATGGCCGACATTTCGAGGATGTCACCGAGCAGGCAGGCTTACATCGGTGGATAAACAGCAACAGTGCAGTCTGGCTGGATTATGATCGCGATGGCCTTCTCGATCTTTACATCACGGCGTACTTCCGCGATTTCGATCTATGGCATCTCACCACGACGAAGATCATGCACAACAGCTTCGAGTTCGCGAACAACGGCGGAAAGAATCTTCTCTTCCACAATCTCGGTGGGGGCAAATTCGAAGATGTCACCGATAAGATGGGCGTCGGCAGCACGCGATGGACTCTCGCTGCAGCGTCGGCCGACTTCAACGGCGACGGATGGCCCGACATTTATCTCGCGAATGATTACGGTCCGGAGGAGCTGTATCTGAACGATCACGGACGACGGTTCGTTCTGACGACCGCCGGCCTCGAGAGCGAATCGAAGAGCGGCATGTCGGTGACGCTTGGCGACGCGTTCAATCGGGGGCGACTCGACGCGTTCGTAACCAACATCTCCGAGCGCGGATATTTATTTCAGAACAACAACCTGCGTCTCAATCAGATGACCGAGGCGCATCGGTTTCGAAATGTTTCCGAAGGGGAAATCGCAGACGCAGGATGGGCGTGGGGCGCGCAGTTCGGTGATCTCAACAATGATGGCGCGAACGAGCTCTTCGTCGCGAACGGATTTATTTCGGCGGATCGACAGAAGAGTTACTGGTACGCCATGTCGAAGATCGCCGGAGCCAACGGTCGACTCTTCGAAGACGCTGCGACGTGGCCACCGTTCGGCAACGCGAGTCTGTCCGGTTACGAGCCGTCACGCGTATATCTGAATCGGGGCGTCGCAGGGTGGATCGATGTCGCGAAGAAAGTCGGCGCGACTGATTTGTATGATGGTCGAGCGGTTGCGCTCGCTGATCTTTCGAATCGCGGCGCACAGGACGTGATCGTCGCGAATCAAAATCAGCCAGCGGTGATGTATCGCGATTATCCCGACAGCGCCAATCACTGGATCGCGTTCAAGCTCGTTGGGACGCGGAGCAATCGAAGCGCAATCGGCGCGGAAGTGATGATCGAGTCGGGCGATCTCAAACAGCGACGCGTTGTAGATGGAGGATCGGGATTCGCGAGCCAGAACGATCGCCGATTGCATTTCGGACTCGGCCCTCGCGAGTGGGTGGACCGCGTCACGATCAACTGGCCATCGGGGACGCAACAGATACTGTCGCGTCCCCCGATAGACCGGTTCGTCACGGTCACCGAACCAGAGCGATGACACAATGAGCGAAGCAACTCACGTGACCATCGCGGAGCGGAATCCGTTCGCTCGCTCATGGGAGCTCGGGAAGAAAATCGATCCGCGCTATCTGATCGCGTTTCTCATAACGCTCGTACTCGTCGCGGCGCAGGTGCGCTACCATGTGCTCGGCGGATACGAGCGGCTCGCGGTAGCGCTTGGCGTTTGCATGGCGACCGAGGCGCTGTTCTCCTCGTTCGATCGAGGCAAGATCGTCAACCTCCAAAGTGCGTACATAAGCGGCATCAGTCTCACGCTTCTCATCAAGCCACAGGGTGGCGCGCTCTGGCCCTTCGCACTCGGCGGATTTCTCGCGATTTCATCGAAGTACGTACTTCGCTATCGCGACAACCATCTATGGAATCCGACGAATTTTGCGATTGCTGCGCTCTTACTCGCTGCCCCTGATCGAGTGTCGGTGCTCAGTCACCAATTTGGAAACGACGTCGCGACCAACCTCGTTATCTGGACATTCGGACTGATCATCGCCGCGCGAGTGGGAGTTCTGCACATCACTCTCACGTACGTCGCAAGTTTCCTGTTGTTGAACAGCTTGCGAGCATTAGCTCTCGGACAGCCGGTGTTGACGGAGATCGCTCCAATTACGGGGCCGATGTATCAGCTGTTCGTATTCTTCATGATCACTGATCCGCGCACAGTAGTGCGTGGACGTCGCCGACAGATGGTCGTCGCAGTATTGATCGCGGTGATGGAGACGTTGATCCGTTTTGGTTCCGACAAAGGCTGGCCGCTACCGACTGCATTCAACGTCGCGCCGGCATTTTTTGCGCTCGCTACCGTCGGTCCTGTCGCGAAATTCCTCGACCTTCGACGATTGGCCCGTCCTACGGCAGCCCACCCATGATGAACACGCGCTCGCTGCTCCTCGCGCTGACATTCGCGAGCACTGCTCGTGTCTCAGCGCAGAGCGCTCGAGCGCTCCCGCGAAGCACTCCCGAACAGCAGGGAATCCCATCGTCGTCGATCCTTGCATTTGTGCAGGCGGCGGACACGAGCGTGGATACGATGAACAGCTTCATGCTCGTGCGCCACGGACACGTGGTGGCAGAGGGTTGGTGGAAACCGTACGACGCGAACACGCCGCACAGTTTGTTCTCGTTGAGCAAAAGCTTCACGTCCACTGCGGTCGGGCTGGCGATTGCAGAAGGTAAGCTCAGCCTCGACGATCAAGTGCTGAAGTTCTTTCCCGAAGACGCGCCGGCGGCACCCTCAGAGAATCTGCGCGCGATGAGAGTGCGCGACCTGCTCCGCATGTCTGCGGGACACCAGACTGAGGGAGAATGGTGGCAGGGCGCTGCGATGCAGGTGCCGAGTGGCGAGCGGTTGACGAAGATGTTCCTCGCGCATCCCGTCCCCTTCAAACCGGGCTCGCACTTTCTCTACAACTCCCCCGCGACATACATGCTTTCAGCGATCGTTCAGAAGGCGACCGGCATGACCGTGCTGGATTACCTGCGTCCACGCCTATTCGATCCGCTGGGCTTCGAGAACCCAACGTGGGTGTCGAGTTTGGACGGCGTCACATTCGGTGCGGTTGGGCTGAGCGTACGAACAGAGGAGATCGCGCGCCTGGGTCAGCTGTACTTACAGAAAGGTGTGTGGAATGGACGCCAGCTGATTCCTGCAGCGTGGGTCGCCGAGGCTACGAAGGTTCAGACGTCGAATGGCTCTTCGCCAAATAGTGATTGGGATCAGGGATACGGATATCAGTTCTGGCAATCGCGTCATGGCTATCGGGGGGACGGCGCGTTTGGTCAGTACATGATCGTTCTCCCCGAGTACGACGCAGTCGTGGCAATTACTAGCGGCGTGGGCAACATGCAGTCAGTAATGGAACTCGTGTGGAACAAGCTCCTGCCTGCGATGTCGTCGGGTACGCTGCCGGAAGATTTGGCTGCGCAACGCGCGCTCAGAACGAAACTCGCGGGACTCACGGTGCGCGTGCCTTCCGGACGAGCGAAAGTATCGCTCGCCTCTCGCGTGTCGCGGCGATGGTATGAGTTTCCCGAGAACGATCGCGGCATTCGCGCGATCGCGCTCGATTTCACATCAGCCTCGCCAGCGGTTCTAGTGCGCACCGCCGCGGGAGAGAGCCGGACTGCAATCGGAATGGGCTCGTGGGTGAAGAGCCGCACCGGATTTGCCAATGGGATGGACCGATTGCTGAGCGTTCCATCGAATCCCGAGGGTGTCGGCTAGCCGATCGTAAGTGTTGAACAGGAACGCGACGTAAAAAGCGTCGCGAATTTGCTCGCGCGTTACTCCGGTGTCGAGCACTTCGCGGACACGATTCGCATCGAGCTGTTCGGAATGGAGGGTGAGCGTCTCGAGAAGTCCGAGCATTGCGCGGAGCTTCTCATCGATTGGAGCTGTTCGGTAATCATCGAGGACGGGCTGCATCGTCCCGGCACCAAGCGCTGCCTCCGCGACCGCGGAGTGGGCGTTAGTTCAAAAGACGCACTTGTTGAGCTGCGATACGAAAGCCGCGAAAGTCTCGCGCTCGCCAACCGTCCACGGCGACGGCCCACGCATCACCTGTTGCGTGAGCTCGGAGAATGGTCGCCCGAAATATTCCTTTCGGTAGCGCAACGTACGCACAACGCCGGGTGCATGGCCCATGATCAGGCGCATGAATCCGAGAAGCGCCTTGTCGGGGAATCGATGTCCCGAGTGAACTTTCTGAAGTCTCATGCTTCGTCCAACGCCTTCAGTCCGGCGAGCAACCTGTTGCGTGACGCGCCAAGCGCGGCGCTCACTACGATCTCGAACATCTGGTCGTCGCCGTATTTCGCTTGAAGTCGCCTGATGTCTTCGTCGGTCACCTTGTATGCGTGACGGTGAATCTTGTCGACGAGCACGTGAAGCTCCGCTGGAGCACTCCGTCCGTCGGCGACTGCATTTCGGATTGCAGGTTCGCTTTCACCGGGACCATTAAGAACACGGTTGAGAACCTCGTCGCGCAGCGTCGCGTGTGGATCGGCAATCACGCTGCTGACGCGACGGGATCACGGTGGTGAGCGCATGTGCACATGGCTTTCACCGTCTCGCTCGCCGCCGGATACACGTGATAGTACATCGCCACAACCATCGGAATGAATACGAGCGCGTTGTAGATGAGATGCAGCTCGATTCGCGGAATCCAGATTTGGCCGACACTCGTCGGCACTTTCCCGCCGAACCAGAAATGATGTGTCTGCGCCTGATAAAACAGAATGAAGTGCTCGAAATGGTGCCAGAACTGAATCCAGAAGGCCACCATCCACCACGTGTGCGATCTCCCTGTAAAACCCTTCCGGAGAACCCAGAGGCCAACCAACATCACAAGAGCGAATCCGTAATGCAGCACCTCCGATTTCATGAGCCACGGATAGTACATGCCGAGGATTCCCATGGACATTGGACGCGCCCAATGCAAGACGAAGAACTGATACGCCTGGACGATGTGCTCGGCCCAGTGAAACAATACGATCACCAGGAAAGCTTGGAGCGCGACCTTGTGCCACCGCGTGTTGAGGCGTTCGTAGAAGCCTGTGGATGCGCCTTCGTTGAAATCCTGAATGCCAGTGATCGAAACGGCCATCTAATTCTCCTGATCTCTAAAAGTCATGCGTGAGCATCGCGTACGGGTAGTTGTATGTCCTGCCCGGAGTCGTGTTTTTAAGGAATGTGCCGGGTACAAAACGGCCGAGGCCAGCGGAGAAACCATCTCCCGGCCGAAATTTCCCTGAGACAATCAAATCGAATTCCCGACCGACAAAGTTGCCGGCGACCCCTGCGGGCGATCG
>WNGI01002463.1_pt1 | contig 16074 bp, 6 predicted proteins | sample 5400621 | NCBI WGS metagenome assembly WNGI01 (sample SAMN13153374, study PRJNA577476) | soil metagenome | isolation source: 20 cm soil or saprolite under Garry oak tree replicate 1 | place: USA:California | collected 2016-06-15 | reverse complement strand
AAACGAAAGCTTCGGATTTATCTCGATAGCGGCTGGCCGGGCGACAACTACGAAGCTACACGCAGCATGCGCGATCGCCTGATCTGGAAGGGATACCGTCCCGGTTGCGAGCTCTTCTACCTGGCGTTTCCAGAGGCGAAGCACGAGGAAAATGCGTGGGCCGCACGAAGTCCGATACCGTTCCAATTCCTGTTCGGGAAACTGCCTGCGTTCGGATAAGCAATCAGTCTTGAGAGCTGGATTAGGGTGCAATTCTAGTACACAAGCAGCAGAATGCGCCTAGCAGCCGCGGCGCAAACGTTTGAGATACGCAACTCAGATCAGGCGGAGCCGAGTCCCGCACGTAGAACTGCAGATATCAGGACCGTCGCGACCGCGGTTTGATTACGCAGGCTTTGCAATTGCTTGCGGGCGCTGTTGAATGCGTGCCGCGTTAGCGCAACCGCTTCACGAGGGTCATCGGTCAATCTCGCGGCGAAGCTGTAAACCGCAGGGTAATAACGAGCGACTAAACGATCAAAACGTGAACTTTGTGTCTTCATAAAACCACTCCTTGCTCATTAGTCGAAGAGCCGCGCTAACCCTTACAAATCGCGGTGTGACCGGGACCTCGCACGCAGGTAGCGACATGACTCGCGCCAGACTCAGACTTGATCGATTTTCCTGTTGGCCGAAATTCTGCTAAAATTGGCATTCGATAACCGGAAATTCAAAATTTCCTCGCACCGTTAGCTCAATTGGCAGAGTCGCGCCGTTTAGCACGTCCAAGCTCTGTTGCCCAGGGAGAACATTGAGTGGATCCAAGCCATGATGAAGCCATCGAAAGGAGAGAACCGTGCGTGAGATTCCAACATGACACCTAGATCTTGCGTTGCGTTCGCCCCCGACCAATCGCCAGGAGGAGTTTCATTCTCTCCCGACGGCAAGTGGATCGTCTTCCTATCGTATGAAAGCGACGTGAAGAGGACGCGATCAACGTTCCGTCGTGGTCCCTGGACAGCCGTCAGTCGACATTTGTGAGTTACGGGCTGATCGATCCCTGAAGGGAAACAAACGAGACAAATGATGAGACTCCAGCGCAATATCCTGCTTCCGGCCTTTATCACTGTTGCCTTCGCGGTGTCCGCGCTGGCAGCCGACGTCACAGGCAAATGGAATGCCGTGTTCGACGACCAGCTCGGCAGGCATAAGTACACGTTCGAGTTCAAGGTCGAAGGCGAGAAGCTTACGGGCAAGGCGTACCTTACTTTAGGTTGGATCAGGTTGGATCAGCAGAAGGGAGAGGTAGACCTGCTGGAAGGCAAGATGAACGGGACCGAAATCTCCTTTGTTGAAAAGCGGAGCTATGTTCCGCCTTCCCTAAACCACATTGAATATACAGGAAAGATTAATGGCGATGAGATTAGCTTTACCCGCAAGGTCTTCGGTTCCGCGAGAGAACAGACTTTGGTCTCGACAGCACATTTCGTGGCCAAGCGGGTAAAGGAGTGAGCCGCGTCAGGAAGGCCTGTTTTAGAAAATCGTTCCCGCACCAGACTTACACAAAGCTCCCCCGCGAACCGCAACGGAGCCGAATAATCGAGGGGCGACTTTCTAGCACAACGTCTAAGACAGACGCGATCTGCTGACCTGCTCGTTAGCCGATCTGTTTGTGAAGATTACTCGCAATTGCGATTTACGGACGCTGTCCGAAAACACGACATCAAATTGGGTGATTGACGTTTCCCCACGAAGTTTGCGACAATCATAGGCGCGGTGAAAGTGTTGCGAGTCTTCGTTTCCTCCCCTGGAGATGTCGGTCGCGAGCGCGAACTGGCTGGTCAAGTACTTAATCGCTTGCAGGGTGAGTACATTCGCCGGGTGAAGCTCGAGCCCTACCTCTGGGAATACGAGCCGATGCGCGCGACGACCGATTACCAGGGTAATATTCCGAAACCTTCGGATTTCGACATCGTAATTTGTATCTTGTGGTCGCGGCTTGGCTCCCGATTGAACGAAAAGTATCGGCACGCGGATGGAAGCCCGTACGCGTCCGGTACCGAATACGAGCTAGAGGAAGCCGCGGAATCTTTCACGAAGCGTGGAACCCCTGCAATATACGTCTATCGCAATCAACAGCAGCCGATGATTCCGATCGAGCCCGAAGACGTGCGGGAGGAAAAGGTGCGGCAGTATAAGGCCCTTCAAAATTTCGTGGAACGATGGTTTTTGAATCCCGACGGAACATTCAGAATCGCCTCCAATACCTATAACGGTCTCGCCGACTTCCAAGACAAACTGGAAAGCGACCTGCACAAGATTATCGAAGAAAAAGCACCGCCGCTGCCGGAGTCTCCGGGGGCGAGGGTTCGCTTCGGCACTTATACAAAGGGGTCGCCCTTCCGCAGGCTGCGCGCGTTTGAATTCGAGGACGCGGAGGTTTTTTTCGGACGGACCAAGGCCATCGATGACGTTCTCAACGCGATGCAAGCACAGGCTGCCGCGGACTGTGCGTTCACGCTCATCTTCGGAGGAAGCGGTTCCGGTAAATCGTCGCTGGCGCGGGCGGGCATCATGCCGATGCTGGTGCGGCCGGGTGTTGTCGAGGGTATTGGCCTGTGGCGTTGGGCAACGCTGCGGCCAAGTGAGGGGGCAAGCGACATTTTCGCCGGTCTGGCTGCAGCTCTGATGAGCAAGACGGCTTTACCGGAAATGGCTGCAAGTGGAACCTCGGCTGAAGACCTGACAAGAGCTTTGCGCGAGGCCCCGGGCGGCGTGCCATTGCTGATCAAAACCAATCTCGCGCAAATTGCGCGAGATGTTCAGACAAAAGAGCAGCTCAACGCGCCGCCATCCGCTCGATTCTTGTTGCTCGTGGATCAGCTGGAAGAGCTTTTTACCATGGCTGACCGTTTCCCTTTGGAGACACGCAAACGTTTTGTCGCCGCGATTGGAGAGATGGCACGCAGCGGTACAGTTTGGGTGCTAGCCACGCTGCGAAGCGAGTTTTACAGCGGCTGCGAAGAAATCCCTGAGCTTGTCACCTTAAAAAGCGGCCAGGGTCAATATCAGCTGCTGCCACCGACCAAGTCTGAGCTCAGCCAAATTATCCGGCTGCCGGCTATCGCGGCCGGTCTGGAGTTCGAGGTGGAAGCGGAAACCGGGACAAGTCTGGATGACGCTCTTCTGGATGCAGCGGGACGCAATCCCGGTGCCTTACCTCTGATCGAGTTCACGCTTGATGAACTTTATAATCGGCGCCGCGACGATCGTGTTCTTACTCATGCCGCGTTTAGGGAATTGCGCGGCATCGAAGGCGCATTGGAAACGGCAGCCGAGGATGTTTTCAAGGCCCTGCCACCCGAAGTAGCATCGCTTTTCGACGTGATTTTCCGCGCGCTCGTCACGGTCGAAAAGGATTCCTTTGTCCGCCGCGTCGCGAAGATGGACGCACTCGGCCAGACCGCGGAGCGACAGCACTTTCTCCACGCCTTCGTCGAAGGACGACTGCTGGTAACGGATCGCGATGAGCAAAATCGCTCCGTGGTGCAGGTTGCACATGAAGCGTTGTTCACGCACTGGCCGCGTCTTCAGCAAATGCTCCAGGCCGACCGGGAATTCCTTCGGCGGCGCGCGCGAGCCAGCGCGGCGTTTGGTCTTTGGGAAGAACAGAACCGCGACTCAAGCTATCTCTGGTGGTCGGGCAAACTGCTCACTGAAGTGAAGACTCTGCTCGCGCGTAGCGAGGAATTGGACGCGCGGGAACAGGAATTCGCGCGAGCCTCTGTAGCGGCCGGCGAATCAGCGAAGCGCAAGCGTTTGCTGGCCGCAGTTGCAGCGTTATTAGTCGCCCTCGCTGCGGGCGTAAGTGGATATTTGTGGTGGAATAACTACCGAGAGGCGGGGCAGGTGAGAGCGTTGCGCGCGCAGTTAGCCAATGTACTGGCAGCGACGCCCCCAGCGCCTTATGCCGTGAGCGACCTTACCCGGCGGATCCTGGAAAAAGTTCCTAACGATTCGGAGACCTGGGCGTTGCAAGCAAAGGCGCTGTTGGATCAAAACGACTACGCAGGATTCGATGCGGCATTGGACCGTTGGCAACACAACGTCTCGCCAAAGCCGGCAAAAATTGACGCCTTGCGTGGCGACAAGGAAATGAAACAGGATCGGCCCCTCGAAGCGATTAAAGCGTGGTCGGCTTACCTTCGCCATCCCGATCTCGACATCGATTCGCGTCGTGCGAGCTGGAGAAAACTGGCCTCTGCCCATGCCAAGCTCGGTCAGTGGATCGAAGCACGTGATCGATTGACGGAATGGATCAAGGCTGAGGACAATCTCGAAGCGCGCGTGCAACGGGCACGAATGAATCAACAATTGCGCGATTGGGATGCGGCGCAGCAGGACTTGGAGCGCGCCCGCGAGATAAATCCGAGCGACCCCCAGGTGAAAAACTTTGGACCGATCATGGGAGAAAACAAGAAAATTGAGGAGCTAAACGAGCAGGTCGAAAAATCACCGCGCGATCCCGCGACGTGGATCGCACGAGCAACGGAGTTGACGCGGCAACAACAGTTTCAAGCCGCGCTTGAAGATATCGATCATGCCTTGAATCTGGACCCCGATTCGGTTCGACTCGCAATCGAAAAGGCTCATCTGCTCTGGCAGCTGCAACAGTCCATTCCAGATGATCCTGGAGTGCTGGTCTCGGAAAACTGGACGCGGGACAAAGATAAGTTCCCGTCCGCCTTCGAAGCGGCCGAAGCCAGTTTGGAAACCCTTGGTGGGCTCGATGCACGGATCGTTCAGCAACCTGAAAACGTTGAGGCTTATTTGGAACGAGGCGACCTACTAAACCACCTCGGCCAGTTCAGCCTCGCGATTCGCGATTTCACGCGCGCGCTCGAAATTGACAGCCGCTCTATCCAAGCCCTTCAACATCGTGCGAGCGCGTATCGTGCCGCGGGCCAAACCCAGCTGGCCGAAGCAGATCTTCGTCGCGTCAACGAACTAACCGCAACATCAACCTCTCAAACCCCATAAACCTGAATTCGAAAAGAATAGTCATCTTAATCTCCGCATTCGTCGGAGTCGCTGCTTCTGTTTATCCAGCAAGAGTTGAGGAGCCGCCGCAGACTGAAAAGGATCAGATCGTCATCGCCCCAACCGGCGAACTAAAACAACTGGCCGACCATAGGCCGTCCCTGCGCGTCACTTTTCCCACGCCGATGATCGAACTCGAGAAGGTCAAGCGGTATGGCTACCAGAGTCCGATTGTATTCGAGCCCTTCACTAAATCCTCTTGGCGATGGGTGAGTCAGATGGAAGGTGAGATCAATTTTCCGTTCGGCATGGTGTCGCACAATGTGACTTATAGGGCGAAATTACGGCCTGGCCTGAAAGACCTGGCTGGCCATCCGGTAGATCCACAGAACTGGGGAGCGGAGTTCGCATACGACAAATTCACCCTGAGGACACTTCGATTCCTCAATGTGTTTCATAACGAAGAGGACGCGTCGTCCCGGGAAACAGACAATGAATCGAATCGCCAGGTCAGGGAAGAAGCAAACCAACCACAAGACACGAACGACAAGGCGGAGGAAGCTGACGACAGCGAAATCGAACGACGAAACCTGTCGTGGGAACTAGTTGCGCGCCCGCGCGTGAGCCTGGAGTTTAGTCGCGACGTTTTGCCCCAGGACGTACAGAAATCCGTTTATTTTCAGGACAAAGAGACGCACCAGCGCTTTCCCGTTGAAGTACGGCTTGATTCGCACCAATCGGCTGGGTCTCAAGGCTGGATGGTAATCGAACCAATTGACCCGCTTCCACCGGGCCGCCCGTTTTTATTAGTGATCGACCCGTTGAAGGAGCCGAAAAGACAGGAATCACTGCCGCATTTGCTCGTTCGCCCGGCTGGCACAACCTTTCCTCTAAAAATCCACCGCATTTCCGGACTAAACCAGCCCCTGATTGGCGCGTTCATTCGAATAACAACCAATCACACCATCGACCCGGATCCGGCGAACCTTAAACTGATCAGCGTCCAGCCGCCGGTGGCCAATTTCAACATCGTCCCAGAGGAGTATACCCTCGATCTCAAGGGCGACTTCAGTACCAGCGTGGAGTACCGCGTGACCGTTAAATCCGGACTCAAATCCACCACCGCGTTTGACCTTGAGAAAGAATCGACGTGGAAGGTGCATTTCAATCCGAAACGCCCCGCCATCATCTTGCCGCATAACGAAATTTGTCAACGCGCCTCCGCTCCCACGGCCAGTTGCTCTTTCGTGCAGGTCAACACCGGCCCGCTTGAGTGGAGCGTTGCAAGAATTCCACGCGACAAGATTGCAGAGGTACTTCGGCGGACGAGGGAATTTGGAGAAAAACTTGCCGACAAGGAGCAGAAGCCTCTGCACGATCCAAAGACTGGCGAATACCTTTATCCACCGACTGAATTGTTGATTTCGGCGCTTGGACTTCAGTCGGTGGCTTCGGGAAATGTTGACGCGAGCGGCGACGACAAAGAGACGCCGCGCCAGCTGCAATGGAACCCGCAAACAACCGAGCCGGGTGTATATCTGGTGGAAATTTCCGGGAAGGATCTTAAAGGCCGACCAGTGGGTAATCGCTCCATTATCTCGCGAAGCGATTGTGTCGTCACTGAGGTCGAGACGCCCTCGGGTCGAATATTCCGAGTGACGAGCATGAATGATGGACAGCCCGTGTCTGGGGTGCAAGCCGAATTATTACACGTAGGTGAGAGCGCTGCGGGTCCTGTGACTACCGATCTAAACGGGGAAGCCGTCTTCGCAAGCAACAAGGAAAAGCGCGAGGATGAAAAGGCCCCGGATGCAATTCTTCTCGGTAGTCCCGGCAACGAGTATCTCCAGACAATCTCACTTCCAGAATTTCCCTCCGGGGAGCTTCCCTTCGAGTCGAGCAAAGAGGAAGAGTCCAAACTGCTAGGCGCCATCGTAACCGATCGCAACGTCTATCGCCCGGGTGAAGAAGTAAAACTGCGCGGTTTCGTGCGTGAGTCGAAGAATGATAAGCTGTCGATTCCCGCTCGGACCCCAGTCACCGTGAGAATATCAAACACGCTCCTTGGCGATGAGGAGCCTCTGTATCAGAAGGAAACGACCGTCTCGGCGACGGGAGGTTGGGAAAGCACATGGCAGATTCCTTCGAATGCTTATGGCGCTTATTTTATCAGCGCGGGCAATGCGATGGCGGAAATCACAGTCGAGGAATTTCGGCCCCCTCCGTTTTCGGTTTTGACCGAAACCGAAGATGTCCAGGGCGATACCGTGCGCGCGAAAGTTACTTCCAGGCATTTTCACGGCGCGCCTAATGTGGGAGCAAAGGTCCGATGGAAAGCAGAGTGGTTGATTGATTATCCGTCGCCAGACAAGGTGGGAATACGTGGAGGACACAACTTTCAAGGATGGGCGGATCAAATGAAATTTACCGACGAGTATTTGCCCGACACGACGACGCACACTATCCCGGACGAATCTCTCAGTGGAAAGGCTGGGTGGGACGTTGAACCGAAAGATTTAAACGTCAGCATTTCCGCAACGGCTGAGGGTGAGACCACGCTCGACGCCAACGGAATGGCGACACTGGAGTGCAAATCGCCCTTTCCCCCTGATTCAATTTACGCCCGTGCTCGCGTCTACTGGTTAGTCGACGTGACGTCGGCGGCCGCCCAGACTTTGCGAGGCGGAGGCATGGCGAGAGTTCAGTTCGCTCCGCAAGTTCTGGGGGTGAGGCTGGAACGAGGTGGTGAAAAAGAGGCAATTCTTCACGTCGCCTCATTCGACGCCAAGGACGAACCCGCGACGGGCGTCGGAGTAAAAGCCGAGCTTTTCCGCGCCGATACAAAAACGGTCAAAGAACGGCTAGGGCCAAACCTAAATCGCTATCGCAATTTTCCAACCTTCCAAAAGGTTTGGGAGGGCGAATTGACGACGCCCGCTACCCGCAGGATCACAGTCCCGGGCGCGGGAAACTATGTAGCGCGAGTCAGGGCCACGGCCCAACCGCACACGCCGCCAGTCAGTGACGCAGCGATCATCGAGGGACCCGAAGAACGTGGGGTGACCGTGGAGAACGAAAGTAACCTCTTGTGCAAACCGGAGAAGCCTCAATACAGCGTCGGAGATACCGCGGCCATCACCGTTCAATCCCCATTTGCCGGCTTTGCTACCGTAACAGTGGAAAGCGACCACGTGCTTTTCCGCAAAGCGCTCGAACTGCAAGGAAACCTGCAACGCATTACCATTCCTGTGTCGGAATCATTTGCGCCGAATGCATTCGTTTGCGTCCACGTCATCCAAAAAGTCGCGGGCGACGCGGTGCCAGCGGAACGATTCGGTTCATGCGAAATCAAAGTCGATCGCTCCAGCCAGCGCCTGCAAGTGACCGCGAGCTTGAACGCGGACGTGCTCGAACCCGGCTCGAATGTTTCCGGCGTTGTGAAAGTCAGTGCTCAAGACAAACCCGTTGCCGGTGCGGAGGTGCTGCTTTTTGCGGTCGATGAAGCGACGTTAGCGCTGGGTCGCTGGAAGTTACCGGATTTCGACGCCGCGTTTAATCCGCAGCGCCCCTGGCAAGTCGTCACGCACAGTGCGCTGGGCAAGGTTTGGGCACCGGACAATCCGTCCGAGCTCTCTCATTCGCAAAAAGGATTTATCCTGGGAGACGTTGGACTCGGGGGCGAGCAAATCATGTTTCGGAAGGACTTCAAGCCGCTGGCCTTTTGGAACGCATCGATGCGCACCAATTCCAACGGCGAAGTTCCGTTTCACTTCAAGGCGCCAGAAGGCCTGACCAGCTATCGGGTAGTGGCGGTAGCTCAAAACGGCGCCGAGCAATTTGGAAATGGACACTGCGAGTTGCGACTCGCCAAAAAGCTCCAGGTCGAGCCCGCTCTCCCGGATTTCCTGCGCACGGGCGATGAAGTTCAACTCCGTACCGTCGTCCGGCAGGATTACTCGGATTCTGACGACATCGAGGTGACTATTTTCCCGGGCGCAACAATTCAACTAAATGAAGCTGCGGCAAAGAAGGTGACGGCGAAACGCAAAGAGCCATTGCTGGTCAGCTTCCGGGCAAAAGTGAAGGACGATGTGACTCAGGCGAAGATAGGATTCACGGCAAAATCTACTTCTCGTTCAGGGGTGAACGATGCCGAGCAGCGCACGTTCAGAATCGAGCCGGCGTTGCTCGTTCGCCGGAAAACCGTCTTCGGTGAGATCGCGCCGTCGCAACCGATCAACATAACCGCAGCCGCGCCGCCGCAATGGCTTTCGGCGAAAGGTAATTGCGACGTAATGCTGTCCGGTTCTGTCTTTTTACCGAAACTGGCGGCACTGTCCGCGATGCTTGAAGGGCAAGGTTCTTTCGAGAAGATCTCCACGCGCATCCTGGCCGCAACTCTTCTTGCAGATACACTCCAATATGTTCCGCTGGGTGAAAATATCGACAACCAACTACGGAACAAAGTGCAGGATGGGCTAAAGCGTTTTGCCTCAGCGCTTCCGGGCAACCAGGGTGTTCCGACCTGGTCCGCTGGCGGAATACCCAACGATTTTGTTACGGTTCAGGCGGCATGGGCGATTCTGAATGCGCGCCAGCGCAACTTTGATGTCGACGTGGGTCTGCTGCGCAAAGCGGAATCGTGGCTAGACAAAATGATTGCGAAAGAGATCGGCTTCGATCGGACTTCTGCCGACATACGCTGCTTTGCACTGATGGTGCGTGGGAGTACGCGCCTTGAAGGCAGCGAGGAGAGAAATTTCCAGCAGGAAGCGGAGGAGCTTTTTAAGAAGCGGCAGGAACTTTCCGATGAAGGGAGAGCCTGGCTTGCACTGGGTTTACACTACCTGAGTATTCTTCCAGACGCACAAAAGACACTTTTGCGCGAAATCGATCATCCCGGCACAACCGTCGAGTTCGATCCGGCAACATTCAGCTCCAACACTCGAGTCGAAGCGATTCGGCTTTTGGCGCAAAGTGAAATCCAATCGACAAATTGGTCGTCGGCCATGCGGCAGCGAGCGCAGCAAAGCCTCAAGCGTATCACGCAATCTTCGATCGACCCTTCGACGCAGGAAAATCTGTGGTTATTACTTGTCTTCAACTCGCTGGCCCGTGCCGAAATTCCCAGCGCAATGGCTGCCCGCAAGCTCTCACCGACGCCAGGAGCGATTTCGAAAAACCGAATATCTGTCGGCTGGCTTGGCGTGCCGCTAGGCAAATTACCTGAAACTTTCGCCAAGCCGCTGCAGCCAGGGGTCAAAGGATCGTATCTTATCCGGGCAGCTTACCAAGTCGCGGAAAACGAAACCGCGCCCCGTGAACCGAGCCTCAACCTCCAACGTGCCGTGCGCAACCTGACAAACACCTCCCGGACTGGCACGACGGAGGCACCATTCCAACTCGGGGATCAGGTGCTCGTGACGTACCTTTTAAATGCGGACAAACCGCATAGCTATATCGAGGTGGAGGACCAATTGCCGGCCTGTTTCGAGACGGTGAATCCAAAACTGCCGATGATTGCGCAATACTTTAAGCTCCCCATCGAAGCAGGCGTGAACACCCTTCCGCTGTCGCTAGTGGAACTGCGATTTTCACGCACATTGCTCTACTTCGATAAGACTCTGCCGGGGCGAAATGTTTATTCCGTGCTTGCCCGGGTAACGACCGCGGGCGCCTTTCATTGGCCCGGTACGCAGGTCCGACCAATGTACGACAGCCGTTTCGCCGGAGTTTCGGATTCGATGATCGTTCATGCCGAGGAAGGCAAATGAGAATCGCACGACTGCGCTCAGTGTTGCTACGATCCGCCGTTTTACTTGGTTTGATTGCGCTTGGTTTTGCCGCGGTTGTTCGTTTGACTCCACTGCCAAGCGACTTACTCCGGCCGCAGAACGGGACGACGACGCTGGTCGATTGTCGGGGCCGTACGCTTGCCTCGCTGCCGTCGATCGAGGCGCGGGCGCAAAATCCCGTGCGCCTGAGCGAGATGGGCCCTTTGCCGGCGGTGACGGTCGCACTCGAAGATCGCCGATTTTACTCGCATTCAGGCGTGGATCTCTTCGCTGACGCGGGCGCACTCGTGCGTAATGTCTGCTTCGGTCGAATTGTCTCTGGTGGCTCAACCATCACCCAGCAACTCATCAAACTCGCTTCCGGTCGCACGGGGCGAAGTTGGACCGCAAAAATTTACGAAAATCTTGCCGCTCTTCGCCTTGAGCGCGTGTGGACAAAAGATCGCATCCTCGAGGAGTACTTGAACCGCAGCCATTACGGCAACCGGCAGGTAGGTCCATCTGCAGCTGCACGCGCTTACTTCAACAAAAGACCCGAAAATCTCACTTTGGCGCAGGCGATATATCTGGCGGGTCTGCCGCAGGCTCCCAGTCGATTTAACCCCTGGCGCCATTCCGAATCTTCCGAAGCGAGATACCGCCGTTCATTTGTCCAACTTTCACGTGCGAAGTTTATCGACCCATCTCAGGCCGCGCACATTGAGACAGTGCCGCGATTGTCGCGGCGCATGGCTGCCGAACGAACGGCACCGCATTTCGTGGACGCGATCCTCGAAAAATATCCCAAACTTCGAGGCGGCGTGATCACGACCGCGCTTGATCTCGATCTCCAGCGCTACGCTGAAAAAGTACTCGAAGTGCAACTAGCAAAGCTGGCCCCGCGTCAGGTCCGGCACGGCGCGATCGTTATTCTGGACACAAAAACGGGTGCGGTCCGGGCGATGGTGGGGTCGCGCAATTACTCCGCTCCGGGCGACGGCCAGATCAATGGCACGATGGAATACCGGAGCTGCGGCTCGACCTTGAAGCCTTTTCTCTATCTTCGCGCAATCGACGATCGCCTGCTGACGGCCGCAACGCTGCTGCCGGATACTCAGAACGCGGTGCGCGCCGAATACATCGATTACGATCCGGTCAATTACGACAAACGGTTTCTAGGGCCAGTGCGGGTCCGTGAGGCGTTGGCCAATTCGCTCAACGTTCCCGCTGTGGTAACGCTCAGCAGGGTCGGAGCCCGCAAGGCCTTTCTCGCCCTTCAAGATTGCGGTCTCAAATTCGCGCGCTCTTTCGACGATTACGGCGCGGGATTGATTCTCGGAAATGCCGAGATCCGTCTCCTGGATTTAACTGCCGCCTTTACCGTTTTTACGGGGCGCGGTCTTATCGTCGAACCGCAATTATTGAACACGACAAACGTACGCCATCGCTTCATCGCTTCACCGGAGGCTGTTGCGATAGTAGCGGACATTCTGGCCGACAACCAGGCGCGGCGTCACACCTTCGGACCTTTTTCGCCGCTCGCGTTTGAACATGAACGCATTCCTTGCAAAACCGGCACAAGTTCCGGATTCCGCGACACCTGGGCCGTAGGCGTGACGGCGCAGCATGCTGTTGGAGTTTGGGTCGGTAATTTCGACGGCCGGCCCATGCAGGAGATTGCTTCCGTGACCGGCTCCGCTCCGGTTTGGCGAGAGATTGTCGATTATTTGCTACAGCACGGAGATACTTCCGTGCCTGCGCCGGTAGAAAGCTCACGACTTACACGGCGCGAAGTGTGCAGCATCACAGGCCTGTTACCTGTCGCAAGTAGTCCGGGTGTTGTGAATGAATGGTTTTTAGCCGGTACCGAGCCTGTTCAGAAGGCGAGTCACTACTGGCGATTAGTCCATGGACAAATGGAGCTTGTCCTTCCCAGCGAATACACTCTTTGGTGCAGGAGTGGCCAGAATCATCTTGGCGCGCGGATCGAGGACAATACACCGTTGAAGATTGTCAGCCCTGCGCCGAACGCTACCTACATGATTGATCCTCATTTGCCCCGGTGGCAGCAAGCGTTGCGGCTAATCGCCTCCGCTAACCCTGCCGATGAGCTCGACTGGAAAGTGGATGAAAAACCCCTGGCGTTCTCAAACGACGGTTATTTTTGGCCGTTGATCGAAGGTCAGCATAAGATCGAGGTGAGTGGCCCCACCGGCCGTGCCGCGGCCAATTTCAGTGTCGAATAGCTTTCCGTGACAGCGAGTAATCCTGTTGTCCCATTACCCGTGAAACCGTCTGTGCGGCCTGGGATGGGCACGATTCTCTATCCTGGTGGCGTAACATTTCGAGTGTGGGCGCCCTTTGCTTCGAGTGTGTTTGCTGCCGGAACCTTTAACCAGTGGAGCGACACGGCTAATCCGTTTGCCAGCGAGGGCAATGGCTATTGGTCGGTGGACGTACCGGGAGCGAAGATTGGCGATGAATATCAGTTTGTAATCCGCAATGGCAATCAGACGCTCTGGCATAAGAACCCATATGCGAGCGAGGTGGTGAATTCGTCCGGCAACGCCATTATTCACGATCCCGTTTTCGACTGGACAGGTGAGGATTTCTTGATGCCGCCGCGCAATGAATTGGTGATTTACGAGATGCACGTCGGCAGCTTCAACGACTCAGCCGGCGAAGGCCCGGGTACGTTTGACGAAATTGTGCCGAAGCTGCCCTACCTGCACGATCTAAGTATTAATGCCATCGAGATTATGCCAGTGCTGGAGTTTCCGATGAGCTTCTCGTGGGGTTACAATCCTTCGGACCCCTTCGCAGTGGAATCTGCCCTGGGTGGCCCACAGGGCCTTCAGCGGTTTGTGAAAGCGGCGCATGCGCTGGGCATCGCCGTGATCATGGACGTGGTTTACAACCACTTCGGTCCCGGCGATCTCGATCTTTGGCGCTTGGACGGCTGGAGCGACTGGAATCACAACGGTGGCATCTATTTCTATGACAACGACCGCTCGCACACTGATTGGGGCGATACTCGTCCGGATTACGGTCGGCCAGAAGTGCGGCAGTACCTTCGCGACAATGCTCTGTTTTGGCTGAACAAATACCACCTAGATGGTTTGCGTTTCGACTCAGTGAGCAACATTCGCAGCGTCAATGGCCGCGACCTGCCTGATGGGTGGAGCCTCCTGCAATGGATCCACGACGAAATCCGCTCCACGCAGCCATGGAAGATCACGATCGCCGAAGATTTGCAGAATAACGAGTGGATTACCAAGGGGACTGGGGCTGGCGGAGCAGGTTTCAGTTCCCAATGGGACGCCGCTTTTGTGCATCCGATCCGGGATGCAGTCATCGCACAAAGCGATTCGGATCGGAATCTCTATGCCGTCCGCGACGCGCTCTATCATCGCTACAATGGCGACGCAGAGCAGCGGGTGATTTACACGGAATCGCATGACGAAGTGGCAAACGGTCACGCCCGGGTACCGGAAGAAATTTGGCCTGGCAATGCCGGAAGTTGGTTTTCACGGAAGCGTTCTACACTGGGTGTCGCGCTCGTCTTTACCGCCCCCGGCATCCCAATGATCTTCCAAGGCCAGGAATTTCTTGAAGACGAATACTTCCGCGATTCGGCCCCCTTGGATTGGTCGAAGCTTGACAAATACCCGGGTATCAATGCTCTCTATCGCGACCTGATTCGCCTGCGCCGCAACTGGTTTAATCAGACGCGCGGTCTTCGCGGCCAACAAATCAACGTCCACCACGTCAACAACACTGATAAGGTAATTGCATTTCATCGTTGGGAAAACGGCGGACCTGGCGACGATGTGGTAATCGTTGCAAACTTTGGTAACCGCAGCTACGACAGCTACGCGTTAGGCTTTCCACGAGCGGGCGTTTGGCGGGTGCGTTTCAATAGTGACTGGCAGGGTTACAGCTCTGATTTTGGAAACCAGCTTGGCTACGACACCTTCGCCGGCGACGGATCGCGTGACGGAATGCCATTTGAGGCTAACGTAGGCCTTGGTCCTTATTCCGTTCTTATCTTGTCGCAGGATAATCCGTGAAGTATTTTCACGGCCTCGATTGAGCCAAAGGCAATCTGGATAGCATCTGCATTCGTTTTGCCTTTCCCCCTGCCGATTAAACGCTTTTTCGCAGGTTCATTTTTTATGCAGTGTCGGAGCGGTCCAGCGAATAAGGCAGCATCGGATTCAAAGTCAGATTCCAACTACCGAGTCCCGTTTTTGGGGTCTCCCCGCGAAACAATGTTTGGGTAGAAGATTGGTGCTTGAACGGTGATACATTGTATGTACAATGAGTCACCAGAGATGATCAAAATGCTCGTGCGGCACGGAAATTCATTCGCCCTGATCCTAGACAAGCCCGTGCTGGAATTACTTAACGTTGATCCCGCTAGACCTGTCGCAATTTCAACGACCGATGGAAAAAGTTTACTCGTTGCGCCATTGAGTGGCGCTAAGAAAAAAACCGCAAAGCGAACGCGTCCGCGACAACGTCCGAGACGCAGAGCAGAAAAACAAGGAAGCGTATGATGAAAGCAATATCGATCCTGTCGATCGGTGCGCTGGCAGCAATCAGCGCGGGATGTTCAAGCACTAGGCAGAGTGTCTCAGCCACAGGAGAGCGTTATCCGTGGAAGAAAAATATCGTGACAACTGTCTTTTGGATCGGCGAGAAGCCGAGCGCAAACAATCCGGTGCCGAACCGCATAAGCTCATGGGACAAAAATTGGAGCAGAAGTTACGGCGGATTTGACGATCCAAATCCCGCGCATCGACGCAATTTGGTTCCCGTAAAGTTTACGCCTCGACAGAACCCTTTTTACTGCGCCCTCCCATACAACGACAAGGCCGCCACTGGTCATCGACCGGAAGCACCCCGCGTCGTTCCATGGTTCAAGGAAGCGTACCAAGGCCCCGGCGTTTCCACCTGCAAGGATCGATGGGTCGCGATTCGCAAGGGGAATCGAACGGTTTATGCGCAATGGGAAGACGCAGGACCCTTCCGCACTGATTATTGGCAGTATGTATTTGGCAATGAACGTCCAAAAACCACTCTGAACCGCGGCGCAGGTCTCGATGTGTCGCCCGCTGTGCGTGACTATCTCGGATTAAACGAAACGGATGTGACCGACTGGCGCTTTGTTGAGTTTAGCGAAGTACCGCGCGGGCCGTGGTCGACGCTCGGAGAAAACAACACATTTGTGATTAGCGATCGCAAAACAGGCAGCGAATTGGCCCAGGCGTCAAAGCCC
>WNGI01008082.1_pt1 | contig 16077 bp, 13 predicted proteins | sample 5400621 | NCBI WGS metagenome assembly WNGI01 (sample SAMN13153374, study PRJNA577476) | soil metagenome | isolation source: 20 cm soil or saprolite under Garry oak tree replicate 1 | place: USA:California | collected 2016-06-15 | reverse complement strand
GCTGAAAGCGGTGGGCTCGCCAAACCCATCGCCATTTATTACGAGCATCCGGACTGGTTCCGGCCGCTATTTCAGCAACTCGACGAGCGCGGCGCAAATTGGCTAAAGATCGAGGCGCGCCATCATTACTACGACGCCGCCTCTCCGGAGCGCGAGTATTCGCTGCTGTTCAATCGCATGAGCCCGTCGGCATGGCAGCGCGGCTTGGCTCACGGAATCTTCTACACCCTGAATTATCTTGCGCACCTTGAAGCCCAAGGTGTGCGGGTAGTGAACGGCTACCGTTGCTTCGCTCACGAGACTTCCAAAGCGCTCCAGCTCAGCAACCTCGAAAAACTCGGTTTGCCGTATCCGAAGGCCCGCATCATCAATCATCCTTCGCAGGCGCTTGCGGCCGCCGAAGCCATCGGCTATCCGGTGGTGCTCAAGCCGAATATCGGCGGGAGCGGCGCGGGAATCGAGCGTTTCAGTTCTCCCGATCAACTGCGCGCCGCCGTCGAAGCCAATCGCCTCTACTTTGGCATCGATTCCACCGCCCTGGTGCAGGAAGCCTTTGCCGCACGCGGCGGAATGATCACGCGCGTCGAAGTCCTGGGTGGTAAATATCTCTACGCCATCCAGATTCACACGACCGGTGAGAGCTTTAACCTCTGTCCCGCGGACATTTGCCAGAACACGCGGGGCGAGGAGCTGACACGCATTGCCTGCCCGGTGGACGCGCCGAAAAACGGCATGAAAGTCGAAGGCTACGAGCCGCCCCGCGAGGTTATCGAAGACGTCGAACGCATCGTCGAGCTCGCTGGAGTCGAGGTGGGCGGCATCGAATACGTTGTCGACGAGCGCACCGACAGGCAGCTTTATTATGATGTGAACGCGCTTTCGAATTTCGTCGCTGATCCGGTGCGCGTGATCGGCTTCAATCCCTACGCGCGGCTGGCCGATTTTTTGATTGCGGAAGCGCAACACCACGAGTCAAAGCAAGCGGGGCGCGTCGTCGTCACGGGAGGCCCGCGATGAGATACGGATACTGGCTGCCCGTTTTTGGCGGGTGGTTGCGCAACGTGGAAAACGAAAACATGCCAGCGACGTGGGCTTACGTGAAGCGCCTCGCCAAGCGCAGCGAGCAAATCGGCTTCGACATAACGCTCATCGCCGAGCTCAATCTCAACGACATCAAGGGCGCGGCCGCGGACTCACTCGACGCGTGGTCCACCGCAGCGGCGTTGGCGGCGGTCACCGAACGCATCGAACTCATGGTGGCGGTGCGGCCTACTTTTCATTTGCCGGCTCTTTTGGCGAAGCAAGCAGCCAACATCGATCACATCAGCAACGGTCGGCTCACGCTAAACGTGGTCTCCTCGTGGTGGTCCGACGAAGCGCGCAAATACGGCGTGGCGTTCGAACAGCACGACGATCGCTACGCCCGCACCAGCGAATGGCTCGACGTTCTCGATGGCGTGTGGAGGCAGGAGCACTTCTCGTTTTCCGGAAAGTATTATCGCGTCGAGGACAACGTTCTTGCGCCCAAGCCCGTGGCCAAGCCGCGCCCCACGCTCTACGCCGGGGGCGAGTCCCCCGCTGCCAAAGACCTGATCGCCCGAAAGTGCGATGCCTACTTGATGCACGGAGACCCGCCGGAACGCGTGCGTGAAAAAATCGCGGACCTGCGGGAACGACGCGCGCGAGTTAACCTGCCGCCGCTGAAATTCGGCATTGCCGGGTACGCCATCGTTCGTGAAACGGAGCGCGAGGCCCAGGACGAACTCCGGCGCATCACCGACGTGCGGCAGTCCGCTGCGGGATACGCGAATTACCAGCAATGGCTCGCGGGCACCGAACTCGAGCAGCGCGTTTCCCTGGAAGATTATTCCGTCTCGAATCGTGGCTTGCGCTCAGGCCTGGTGGGCAGCCCCGAACACGTAGCCGAGCGGCTTGCCGAGTTCCAGGCCGCCGGCGTGGACCTGGTGCTATTGCAATTCAGTCCGCAGCTCGAAGAAATGGAGCGCTTCGCGGAAACGATCATTCGCAGAAATTCGTCGGTGACCACTTCCGCCTAGTACCTGACTTGGATCCTTCTCAGGCGGACCAAGCCACCCCTGGCAGCAGGGTGCTACGGGCAAGGACGACAAAAGCCTGCCTGTCCGGGAGTATCTGCCTCAAAAGAAACGCAGTTAGCGCTCCCGGAAATGCGCTAGGTAAATCGCGAAAACTTGGCTATAATTTTGGTTCGCCTTAGAAAAGCTGGCCCCGCCTCCAGTGGGTCTAAAAGGAAGCACGAACATGAACCCGGCAATTCGTAAATTGCATGAAGCGCAACTGCGCAAAGACCTCCCCGAATTCCGCCCGGGCGACACCGTCCGCGTGAACGTCCGCCTCAAGGAAGGTGAAGGCGAGAAGGAAAAAGAACGTCTCCAGGCTTTTGAAGGTGTGGTCATCTCGAAGAAGGGCCGCGCTTCCAGCGCCACTTTCACCGTGCGTCGCGTCAGCTTCGGCGTAGGCATCGAACGCATCTTCCCCCTGCATTCCCCAACGATCAGCTCCATCGAAGTGGTTGGCAAAGGCAAGGTCCGCCGCGCTCGTCTCTACTTCCTCCGCGATCTGAGAGGCAAGGCCGCCCGCATCAAGCGCGCCGGCCGACAAGAAGAACAGGCTACACCGGTTGCGGCCACGGCCGCCGCCGGCACGGAAGCCAAGGTCTAACCGCCGCTTTGTAGAACACTTTGCTCTGAAACCTAGCTCCTAGCGCGCGCGATTCGCACGTCACCGGGTCGCGGGCTACGGCTGGACGTTCGTGACCCCTTCCTCGCCCGGTTTCGGAAAGTGCCTTTCGTACCACGCGATCGAGCGGTCGATCGCATCGATATTGTGGCCGGTTTCCGCAAGGCCGTGCCCTTCGCGCGGATAGCGCACAAAGATCGCTTCTGTTCCCACGTCCTTCAGCGCGATGAAAAACTGTTCCGCCTCGGCGATGGGCACGTCGTTGTCGTTTTCGCCATGCATGAGCATGGTCGGCGTGTGCGCCCGGGCGACCTGCTTCAGCGCGGAGCGCTCCCACGCTACGTCCATCAAATTGCCCTGGTGCAGGAACTGCCCGAACTCCATCTCCTCGTACTGGTTGTAATAGGTCATGTAGTTGTAGCTCACCAGGTTGGCGATTCCCGCTGTCGGCACGGCGGCCTTGAATTCGTTGGTTTGCGTGATCAGCCAGTCCGTCAATTGCCCGCCGTAGCTGACACCCTCGATGCCCATGCGCTCGCGGTCAATCCACGGATTGCGCCGCACTGCCGCGCTGACGCCGTACAAAACGTCCTGACCCTCATTGCCGTTCTGATCGCCAAAGACCGCGTCCGCAAACTTCTGCCCGTAACCGGTCGAGCCGCGATAGTTCACGTTCAGCGTGGCCCAGCCGCGCGCCGCATACACCTGGTTCTTGAAATTGAACGCCGGGCCGTTCTGCCCATGCGGGCCGCCGTGAATGTTCACAATCAGCGGATGCTTGGATTTGGCGGTCATCCCCAGCGGCTTGGTCAGAAACGCTTCGACTTCGTATTTATTGTCGTTGCTTAGGAACGTGAACGATTCCACCTCGGCGATCGGCTTCCCCGCGAGGACTTGCGCGTTCAGATCGGTCAGCTTGCGCGGCGCGGCGGTTCCGCTCTTCAGATACAACTCGTTGAGATCGCGCGGCGACGCGTAGCTGTAGGCCACGACGCCGTCTTTTCCAACCGAGAAAGAGCCAACCGAGCCCGGCTCCTTCACAACGTACTCCGGTTTTCCGCCCGCAACGGGCAGGCGCACCAAATAATTGCTTCCTCGCTCTTGCACCGTGAAGTACACGGAATTGCCGTCCGGTGCCGAGCGCGGCGATCCCTGCCGGCCGTCAAGCACGCCGCCGATCTCGCGACGGTCGCTCCCGTCCGCATTCATGATCCACACGTGCGTATCTTCCATGGTGGTCTCACGGTCGGTCAGGCCGCGGCGCGTCCCGCGAAAGAGAATGCGCCTGCCGTCAGGCGACCACAGCGGATCGTACTCGTTGAATTCGGTGGCGGTGATCCGGCGCACGCTCTTGTCCGCGACTTTCAGCGCGAACACGTCGTAATTGAAGAATTCGTCCTGGTTCGGCTCGGGATTCGTCAAATACAAAATCTCTTTGCCGTCCGGCGACCAGTCGATCGAATGCTCATCCGTGTCGCCGCTCGTGAGTTGGCGAATTTGCTTGGTCTGTAGGTCGACGACGAAAATGTGGAGCCGCTGGTTGTCGTTGAACCGCATCATCCCTTCGCCTGCGTCGGGCTTGTAAAGATAGCGGGTAATCACCATCGGGTCGCCGCTCGCCTCCGCGGCCCGACGGTCTGGTGTGGAGGAAATGTACGCAACCTGCTTCCCGTCGGGTGACCAGGCGAGTTCATTGCCGATTCCCGGCAGCGGGCTGTTCGTGCCTTCGGGCGACGCGATGACGGTAACGCCCGAGCCGTCGGGCTTCGCAATCAGAAGGCCGCGCTGGTCTCCCAGCCGGCCGAAAAAGGCGATCCACCCCCCGTCCGGCGACCACACCGCCCCGCCGCCGCGGTCCTTGTCGCCGCCGAAACGAATCGATTTTTGCGTGGTTAGCTCCATCATCCAGAGCTGGCCGTAAGGTCGTCCCGGCTCATCACGCATGACTACGGAGTAGGCGAGGTGGCGCCCATCCGGAGAGAGCGCCACACCTCCGACGGAACGCAACTTCGAAAGATCACTGCTGACTACTCCTTGCGTCCTCGCAGACGGGAGCGTCGCGACCAGACACCAGGCGGAAAGATAAAGGAGTCTTAAAGCCAGAGAAAGGATTTTCGTGCGACATAGCATGGGGCTCTCCTTCGATTTCTCGAACGGGCATTTTTGACGACCCGAGCCGCGTATCCTGTCATGCAAAAAGTAGCTCCGTCAAGAAAACGCCGCATCACCCATTGCCATCATGCTAAGATTCCCACGCGATGAGCCGGCTCTGCTCTTCCCGTTTCGAGCGAGCGGCGCGCAAATTGGGTTGGACGCGCATCGCCGGCATCGATGAAGCCGGAAGGGGCGCGCTGTTTGGCCCGGTGGTTGCGGCCGCAGTGATTCTCAATCCCAAGCGCCGCATTGTCGGCCTGGACGATTCGAAGAAGCTGACCTCGGAACGGCGCGCGGAACTCCGTGAACGCATCTGCGAGCACGCTGTGGCCTGGGCCGTCGCGGAAGTCGATGCACAGCGCATCGACGCTTGGAATATCTACCAGGCTTCCCGCCAAGCGATGACCGCCGCCCTCGAACGGCTGGCCATTTCGCCCGACTATCTCCTCATTGACGCCATGCAGCTCGACGTGCTCGTCGAGCAAAAGTCCTTGATCAAAGGCGACGCGCGCAGCGTTTCCGTTGCCGCCGCATCCATTCTAGCGAAAACACATCGCGACGCCCGCATGGAAGAGTGGGACGCGGTCTATCCGCAGTATGGCCTCGCCCGCCACAAGGGCTACGCGACGCCTGATCATCTCGAAGCCTTGCGTCTCTACGGGCCCACGCCGCTGCATCGCCACTCGTTCGCGCCCGTGCGCGATTCTAGTTGCTGGGCCGTGGGCGCCACGCAAACTGCCCTGCCGATTTTTTAGCGTGGTGCGCGGAGAAGAGTTCTCCGGCCTACCAAGGCAACGCCTTTTTTGGCGGTTTCTCTTTTGATCGCGGCAAAGTTCTCCTATGCGCATCGCGGCAATCTATGACATTCACGCGAACCTGCCGGCGCTCGAAGCCGTAATCGGGAAAATTCGTCATGAACAAGTCGACGGCATTGTGGTTGGCGGCGATGTGCTGCCCGGCCCGATGCCGCTTGAAACACTGGAACGCTTGCAGGATCTCGACGTCCCCGTCCAGTTTATCTATGGCAATGGCGAGGTCGCGGTGCTCGAGCAATTGGCGGGCAGGGACCCGGCCGCGGTGCCCGAACCCTATCGCCTCACGATCCGCTGGACGGCCGAGCAGCTCGGTCCGGAACAACAGCGATTTCTCGCGGCGTGGCCCAAAACGCGCTGTCGCAACTTGCCTGGACTGGGAGAAGTGCTCTACTGCCACGCGACACCTCGAAACGAGAATGAGTGTTTCACTCGTTTGACGCCGGAGAGCCGGCTTTGCCGGTTTTCGCGGGACTGGGCGTAACCCTGGTCGTCTGCGGCCATACCCACATGCAGTTCGACCGGCAGGTGGGCAGGATGCGAGTCGTGAACGCTGGGAGTGTGGGAATGCCGTTCGGCCGTTCGCGTGCCCAATGGCTTTTGTTGGGGCCGGACGTTGCGCTTCAGAGCACACCGTACGACCTGAGGGAAGCGGCCAAGCGCATTCGCGCCACCAATGACCCGCAAGCCGAGGATTTTGCTCGAAACAGCGTCCTCAACCCTCCCTTAGGACGGGGATAACTGCCTGCTCACAACAAACTTTGGGTTCGTTGACTTGCCTTTTTCCCGCCTGCTAGCGTAACCACAGCAGTTGCCGAGGGCGTTTTCTGCCCGCCGGCCAACGGGGTAGTGTCTTTGGGACTACTTCCTAGGAGAATTGGTCTCTTTCGCGCATGGCTTACAACAAAAGCAAATACGTCGAAGCCGCACAAAAGCTGCTGAACCAGGGCAAGGTCGCCCAAGCCATCGCCGAATACCAGAATATTCTCAAACACGAGCCCCGCGACCAGGTCACCCTGATGACCGTCGGCGAGCTCTATATCCGCCAGGGCGAGACTTTCCAGGCCATCGATTACTTTGAGCGCTTGGCCCAGATTTTCGTCGGGGATGGTTTCCTTACCAAAGCGATCGCCGTTTACAAGCGCATCGCCAAACTGGCTCCGGAAGAGATTCGGCCGCTCGAAAAACTCGCCGACCTCTACGTTCAGCAGGGCGTAATGAGCGAGGCCCGGCCGCTTTTCCTGCAGCTGGCTGAAATTCATCTCAAGCAGAATCGCCAGGCCGAAGCGGTCGGCCTGCTGAAGAAGCTTTTACAGGCTGAGCCGGACAATCTTCGCATCCAAATCCGCCTTGCTGATCTGTACCAGGCCATGGGTCAGACTCGCGACGCCATTGAAGCCTACGTTTCGGCTGCGCAGCGAGCCCTCGCCCGTGGCGACCAGACGGAAAGCGAAAAGCTTGCCGACAAAGCCTTAAAGCTTGAGCCGAGCAACGCCGCCGCGCTCATCGTCCGCGCACGTTCCTATTCTTTGCAGGGCGACACCGCCAAGGCCGCCCACCTCCTCGAGCAGGTGCCCGACCTCGAAAAAGGCGGCGAGCAAACCGAACTGTTGCTCGATTTCCATCTCAAGAATTCCAGTTGGGATCAGGCCGTCACGCTGGCGGTGCAGGTCTTCGAAGCGGACGCGAAGAACTATGGCCCGCTGCAAAAGGTCGTCGAGGCTCTGCTGGAGGCCGGACAGACGCAAAAGGCCATGGGGATTCTGGAGCAGTCTCGCATCCCTTTGACCGATGCCGGCGAGCACGAGGCGGTCGGAAAAATGCTCCAGGCGCTGGCGGAAAGGATGCCCGGCCGGCTGGAGCCGTTGGAATGGCTCGTGGAGCATTACGGCCGCACCAGTGATTCCTTCCACATGCCCGATGCCCTGGCGAAGTTGGGCGATGCCCTCGTCGCGGACGAGCAATACGACCGCGCCAAGACCATCTTTGCGCAGCTAGTCGAACGCCAGCCCGACAGCGATTCGGTGAAACGCAAACTCAATAACGTTTTGCGCCAATTGGGCTTGCCTGCGGCAGCCGATGTCCCGGACGAAGTCCCCGCGATTCCCGAGGATCATCTGCGAGCCGAAATACCCAAGGCTCCCACGCCCAAGCTGCGCTCCGATGTAAGCGGGTTCGGTGCGGAAATCGCAGACCGGGCGCAGGCTTCGGCCGCGCCACTCGATCCTCAGCTGGACGAGGAGACGCAGAGATTCATCGCACAGTCGCTCACCGACGTAGACCTGTTTGCCAGCTACGGTCTCACGCAGAAGGCCATCGGATTGCTCGAGGCCATTCTGCGCCGCGCCCCGCGTCATACCCCCACCCTCGAAAAACTTCTCGATTTTGTTCTCGGCGCCGGCGACGACCGCCGCACCGCCGAACTGGCTGCGCAGCTCGAACAGATTCATACCGAGACCGGCGACAAGCGCAGCGCCGAGCGCTTTGCGGAATTGCGCCGCCGCTTCCAGCGCGCCGCCGGACTTTCGGACGAGGAACTGGCTAGTGCCGCAGCCCCGGCGAAGCCGGGCTCAGCCGCCGAGCCGGCTGCCGCCGATGAACCGGCCGAGACGGCCATTCCGGAAATCACCGCCGTGCCCGCGGAACCAGAGCCTGCTCCGGCCTCGAATTCGTCATCCGCCCCCCGGGCTGCCGAGCCAGAACCTGAGCCGGCCGATGTTGACGCCGCGCCGGAGGAAGCAGAAGTTCAGGAAGTGGATTTGTCCGACGAGTGGGCCACGCTGCTCGAAGAAACTCAGGCGCCGGAGCCAAGCAAGGCCCCACCGGCCACGCCGCCAGAGGCGAAAACCCCGGCCGCGACGCCGGAGAAAGCTCCCCCTGTTCCCCCGCGTCCGGAAAAGCCTCCGCATGTCGAGGAGTTTCAGATCAGCGGAGAGCCAGCGCCTGCCGCCGCGGAGAATACCCCTGCTGCGGCTCCGCCCATTCCATTAGACAAACCCGCGGCGAAAACTACTGCTGGCAAATCCAAGGAAAAGCCCGCCCAAAAAGCTCCGCCGAAGCCGGCCAAGCCGGCCGAGCCCGAACTCGAACGGGAACAGGAGTACGAACTCGTGCTCGAGCAGGAACAGCTGGTTCCCGCCTACGATCAGAAGCCTCCCGAGCCGCCCGCGCCCGCACAAAACAAGGCGGCGGCACCCCCGGCCGGCAGCGCTTTCGAATCCGATCAATTCCTGGCTGAGCTTGCTCGGGAAATCGATCAACTGGGCATGGACTCTCTCGCTCCGTCCTTCTCCGATTCGAAACCCGGCGCTCCGGCCTCTCCGCCGGCAAAGCCAAAGGTGCCGCGCGCCCCTTCGCAAGCTGCCGAGTCCGGCCCGCTCATGGAAGTCTTCGAAGAGTTTCGCGCAGAACTTGGCGAAATGGGCGCGGAAGAGGAAGATCTCGAGACCCATTACAATCTCGGAACTGCTTTCCGCGAGATGGGCCTTCTTGAAGAAGCCATCAGCGAATTCCAGAAAGTCGCCAAAGCCAGCGATAACGGCCGCGCCTTCCGCTATACCATGCAGTGCTGTACGCTGCTGGGCCTGGCCTTTATGGAAAAAGGCCAGCCCGCCATCGCCGCGATCTGGTATGAGCGCGCTTTACACACTCCCGGAATCGACCCGGAAAGTACCCTCGCCTTGCGGTATGATTTGGGTGTCGCCCAGGAATCCGCGGGCGAGCCGGAAGCGGCGCTAAAGAGTTTTTCTCAGGTCTACGCGATGAACATCGACTACCGCGACGTAGCCGAGCGCATCGCAGCTCTTCAGAAGCCCATCCGCTAATCCAGAATGCAGCCACGCGGACGGATTTCCCTACATCGATGAACCGGATTTATCACGCACTTCTGGTTGTCCTCGCGTTCGAGATGGGCGTGCTGCTGCTGTATTTGCCATGGTCCATCTACTGGGAACAGAACTTTTTCTTGAATCACTATCCTTTGCTTCGCTCCATCCTGCTTCACCCTTCCTTTCGGGGGGCCGTCAGCGGCATCGGCATTCTGGATATCCTTCTGGCCATCCGATGGATCGGCTCGCGCCCGGATCCCGGCCGTGTTCCCCCAGCCTAAATCGGGAAGCGCGCTGTTGCTCTGCTACGTGGGCGACCGCAGCCTGTTTGCGGCCGCGCCCGCGCGCAAAATTCTTCTGAAGAAAATCGCAGCGGCTGCGGCGGCAGGCGTCGATTGGATCCAGATCCGCGAAAAGGATCTCTCGGGAAAGGAATCGAGCACGCTGACGCGTGAAGCTCTGAAGCTTGCTCGAAATGCGGACGACGCCGCGGGTGCCGGCGAGTCCACCGGATCGCCGCGCGCCTTAGCCTGTTCGCCAGGCAAAGCGGCCCACGCGCGAATCTTGGTAAACGACCGCTTGGATGTCGCGCTCGCCGCGCACGCCGGCGGCGTCCATCTCGGCGAGCAGAGCCTGCCGCCAGAAGCAGCGCTCCGCCTGCGCCAAGGGCTCGAGCAGGAAGATTTCTTGATCGGCGTCTCTTGCCATTCGCCGAAAGCAGCCAAGCAGGCCGAACGCGGCGGCGCGGACTATCTCTTCTTTGGTCCCGTGTTTGCCACGCCCTCGAAGGCCGCTTATGGCGCGCCGCAAGGACTCGACCGGCTCCGCGAAGTCTGCCAAGCCGTCACGCTGCCGGTCGTGGCCATTGGCGGCATCACGCCGGACAATGCCAGCGCTTGCCTTTCCGCCGGAGCATCCGGCATCGCCGCCATCCGCCTCTTCCAAGACGCTCGAGACCTCCCCGCCGTGGTCAAAGCGCTAAAAGAAATCTCGCGCTAACCTGCGCTCCTCCTACGCGCGAGCCTCTATCTCCGGCTCTTTCCACGGCCTTTTTCAGCCGTGCCGTGCCGCGTCTCCCCCAAAATGGTCGCCGCGAACCGGGTCACGCGGTTTCCGGCGCCCGTCTCCGCTCCCTGGCTCCTAGCGTTCCTGCAGCCGCCGTAACAGACGGATCTGCCCCGCATGGTAGACGTCATGAAAGGCCACGCCATAAAGCTGTTTCAAAAACTTGGCGTCGCGCGGCTTGCGCAAAGCCTTGGCAATCGCGGCGCACATGGCGCGATGCTCGCGCTCGAGTAGCTTCTTGTCAGCGTTCCACGCGGCTTGTGTCGCATTGCCTTTTTCCGGCCGCGGGAAGAAGTTGCTGCCTTTCAGAGCGAACGACCCGCGCTTGTTGCCCTCGATCCTGCGCCGCACGGTGTATTTCCAGTACGCGGCGTGCAGCGCTACTTCCCAGATGTTGTGGCGGCCCGGTCCGGGCCGCCAGGCCGCCTCGACCATCGACACGCCCTTGAGCGACTGCTTCAGATTCGGCCCATGCCAGGTCTTTCTCTCATACGCTTCGTCCAGCAGTGCCAGCACCAGCTTCGGCGTGTTCACTCGACCCTCCCCGGGGCATGCCCTGTTCGAAAAATATTGCCCATCCCCCAACTCTCCCATGCGCTAGGCGCTCTAGTTCGATCTTTTTGGGTACCGCCTGAAACCTGCTACCAACAACTATTTCTGGCCGAACTGCTGAAGGGTGACGTTGACGAGGAAGGGGTTGGCAAAGTCCGTGGTTTCGCCCCAGCCCTTGCCGGTGATGGGCATCAGCCGCGCCGAGAGTGCCTTGTGCCACTTCACCGACAGGCTGGCCATGTCACTGATGGTCAGGGAAAGTTGCTCGGCGGTGGTGTCTCCCGGCAGGGGAATGGTGTCCAGACCGGTGCCACACACCGCGGAGTAGGCCAGCAGCGCGTCCACGGAAACGCGGCCCTCGCTCCAGCGCTCGGCCAGGCGCGCATCTTCGAGGACCGGGAGCATCAGCCCGTTGTAGCCGGTTTGCTTGACCTTCACGTCCCTGATGGCCGCGGTAAGCGTGGCTGCGGCGGTCAGCGTGCCGCTCAGGCCGAAGGGCTGCTTGGTCAATTCCTCGATGGCCGCGCCCATCGAAGCATCTTTCGCGGGTGAGGGCGCCGGCGAAAGATCAATGCCCATATAGCTCCAGCCGGTCTCGGAGTCCACGCGGCCGGCGTGATGCTCGATGTCGAAGGCCACCGCGGCGAGCGCGTCGGTAATGCGCTGGCGGGCGGAGGCCAGGTCCGGCGCGTCTTTAAGCGCGGCGGCAACGACGGGAGCGGACTCGATGGCAATGGCAAACTGGTGCCCAAACCCGGTGTGATATGCGGCGGGAAAAAACGGCACCAGGGGCGGCACATTGGCGATGGCGGCAAAACGGAAATTGCCCTGGCTATGCTCGGTGGAGGCTTCGAGTTTTTTCATGACCCGCGCGGCCGCGCCCACGGCGCCCCAGCGCACGCCGTCTTCGCCGGCCACCACCAGGCTGCCGTTCAGGTTTTTCGTATTGGCCAGGATTTCTGCGAGCAGGTCGGCCTGGGAAGGCGGGTCGGTGGGGTTCAGCATGGCCGGGCCGATGGACATCGCGAACTTCTGCTGCTCCGCGAGAGCGTCCAACAGTTTGAAGAAAGCCACCGACTGTTCCGTGTTCAGGCCCTGGATGTATTCGGGGAACGGTTGCGTGGCGATGCGGATGGTCTGGACTTGATAGCCGCGCGATTCAAAGATGGTTTGCGCCCGATGTAGCATGTTCAGCGTGTCCGCGATCTGCCGCTGGTAGTTGCGCCAATCCAGATTAACGAACGCGGTAACCGCACGGATCTTGGGGTTTGACGAATTGCCGGACGTGTTTCTTAGTTGCGCCGGCGGACGTTTTGGCGCTGCCTGCGGAGCGCGCGCGAAAACCGCCACCGCGAAAACGCCAAGTGCGAAAGAAGCAAGAAACCGGGATGACGCTCGAGGTCGCATGCCAATTCTCCCGGAAGGCACGATACATCCTGCGGAATCTCCTTACAAGATTCCCGCTGCGAATTCTGGTTAGGCCCATGCCGGCTGTTCGGCGGTGGACGGGAGGCTCCTATCGTCCTATTTCGCTTTAAGGGGAAATAGGCGGGGGGAAGTTCCATTTCTTCGTCCAGTCGACGCCTGCTTCTTGCCCGTCGACCGGGCAGACCTTCTTGCTGCCGGACTCATTGAATAGGACGCCGCGGACAAAGGCTTTGCTGCTTGTGCGATTTTTGCGAGGTTACACGAAAGCGGAGATCCCGGTGACGCGCTCGCCGATCACCAGCTTGTGAATGTCGTTCGTGCCTTCGTAGGTGTAGACGCTTTCGAGATTGTTCATGTGGCGCATGATGCAGTAATCGTCGACGATGCCGTTGGCGCCCAGAATGTCGCGCGCTTTGCGCGCGGTTTCGAGCGCGATGGCCACGTTGTTCATTTTCAGCATGGAAATGTGCGAGGGATCGACTTTGTTTTTGTCTTTGAGGCGGCCGACGTGCAGCGCCAGCAATTGGCCCTTCACGATTTCCGTGATCATCCAGGCGAGTTTTTCCTGGACGAGCTGATGCGATGCGATGGGCTTGTTGGCAAATTGCTTGCGCGTTTTCGCATATTGCAAGGCGGTGTCGTAGCAGGCCATGGCCGCGCCGAGCGCGCCCCAGCCGATGCCGTAGCGCGCCTGGTTCAAGCAGCTCAACGGGCCTTTCAATCCCACGATGCCGGGGAGCAAATTTGCTTCCGGAATTTCGCAGTCGGTGAACGACAACCCCGAGGTGACCGAGGCACGCAGGGACCATTTGCCGTGGACGTCCCAGGCTTTCAAACCCGGCGTGCCTTTCTCGACCAGGAAGCCGCGGACTCTGTCGTCCTCGGCCTTGGCCCACACGACGGCGATGTCCGCGAGGGAGCCATTGGTGATCCACATTTTTTCGCCGTTCAAGACGTACCTCGAGCCTTTTTTCACCGCGCGCGTGAGCATCCCGCCGGGATTCGAGCCGAATTGCGGCTCGGTCAGCCCGAAGCAGCCGATGGCTTTGCCCTGCTGGAGCAGCGGCAGCCATTTGTTTTTTTGTGCGTCGCTGCCGTAGGAATAGATCGGATACATCACCAGGGCGCCCTGCACGGAAACAAAACTGCGCAGGCCCGAGTCGCCGCGCTCGAGTTCCTGGGTCAGCAAACCGTATGCGACGTTGGACATGCCCGCGCAACCGTAGTCGTGAAGATTGGCGCCAAAAAATCCGAGTTCGCCGAGCTGCGGAATCAGATGCATGGGGAAGGTGGCTTCGCGGCTGTGTTTTTCGATGACAGGAATGACTTCGTTTTCGACGAATTCGCGGGCCGTCTGGCGGACAAGTTTTTCCTCGTCGTTCAATTGCGAATCGAAATCTATGAAATCCACTCCGCCGAATTTCACCATACGTTGCTCCTGGTCATGGCTTGGCTTTGTGCAAAGTTAAAAAGCAGATCCCGCAGGCCTAAAGGCCCGGGCTAGGAGCGCTCGGGATGACCGCCCTTCGAGCCGTCAGACGTCGGTCCAGTGTAGCAACCGGCCGGATTTGCCAGCAACGTTGCTTGCAGAAGCGGCCCAGCTTGACGCGATGCCGCAGGAGCAGCGAAACTTTTTGTTTAGTCTAGTGCCGTGCAAAGGAATAAGCAAAGGTGCCGAGAAAATCTTCCCCGAGTTGGAAGGGGGCAATGCGAAGGAGCAAGGCGCTTCCCAGGCCGCCGAAAATCCTCATTTTTGACGTGGACGGCGTGCTGGTCGACGTGCGCGGCACGTACTGGCGCTCGGCGCTCGATACCGTGCGCTACATCACCGGCAAGCGCGCAACCTACGCCGAACTGCAGCAATGGAAGAGCCAGCCGGGATTCAACGACGACTGGAGCATGGTGGCGGCGTGGGTGACGGCGCTCGGCAAACCGCTCTCGTACGAACAGGCGCGCTCTGCGTTTGAAATATTTTATTGGGGGAGCGACGGGAAGCCGGGAAACGTTCGCAACGAAAAAATACTGGTGAGCCCGCGGCAGATCGAAAAATGGGCCGACCGTTTCGAGCTAAACCTGTTCACCGGACGCACTCGGCAGGAATTTTCCTTCACGTTTGATCGCTGGCCGGCCACGAAGTACTTCCGGACCATCATCACCATGGATGACGCTCGAAAAAAACCGCATCCGGACGGCCTGCAGATCATTCTCGGGGCTCGCGATCCGAGGACGGCGTTGTATGTCGGCGACAACATTGACGATGCGCTGGCCGCGCGAGCGGCAGGCGTGCCGTTCCTGGCGATTCTCGGGCGAGACGGGCAGCGTGACGGCGCACGCGCTCGGCAGTTCCGCGAATTGGGCGCGCTCGCGCTTCTTCCGCGAGTAACGGAGCTTGCGGAGGTACTCGGAAAGTCTTGAAGCGGCCAATCCAAGGGGAACTATTTGTCGCTCGGGAGGGAATCAGAATTGCGAGTGAGTCGCCATTCGGGGGAACCAATGAAAGTCGGACGAACGATTTTGCTGACGGCAATGACGGGTTTTGCAGGCTTGCTGGGGCTTTGCGACGTCGCCCGGGCACAGGCGCCGGTGGGACCGCTCAGCCCGCCGCCACCGGGAACGATGCCTGCGGCCAAGCCGCGAGAAGCGGTCCCGCTGCCTGCTCCGCGCCAGAGCATCGTCGGCGCATGGAAGCTCAACCGCGACGAGAGCGATGACATGCGCAAGCGCGCCGAAGACTCGCGAGGTTCCGGCGGCGGCAGACGCGGGGGAGGAGGCTGGCCAGGGGGTGGAGGATACGGAGGACATCGCGGCGGCATGGGCGGAGAGGAGAGCGATCAGGAACGGCAGAAAATGCACGAACTTCTGAGCCCGCCGACGACCATGACGTTCTCGATGACCGGCGCGGAAGTGGACTTGATGGACGATCGCGACCGCAAGCGCGCGTTCATGACCGACGGGCGCAAGCTGCAAAAATCCAAAGACGATCGTTACCAGGAGATCGCCGCGAAATGGGACGGCAACCGGTTGGTCACGGAGGAAAAGAGCCCGCGCGGCGGGAAAATGAGCCGCACCTTCGAGCTTTCTCCAGACGGTCGGCAGCTTTGCGAAAACCTGCGCATCGAAAGCAGCGGAGGAAAGCATCGTTCGCTCGACGTCCACTATGTGTACGACATTCTTGCCCAGGCGGATAGAAAATAAATGGCGCGGCGGGCAAAGCGCCTTTGACTCTTCTCAAGAGAGCAAAGGAGCGCCGCTAGAACTACTCGTGAAAGCGAGACGGGCGGTAGGGTTCGAGCATCCTTACGGTTACCCGATCAAGAATCCCCTCGGTGACCAACTCTCCGAGGATCGAAGCCAGCGTCACACCGCGGTGCGTTGCGGCCATTGAGAGATTGGGACAATTCCCGGCTGGGCCAAGGATCGGAAAGCCGTCTTTGGGCATGGGCCGCCAGCCCAAAGTGACTTTTTCGACCGGCGCTTTCCCGCCGCCTTTACTTTGGCAAGTTTCATTGTCGAAACTGTAG
>WNGI01007536.1_pt1 | contig 16077 bp, 15 predicted proteins | sample 5400621 | NCBI WGS metagenome assembly WNGI01 (sample SAMN13153374, study PRJNA577476) | soil metagenome | isolation source: 20 cm soil or saprolite under Garry oak tree replicate 1 | place: USA:California | collected 2016-06-15 | reverse complement strand
ACCGCGTCATCGAAGCTGACGATCTCCAGCTCGACGGTCGCGTTGCGAATCAGTTTGCGGTTCGCCACTTCTGGAGCTGGCGTTTCGCCGGGCTTGACTTCAGCTTGTTCGGCACGTGCAAGATTTTCCACGGCAACGGTGGTTGCTTTCGCAGCGGCGAGGCCGGGCGCCGTGTTTCGTCTGTCAGATTCCGATTGAGTTGCAGGAGCTGGTGGTGATTCGGGTAGCGATGCGTCTTGTGATCGGCTTGTGAAAAGCCCGTCTGACTTGTCCAAAGCACCGGCTTGAGTTTGCCCAGTCGCCGCGACCTGTGCCGGTTGCCGGAACAACCCTTCGTTCGTGTGGTCCTCACGACCGCGCAGCGTAGTCGCAGTTTCCCCTGTGATCATTCGCCCGAGCTGCACCAGCCCAAGCAGCACGGCTGCAACTGCGGTGATTTGTGCGGCGCGCAAACGCATCAGATCAGAAAGCAGTTTTACGAAACCGCTTCTTTTGGGAATGCGGTCACGAAAAACGGCTAGCATTCTTTGTTCGAAAGCCGGATCGGGTTTCTCCTGAGCGAGAGTTTCTTCCAGAATTTTGTTCATGGTTTTGGTTTCCTGATGAGTTTTTCGGCACGCGGCGCAGTCGACGAGATGGGTATGCAACTGGCGCTGCTCGTCCTGGGAGAGTTCGCCGTAAAGATCGGCAGCGAGCCAGTTGTCGATTTCGTCGTGAACGGTTGCCATGGGTTTAGTCCATTGAAGCGAGAGCGGGGCGGAGCTGTTTGCGGAGCGACGCCAGAGCGCGTCCGAGAATTCCACGCAGCGCGCCATTGGTCAGGCCCAACATGTTTTCGATGCTGCGATAATCCATCTCCTCGAAGTAACGCAGTGTAAGCGCGGCGCGGTGAAGCTCCGGCAAGGCCGCGAGCGCTGAATGCAACTGTTGATCGATCGCCGCCGTATCAGTTGTTTCCGGTTCGTTTGTCTCGATTGTTTCGTGGGTAAAAGGAACGACTCGGCGTCTGCGAAAGACGTCATGTGCTCTGTGTCGCGCGATCGTTGCCAGCCAGGCCGGAAATTTCTCCGGGTCGCGCACGCGCCACCGTGTCTTCCAGGCCTTAACGAGGGAATCCTGCACCACATCCTCGGCTTCCTGGCGGTTCTGCAAAATGCCGTACGCGATCGCGAAAAGGGTTCGACTGTGTGTGCGAATAATCATTTCAAATGCTTCTCGATCGCCGTGAATGGCCGCCCGGTACTGTTCACGTTCACTGGCATCCATTTTTTTGTGATCTACAGCCTAGACGCTCGAGTTCGCGATTCCGCGCGAAAAATTTTTCGGAAGTCAGGCATCTTGCCTGACTCGGACGACAGGCCTCCAGCCTGTCTTGTATAGGCGAGCGGGACGCTCGCCAGCCGAGATAATCCAGCGGATTATCTTCCAACGCATTCCACCTGAAGATACTGACGCCATTGGGACCCCGGCCGGTCATCCTGAGCGGCGCGAGGGATCTCACACAAGCTGCTTGCCGATGCAGTGTAATTCGGATGCCCCAAGCTTCGACTGTGAGATCCCTCGTCGTCTGCGCGATTCGGGATGACAAGCGGGGAGTATCAGAAAATGATGACAGTGTTGCCCACGCTCACCAAGTCCTTCACTCGCGCCGCGTCCCAGTTTGCAAGGCGAATACAGCCGTGACTGGCAGCCCGGCCGATTGTCTCCGGGTTGTTGGTGCCGTGAATGCCAATGCCCGGTTTGTTCAAGCCCATCCAGAGAATGCCAACCAGATTGTTCGGACCGGGTGGGAGATTGTAATAATTTTCCGTGCGCACTCCATAGTTCAGCATGCCTTCATCGTACCGAAACCACGGCCAAACGGTTGCTCCGAGAATTTTCCATGTGCCCACCGGCGCGGGCAGCGTTTTCGATCCAGGTGTGATCGGAAACACGCAGACGAGCTGGTCGTGGTCGAAGACTTCCAGCAAATGCTCGTATGTATCGACGAAAACTTTCCGAGAGGCGAACGCAGGATTTTCAGGAAGCTTTCCCTCAGTGAATTTTTCGACTTCAAACGGCAGAACGTTCGGCACTTTGAGAGTTTCACCGGGCTGAAGGTGTTCCCACTTTTTACCGGGATTCAGTTTCTGAATGTACGATTGCGCAGAGTGAAAGCGCTCCGCCACGAACTCGAGCAATGACGTGTAAGGCAGCCATTTCAACTTTGCCTGCTCGGCGTGGCTGCCGGGCACATCGCCGATCTGTTTCAGATCTTCTTCCTTGATTGTGTAGGTGGTGTAAGTCACCGGCACCTGGTCGAGCATCCATTGATCGACTGCGCCGGTCTTTGGCATCGCGTGCGCGTGCTTGTACGAGATGAGCGCTTTCCGGAAAAATTCGCCCATTCTGCCATCGATTTTGCCCGGGCCGAAGTCGGAGTTGTCCAAGAAGATTTGCAAACGTGTGGCGGTCTCCTCGTCGTAGTTCGGCAGGGCGACAGGGTAGACTCTGGGTGGCGGAGTAGGAGCAGGCGTTTCCTGTGCATACGTAAACGACGGCATGAAAGCAGATGCGAGAACGAGCAAAGCAAATTTCATCGGCGGAAGTTATCTGCTGTGAGGAGGAAACGCGCAAACGCGTTGCGACAGCTGCTGTAGTGTGCGTTGTCCTCAACGCAGAAGTAATCGAGCTGCACGCGCGGGGAGTCCGCTGAGGGACAGCCCCGAACGCTTTCGGGGCTACACCAGGGCTGCAACGCCACGGCTGATTCGGCTGCAAAACCAATTGCTCCTGAGCGGCAACCGCAACACGACCGGCTCCGCCGCACCGCGGAGAGTCGCTCGTTCAAATTGTTTGAAACCGGAACCACTCGCCCATCGAATTGAAGCCGTTAAGAAAACGACCTACCAGGTCGAGAGAACCGACTACTGTGGCTGGCTACTTGCCATGAGCGGTGCTTTTTTCTTCGTTGTGGTTCCAATTCCAAGAAATACGAGACTTGGACGCAAAGCGTTGAAGGCGGCTTGCGCCAAAACCTTGTGTCCTTCGATCGATGGGTGCCATCCGTCTACGGTATTAATCAGTTCCAAGTGATTGAAATCGATTTTTGTTAAAGCATCGGAGTACTCAATGCGCACGTGATGGGCGTTACTGAGCTCGCGTTCCAGATCGGCGACCATTGCACGCAACCCAGCGTTTATCAGCACGGCGAGCCGCGCCATATTTTGTTGGTACGGCGGCTGCAAAGATTCAAAACTTCGGGTGCCACTATCAAAATGAGGGTAGAGTTTGGGATTCTCTGTGTGCAGGATTTCCGCCTGCCTCCTTCCTTCCAAATACCTATCAATGTTCGCCAGACCGAAAACGACGATGGCCACGCGATGGTTCTCGCGTTTTGCGCGGTCGATGAGGCCCTGAAGGGATTCAGTATAATTCACCCGCACTTGTGCAGCTAACGCTCGCAGGCGCTGTTGCGGGTGCTGACGTTCTTCCGAGGAAAGGCCCTGGACCCAGTCCAAGTTATTGTGTCCAATCCAAATCATGATTAGGTCTGGAAATCTCGTTCGATGCAAAACGTGATTTATCTGCCCGGGCAAATTGCGGGTTCGGACGAGTCTTTCACGCAGATCCTCTTGTGATGCCGGTGCCGCGACCAAGGCCCCAGCCCCGTTGAATTCTGTCGCCACGACTGGCGTGAAGTACTCCAATCGTTCGTAAACGCTGAAAATGCTGTCGGGACTCGGGTCAGTATCGAGAAACCAGTTTCTGCGCCACTCCGTCCGCGCCCGCCAAAAGGAACTCGGCAGCGAAGAGAAATAAAAATGTTGTGTCAGGCTATCACCGAGCATGGCGACGTGAGGCAGTCGGTCTTCAAGCTCATGGCGATCAATGTTACCTCGCTTGTACTCTAGATAACTCGGGTATAACGGAGAGGAGGGATTGGATACGCGTGCAAGATAATTTGCGGTAGTTGCCCTTGGGGGATCACTCGCCACCCGATCGAACCAGAAGATCATATTGACAAGGTTGGCAGTGATTTCCTTGCCGGCTGCCATCGGCAACGGCGGGGACGGTCCCGTAACCTCATTGCCGTGTACGTCCCACAAAAGGGTTGAACATAGGAAGGTCGTTGCAAACAAAGCGCGACGGATGACCGCGGGCATTCTGGCGGCCAGTGTTGAAGTTGGAGGCGGAAAGGGAACCTGCCCGTAACCATTCATCACCCATTGTATCGTGCCGTGTTTGAAAACTGCGCTTTGTGAACCCCAAGCAAGCTCCGCTGGGAACACTCTTCGTCGCTGCTTCGTCGGACAGGCAGAATCCTAAGGCACGGGTTTCAACACCACTGCTGATTCAGCCGGCAAAGCCCATGGTTCGGAAGTGGTAACTGCACCGCTATCGGTTGCGCCGTAACGCGGCGATTCACTCGTCCAGAGTATTTCCCATCTGCAACCCTCGGGCGGTGCAAGCAAAGGTTCTGAAGCGGGATGCAAGACGTGACTCTCCCCAAAATTCACCAGCAACAAACGATCGTCGTTGTTCGCGGAGAAGTATCTGAGAGCGAAAATTGCCGGTCCGAGGACTGCGCCATCGATTCCGCCGGAACTCTGCTGGCGAAGACGCGAATCTTCTCGTCGCAGTTTTAGAAGATCAATGTGCAGAGCGTAAAGTTCACGATTATTTTTTCGCTCAGAAAAATTCAGTTTGCAGGATGCGAAAACCTCCGGTTCGTCTGGAGCGGGCAAAGCTCGCCACGCTTGGTCCTCGGTAAGCGATAAAAATGGCGCCAGCCATTCGGCACGACCTTTCCGAATTGCGTCGCGTACGGAAGCGTCGCCGATATCCGCGAAGAATAGGAACGGGCTCGACGCGCCGAACTCCTGTCCCTGAAACAGCAGTGGCGTCCACGGCCCGAGCAGCAGAAAGGCAGTCATGGCGCGGTAGCGCCCCGGTGAAGTTTGAAAGCGTAACCGCTGCCCTGATCCGGTGTTCGCGATTTGATCGTGATTTTCGAGGAAGCAAACGAAAGCCTCCGGGGAAATTCCGAAGGTGGGCGTTCCACGCAACGCTTTTCGCCATGAGCGCGCCTGCGCCTGATAAAGAAAACCGTATTTTACCGCAGAAATAAATTCCTGCGGCGTGCCGCGGTAATCGCCGAAATAAGCTTCGTTGCGACCAGTCAACGCTACGATAGCGCTGTGATGAAAATCGTCATTCCACATTCCGTCCAGATCATCACCGCCTTCGCGGGACGGTTGTGCCATCTTTGCTTCCTGGAGATCGTTCTCGGCGATTAGAAGAATCGAGCGCGAGCCGGCTGCCTCGCGCGCGGCGCGCCCAACCGCGCCGATGATGTATTCAGTGGATTGATCGCGGATGGCGTGTGTCGCGTCGAAGCGGAATCCGTCGAGATGAAATTCCTCAACCCAATAGCGGCCGTTCGTGATGAAAAACTCCCGCACCGGTCCTGAATTCGGTCCGTCAAAATTGATCGCGTTACCCCATTCGTTTTCTTTTTCGCGAATCAGATAATCGTCGGAAAAAATGCCGAGATAATTCCCGTCGGGGCCGAAGTGGTTATAAACGACGTCGAGAATCACGGCCACGCCTAACGAGTGCGCGCGGTCGATGAATGCCCGCAAATCGTCCGGCGTTCCGTACAGGTGCGAGGGCGCAAAAAGATTTACACCGTCGTAACCCCAGCCGAATTTCCCGGGGAAATCCGCGACCGGCATCATCTCGACCACCGTGATTCCAACGCGCGCCAGCTCGGGCAACTGCTCCACTGCGGCACACCACGTTCCTTCCTTCGTGAATGTGCCGATGTGCATTTCGTAGATGATTTGGCCCTTTAACGTAACGCCCGGCCAATTCGTGTCCGCCCATCGGAATTGCCGCGGATCGACTATGCAAGAGGGTCCGTGTGGTCCTTGTGGCTGAAAGCGCGATGCCGGATCGGGATAAAAGTTTTCTCCGCGATTTACTCGAAACCGATAGCGGCTGCCCGCGCCGACGTTGACGGCACCAGAAAAATATCCACCTGCTTCCGGTGTTAACGGATAGAAGATTGGCTCCGAGCTTGTGCCATCTTCCAGAACGACATCAATTTCTCGAGCTTTCGGCGCCCAAACGCGAAAATACGTTTCATCTTTGCCGATTACTTCGGCGCCAATCGGGTGGCGACGTTGCGCATGTAGCATCGAGAACTAACATGGCGCTGCCGGCTTACTAAACAACCGCGCGTCGCCAGCTGTAGTGTGCGCTGTCCTCAGCGGATCCTTCGAAGCGCGCGTGTACCTATCCGCTGACAACAGCGGACTCTACAGCGCAGCGGGCTTGATTAGATCCATGAAACCCGTTCAGAATGCCGCGTGTGAATGGAGACGAACCAAAAATCGAAATCTTTCAGCCGTTCGGCGAAGCGTTCGAGTTGATGAAGAAGATTCTGTTTCAGCCGTTCGATTTCAAAAAATGGCTGGTGATTGGCTTCGTCGCGTGGCTCGCGAACCTGGCTGGTAGTGGTGGCGGTTTCAATTACCAATACGATCGCCGCGAGCATGTGCAGACACTAAATCAGACAATCAGCCAAATTCCGCAGCCGGTTCTCATAACAGGTATTTGCGTGCTGATTTGTCTGGTGCTTGCTCTCGTTCTCGTTGTTGCCTGGTTGCGAGCACGAGGGGGATTTATGTTTACCGACTGCATTGTGAAGAACCGCGGCGCAGTTGCAGCACCGTGGCGTGAGTTCCGAACCGAGGGGAACAGCTATTTCTTGTTTTCGTTAGTGGTTGGCCTCGCGCTTTTCGTCTTCGCGGTGTTGCTTTCGGTACCGGTCATCCTCCTACTGGTCAAAAGCCGCTACTACTTTTTCATACACCGGGATCAGCTTAACATTTATTTGATATCGGCGATCGTCGCTTGGGTATTCGTCATGCTGCTGCTCGTGTTTGTCTGGTCGTTGATCGCTAATTTTATGACGCCCGTAATGTATCGCCGCCGGTGCCGAGCCTACGAGGCGTTCCGGGCCGTCACCAAACTGATCGCGGCGAATCCGGGCGAAATCCTTTTGTATTGGTTATTTTTAATTGTTCTGGGGTTGGCCAGCGCGCTTGTAGCATGCGTTGTAACTTGCGCGACCTGCTGCATCACCGCGATTCCTTATGTCGGAACGGTAATTTTGCTCCCAGTCTTTGTCTTGCTCCGCTCATTTTCACTTTTGTTTATACGGCAGTTCGGTCCGGATTACGATGTGTGGGCGAACTTCATGCCGCCGGAGTTTTTGCCGATTTTATTATCGTTACCCTCCACTCCTGCGACGTCCGCGCCTCAATTAAATCTACCGCCCGAACCCCCGCCGCGACCGTCCATTTGAGCGCGGCCGTTGAAATATCTAGAAAATGTCGACGAGCACTCCGCTACGGGTCTAGATTCAATTATGAAACGACAAGTCATTATCTGTGGTGTGGCACTGGCGACGGCTGTTTCGACTTGTTTTGCTGCACCGACTCCAGCCAGGCAGGTAAAGACAGCACAGAGAGAGAAAGCGGTCGTCGCTTTGGAGAAAATCGCCACAGAAGCGTTCAAGAACAAGCAGGTGGAGACGTTTAAAAAATATTTGGCGCCGGAGTTCGTTGGACTTGACGCGGGAGGCTTCAAAAATGTCGATGCCGAACTTGCGGATGTTCCAAAATACGATGTGCGTGACAACTCCTTTGCGGATATGAGAGTAGCATTCCCGAGTGCGAACATGGCAGTGGTTACCTACCAAGTGACGACGCAAGCCACGCACAACGGACAGGACACATCGGGCACCTATAACGTGGCAAGTGTGTGGACAAAGCGGGAACGCAAATGGCGTCTTGTCTTTCACACGTTTATGAAGAGCCAGTAGTATTGCCAACTCTGTGCGATCGTTATGTCCAATTTGAGACAAAGGATGTTTCCTGCCACCGCTGTTGCGGCGGGGATTCTACAAACAGTGTTGTCCGCTCAGTCCGCTACACCAACTATGAAAGCGGTTGTCATTCATAAGTATGGCGGACCGGAGGTCTTAAAGTACGAGGATGTCCCTCGACCAGAACCCAAGGATGATCAGCTGCTCATCAGGGTCATAGCTGCCGGCGTGAATCCAGTTGATGGCATGATCCGGTCGGGGCTGTTCGGTAAAGACGGAAGTCGCGCGTTCCCCATCATTCTCGGTGGGGACGTCGCCGGCGTGGTTGAAAAAATTGGAAGCAAGGTCACGAAGTTCAAAGCAGGCGATCCTGTGTTCGCGTACGTCAGCTTGGACAATAGCGGCGGCTACGCGCAATACGCATTGGTCAAAGAAGGCGAAGCAGCACCCAAACCGAAATCACTGACGTACGTTGAGGCCGCAGCAGTGCCCATTGTCGCATTGACAGCCTGGCAGGCGTTGATCGACAGCGCGAAACTGAGCGCGGGCCAGACGGTTTTCATTCACGGTGGCTCTGGCGGAGTGGGAAGCTTCGCTATTCAAATCGCCAAGGCGCGCGGAGCGAAGGTGATCGCCACGGCATCGACCGCGAATCAGGATCTGCTGAAAGAACTTGGGGCCGATGTAGCGATCGATTACACGAAACAAAAATTCGAAGACGTTGCGAAGGACGTTGATGTGGTACTCGACTCGGTGGGTAAGGATACGCTGGCGCGCTCGTACGGCGTGATAAAAAAAGGCGGATTCATTGTATCGATCGTTGCGCGGCTGGACCAGACTGAACTCGGCAAACATGGTATTCACGGCGCTGCACTGAGTGTGGACCCAAATTCACAAGAACTCGCCGAGATCGGCAAATTGATAGACCAGGGGAAAATCAAAGTGATCGTCTCTCAAACGTTTCCGCTTTCCGAAGCAAAGACAGCGCAGTCGCAAGTCGCGACTGGTCACACACGCGGAAAAATCGTTCTCAAAGTCGCAGAGGAGCCGAAGTAGCGGCCCATCCATGTTGGCGCTGTCATGTTGAGCGAAGCGAAACATCTCAGTCTGTTCGCGTGGTGATCGAACCAGAAGTGATCAGAGATTCTTCGCTTCGCTCAGAATGACACTGTAAGATGGCTTCCGGTGTAATGGAGCAATGAACTGGGACGCGATCAGCGCAATCTCGCAGTTAATCGGCTCCATCGCCGTAGTTTTGTCGGTGTTATATCTGGCGTTGCAAGTACACCGGAGCACGCGTGTGGCAAAGCTGGCCACGCAAGACGCCGCTGCCGCCGCCCTGCGCGATGTGACCAAACCTTTGATGGAGAATGCCGAACTGGAGCGCATCTGGCGCGTCGGCCTCGAAGATATCGGCGCGCTATCAATCGAAGAGCGTGCGCGCTTTTTTCATGCGGCCTACCAGTTCTTGAAGGCGTTCGAGACAATCCATTTTCATTATGTTTATGGATTGATGGACAGGCAGCTTTTCGAAGGCTGGCATGGTCTTCTGCGGCATTACATCCTCGCGCCCGGAATGGCTCATTACTGGAAACTTCGGCCTGAAGTTTTCTCCGAACGCTTTCGAAATTTTGTCAACTCGCTCGAGCCACCGGCGGATCAACGCACAGTGGGAACGCTTTCCAAAGAAGAGCGAAGCTAAGGGTGAGTCGCTAGCGTGGCCTTGAGGCAACGCTGTGTCAGATTAAAAGCGATGCGAGGCCGCATCGCACTCCAACTCCGAAAGCTTCGCGAGTCCAGCACTGCGTCTAAAATTCGAAGAGACGTGCCACTTTCCGCGCAAGCTTTGGGAGGGCACACGGCCTGCCTGTCGTGCGGGCTGCGCCGTCCGGACGCCGCGGCGCGGCGTTCCCTACCTTGCGCTACTTACACGGTCCCGGCACGGGGATCACGAATTTGCTGTCCTTTTCAGCGACGAAGTTTTCGCTCGTGCTGGATGAGCTGCCGCTCCCGTCTTTTTTCTCAATCTTGATAATGAGCTTTTTCGTCGGTTTGAGAGTCAGGCAAGCTTTGCCGGTTGGTCCGTCCATTGGCGTGCTCGCTTTTTTCACGTCCTCCGGCGTGAGATCAACAAGCTGAATCGAGGAAATTTTCTCTCCGGCTTCCCCCGACTGCATCATTTTGTAAAACTCGAGCGCCGCTGGGTCTGACCCTTGTGTGTAAAGGAAGGACTCCAGCGTGGCTGTGTCCTTGGCTTCGAATGCCTTTTTATATTTGTCGGTAAAAGCCTTTTCCTTTTCGGACGTGGCGCCTACGACCGATAAGTTCGTTGTGACAAGTAGCGCAAAAAATAGACTGGATATTTTGATGAACGTTCTCATACCTGCGACCGTAGTTGGCTCCATCTGAGAGTGGCAAGCCAATTTGCAAAAGAAAAATCTTTGCTGATCTGCGCCCCACAGGCTATTCGACTCTGCGCGGAATTTGCGCAATGAACATCCACGAATATCAAGCCAAAGAGTTGCTGCAAAAATTTGATGTGGCCACAACGCGTGGCAGAGTCGCGGCGACCCTCGACGACGTAGAGCAGATCGCGCGTGAGCTTGGCGACGTGGATATTGTCGTCAAAGCACAGATTCATGCCGGCGGGCGAGGGAAGGGAGCGTTTAAGAACGGATTCAAAGGCGGGGTGCACGTTCGCAAGACGCCTGCAGAAGTCCGTGAAGTTGCGGCGAAGATGCTCGGGCAGATTCTGGTGACGCACCAAACCGGGCCCGCTGGCCGGACAGTAAACAAAGTGCTGGTGGCGGAATCGGCGGACATAGCTCGCGAAATCTATTTTGCAATTCTGCTCGATCGAGCTACTGCCGCGCCTTTGGTTGTCGCCAGTACGGAAGGCGGCGTCGAAATTGAAGCCGTCGCAGCGAAATCGCCCGAGAAGATTATCCGTGAGGCAATTGATCCGCTGGCTGGGCTCCAGCCATTTCAGGCGCGAAAGATAGCGAAACAACTTGGGTTTGAGTCGTCGCAGTTGAAAAATGCATCGAAACTATTTGAAGGACTGTATCGCACATTTATCGCGTTTGATTGTTCGATGGTCGAAGTCAATCCGCTGGTTGTCACCACCAAGGGCGAAGTGCTGGCGCTCGATGCCAAGTTTAATTTTGATGACAACGCGCTCTATCGACATCCGGAGATCGCAGCTTTGCGCGACGTCGCGCAAGAGGATCCCCGCGAAGTCGAAGCATCAAAACACGGGCTCAACTACATCGGACTCGACGGAAACATTGCATGCCTGGTCAACGGCGCAGGGTTGGCGATGGCCACGATGGACATCATCAAGTTTTACGGCGGCGAGCCGGCCAATTTCCTCGACGTCGGCGGCGGCGCCAACGAACAGCAGGTCACCGAAGCGTTCAAAATTCTCCTCGCGGACAAAAAGGTGAAAGCGATCCTTGTGAACATTTTCGGCGGGATCATGAAATGCGACGTCATTGCCCAGGGCATCATCAACGCAGCCAAAAGCATCAAGCTCTCCGTGCCGGTGGTGGTTCGTTTGGAAGGAACAAACGTCGAGCGAGCGAAACAGTTACTAAAAGAAAGCGGTCTCGCTCTGATTACGGCGGGCGACCTGGCGGATGCCGCACAGAAAGCGGTCGCAGCGGCTGTGGCCGTAAATCCCAAATCTCAGGTTCCAAGTTCCAAGTAAAGAATCAAATTCCAACTTCAAAATGGAAGACGGCACGAGACCACATTGGCAATTGGAATTTCCCTGGGATTTGGGATTTGGAGCTTCTCAAAGAGCAGGATGAAATTGAGATCGATGCTTACGGCGGCAATCATGCTCGCCGTCACCGCCCAAGCGGAAGAGCTTCCGCGTAAAAGCAAGACTCCACGCGAAACCTATCCGCGTGTCGATGTGATCTATGACTCGGTCACGGCGCCCGATGGCACGCGATTGCGAACGATCATCACCAAACCACGCGGTGCAAACGATAAGCTGCCGGTCGTCTTTGTCGCAGGTTGGTTGAGCTGCGATTCTGTCGAAGCACCGGCTGATACGAAAGACGAAAGCGGTCTGGTATTTCGCGGTCTCGCAGGACTCCAGGAATTCGCCTTGTTCCGAATGGACAAACAAGGAGTAGGGGACAGCGAAGGCGATTGCGGCGAAACAGATTTCGAATCGGAGCTGACCGCTTATCGGGCGGCCTTTCGCGCAGTGAAGAATTACGATTTCATCGACGCGAACAGAATTTACATTCTCGGCATCAGCAATGGTGGAGGCTTTGCGCCGCTCGTCCCTGAATCGGACGCCGAACAGGCGCAGGTCCGCGGTTACATTTCAATCGGCGGCTGGGTGAAGACCTGGTTCGAGCACATGCTCGAGATCGAGCGGCGCCGATTCGCGTTGATGGGAAAATCGCCCGGCGAAGTCAATGATCGCATGAACGGTGCGGCGACACTTTATCATGAATGGCTGATCGAAGGCCGATCCTTGGACGACATTTTGAAAGAGCAACCGCAGCTCGCGGATCTGTGGCCAGAGGGAAAAGACCACACGCATCTTTACGGACGGCCGCTCGCGTTTTATCAGCAGCTACAAAAATTAAATCTCGGCGTTGCGTGGTCGCGTGTGAAAGTTCCGACCTACGTGCTTCGCGGCGCATTCGATTGGATCATGAGTCGGGAGGATTCAGAATTGATTTCGACCTACGTAAACAAGAATGGAGATCTGGCGTCTTTCTACGAAATCCCGGATACGGGGCACACCTTTCAACACTATTTGAGTCTGGCCGACGCATTCAAAGGAAAGAAAGCGCCATTCGATCCAAAGATGATCGGGCTCTTAGCCCACTGGCTGCAAAACAAGGCGATTACGCATGAAGATTAAGAACATTGCATTTATAGGAATTCCCGTGACGGACATTTCGCGCGCGCGAAAGTTTTATGAAGAAGTGCTTGGACTTGCGGTAGCCGACGAAATGATGGGTGGCAAATGGATCGAATACGCAGTGGGTGATAATACGCTGGCAATCGCCAACGTTGGCGAGCAGTGGACGCCATCAGATCAAGGCACTGGCGCTGCACTTGAAGTAGAAGATTTCGACGAAGCCATCAATCACTTGAAGGATCAAAAAGTGCGCTTTGCCGCCGAGCCGTTTGAGACGCCATGTTGTCACATGGCAGTCGTGCAAGATCCCGACGGCAACAAGTTGATAATTCACAAACTCAAACCCAAAAATGAGAAAGGAGTCTGCAAATGATCACAAACGAAGTAGCCTTTGTTGCCATTGCGGTTTCAGACAAGGAACGCGCGCGAAAATTTTATCAGGAAACTCTGGAGTTAAAGCCCACACGCACACAGATGGATGGCGCGTGGGTCGAGTACGATCTTGGCCCGACCACGATCGGAGTCGGTTCGCACCCGGCGTGGCAACCTTCGCGCGATGGAACGACCGTCGCGTTCGAGGTGCAAGACTTTGACGATGCCTACGCAAAGCTCAAAGACCGGGGCGTGAGCTTCGATATCGAGAAGACTGAGACGCCGGTTTGCTGGATGGCGCAGTTTCGTGACCCTGATGGAAACAAATTGGTGATCCACAAAAGAAAACAAAAATGAATCTGGAAACCAGGAAGAGTTGAATCAGGAAAGCAGGAAAGCAGGAATGTTTTCTGCTGTTCATGGATTCCCAGGTTCCAGATGTTTTCCTCTTTTCCTGCTTTCCTGATTCATATGTCAGTATTGGTCGATAAAAATACACGGCTCGTGGTGCAGGGAATCACCGGTACCGCCGGCGCGTTTCACACGCGGCAATGCATGGATTACGGCACAAATGTGGTCGCCGGCGTGACGCCGGGCAAAGGCGGACAAATGTTCGACGGCAAGGTGCCGGTATTCGATACCGTGTGGGAGGCACGACAAAAAACCGGATGTAACGCATCCATGGTTTTCGTCCCTGCGCCTGCGGCTGCGGATTCGATTCTGGAAGCGGTTGATGCTGGAGTCGAACTCGTAGTTTGCATCACGGAAGGAATTCCGGTCATGGACATGATGCGGGTGAAAGCGCTCATGCGTGGGAAAAAATCGCGACTGATCGGGCCGAATTGCCCGGGGATCATTACTCCAGGCGCGTGCAAGATTGGGATCATGCCCGGTTACATTCATAAACCTGGCAATATCGGCGTGATCTCGCGTTCCGGGACACTGACTTACGAAGCGGTGTGGCAATTAACATCGCGCGGGTACGGACAATCGACCTGCATCGGGATCGGCGGCGATCCCATTCATGGCTTGTCGCATCTCGATTGCGTGAAACTTTTCAACGAAGATCCGGGAACAGAAGCGATGATCTTAATTGGCGAAATCGGTGGCTCGGCGGAAGAAGAAGCTGCCGAGTGGATCAAGAAGAATTGCAAGAAACCGGTGGCAGCTTTTATCGCAGGACTGACAGCGCCGCCTGGCCGCCGAATGGGCCACGCAGGCGCAATTGTTTCCGGCGGCAAAGGTACTGCAGCGGGAAAGATCGAAGCGCTAAAAGCCGCAGGAATCGCGATCGCTGAAACCCCCGCCAGCATCGCCGATACCGTGATCGCGCAAATCAAACTGCATTCCTAGTCGTTCCAGTGCTTTACAGATGAAGCGGATTCTTCTCATTGGTGTGGGGCGATGGGGCGTGAATCATCTGCGCGTGCTCAGATCGATGCCGATCGAGCTTTTTGTTGCCGATCGTCACAAGCAGCGACTCAATTCGGTTGATATTCCGCAGAGTCATCGCAGCATGGATGCCCACTCACTTTTTTCAAACATTGATGCTGCGGTGGTCGTGACGCCGGCGCCGGCACATTTCGATATGTGCAGTGAGTTACTCGCAATGGGGAAAGATGTTTTTGTCGAGAAACCAATCACGTTGACTTCGAGCGAGGCAAAAAGACTGACGGAGCTTGCGGAGGAGTCCGGATTGATTTTGCAGGTGGGGCATATTTTCCGGTTCGACCCGGCATCGTTATGGATGCGCGACGCGATTGCCTTTATCGATCTTTTTCACTTTCTTCTTGGTGCGCCGCCACAGCGTGTTCATGCGGTGGTGCGCGATTTTCTCGGCCGCGGAATGGACGACGAATCACTGATTGTTTTGGAATATGACCGAGGCGACAGCTCCCCAATTCTTGCGACAGTCGAAGCCGGATACCATGCGCCGGGCAAATTCCGCGAGGTAACCATCGTCGGAACGGACTCTTCTGCCGTGTGTGATTACAACGTGGCACAGTACAAGATCAAAACATTCGAGAATCGACATCTCGCCGATGGCAATGCGATAGCGGCCGAAGAAGGCGCGGTGCACCAGTTGGAATTCCCGCCGGAAGAACCGCTGCGAGCTGAACTGGCAGCTTTCATTGATGCAATCGAGAGGCGCACACCATCTCCAATTGATGGATGGGCAGGATTTCATGCGGTGCGCGTGGTCGAGGCCGCGCTTGAATCTGCGCGAACCGGTACGTGGATCGACATTTCCGCGTGAATCGCGATCTTGTGCATCGTGTGCGAGGCGATGTTTGCCGCCTCTCCCTTGCCAAGGGAGAGGGGAGGTTGAGGGTTCAATATGTTAGTTGTAGAGAACGACGAACCCCTCACCTCAATCCTCTCCCCTTAGCAAAGGAGAGAGTCGGACATGTTGCACTGAGATGAAAAAAATTCCGCTTTCCCGAGTTTTCATAAATGACGAAGTGCGTGACGCTGCGCTGCGCGCTCTCAATTCCGGATCGTACATCCTGTCGAAAGAGTGCGAAGCCTTCGAAGAGGAGTTAGCCGATTACATCGGCACAAAATACGCGGTGCTTTGCTCGTCGTGGACCGCGGGCGGATTTCTGCTCCATCGCGCAATGGGATTGAAACAAGGCGACGAAATTCTCGTGCCGTCGCATACTGCATTTCCGACGATCGAACCGATGCTTCATTTCGGTGCGAAGCCGGTCTTCATCGACATAGATGAGACCTACTGCCTCGATGTCGATCTTCTCGAGGCGTCAATTACACCGCGCACGGTGGGTATTCTGCCCGTTCATCTTTACGGCCATCCAGCAAACCTCGATCGCGTTTTCGAAGCCGCGCGGAAGCACGCTCTGTGGGTGATTGAAGACTGTGCTCAGGCACACGGTGCGCGATTCAAAGCGAAGCGCGTTGGATCACTTGGCCTGGCCGG
>WNGI01010494.1_pt1 | contig 16079 bp, 14 predicted proteins | sample 5400621 | NCBI WGS metagenome assembly WNGI01 (sample SAMN13153374, study PRJNA577476) | soil metagenome | isolation source: 20 cm soil or saprolite under Garry oak tree replicate 1 | place: USA:California | collected 2016-06-15 | reverse complement strand
ATATTTGCATTGTAGTTTTTTCAGCATGGCAACCTGTTGAAGTGTCTCTACTCCCTCGGCAACTACGTCCAACCGAAGATTATTGGCCATGGGCAATATGGTCCGGGCAATCTCCATACCTTCTCCGTCGTCTCCCATGCCGCTGATGAAGGAGCGGTCAATCTTAAGTGTGTCGAGGGGAAAACGGTGTAGGTAACTCAAGGAAGAGTAACCCGTACCGAAGTCATCGATAGCCAGGCGTATGCCCAAAGATTTAATTTGCTGCAACATCTCGATGGCTGCCGAAGGGTCTGCCATCACCGTGCTTTCCGTGATCTCCAGCTTCAAAGCTTCTGGAGGAAGAGCCAGTTCTTGCAGCAAGTTTCTAATGTCTTCAACCAGCTTCGGTTGTAGAAATTGCTTGGCGGACAGGTTAACGCTAATGGATAGATGGCGATGGGCGATTGAACCTGCTCTCCATTCACTGATTTGCTGGCAGGCCTTCCGCAAATTCCACCAGCCTAGCTCGCGTATAAGGCCGGTTTCTTCCGCGACGGGGATAAATTCAATTGGTCCGAGCAGGCCGCGAGTCGGATGCTGCCATCGTAACAGAGCCTCAAAGCCGGCAATTTCTCCGGAAGCGAGAGCAACAATCGGCTGATAGAAATTGCGAAGCTCTTCACGTTCAAGTGCGCGGTGCAGATCAGTCTCCAGCTGCAATCGAGCCATCACACTGGCGCGCATATCGGCATCGAACACCTCATAACGGGCCTTGCCCAGGGCCTTGGCCCGATACATTGCCGTGTCCGCATCTCGCAGCATCTCTTCCGGTTGCTCGTAGGCCGAAGTGCTCAGAGCAATTCCGATGCTCACGGAGGTGAACACCTCTTTCCCACCCAAAATGAATGGCGAGGCCAGAGCCTTCATCATGCGGTCCGCGGCGCGTTTGGCATCGCCAGGATCTTTAATATCGTCGAGCAGCACTGTAAATTCGTCTCCCCCTAGGCGCGCGACCGTGAAGGCTTCCCCTAGACGCGCGACGGTATCCGTTGACCGCAAACACTTCTCCAATCGATTGGCTACTCCAAGCAGGAGTTGATCCCCAATCAGGTGGCCCATGCTGTCGTTGATCATCTTGAACCCATCAAGGTCCAGGAATAGAACCGCAAACAAATGGTCTTTGCGGCGCTTCATGTGCTTGACGAGCCGACCTACCCGGTCGATGAACAGCAGCCGATTGGGTAAGCCCGTCAGTGGGTCGGAGACTTTTCCTTCGGTGATGTCGGTCTGTGATCCAGCCATGCGCAAAGGATTTCCGGAAGTATCATGAACGGCCACCCCGCGGCTCAGCATCCACCGGAAGCTTCCATCTTTATGCAGTACGCGATGCTCGCTTTCGAAATGGGGAGTCAGGCCTTTTTGATGGGCGGCAATCTCCTGTTTGACTCGTTCTCGATCCGCGTCATGGATCCGCTCAAACCATTCTTCAGGGCGGTCCCCAACTTGGGCTTCCTGATAGCCCAACATGGCCTTCCAGCGAGGAGAGAAGTGCACAACATTGGCCGACAGATTCCAGTCCCACAGGCCATCGTTGGAACCACGAGCTGCCAGGGCATAGCGCTCTTCACCGCGCCAAGGCCACCGGAAAGTCAATCGGCTTGGTCAGATAATCGTTGGCCCCCAAGTCCAGCGCCTTGACAATATCCTCGCTCTGGTTCTTTGCCGTCACCATAATTATCGGCAGCTCGATCGCAGAGTAGGCTTCACGCAGTGTTTTCAGCGCGTCAAGGCCACTAACTTCGGGCATTTCGATGTCTAATAGCACCAGATCGGTGCCGTCTAGTTTGACGCGCTCGAGCAAATCGTGGGCGCTCTGTGTCACCGCGATTTCGTAGCCTTTGCGCGCCAGCCGTCGGGCCAGCATATCTCTGTTCATTTCATTGTCATCTACGATGAGCAACCGGCTTGTACGAGGGTTCATGATAGTTTCTTCTCGAGTATCAGATTTTCGATCTTTTCGCTCAGGCGTGCAAAATCGACTGGCTTGGTGTCGTACTCATCGCAACCTGCTTCAATCGCCTTCTTCCGGTCACTGACCATGGCGTGAGCGGTCAGAGCGATGATGGGGATATGGCGAGTAGCCTGATTTGCCTTCAGGAGACGCGTGACTTCCCAACCGTCCATCGCTGGAAGACTTATGTCCATCAGAATGAGGTCGGGTACTTCCGAGCGCGCGAGCAATAGTCCCTTTTCGCCATCCTCCGCGGTGACCACACAATAGCCCCTGCGCTGAAGCCGTCTGGATAGCATGTCCCTATTCATTTCGTTGTCTTCGACTAGCAAGATTTTCTGCATTCTAGTTTCTCCTAGTCCTAGAAACTCTGATTACGGCTGTCTTGCTGTCTGCTTGGCGGTCTGCTACTTGAGATAAGGGGAGCGGATGGTCATCCATGATGGTGGAAGATCGAGTGCCCCGGTGCTTTTCAACAAGAACTGCCAGGCGGTCTCGGTCGACCGGCTTGATAAGATAATTGGAGGCGCCCAGGTCCAAGCCCATGGCCTCATTGTCAACGACGGTGACCATAATGACCGGAATCCCCGCCAACTCGGAATCGCTCTTGAGCTTCTTTAGAACCGTCCATCCATCGCAGTCAGGCATGACCACATCCAGGGTTATAAGCAGCGGATGAAATTGCTTGGCAAGGCGAATGCCCTCTTCTCCATTCGCGGCGGCCACCACGCGGAAATCCAGTCTTGTCAGGAAGCGCGACATCAGATCGCGGACCGACGGGTCATCGTCTATCACCAGAATCGTTTCCAAGCCGGTTTTGGTCTCCGCCGGTACCGCCGGAACTTTGCTGGCACTCTCTGGCGGCGCGGAATCGGCCGTCTCGATGACGACTTGGACGGGCAGCCGGACCGTAAAAACGGCGCCCTGGCCAATCTCGCTCTCCACGCCGATGTGCCCCTTCATCATCTGAACGAAGCGGTGAGTAATGGCGAGTCCCAGGCCGGTGCCGCCATACTTGCGGGCAATCGAGGCATCCGCCTGGGCAAACTCTTGAAACAAGTTCTGCTTTTGTCTGGCAGAGATGCCAATCCCGTTGTCGCGGACTTGGAATTGAATCCAATCGCCATCCTCGACCTTGATTTGCTCGACATTCACGGAGACGCTGCCGTGGTCCGTAAATTTGCAGGCATTGCTCAGCAGGTTGAACAGGATCTGCCGGACCTTGGTGATATCGGCCCGCATCATGTGTACGTTCTTGGCCTGCTGGACGTGAATTGAGTTGCCATTCTTGGCAGCGGCGGGTTGAAGCGTCGTGACCATCTCCTCGATCACCTGTGACACTTCGAAGGTCTCTAAGTGAAGCACCATCTTGCCGGCTTCAATCTTCGAAAGGTCAAGCACGTCATTGATCAGCGACAACAGGTGTTTTCCGGACGCCTGGATTTTTCGGAGGTCCTGAACATTCTCGATCTTGCCTGAGTCCCGGGTTTCCTCCTCCAGCATTTCGCTATATCCGATGATGGCATTCAGCGGTGTGCGCAACTCGTGGCTCATATTTGCAAGAAATGTACTTTTGGCGCGGTTCGCTTCCTCGGCCGCATGCTTCGCATTGAGCAGCTCTTCCTGGGTCTGTTTCCGATGAAAGATTTCTTCCTCTAACTCCTGTGTCCTGGTTTTCAATTCACCGTTAGTGCTCTGCAGTGCAGTATCCCGCTGCTGGATTTCGGACAGCATGGTGTTGAATCCATCGATCAATCTCCCGATTTCGTCTCCATAAGACTTAACAGCTCGAACTGCGTAGTTCTTGTTCGTGGAAACCATTCTCATGGTGTCTTCTAAGTGCAGAATGGGGTTTGAAATCAATCCTTGAAGCTTCGAAGAAACGAAAAATGCGAACAACCCGGAAACCAACACGAAAATAATGAGGATACCCGCATACCGTCTGGCCCTGATACTCCACTGGCGCATGTCCGATTGCAAAAACAGTGTTCCGACGCGTTCCCCGTTCAGGGTCACATCGTGGAAGACGTCCAGGTATCCTGCTTCGAAGCGGTAGCCTTTCCCCTGTAAATGGGAAGGAAGGTACGCCGGGAGGCTCGTCTTGCCTCGAAAATAGTAGGCAAAGATCTTTCCGTCGGGTCTATATAGGACAGCAGTGACGATGTCTTCTTTGGCGGTGAGCGCTGACAGTGTAGCGGTGGCGGCGGGTTCGTCCTTAAATTCCATAGCTCCCGCGCTGTTGTATCCGATAATCTCGGCTTGAGTCATCAGATCCTGAGTGAGCAGATGACGAAAGGAGACCAGGTCATAAATGAGAAAGCCAACCGAGGACAGGATCAGTGCGATGCTGCTCGTCAGCATCATGATCAGCGTGAGTTTGCGCTTGATGGATAGATTCTGAAGGATCATCCTGGCTTTCTCACTTCTACGGCGGGTTGTTGGATGATTCTCGCCAGGGTCAGCAGTCTTGAACTGATGGTCAGCTCTGCTTGGTGCGCCGCCTCAACATTGACCTCGAATCGAACCCTGTTGTCTTCCACGGTGAAGCGAATCATCCCACCGCGCTCGGCAAAGCCAGGCGTTTCGCCGACTGTCAGAATTGGCTGGCCCTTGACGGTTTGCACCACCTCATCCATGTGCGCTTTTTCCGACGCGCTCACAAACAGGATCTTGCAGTCCCTGAGCTCTTTGACGTCGGTGCCCCATTTCAGACGTTTGACGACAAATCCCCGCGCCCCGATTTTCTTATTTTGGACGATTTGATCGATAATCGTTCCGAAGGGATCCGTCCCCAAGATGCCAATCACAATCGGAGAATCGGGCTGGGCAAAAGCGGTCGCCGGCCATTCGACAAATTTTGCAAAATTGAAAATGAAGCCGGCCTTGATCAAATATTCCGAGGAATCGGACGAGTTCGGGGCTTGTGCGAAAGCCTCGGGAGTCCAACTCAGCGAAACACTGAGCGCAACGATCAGAATTCCCAGTCGTCTCAACATCAAATTAACCGTCCACTGGTAGCGGGCAATCTGAGAGCTCACCCGGCAATCAACTTTAGAATTTCACCGTAATACTTCCAAAAATGCTGCGCTTTACCACCGTCGGGGAGGTATTCACGAAGTCCGGCAAAAATTCCAAGTGCCAGTTATTCAGCAAATTCTGGCCGCCGATCGACAATTCCAGGCTGGTAACCGGTCTCCAGCCCAAGTGTGCATCCAAAGAGTAGTAATTGGGCAAGTTCAAGCTGGGAAGGTGGTCCACAAATCGAACCGTGGTGTCCTGCTCAAAATGCTTGGGCAAGTCGACCGAAGATCTCAAGTACCATTGATGACGGGGGCTTGAGCCGTTCGGATTGTCGGCCGTCGGATCCAGACTATCCGCGTTTTTGTGAATGTTCATTTGCAGATAGCTGTAGGAGCCCGCCAGCCTCCACTTGGGAACGACTTTCCAGTCTGCAAACAGTTCGACACCGTAAGTTCCACCGCTCATTTTGTTGGAGGCAACAAAGGGGACGACAATATCAGTCGGGGCAGGGATCGGTTCGGGAAAAGGGGCACCCGGCTCGGCGGTACGAAGGCCTGAATAATTGTTGTAAAAGGTTGCTAGGTCGATCGAGAGGTTGCTGGTTGCCTGCACTCGATAACCGAGCTCGTACGCGAGAAGGTCTTCGGAGCTAAACTGAGGGCTGCCGAAAACCGCCAGCACCGCCGGCAACGGCGTGGGGTTCGAGAGCTTCCCCGGGGGTATAACTGCTGAATTCAGCCGCAAGCCCTCCTCGGTCAGGGCCGGAGTTCGGACAGCACGTGAAACTGCAGTCCAGATCGATTGATTTGGTGTGACGGTCCAGAGCAATCTTGCGTTAGGCTCAGCTTCAAACCCGGTGAACCCGTTGCGCTCGAATTTGGACCCCAGCGTGATCTGCAGCCGATTGTCAACCAGGCTGATTTCATCCTGAAGGAATGTGCTGAACTGATTGAGAGTGACTTGATTAGGCTGCAGGGAAACCGTAAAGCTGGGGTCGTTCTTGTCACGGATCGAGCGATAACCAAAGCCCCATACGAATTGTTGTGAATCCCCGGTGTGAAAGGCATGTTGGAAGTCGATGTCGAATATGTTTTGATGGTCCCCGAAAAGAGAATGGTCGTTGATGGTGGTATTGTCATAGTACATCTGCAGCGACATCGAAGATCTTTCGGAAGTATGATTCCAACGGCCGAGAAGGTTTCCTCCACTGTATTTCCCGTCATTGGGGAAGGTGTTCGAATAGGGGGGAGATAACGACGCCACGGTCAGAGTCTCATCAAATCTGCTGCGGTATATATCTCCTTGCAGGGTCAGCGAATTCGCTCCGGTTGGTGTCCAATCCGCGCGGAATCCTCCGCGCAGGGCATCCCAACCGTCGTGCGCCGTCATACCCGATGGGAATGGGTATGCTGAAGGCCCCCAATCGAAGTACTTTGCGTAAGCTCTGTAGTAGGTGTTGTCGCCCAGCTTGCTGCCATAGCGAGCGCCGCCAGCTGCTCGCTCCTCCGTTCCGGCTCCTGCCGTCACGATGGTGGACTGAGTGGATTTCGCTTTTTTAGTGATGACATTGATGACCCCGTCCACGGCATTGGCTCCCCACAGAGTTGCTCCCGGGCCGCGGATCACTTCGATCCTGTCCACATCCTCCAACATCACATCCTGGACATTCCAATACACACCGGAAAACAGAGGTGTGTAGACACTTCGGCCGTCAATCAGAACCAGCAGTTTGTTGTCGAAGCGCCCATTGAAGCCACGCGAACCAATGGCCCATTTGTTCTCGTCAATTCGAGCCACTTGGAGGCCAGGAGCCATTCGCAGTGCTTCAGGAATGCTGGTTGCTCCTGCACGTCGAATATCCTCTTGGGTTATCACGAAGATCGCGGCCGCGGCGTCTGCCACTTTTTGCGTGCGCTTGGAGACGGAGGTTACCTTCATATTCATCAGGTCTTCCATGCTCATGGCAGTGACGTCGGGAACGCTCCGTGAAGTCTGGGCCACCGTGGTAGCCGCAACGACAACTGCGAGGAAACCGGCCAAGAGAATACGCCCAAGGTCCGTTGCCGGCCGGTGCCTGGGGGTTGGATTGAACAGCATATTTAGTTTCCCTTCTCGGAGGTCGTCAGTGAAACGAGCGTGCGATTCCTGACGCCGAACCATCTCGGACAGATGGATCGGAGCCCTTCCTAGTTCCAGATAAAGTCGCTTCTTTCCGTCGTTCATGTACGCACCCCAGACGAACGCCATCAGTCAGAATTAAGCTATCGGTCCATTCCCATGCGTGGCCTGTTTATCCTCAGGATTGAGGCAGATCCTACGATCATCCGCAAGTAATTGCGCGGACTCCGACAGCAGAAAGATTTGTCGGTCATTACGACGGTCTCTGCCGCCAGGGAGAACCCTCTTTGTAAAAATGAGCAAATTGAGCTCATAGAGATTTTTCCCCCGTTACTGTGAATACGGTCGAGTATGTAAGTGTGTCAGGCCGGCGAAGATATTCCAGGAACGCGCGAGACTGTTCATTGGCCTGACTTTCACCGCCGAGTGCGCGTGCCAGTTGAGGTCTTGCAATCTCTAGTTTTAATTCCCATTGCTTCAGAAGCCGCGGGTCGATCTCTCCTGCGATTAGGTGATAGCACTCCACCTGAACGGCGAGGTTTGTCAGACCTGCTTTCTGCGCTAACCAGAAAAGCTTTCGTCCCACGAAAGGATCAAAACCGGTAGCCGACAGCGCAGTGACGACTTTCTCGGCTGTGCTCTGTACCCCAGGGTCCTCCGGGTAATGCCACAGAAGTTGACCGTCCAAGTCTTGCAGCAGAACAGTGCCCCCCGGTTTGCAAACTCTCGTCATTTCAGCGACAGCCTGTTGTTTTTCCCTTAGGTATTGAAGCAACATGCGGCAGTACACAAGGTCAAAGCTATTCGATTGGAACTCCATCGCGTGGGCGTCCCCACAAGCGAATTTCACACGCGCATTCTCGTGATTTCTCCGCACCGCCTGCTGCACACGGTCGGCGCTGATGTCTATTCCGGTCGCCCTGATGGAAGAATCCATTGCAGTCACGGCGTCCAGAATGACTCCGGGACCGCATCCAACGGAAAGGACTTCCGCGCCCGGGCGGACATGATGCCTAAGGTATTTTTGCGCCCAAACTCCGGGATCGACCTTGAGCTCGAGGCGCAGTGCCTCGCGCGGGTCCTCCATGATGTAGTCTATCGTCGAGGCTCGACTCATCAGTGTTCCTGCCCGATAAGACTTGGCTGCAGTGCATGCCTTTCGGCACGCGCTAATAGTCTTGAGTAGAAGCCATCAACATGTCGGTAGAAGCGGAGCTGTCCTTCCTGTAGCCACGTTCCCTGGCAATAGTGGCGGAGGAATTCTGCCCCCAGCTGCAATAGGGCAGGCGCAGCGATTTCCTCGGTGATCACCGGAATCGCGTCAAGCTCAAAGTCGTCATACGTGGAAGAAGATGCTCTGAGGAGCGAAGCCACCACATCCACAACGTCACCTTCGGGAAGCGTGGGATGCAGCAGCAGGTCGCAGCGATTTTCGATATAGCTGAAGTTCAGCCCCAAAGGACCGCGATACGCGATGACCGCACCGATCGGTTCATCCTTGTACTCCCGGTAGGCTAGCCATACGCGACGAGACCGCCGTAGGCCTACCTCGCGGTACAACTGGTCCACCTCGGTCAGTTCCGGGTCAGTTAAAAGTTGTTCGGCGGCGACATAAATACTGCCGCGCGCGACGGAAGCAATAACGGAAAGGGCCTCCTCATGAGAAGGATCATAAGGGACGACGCGAACTTTGCCCCCCGAAGGCAGTGACGAATTCCTCGGCAGCGCGAAATACATGTGCCGCTGAACTGATGAAAGAGACTGGCCGATCGTCTGAACCATGGATCCGAACACTCTTGAGGGGAAGCGGTTCTCTGGTCGAAACCAATTTTGATGCGATTCATCCGCGTCTCTTAGGATGCTCGCGGCCGTTCCTGCCAATATTACGGCGCGGGACGCGACTGGGTTGTTCTCAGAAACCAGGTGTTGCGAAGTCCAGCCATAATGCGTCGTACGCCAAACCGCAATCGAGGCACGGCCTCTTTTGTTGTCACCGGCCGTCAGGACGTAGAGAAGGGAGTCGCCACCGCGCAACATCCGTCGCCAGTTCTCTCTCACTTGTTCGAGGTGCGGAAGAAGGCGGGCAGCTTTGTCGGGATAAAGAAAACCGGTGCGCTCGTACAACGCAAAGATTTCGCTTACTGACAAAGCATTGACCTCGACGCCGTAGGAGTCGTGGACGTCCGACAGCCGCGGAAGGCTGCTCAGCGTCTTCTGATCTAGTGCATCCAAGGGCATCTCGCCTCCGCACCGCTCATGGCAATTCCAATCTGACTCCCTAGTGCTAAATGCGGCCGCTGTCAGGCCTGCATTTCGAGCCCACATGCGTTCCGTCCAAACGCTCGACGTAGTTCGCACAAGGGAATCCCAGCGTTCAAAGTCGTAGAACTATCAGTACTTATAAAGGCTTGCTTTGCTCGTCCAAATGGACCAGAAGTACTGTTTTCATGGGACGTTCCAACGGATTATTGGCTTCTTAGATACACGGCATAGCGTCGGTTTTTAGGTAAGCTCTGGGCAGGCCCAACGTGGTCCGATTGCTCCCTTGTTTGCAGAAACAAAAGGACTTACTATATGCCCCCTAATAACAGGATCAAGGACGAGAAAACTGGGTCCGGGGCTAGCGAGAGTCACCCCCGGGGAGGGTTGCCACCTTTCAAGGTTGCCCGGTGGCAACGGAAGTTCCAAACTAGACCAGTTCCAGGGGGACGCTGTCCAAACTAGCCGGACTGCCTAAATCGTGCTGTCCAGGAAAGACCCTTTTGCGCTGCAGTTGAACAGGTATACAGGAGGCCCTATCCTCTGGTAGTCACCCAAAGCTGGTGCTTGAGAGTGCTCTTGAGTATGTGAATCAGCTGCTAGAGGCGGTACGCGAAGCGCGGGATCAAATTGAGGCAGAAATTCTTCGCGCGTCGAATTCTCAACTGGCGCGCCGAAAGCAGGCTTTGCAACTCGCGAACTACAAATTGGACAAGCTTTCATCACACTTCAGCGCCAGCCGCCGCATCTTAAATGATTTGCGGACGTTGCGCCGATTGCTACTGGAAGAACGGAAAACCCCGGACCCTTCCGCCATCCTTGACACCGAGGAATCTATGGTGGACCGCGACAAGACCCAAAACCAGTAGCAGTCGTCTCCTTACGGCAATCGTGGATATGCAGTCGCTTCCCGGCGCCGTACTTCGTCGCGCTTTTCGGCCCGATGATTGGCTGGGACCCACTCGCCGTCTTCTTCCGTGCCGTAATAGAGGACGCTTAAGACAGTAATCTTTATCGAGTTCTCGCCTCTAAACTGTGGGGACAACAGTGGCTGGATCGTGCGCCTAAGTAATGTACGATTGCAAAATGAAAGAAATTGGGCGCGGCGCAATTTTTGGAGTGCACAAACGCAGGGGCGAGCCCCAGCTCGCCCCCCGTCGAAACCACCCCGCCGAAGAAACCTCGTATGTTTTGACCTGCGGAGTTCCGTCCAGGACCTTCGCCAGCAATTGCTGGACTTCGGAGAATTTCTCCCGGTTATAGGACTCCGCATTCTCTTTCTGCTCCCAGATGCTGATGCCAACCGCTTCCGCCGCGCTCGGATTCGTCAGGACGATTTCTTCCCGGAAACCCTTCTGGCGCTGCAGCAGTGGAATGACCTCCTTTTCGAGGATGCGGTTAAATTCCGTCAGGTTACCGTTCTTCAAGCGCATAGAAACGAATCGAGCAAACATGTGAACCTCCTTGTGGTTTACCGCCTACAGGCCGAAAGTGATTTCGCAGACCTCACTCAGGGGCGGGGCATCTAGCCATACCTAGAGCTGGGAAGGGGGCATCGCCTGGGGCCGGGGGAGGTTTGAGTCTGCTGAGTGGGGCGAGGTATCTCTTTACATCCCTCAGCGGATATTGCCCAATGAGAGTGCTGCAATGCGCACGGAAAGTCAACCAAAACATGTGGTCGTGTGGTCGTGTGAAAAAATCAAGGCCCATCAGATCTCACGGCCTCCGGCAGGCTGCGCAGGTGCCTCGCATCCCGCCCTACATGCCGAATTCCCGGCTGACTGCGGGTGGTTTTCAAAAAAAGGCGTTCCGATCAATAATGTCCGGCGTAGTGACAAAGGAAAGTGGTCCCCGGCCCGTGCAGCCCCCACGACGCCACGCTGCTTGCCGCCAGCGGCACCGCATAGCGCCGCGCGCCGACGCTCAGGGGGCCGAGTTTTCGTTCGGGGATCGATGATCATTAAATCGATTGTCGTACCGCGGCTCAGCGCCTCCCGATTGGCAAGAATCCGGTCAGCAGGTTCTCACAGGCGCATATACTCAAACGCGGCGTCCCGCGCATAAACGACGGCGACACCGAAACTGCACAAGGGGGAGGCATGCCCATGGAGTTTCCACGATTTGATCTAACCGGCCGCGTAGCCCTCGTCACCGGCGCGGCTCGTGGTCTGGGCCGCGCGATTTCCTTGGCATTTGCTCATGCCGGCGCAGACGTTGCCCTAGGACTGCGCGAAGTGAACTCACACGGCGGTTTGGTTGCGGAAATCACCTCGATGGGCCGCCGCGCACTTCCCTTACAGATGGAGGTAGCCAGGCTCGATCAAATATTCCGCGCAGTCGATGAGACCGTGGCACATTTCGGACGGTTGGACATCCTCGTCAATAATGCCGGGGTGGCACCCGAAAATCTCGCGGAGCATGTGCGCGAGGACGACTTTGATCTCACACTTGCGGTGAATTTGAAGGGCACATTTTTCAGCAGTCAGGCCGCAAGCCGGGCCATGATTCGCCAGGGTAGTGGTCGCATCATCAACATGGGTTCCCAAGCAGGTTTCGCCGCACTCCCTGGCGAGTCCGTGTACTGCATGACAAAAGCCGCCATTTCCCACCTCACCAGATGCCTTGCCGTCGAGTGGGGCAAACACAACATCACCGTGAATGCGGTTGCGCCTACCTTTATCCATTCACCGTGAATGCGGTTGCGCCTACCTTTATCCATACTCCAGGCACGGAAAGCGCGCTGGCAAACCCCGAGTTTCGCTCGGATGTGATCGAACGTATCGCCGGTCTGCATCGGATTGGCGAACCCATGGATGTTGCCGGTGCAGTGGTCTTTCTGGCTTCGCCCGCGGCCTCTCTCATTACGGGAGATACCATCCTGATTGATGGAGGCTGGACCGCCCGATAAGCGCCATATTTCGCCACGTCGTGCAAGAAGGGTGCAGTACGCGAAAATCACATCGCTGGCGAGGAGCTTAGGAATCAGCAACAGCCAGATCGGGCGTTCCCCCGGGAAGAGCTGAGGGAGACTGGCATGTAAAGCATGGTCACAGCGTTCTGGCACGTTTGAAGGATCAGATCGAGCGTTTGGTAGCCACGGCTGGGAAAATGCATGGCAGACTGAGATCTGTGGGCTGGTCTTGCTGTGCCAACCTCCTATAACCCCTTTTGTGAACCGCGAGAAGAAGCGCTGAAGACTGGAGGACGATTCATCTTCGAGGAAACCTGGGCTTGGCGATTACCTCCGCATTGCCGACGGTTCGCCCGCAACCGCCCCGAGGCGGTACGGGCAGCCAAGCGCCCATGGACTCGAGTCACGGCCATGATAATCTGATGGGAGACATGAAACCGCCCACGCTTGCACGTGGGCGGTTTTGTTTTTGGGGTACAAGGTGAATTGCAGGAGGCGATGAGATGACGCGTGCACAGTCGCGGGGACGGATCGAAACGGTCAACGGCGTACAACTCTACTTCGAAGTCAGCGGAACCGGTGAGCCGCTCGTGTTGCTGCACGGCTTCTCCGGTTCGAGCCAGGATTGGATGGCATCGACAACCGAATGGGGCAACCAATTCCTGCTGATCGTGCCCGACCTGCGCGGCCACGGCCGCTCCGGTATTCTGTCGAAACCATTCCGGCATGAGGAGGCGGCGACGGACATGCTTGCGCTGCTCGATCACTTGGGAATCGGCGCCTGCAAGGGACTCGGAGTGAGCGGTGGTGGCAACGTCCTGCTACATATGGCCACCAAGCAACCGGAGCGAGTCAAAGCCATGGTACTGGTTAGCGCGACCCCTTATTTCCCAGCCCAAGCCCGCACCATCATGAGCCACTATGCCGACAGTCTGCCCCAACAGCAGTGGGAAGTCCTGCGGCACCGGCATCCGGAGGGAGACGCGCAGATCAAAGCTCTCCTGGCTAGCACCAAGGCGTTCGCCACAAGTTACGACGACATGAACTTCACTCCCCCGTACCTCTCCACGATTCAAGCCCGTACGCTCATCGTGCAGGGCGACCGCGATCCGCTGTATCCGGTCGAGATCTCTGTTGAGATCCCCAACGGCGGTCACAGCCCCGTCATCGGCAACGGATGGCCCGAATTCCTGAAAACGGCTGCTGCATTCTTGCGTGAGCCATAGTGGGACTCCGTCTCTGAGTGTGCTGACGGCTTATCCGGAAGCTGAGAGCCTGGCCCGTCGCCGTGCCTTCAACTTCCGTGTTGACGATCCACACGGAATCCTGTCCGGAGTGGTTGAGATCTTCCTCTTCCGAAAGAGAGAAGGTTCCCAACGGCGTCCGCTAGCCTTTTGCGAGACTGCTTCGGTGGGTTCCTGACATGACGCCCTTACTTCAGGCGAAAACAACGAAGAAGCGCGAAGGGCATGCCCGGCCTCGATGGGAGAATGGACGGCAGAAATCAACCGGGCCTACATCCCCTATATCCCCGGCTTAAAACGCCGAGGCTTTACGACCCACGTGGTAATAGGCCCGATCGAAGGCTCCTAACGGATCCCGACCTGTCCTCGCACGCTATCAATCAATTTCTTGGAATCGTAGCCGATCCCGGCCTTGAACACCGTCTCGACATTCTCGATCTCGGCAATGCTCTTTGAAGGATCGCCCTTAATCACCACGAGGTCTGCTTGTTTGCCAGGGGACAGGGTTCCAATTCGATCTTGCTGGCCGAGATACACAGCACCATTCTCCGTGGCGATCTGAATGGCTTCCACTGGGGTGAGCCCCGATTCCACGAGCAGCTCTATTTCGCGCTGATCGCCGAATCCCGGAAGCACTCCGCCATTTCCGGTTGGATCCGGCCCCGCCAGCAGCAAGCCTCCGGCTTTGACAAATGCCACCTCAAAATCCATCTCTTTGCGCAGCAGCGCTGGCATGGGCGAGTCCAACGGCACGTTAGCCCGCGCGGTCAGGTAGCTTTGCGCCGATTCAGCGGACATCGCATCCAGAGTACGCCGCTGCAATTTCGGTCGGCCCGGCGTGCCGGACTCAAACACTGGCAGCGTCGAAGTCACAGCAACGTGATGTGACACAAGCGTGTGGATCAGCTCCTGCACCTGCGCTCCATTCACCTCCTGTTTTGCCCAACTGCTGCTGCCTCCTGCCGGGCACATGTCCGGGTGCTTGTCCCCGACGAATTCGGTGTCCGCAAACACCGGCCCATGCTCCAAATCATCGATCCCCAGAGCTGCAGCTTCCGGCCAGGTTACCGAACACAGATGCCCTGTCAGTTTCAGCTTGTGCGCATGTGCCTGCTGGATCGCTACGGCCAGTTCCTCACGCGTTATGTTCATGTACGCTTTGTACGACGTCATGCCTTCCGCTGCCCAATAGTCCACCATGCGTTTTGCATCGTCCGGTCCAGTAAGTTCATGCATCTGAGCAAATCGCGTCGGCGCGCCTTCCAGGTACGGCGCCGTAGCATCGATGCTTGGTCCCGGCATCAGGTCTGCGTCTATCCGCCTTTTTACCTTTAGGTCGGTGTAAGGTTCCAGGCTACCGGTGGTTCGCATTGTGGTGACACCAGCCGCTAGATATAGTCGCGGCGCTGTGTAAGGGATTTCCGCAACGAGCAACCCTGGCTCGCCAATTCTTCCACCGGAAACTTGCACGGAAATCGAATCCGTATAGAAGAGATGATCGTGCATTCCAACGAGCCCAGGAATCACGGTATAGCCGGAGCGATCTAGAAGTTGTGCACCCTGAGGGATTTGAGCTGACGCCGCGGGACCGATGGATTGAATCTTGCCATTGGCGATCACGATCGCTTGATCTTCCTTCGCTGCAGCACCCGTCCCATCGATGATTCGGACGTGGTTAAGAACGAAGACTGGTGCCTCTACGCTAACGAAGGCCGCAACGTCAATAGACTTCTGGGCTTGGGCAACTGTGCTCCCAGCACTGAGCAGCCAGCCAAGCAAAAATAGCATACGCATCCCTACACCTCGCGCTTGATGTCGTTGAAATAGGCGACAATTCTACCCCAGCGCCTCTCTAACGCGAACAGCATGATCTGGTCGAAAGGGGCCACGGGCTGACGGTCTATCGCACCACGCTCACTCCGGAATAGCCCCATCGGGGCACTTGGGCGAACTTCGACTCCGCCCGAATGACGTCGCACGCTAGGTTATGGAAGAGTTACCAAGGATATATTCAGGTGAAGGCATTTTGAGTGCGCGCCAAGTTACCAGGACGGGACTGCGGTTGCACTGTCGCTCCCCATCCGATTTCGCCGGATACGTCGGGGAAGCCGAGGCTTTCCCAAAAGCCTGCGCCGCTTTACGAACATCTGATCGCCGCCTTGAGTAGTTGGCGTCGCTCGAACGGAATAGCGAACGCCGGACAGTTGGATTTTCGGCAGTCCGAAGAAACATGGACGGAACGCGCCTCTGTCGAGCGGCAAGACAAAGCGCTGAAACACGGCAGGTAGACGATTTATCTTTCAGGAAGCTAGGCTTCGCGATTACCTCGGCATTGCCGACCGCTCGTCCAGAATAGTCGGATCCGCTGTGCGCCGGTGAACGAACGATGGGGTGGGATTGACTGGCAACTACTCCAATCTGCTGATCTCAACTCGCTTCCTTGACAGTGCGGTGCAAGCGATCCCACCAGGATGCTGCTCGGCTAGGGCATGGTCTGAATCGGAAGGCCGAAGGGAGCCACTGCGTCGCGGACGAC
>WNGI01002461.1_pt1 | contig 16079 bp, 14 predicted proteins | sample 5400621 | NCBI WGS metagenome assembly WNGI01 (sample SAMN13153374, study PRJNA577476) | soil metagenome | isolation source: 20 cm soil or saprolite under Garry oak tree replicate 1 | place: USA:California | collected 2016-06-15 | reverse complement strand
CGTCGCGTCGAGGTCGAGCACCACCGGCACAGCGCCGCTGCCGAACGCCTCGGGGAACGTCGCAAACAGCACATCCACCCCGCCGCGCGGCGACAGCTCGGTCAAACGGACTCCCACCTGCGTGGTGTGGTCGCCGAACCCGGTGAGCACGCCGGCCTCAGGCCCCACGACCGCTTGCGCGGCCGCCGGGCGCGGTGCCAGGAGCACCGCAAGCGCGATCAGCGAACCTCGTATATTTCGGCCCATGATCGACGTCATTATTACACCCAAGTCGAACGGCCCGCTCGTGGTGGCGGGCCCGGTCCGGGTGGTGGGTCCAGACGGCAGGGACCTGCCGATTCCGCCCCTGAAAGACGGATCCCCGGCCCCGGTCGTCAAGCTGTGCCGGTGCGGAAGTTCAGCAACCAAGCCATTTTGCGACGGTTCGCACAAGCGGGTAGGGTTTTCCGACGCCCCGGCGGTTCCCACGATTTGAGCTTGCCGTATTATAGTTGTGGCCGAAAGCGGGCGGCTGCTGCGCCCGATGTCCAGTGCCCCCGAACGGAGGACCGACATGGCGAAGGGCAAAACCCCGATGGCCGCCGATGAAGGCTACTGCGTGAAGTGCAAGGCGAAGCGCAAGATTTCGAACCCGCAGCAGGTGAAGATGGCGAACGGCCGTCCGGCTCTGAAGGGCGTGTGCCCGGTCTGCGGGACGGGGATGTTCAAGATTCTGCCGCCGTCCAAGTAAGCACGCAGGGCACCAACCACTGACGACTTGCGACCCCCGGCGGGCTTCCGCCGGGGGTCTTCACTTTCCCACCCGCCGCGAGCCGCCGCCGTGGTAGGCGTAACGGAAGGTCACACACGCGGTGCCGGCGTCCTTACAGTAGTACGCGAGCAGCGCGAGCTTGGCGTAGCGGCCGGCGGCGGTGCGCACGGCGTAGACGTGCCCCTTCGATGTGAGCAGGTGGGTCAGCATGGAGTAGTCGTACCACTTCCCCACGCCGGGATTCACCGTGTCGGGACCGGCGAGGTTGGCGCGGTAGCCCGAGTCGGGCAACTCGCGCACCGAATCGAACGGCACCGGCCCCAGGTCGGCGATCCCCGCGCCCGGGCCTGCGATCACACGGAAGCGGCGAAACGCGAGGTCCCATTTGCCGCCGGCGACCACGGCGTTGCGCGCGAAGTCGAACGTCTGCCAGCGGTCGCCGTCGGAGGCGTCGAGCGTATACGTCGCGGGACCGACGAGTGAGTCACCGACCGGGACGGGACGCGCCACACTGAGGGCGTACGGCGGGAACTCCGGTTTGGCGAGCGCGCCGATCAGAATCGCCGCGATAAGCAGGACGAACGCGGCGGCCAGCACCCACAGCAGAATCGGCGGGCGGGCGGCGACCGCCGCTGGGCTCACTGCTCCGCCATGAACGGGTAGGTGAACTCGCGCGGCGGGACGAAGTTCTCCTTGATGGTGCGCGGCGACGTCCAGCGGATCAAATTGAAGAGCGAGCCCGCCTTGTCGTTGGTGCCGCTAGCGCGCGCGCCGCCGAACGGCTGCTGGCCCACCACCGCGCCGGTCGGTTTGTCGTTGATGTAGAAATTCCCCGCCGCATAGCGCAGCACCCGTTGCGCCTCGGCCACCGCGGGGCGATCCTGCGAGAACACGGCGCCGGTGAGCGCGTAGGGTGACGTGCGGTCGACCAGCTGCAGCGTCTCGGCCCACTGCTTTTCCGGATACACGTGCAGCGTGAGCACCGGCCCGAAGATTTCCTCGCACATCGTGCGGTAGTTGGGGTCGTCGACCTGCAGCAGCGTCGGCTGGATGAAGTAACCCTCCGCGTCGTCGCAGTCGCCGCCGAACAGCACCTGCACGCCGCTCGCCTTCTTGGCGCCGTCGATGTAGCCCTTGATTTTGTCGAAGGCGCGCTTGTCGATCACGGCGCCCATGAAATTCCGGAAGTCGGCCACGTCGCCGACTTTCACCGAGCCCAGCATGTCGACGACGCGCTCCTTGACCTGCGGCCAGAGGTTCGCGGGCACGTACGCGCGCGACGCGGCGCTGCACTTTTGGCCCTGGTATTCGTAGGCGCCACGGACGATGGCGGTGGCGAGCGCCGCGACGTCGGCGCTGGGGTGCGCCAGGATGAAGTCCTTGCCGCCGGTCTCGCCGACCAGGCGCGGATAGTCGGCGTACTTGGGGAGGTTGGTCCCGACCTTCTGCCACAGCGCCTGGAAGACCTCGGTCGAGCCCGTGAAGTGGATGCCGCCGAGGTGCGGGTGGTTCAGCACGATGTCCGACACTTGCGCCGCCGGGCCCGGTACGAAGTTGATGACGCCGGGCGGCAGCCCCGCTTCTTCCAGTAGCTTCAGCAAGAAATAGTTCGAGTACGCCGCTGTGCCCGCGGGTTTCCAGACGACCGTGCACCCCATGATGGCGGGTGCCGAGGGGAGGTTGCCGCCGATCGACGTGAAGTTGAACGGCGTGATGGCGTAGACGAACCCCGCAAGCGGCCGGTATTCCAGCGCATTCCATTGGCCGCCGGGCGACAGCGGTTGCTCGCCCTCGAGCCGTTCGGCGTAGTGGAGATTGAACCGCCAGAAGTCGATCAGCTCGCACGCCGCGTCGATCTCCGCCTGGTGTGCCGTCTTCGACTGGCCCAGCATGGTCGCGGCGTTCACCGGAGCGCGGTGCCGCGTCGCCAGGAGATCGGCGGCCTTGAGGAAGACGGCCGCGCGGCGCTCCAACGTCCACGCCGACCAGTCGGCCCAGGCGGCCCGCGCCGCCGCGACCGCCGCCTCGATCTCCTTCGCCCCCGCTTGATGAACCTTGGCGAGCACGTGGTGGTGACAATGCGGCATCACGGTGTCGACCGTCTTGCCGGTGCGCACTTCCTTGCCGCCGATCACGAGGGGGATCTCGATCTGGCGGCCGGAGAGGTCGCGTAAGGTTTGCTTGAGCTCGGCGCGCTCGGGCGTACCCGGCGCGTAAGAAAGGATGGGCTCGTTGATGGGCTGGGGGATCTTGGAGGTCATACTTGAATCTAACCGGGGCGGGAACTGATGGTTGTTCTATACATATGCTCGATCCCCGTACCAAAATCGGTCACGTCCACCTGACTGTCTCGGACTTAGACCGCGCCGTCGCCTTCTACCGCGACGCCCTCGGCTTCGACGTCACGACCCGCTATGGCGCCGACGCCATATTTCTCTCCGCGGGCGGCTATCACCATCACATCGGTCTCAATACCTGGGCGGGACGCGGCGCGCCGCCGCCCGCACCCGGGACCACCGGCTTATATCACTTCGCCATTCTCTTTCCCGACCGGCGGTCGCTGGCGCAGGCGGTGCGCCGCGTGCTCGATGCCGGGTATCCGCTCGAAGGGGCTTCGGATCACGGCGTGAGCGAAGCGGTTTACCTGCGCGATCCCGACGGCAACGGCGTCGAGCTGTACCGCGACCGGCCGGAAGCAGAATGGCCGCGTGCGCCGGACGGAACGCTCCGGATGCACACGCGGCCACTCGACCTCGATCAGCTGCTACAAGAAGCGTAACGCGCTAACGATTCGCTTTCAGTAATTCCGGCGACACCTTCGTCGCCGCAACGACCGGCGGCGTGGTGTGCTGGCCGCGCGGAATCATCCCCGGCAGGTTCGCCAGCTCGAACGCCGACACCGCCATCACCGTCGACGCCTGCCGCAGGTCCCAGTCGATCGCCTTGTCCCAGGTGTCCGACTGCGAGTGGTGCGTGTGGTTGTAGCCGCGCGTGATCTGATTGAAGTTGAAGCCCGGCACGCCGTAAGGCAGGAACGACAAGTGGTCGGTGCCGCCCTTGGATGCGTCGGTCACGGTGTCGGCGTTCAGGCCGTGCAGCGGCGCGAGAATCGCACGCCACAACCCGAACAGCTCGGGCCGGCCCTGCAGCGCCTGGCCGGTCACGGCCCCGGCGCCGTTGTCGAGCACGATCACGGCTTGAATCGAATCGGCTTCGCCGGCGTGCTGCTCGGCGTACTTGCGGGAGCCGATCAACCCTTCTTCTTCTCCCGTGAACAGCACGAAGCGGATCGTGCGCTTGGGCTTCAAACCCGACTGCGCGATGATGCGCGCGGCCTCGAGCGTCGCCATGGAGCCGGTGCCGTTGTCGGTAGCACCCGTCCCCAGGTCCCATGAATCGAGGTGGGCGCCGACGATCACCACCTCGCCCGGCAAATCCGTGCCGCGAATCTCGGCGACCGTGTTCCACTGCGGCACCGAGTCTTTCATGTTGAGCGTGTTCTGAATGCTCGCCTGCAGCTGCGGCGTCATGCCGTTGTCGAGCAGGCGGTTGAACAGGGCGTACTCTTCGTGAGCCGCCACCACCTGGGGCAGCGGCATCACACGCGTCGGCGAGCCGCTCATGTTGAGCAGGTCCTGCTCCTTGCCGCCATCGAGCAGGATGCCCAGGGCGCCGGCGTCGCGCAGCAGGAAGGGCTGATCGGCGGTGAACTGTTGCTGCCGCGCCCGCGCCGCCGAGTCGCGCTGCGGTTGCTGGAAGCCGCGGAACGCGTCCCGTTGCCGCTGCGAATCGGCGGCGCTCATCGGCGGGCCGTCGTTGTTCCACACCGTGGACGCCGGCCGCAACATGACCCAGGCGCCTTTGACCTTGCCCTTGTTGGCCGCGAGGCTCTCCGGCGTGCTCGCGTCGATGCGCACGACCGCACCGGTCACGGGCTTCCCACCCGTCCCCGGCGTCCACGCCCAACTCGCCGCGACGACGTCGTGCGCGCGCGGCGCCACCAGCCGCATCCACATCGCCCCGCGCTCCCACGTGCCGCCGAAATTCCACGACTCGAGGTGCGCGGCGAGGCCGTACGCCTGGAACTGCTTCATGGTCCACTCGTTCGCGGCACGAACGGCGGGCGACCCGGTGAGACGCGGTCCGATCACATCGGTGAGGTACTGCAGGTTCTTCATGACTTGGGACTTGTTCATGCCCTGGTCGACGAGGGCGCCCACGCCGCTCGTATCCACCGTGGGGATGTTGGGGACGCCGGTGGGGCGCGGGGCGCCGCCACCACCCTGCGCAACGAGCGGTGTGACGGCGAGCGCAGCGCCCGTGAGCGCGGCGGCAGCGCAACGGAGAAGGTTCACGGTGACGACTCCTGTTGAATGAGACCGGATAAATGAAGGCTCATTAGGGTACGCGCGATTCCCGGCATCCGTTAGGGTCTTGTCAGACGTACTTCCTGAGTGACCGGTGCGGGGTAACCTCTCGGTTACCCAACTCCACTTCGGAGGTATCCATGCCGTCGCGTGGTCCGTCCATCCTCGTGGTATTCGGTGCCGTCTGTCTCGCCGCCTGCGGCGGCGGTGACGGGGGCACGCCGCCCCCGCCCGCCGCACATCAGATCGCCAAGTCGTCCGGTGACAGCCAGGCCGTCAACGTCGGCACGCTGGTGCAATTACAGGTCCTGGTGACCGACACAGGCGGTCATCCGGTCGCCGACGTGCCGGTCGCCTGGGCCGCTGCCGGGGGCACGCTGTCCGCCGCGTCGAGCAACAGCGACGCGCTGGGTGTCGCCACAATCACGCTGACGCTGCCGGCGAGCGCCGCGACCGTGACCACCACCGCCACCAAGGCGGGCCTGGTGGGCTCGCCGGTGACGTTCACGTCGTTCGCGCAGGTCAACGGCGCCTACCGCATCCAGAAGTTCGCCAACGACAGCCAGACCGATACGGTCCTCTCCACCCTGGGCAATCCGTTCCGCATACACATCACGGATTACCAGAACAACAACGTCGCGAGCTACACCGTGAACTGGACCGTGCTCGCGGGCGGCGGCTCGGTCGGCGCGCCCACCAGCAACACCGACGGCTCCGGGATCGCGCAGATCACGCGGACGCTCGGAGCCACCGCCGGGCCGCAGACGGCGCGTGCCACGGTCACCGGATTGGTCGGCTCGCCGATCACGTTCACCGGGATCGCGACACACGGGCAGGCGACGGTGTTCGCCATCAACAACCAGAGTGACACCGCCGGAGTGGTCAACTCGACGCTCGGCTACGGTGCCAAGGCGTCGGACGCGCACGGCAATCCGGTCAGCGGCATCGCGGTGGCCTGGGCCGTCGTGGCGGGCGGCGGGTCCAACAACCCGACGTCGAACTCGACCGCCGTCAACGGCGTCGCGGTGACGACGCACACACTGGGCGGGAGCGCTGGTCCCGATACGGTGACGGCCACGTCCACGCCGGCCCTCACGGGGTCGCCGGTGTTCTTCGCGGCCACCATCACGACTGCACCGCTCGCGGCTGCGGTCACGGTGGGGCCCGGAATCGTGTTCGCTCCGGATAGCGTAACGGTCGCCGTCGGCGGGAAGGTGACGTGGACCTGGGCGCCGGCCTCGGTGTCCCACGGTGTGCAGTGGCAAACAGCCCCGGGCACGCTCCCGACAAACTCGGCCGTCATGACGACCGGCTCGTATTTCATCACGTTCACGCAGGCGGGCGTGTACACCTACGATTGCATCGTGCATGGCTCCGCGATGTCGGGCATAGTCGTCGTACAGTGACGTCCAGCCGCGCCGGCGCTCCGGGTGTTACAGCCTGGAGCGCCGACGCTCTGGCGTCCGCCGTCACCCCGCCGCACTCTTTCCTTTCCTTACTACTGAGGCTGCATCCGATGCGCTTCGCGATTCCGTGCGCCTTGGCGCTCGTCAGCGCTCCGCTCGCCGGCCAGCAGGCGGGCTCCTGGGACCTCGTGGCGCGGACGTTCGCCCGCCCCACGCCCGCCACCGGCGACGTGTATCGCGTCACATTCCCGCGCAGCGACTTGGTGGTGAAAGTGGGCGACGTCACGTTGCAGCCGGCGCTGGCCCTGACCTCGTGGGCCGCGTTCGCCGGATCCGCCGACGCGGCAGACGTAATGGGCGACCTCGTGCTCACGGAGCCGGAGCTGCCCGTTGTCACCGCCAATCTGCTCGGGACGGGCTTCGAGGTAACGGCCATCCACCATCACTTGCTGGGCGAAGCGCCGCGCATCTTCTATCTGCACTACCACGGACACGGCACGGCCACCGAGCTGGCGGGCAACCTCAAAGCGGCGCTCAGCCGCACTGGCACGCCGCTCGGGCCACCCACCCCGACCGCCGCGACCGCCGCCGCACTCGACACCGCCGCGTTGTTCGCCGCCCTCGGCGAGCACGGCCGCATCACGGGCGACGTGGCGAGCGTGGGGGTCGCCACGTCGGGCAGCCATCCCACCATGGACGGGCGGCCCGTGCCGCTCGCCCAGGGGCTCGCGACGGCCATCAATATCCAGAGCGTCACGCCCGCTCGCGCCGTGGCGACGGGCGACTTCGTGGTGACCGGCGCCCGGCTCCGGCCGCTGTTGCGCGCGCTCACCATGTCGGGCATCCGCGTCACCGCGGTGCACAATCACCTGGTCGGTGAAGAACCGCGCGCCTTCTTCATCCATTTCTGGGCCGACGGCGCGCCGCTGGCGGTGGCCCGCGGGCTCAAAGTCGCCATCGACTCGGCGAAATAACCCGCGCACAGCGGAGGGACCGTCTAGGGCTCGACTCCAAACCGCTCATCCCCACCCCTCTCCGGAGTCGCCCTGCGACGGTCCCTCCGCTGTGGGCGTCTCCTGTCTCCCGTCTCGCGTCTCCCGCCTGTATGATTGACACCCTCTTTCCGCCCCGGAGTCATGCATGATCGCCGTCGTCCTCGCGCTCGCTCTGCAGCAACCCGTCGCCCCGATTCGCGGTTTTCCGCGCGCCCAAGTTGCGGGTGAGCGGCGGCGCGAGGAGATGCTCGCCGCCGTCCCACGCCGCGACACGCTGCGCGCCCAGATGGAGCTGCTCGCCGCGGTGCCGCACGAGGCGGGCACCGAGCGCTCGCGCGCGGTCGCCGAGCGCATTCTCGCGCGGTGGCGGAGCTTTGGACTGGATGCGAAGATCGAGCAGTTCGAAGCGCTGATGCCGCGTCCGGTGCGGCGCTCACTCGAGCTGGTGGCGCCGGAGCAGTACACGGCCCTGCTGAAGGAGCCCGCGGTGTCCGACGATCCCACATCGGGTCAGACGGACCAGCTGCCCACGTTCAATGCCTACTCTCCCGACGGTGACGTGACGGGCGAGCTGGTCTACGTGAACTACGGCGTGCCCGCGGACTACCACATTCTCGACAGCCTCGGCGTCAGCGTGAAGGGCAAGATCGTGATCGCGCGCTACGGCGGCTCGTGGCGCGGCATCAAGCCCAAGGTCGCGGCCGAGCACGGCGCGATCGGGTGTTTGATCTATTCCGATCCGCGCGACGACGGCTACTTCGTGGACGACGTGTATCCCAAGGGTTCGATGCGGCCGTGGCAGGGCGTGCAGCGCGGCAGCGTGATGGACATGCCGACCTACCCGGGCGATCCGCTGACGCCCGGCTGGGGCGCGGTGCCGGGCAGCCGCAAACTCGCGCGCGCCGACGCAAAGACCATCGAGCCGATCCCGGTGCTGCCGATCTCCTACGGCGACGCGTTGCCGCTGCTCAAGAACCTGGGCGGGCCCACCGCCCCCGAGCGCTGGCGCGGCGCGCTGCCGATCACCTACCACATCGGCGGTGGGCCGGCGCGCGTGCACCTCGCCGTGCAGTTCGACTGGCAGGTGCGGCCGCTGTACGACGTGATCGCGACCATTCCGGGCGCCGTCTGGCCCGATCAGTGGGTGATCCACGGCAACCATCACGACGCCTGGGTGAACGGCGCCAACGATCCGATCTCCGGCCAGGTGGCGCTGGGCGAGACGGCGCGCGGTCTGGGCACGTTACTGAAGAGCGGCTGGCGGCCCGCGCGCACGATCATCCTGGCGGCGTGGGACGGCGAAGAATGGGGCCTGCTGGGCTCGACGGAGTGGGCCGAGGCGCACGCCGCCGAGCTCGCGACGAAGGGGGTCGCGTACTACAACTCCGATACCAACGACCGCGGCTGGATCGGCGCTGCGGGGTCGCACTCCCTCGAGACGTTCGTGACCGAGCTGGCGCGCGATATGCGCGACCCGGTGACCGGCAAGCCCGTACTGGAGGCGTGGCGCGCGCACCAGCGCGACACGAAGGCCGACACGGTGTTCCGCATCGATGCGTTGGGCTCGGGCTCCGACTACACCGCCTTCATCGATCATCTCGGCATCGCGTCGCTCAATGTGAGCTACGGCGGCGCCACGCACGACGGCATCTATCACTCGATTTACGACTCGTACACGTTCTATGAGCGCTTCCTCGACACGTCGTTCGTGTACGGCGTCGCCGAATCGCAGACGATGGGCGCGGCCCTGCTGCGGATGGCCGACGCGCCGGTGCTGCCGTTCGACTTCACAGCCGCCGCGCGCACGTATCGCGGCTACGCGGCCGAGCTCGATTCGCTCGCCGGCAAGAACGACTCCACCAAGGGGCTCGACCTCACCGCCGTGCGCGCCGCGTTGACGCGGCTCGACAGCTCCGCGGCGCGATACGAGCGGGCGCTCGTGGGGCTCGACGCGCTGCCCGATGCGGGCGTGACCGCGCGGCGCCGCGCGCTGGCGGACGTGAATCGACTGCTCTACACGAGCGAGCGGCTGCTCGCCGACTCCGCGGGCCTGCCGCGCCGTCCCTGGTTCACCCACCTCGCGTACGCGCCGGGCTATTACACGGGCTACGGCGTGAAGACACTGCCCGGCATTCGGGAGGCACTGGACCAGCATCACGGGGCCGACGCACAGGCACAGGCGGCACGCGTGGCGCAGGCGTTCGGTCGCTATGCCGATCAAGTGGATCGGGCGGCGAGCGCACTGGCGGCGGCGCTCAAATAGCGACGGTTCCCCGCGGCCGGGTTGACACTCCCGGCCGCGGGCGATACCGTGTGGCGTCCCGAACCTCCCCCTACCCGGACTTCCGAGACATGACCACTCCCCCGATGCCGCCGCGCCCCTCGGCTGGGCGCTCGTCATTCGCGATCGCGATGAAGGACTACACCTTCATCCGCCCCGGCATCGCCGTGTCCATCAGCGCCGTCACGCTCATCGTCGCGCTGATTCTGGGGTTGACGCTCGTCACGTCGCTGCAACGCGCCGCGGTCAACGTGCGCACGGGCGCCACCGCCCTGCAGACGCTGCACGGCGCCAGCGCGAAGCTCGAGGTGTGGCGCCAAATGGCGACGAGCACCGACCCGGCGTACAAGCGCGCGGACGCGATGGCGCAGCGCGACAGCATCCGCGCCGAATTGCAGAATCAAATGGTGCAGCTGTCGCGCTCGCTCAGCGACTCGGCGGACCAGGAGCTGGTCCATCAGGTGCTCGACGGACTCACGACGACCGATGCCACCGTGACGACGCAGGCGCGCACCGCGATGATCGTGCTGCTGGCGCACCAGGACAACGCGATGTTCCAGGCCGCCGAGGCGTCGCAGCGCGGCGTCCTGCTCGCGGCCGGACTGCTGGGGCTGACCATCCTCGCCGCCGGCATGCTCGTTATCCCCATGGCCTGGCTCTACATCCGCTATAAGCGCGGCGCCACGATCGAAGTCAAGATTTGAAGCATCGTGCGGTGACCACGGTCACCCCCACCGACGTCACGCAAGCATTAGTTTGGGGTGGCCAGTGTTCGCGCCGCCTCCGGCATCTGTTCCGGGGGCGGCGGCCTAGTCTTCGGCAACGAGGTGCATCGTGAGGTTTCGCGCGTCAGCCATCGGTCTCGCCGTCCTCACGGCGGCAGCGGCGGTTCCCGCCCGCGCCCAGTTCAGCTTCGATGCCCGGCGCATCGGGATGGCGGGCGTGAGCCTGCACCGCGACGGCGACCTGCAGCGCTACAACGCGGCCTATCGGGCGGCGCCCAAGGGCAAGAACGACCAGGGCGGGCTCACCATCCCGATCCCGCTCGGTATCATCCAGGCGCTCAAAGACTCCAACATCACGTTCAACACGAAGGATTCGAACTTCAACGCGATTGCGATCGCGAACCTGATCCTGAACCCGCCGATCTTCTATCAGATCAAGAAGCCGCCCACCCCCACCAACGACATCGCGATCGGGGTCGGTAAGGACTCGCTGCAAATCGACCTCGGCCTGGCGAAAACACTGATCCCGCAAGACCGCTTCGCATTCGGCGGCTCGAGCCGCCTGATGGATATCGGCTTCGGGATCAAGGGCCTGCGACTCAGCGTGTTTGCGTTCATCGAGGAGGACATCGGGGCCGACTTGAGCGACAGCCTGCGCGCCTTCCTGCGCGCCGGCAACCAGGCCCACGATACCACGTCCTACGATCTGCTGCCGTCCGGCCGCGCGCAGGCGGGCTTCGCCCCGTCGCTCGGCTGGGCAGGCAAGATCGCCGGACCGGACCCGGACCACGGGCTCTATCTCGGCGGCAACGTGCACCGCTACTTCGGCGTGGCATACGCCCAGGGCGGCGGCGTCGCGGGCATCCGCACCGGCAGCCCGATCTTCGGCAACACCGTGTCGGTGACGCCGGAAGGCGCCCTGCTCTACCGCTTCACCAACCACCCAGGGAAGAAGTTCGGGACCGGCATGGGCGGCGACGTGGGCCTCGTGGTGATCCAGGGTCCGATCGAGTTCGGCCTCGGCGTGAACGACATCGGCGCCACCCTCACGTGGCCGCAGACGGAAATCGACAGCGTCGCCTACGACCCGGTGACCAACAAGTTCGTGAAGACGGTGCTCGACTCCAACGCGCAGAGCAAGAGCAAGCTGCCCACGTCCTACATCGGCAACGTCACGTATCACACGGGCGACATCACCTTCGGCGCCAACATCCTGAACTCGGGCCGCGGCACGACCGTCCACGTCGGCGCCGAGAAGCGCGTCGGTCCGTTCGCCGTGCGCGGCGGCGTGGCGCGTGACCGGCGCAAGCAGATCCAGTTCGGCTGGGGCGGCGGCGTGCGCCTGGGGTTCCTCGGCCTCGATGTGGGCTTCGCCACGACCAGTCAAAACCTTTCGAGCGAACGCGGGATCGTGATGGCGACCTCGCTGACGATCTATTAGGAGGCGCGCCATGAACAAGACCAGACTGGGACTGGCGCTGGCCGCCGCGGCCTGTGTGGCTCTCGCTTGCGGTGAAGGGCACCTCATCGTGAACGTCGACATTTTCAGTTTCATGCAGGGGACCGGCAAGGACACGATCACTATCCCCACTATACCCGCCACGCTCGGCGGCACGGTGGACAACACACCCCTGAGCGTGCAGCTGCCACCGGGCCTCAGCAATTCCGTCGTGGACACGGTGAGCCTGACGGGCGCCATGGTGTTGACCAACACCACCGGCAGCGGCACGATGTTCGTCGAAGTTTTCTTTGCCGGCGACTCGGCGTCGACCTACTCTGGCTCGCCCGCGATCTCGTCGGATACGGTGACCATTACGACTGGCGGACCGGACACGATGCACGTACGCGGGAACCTGACGCAGGTGATCGATACGCTGTTCACCAAGTCCAAGGTGTGGATCGGCTTGCGCGCGCACGTGCAGGCGGGGGTGACGTCGATCACGGGCGGCAAGGGCCGGATCACGGCGCTCGACGCCCACGTTGTCATCAACGACAAATTCTTTTAGAATCGCTGGTATGGACGCACGCGATTCGGTTTCGGGGGCCCGCGCGCGACGCGGGCCCTTTGCTTTCGTGGAGGGCGCGCGCGACCGCGAGCGCATCCGCACGGAGATCCTGCCCGATCACGACGATCTGGCCCGCCTGTTGGCCGACCGCGTCGTCGCGACGATCGAGCGCGAGACCGCCGCCAAGGGCCGCTGCGTGCTGGGCCTCGCCACCGGCAGCACGCCGTTGGGCGTCTACCAGGAGCTGATCCGCCGGCACGAGGCGGGCGCGGTGGACTTCGCCCGCGTCGTCACGTTCAACCTCGACGAGTACTACCAGATCGCGCCCGACAGCCCGCGCAGTTTCCGGCGTTACATGTGGGAGAACTTCTTCGCCCACGTCAACATCGCGCCCGAGCACGTGCACATCCCCGACGGCGCCGTGCCGCGCGAGCAGCTGGCCGAGCATTGCGCCGCCTACGAGCGCGCCATCGCGGATGCCGGCGGCATCGACTGGCAGCTCCTGGGCATCGGCAAGAGCGGGCACGTCGGGTTCAACGAGCCGGGCTCCGCGGCCGACTCGCGCACCCGCCTGGTGCGGCTCGACGCCATCACGCGCAAGGACGCGGCGGCCGATTTCTTCGGCGAAGACAACGTGCCGCGCGAGGCCATCACGATGGGAGTCGCGACGATCCTCGCGGCCAAAGAGATCGTCCTCATCGCGACGGGCGAGCACAAGGCCGAGATCGTGCGGCGCGCGGTGGAAGGCGACGTCTCCGCCGACGTCGCGGCGACGTATCTGCAGCGCCACGCCAACGCCACCGTCTACCTCGATCTCGCCGCGGCGGCCGAGCTGACGCGCGTCAAGACGCCGTGGCTGTTGGAGGCCGTGCCGTGGACGCCCCCGCTGGTCGAGCGCGCCGTGGTGTGGCTCGCCGAGCGCAGCGGCAAGGCGATCCTCAAGCTCACGGCGCGTGACTACAGCGCGCACCACCTCGGGCCGCTGCTCGCCAAGTACGGCGCGCCCGGTCCCATCAACGGCGAAGTGTTCAACCGCCTGAAGAACAAGATCCGCGGCCGCTCCAAGCTCCCGATGCGGCAGCGCGTGCTGGTGTTCTCCCCCCATCCCGACGACGACGTGATCTCGATGGGCGGCATGCTGCGCAAGCTGTGGGACAACGAGAACGCACTCGTCGTGGCGTACATGACGAGCGGCAACATCGCGGTGTTCGATCACGACGTGGATCGCCATCTCGATTTCGTGGACCGCGCGGCCGGCGCGCTCGGCCTCGACGCCGAGCGGGCGCGCGCCGTGCGCGCCGAAGTGGCGGCGGGATTCGACCGCAAAGCGCCGGGCGACGTCGATACGCCGCTGGTGCAGACACTGAAGAGAGTGATCCGCGAGTCCGAGGCGATCGCGGCGCTCGAGGCCGCGGGCCTGCCGCGCTCGGCGGCGCGGTTCCTCGATCTGCCGTTCTATCGGACCGGCGAGGTGCGCAAGCGGCCCGTGGGCGAGGAGGACGTGGCCATCGTCGCGGCGCTGCTCGCGGATGTGCGGCCCGACTACGTGTTCGTCGCGGGCGACTTGTCGGACCCGCACGGCACGCACCGCATGTGCAAGGTGGCGATCGACCGCGCGCTCGAGCGCCTGGCGCCGCCGCGCCCCGCGATCTGGCTGTATCGCGGCGCCTGGCAGGAGTGGTCGTTGACCGAGGCCGACGTGCTGGTACCGCTGTCGCAGGACGAGCTGCGGGCGAAGGTCATGGCGATCTTCCGCCACGAGTCGCAGAAGGACACCGCCCCCTTCCCCGGCGGGCACGACGACCGCGAGTTCTGGCAACGGGTGGAAGCGCGCAACCTCGAGACGGCCGCCCACGCCGACCGGCTGGGCTTGCCCGAGTATTACGCGATGGAGGCCTACGTCGTGGACCGGCCGGCTACCGGAACAGCTTGACCGCCGTCTGCAGCGTCTTGTAGACGCCCCAGCACAAGGGGATCCCCACCAGGGCCCAGGCCACCACCACCGTCACCCAGCGCCGGGTCATCGCACCTCCGCGAGCTGCGCGTCGGTCATGAAGTACCGCTCGGCCACGGGCCGGACCATGAGATTCGCGACGAACCCCGCCACGAGCAGCCCCGCGAGGATGTACATCGTCGTGTTGTACGCCTGGGCGGCGGGCACGCCGTGGCCGATCTGGTATTCGCGCAGATAGTTGACGAGCACCGGGCCCAGCACGCCGGCCGTGGACCACGCGGTGAGCAGGCGGCCGTGGATCGCGCCGACGTGCACCACGCCGAACATGTCGGCGAGGTAGGCCGGAATGGTGGCGAAGCCGCCGCCGTACATCGTCAGAATCACGCAGAAGATCGCCACGAAGAGGGGCACGCTCCCGGCGGCGCCCGCCGTGGGCGCCAACGCGTACAGCACGAAGCCGAGCGAGAAGAAGATGAAGTACGTGCGCTTGCGGCCCAGGTAGTCCGAGAGCGAGGCCCAGAAGAACCGGCCGGCGATGTTGAAGAGGCTCAGCAGCGCGGCGAACCCGGCGCCGATCGTCGCCACCTGCACCTTCTGCGCGTCGCTGAGATCCTTGAGCGTGCCGATCGCACCGGCGAGCCGGCCACCGAACACCTCCTGCAGCATCGGCGACGCCATGTTGATCACGCCGATGCCCGCGCTGACGTTCATGCACAGCACGACCCACAGCATCCAGAATTGCGGCGTGCGCCACGCTTGATCGACGTGCACCTGGCGCTTGGTGATCATGGCGTTGGCTTGCGGCGGCGCGGTCCACCCGGCCGGCTGCCAGCCCGGCGGCGGCAGGCGGTAACCGAACGCGCCGCACAACATCGCCACGAAGTAGATGGCGCCCATCGTCAGGAACGTCTCCTCCACTCCCACCGACGCCGCCGTCTTGAAGTGGTTCATGAGGATGTTGGCGAGCGGCGAGCCGATCATCGCACCGCCGCCGAATCCCATGATGGCCATCCCGGTGGCCATGCCGCGGCGATCGGGGAACCACTTGATCAGGGTCGAGACGGGCGAGATGTAGCCCAGCCCCAGCCCGCAGCCGCCGATGATGCCGAGGCCGAGGTAGAGGAGCCAGATGTTGTGGAGGTGCACCGCGAGGGCGCCGATGGCAAAACCGCCGCCCCAGCAGAAGGCCGCGACGACGCCGGCTTTGCGTGGGCCCTCGCGCTCCAGCCACCGCCCGAAGACCGCGGCCGACAATCCCAGGAACACGATGCCCAGCGAGAACGTCCAGCCGAGCGTGCTGACCTTCCAGTCGCCGGCCGCGGGCGCGGTGATGCCGATGGCGCGCGACAGCGGCAGCCAGAACACGCTGAGCCCATACGCCATGCCGATAGAGAGATGAATGGCGAGGGCGGCCGGCGGCACCAGCCAGCGATTGAAACCGGGCTGCGCGACAATCCGTTGCTTGGCGAGCCAGCCGGCCATCGAGCATCTCCGCGATGACGGTCGGCGGCTAGGATAGCCCGCGCCTGGTGGACGCGCCAGAGCGGCGTCCGTACCTTTGCTCGTCACCCTGAGGCTCTTGATGACCCGCACG
>WNGI01002460.1_pt1 | contig 16081 bp, 11 predicted proteins | sample 5400621 | NCBI WGS metagenome assembly WNGI01 (sample SAMN13153374, study PRJNA577476) | soil metagenome | isolation source: 20 cm soil or saprolite under Garry oak tree replicate 1 | place: USA:California | collected 2016-06-15 | reverse complement strand
CCGCACCGCCACCGCGCTGAACTTCGTGTGCAGCACCTTCGTGATCGCCGACGTCAGCGTCGTCTTGCCATGATCGATGTGCCCAATCGTCCCCACGTTCACGTGCGGCTTCTTCCGCTCGTACTTCGCCTTCGCCATGGGTCTGGCCTCCGACTCCTGCGTTCTAGCGGGATCCGGCGCGCGCCGCCGGCTTGCCGGCGACCTTCGCCATGATCTCTTCGGCGATCGCCGCCGGGACCTCTTCGTATCGCGCAAACTGCATCGTGGACGTCGCCCGTCCCTGCGTCATCGAGCGGAGGTCCGTCACGTACCCGAACATCTGCCCGAGGGGCACGTTCGCGCGGATGACCTGGGAGGTGCCGCGCGCCTCCATCGAGACGATGCGGCCGCGGCGGCTGTTCAGGTCGCCCACGACGGCGCCCATGTACTCCTCCGGCGTCACCACCTCGACGTCCATCACGGGCTCGAGGAGCACCGGCTTGGCCTTGCGGCACGCCTCCTTGAAGCCCAGGGACGCGGCGATCTTGAAGGCCATCTCCGAGGAATCCACCTCGTGGTAGGAGCCGTCGGTGAGCCGCACCTTGAGGTCGACCATCGGGTAGCCGGCGAGCACGCCCGTCTCGAGCGCCTCGCGGATGCCCTTCTCGATCGCCGGGATGTATTCCTTCGGGATCGAGCCGCCGACGATCTTGTTCTGGAACTCGAACCCTTTCCCGGGGTTCGGCTCGACCTCGAGGTAGACGTCGCCGTACTGGCCCCGGCCGCCGGTCTGGCGCACGTAGCGCCCTTGCGCCTCGGCGGGGTGGCGGATGGTCTCGCGGTAGGCGACCTGGGGCTTACCGACATTGGCCTCCACCCTGAACTCACGCAGCAGGCGGTCCACGATGATCTCGAGGTGCAGCTCGCCCATGCCGTGGATGAGCGTCTGCCCCGTCTCGTCGTCGCTCGTCACGCGGAAGGTGGGGTCCTCGAGCGCGAGCCGCGAGAGCGACACCGAGAGCTTCTCCTCGTCGACGTGCGTCTTCGGCTCGATCGCGACCGCGATCACCGGCTCCGGGAAGGTCATCGCCTCGAGCACGATCGGCTTGCCGGCGTCGCAGAGGGTGTCCCCCGTCGTCGTGACCTTGAGGCCGATGGCGGCAGCGATGTCGCCGGAGGCGACGCCCTCGATCGCTTCCTCCTTGTTCGCGTGCATGCGGAGGAGGCGACCCACGCGCTCCTTCTTGTCCTTGGTCGAGTTGTACACGCCGGAGCCCGCCTCCAGCGTGCCCGAGTACACGCGGAGAAACACGAGCTGGCCGACGTGCTGGTGACTCATGATCTTGAACGCCAGCGCGGCGAACGGCGCGTCGTCGGCCGGCGGCCGCTCCTCCGGCGCTTGGGTGTCCGGGTTGATCCCCTGCACCGGCGGGATGTCGAGGGGCGACGGCAGGTAGTCGATGACCGCGTCCAGCAGCGGCTGGACGCCCTTGTTCTTGAACGACGCGCCGCAGATCACGGGGAAGAGCTTGAGCGCGATCGTGCCCTTGCGGACGGCCGCGCGGATCTCGTCGGGGCTGATCGGCTCGCTCCCGACGTACTTCCCCATGAGGTGCTCGTCCACCTCGGCGAGCGCCTCGATCATCTTCTCCCGGTACTCCTTCGCCTGCTCCCGCAGGTCCGCGGGGATCTCGACCTTCCGGTACTCCTTGCCGAGCGACTCGTCGTCCTCGTCCCAGACGAGCGCCGTCTGGTCGATGAGGTCCACGAGCCCACGGTACTGGTCCTCACGGCCCATCGGGATCTGGATCGGCACCGCATGGGCGCCGAGCCGGGCGCGCAGCATGTCCAGGCACTGGTAGTAGTCGGCGCCGACCCGATCCATCTTGTTGACGTAGACGAGCCGCGGCACGCGGTACTTGTCCGCCTGGCGCCAGACCGTCTCGGTCTGGGGCTCGACACCCGACACGGCGTCGAGGATCGCCACGGCGCCGTCGAGGACGCGGAGCGAGCGCTCCACCTCGACGGTGAAGTCCACGTGGCCCGGTGTGTCGATGATGTTGATCCGGCAGTCCCGCCAGAAGCAGGTCGTCGCCGCCGACGTGATCGTGATACCGCGCTCCTGCTCCTGGACCATCCAGTCCATCGTCGCCGTGCCCTCGTGCACCTCACCGATCTTGTACGAGCGCCCGGTGTAATAGAGGATGCGCTCCGTCGTCGTCGTCTTGCCGGCGTCGATGTGGGCCATGATGCCGATGTTGCGCGTCTTTTCCAGCGAGTACTGCCGTTCCACTGTCCGTCCCTGCTTTCTCTGCCGCGGTTGAGTCCGCCCGATACATGCGAAGAGGGGGGCAGGCTCCGGCCCCCCTCTCGGTTCGGCATAACGCTACCAGCGATAGTGAGCGAACGCCTTGTTGGCCTCCGCCATCTTGTGCGTGTCCTCGCGCTTCTTGACCGCGGTGCCGCGGTTGTTGGCCGCGTCGAGCAGCTCGGCGGCGAGCTTGTCCGCCATCGAGCGCTCGGCCCGCCGCCGGGCGGCGCCGATGACCCAGCGCATCGCGAGCGACGTGCGTCGGTCGGGGCGTACCTCGACCGGCACCTGATACGTCGAGCCGCCCACGCGCCGCGACTTCACCTCGACGGCCGGCTTCACGTTGTCGATGGCCGTCTTGAACATCTTGAGCGGGTCCTGCTTCGCGCGGTCCTCGATCGAGGTGAACGCGTCGTACATGATCCGCTCGGCCGTCGACTTCTTGCCGCGGATCATCATGATGTTCACGAACTTCGCGACGAGGCGGGACCCGTACTTGGGGTCCGGCAGCACCTCGCGCTTGGCGGCGCCTGTCCGTCGCATCGGCTAGGCCCCTCCGGCCTTGGGCGCCTTGGCGCCGTACTTCGAGCGGCTCTGCTTCCGTCCGGCCACGCCGGCGGTGTCGAGGGTGCCGCGGATGATGTGGTACCGGATGCCCGGCAGGTCCTTCACGCGACCGCCGCGGATCATCACGATCGAGTGCTCCTGGAGGTTGTGCCCGACGCCCGGGATGTAGGACGTCACCTCCATGCCGTTCGTCAGCCGCACGCGCGCCACCTTGCGCAGGGCGGAGTTCGGCTTCTTCGGGGTGGTCGTGTAGACGCGGATGCACACGCCCCGCTTCTGCGGGCACGCCTGCATCGCGGGCGTCTTCGACTTCTTCCTGACCGCCTCGCGACCCTGGCGAACGAGCTGGTTAATTGTCGGCATGGTTCTCCATCAGCTTGAGCAGCGACAAAACTCTCACTTTATAACCGAGAGGCCCTATACTGTCAACCATTTAGCGAACGCTCCTAGCCGGCCACCGCGACCGACCCGTCGCCCTCGCCCTCGGTCGGCTCGGCCGGGGGCGGTGTGAGCTGGAGCACGCTGTCGAGCGTCTTCATCGCCTCACCCGCGGGCGTCAGCACTTCGACCCGCGTGTAGTTGCCGAGGCCCGTCCCGGCCGGGATCAGGCGGCCGACGATCACGTTCTCCTTGAGGCCGCGCAGGTCGTCGGTCTTGCCGGAGATCGCCGCCTCGGTGAGCACGCGCGTCGTCTCCTGGAACGACGCCGCCGAGATGAAGCTGTCGGTCGAGAGCGACGCCTTGGTGATGCCGAGGAGGACCGGCTTCGCCGTGGCGGCTCGCTTGCCCTGGCTCACGACGCGCTCGTTCTCCTCCTGGAAGGCGAACTTGTCCACGAGCTCGCCCACCACGAACTCGGTGTCGCCGACCTCCTCGATGCGCACGCGCCGGAGCATCTGGCGCACGATGATCTCGATGTGCTTGTCGTTGATCGTCACGCCCTGCAGCCGATAGACCTCCTGGACCTCGTTCACGAGGTAGCGTTGCAGCTCCCGGTCGCCGAGGACGGCGAGGTAGTCGTGCGGGTTCGGCGAGCCGTCCATGAGCGCCTCGCCCGCCTTCACGCGGTCGCCCTCGTGGACGATGATGTGCTTGCCACGCGGGATCAAGTACTCCTTGGTCTCGGCGTTGTCCGCCCGGATGACGATCTTCCGCATGCCCTTGACGAAGCCGCCCATCTCGACCCGGCCGTCGATCTCCGTGATCACGGCCTGCTCCTTCGGCTTGCGGGCCTCGAACAGCTCCGCCACGCGCGGCAGACCGCCGGTGATGTCCTTCGTACGCGTGGCTTCCCGCACGATCTTCGCGATGACGTCGCCCACGAAGACCTCGGCGCCGTCCGCGACGGCGAGGTTCGCCCCGACCGGCAGCGCGTACCGGTGACGCTCGGTGGCCTCGGCGGTCGCCTGGCCCTCGCCGGCGGAACGGATGATGATACCCGGCTGCAGCTTGCCCTCCAGGTCCTCGATGACCACCTTGCGCGCCAGACCGGTGACGTCGTCGAACTCCTCGCGCACGGTGATGCCCTCGACGATGTCCTGGTACTCGACGCGGCCGGTGAATTCCGTCAGGATCGGGTTGGTGAACGGGTCCCACTCGACCAGGACGGTCCGCGCCTTCACCTTCTGGTCGACCTTCGCCTTGATCTTCGCCCCGTAGGCGACCGGGTAGCGCTCGCGCTCGCGGCCGCGCTCGTCGGCCACGACGACCTCACCGTTGCGATTCGTGGCGATCAGATCGCCGTCACGGTTCACGACCGTACGCACGTTGTGGAACTTCACGAGCCCCGCCGCCTTCGCCTCGTGCCTGCCCTCGGCGACCCGCTGCGCGGTGCCGCCGATGTGAAAGGTCCGCATGGTGAGCTGGGTCCCGGGCTCGCCGATGGACTGGGCGGCGATGATCCCGACCGCCTCGCCGAGCTCCGCGAGCCGGCCCGAGCCCAGGTTGCGGCCGTAGCACATGACGCAGATGCCGCGCTTGGTGTCACACGTCAGGCCGGAGCGGATACGCACGCGCTCGAGGCCGGAATCCTCGATCCTCTGCGCGAGCTCCTCGGTGATCTCCGTGTTGGCCTGGACGATGATCTCGCTCGAGAGCGGGTCGCGGATGTCCTCCGCCGCCACCCGGCCCAGGATACGGTCCTTGAGCGACTGGATGATATCGCCGCCCTCGACCAGCGGCGTCGCGTCGATGTACTTGACGGTGCCGCAGTCGTACTCGCTCACGATGACGTCCTGCGAGACGTCCACCAGACGCCGCGTGAGATAGCCGGAGTCTGCCGTCTTCAGCGCGGTGTCGGCCAGACCCTTCCGGGCGCCGTGGGTGGAGGTGAAGTATTCGAGGACGGTGAGGCCCTCGCGGAAGTTCGAGGTGATGGGCGTCTCGATGATCTCGCCCGAGGGTTTCGCCATGAGGCCGCGCATGCCGGCCAGCTGTCGGATCTGCTGCCGCGAACCCCGCGCGCCGGAGTCGGCCATCATGAAGATCGGGTTGAACTCGCCGCCCTGTTCGCCGCCCTCGAGCTCGCGGAACATCTCCTCCGCGATGAGCTCGGTGGTGTGCGCCCAGACGTCGACGACCTTGTTGTAGCGTTCACCGTTCGTGATGATGCCGTCCTGGTACTGCTGCTCGACCTCGTTGACCTGCTCGCGCGCCTCGGCGATGCGCCGCTCTTTCGCCGACGGGATGAGCATGTCGTCGATGCCGATCGAGAGGCCCGAGAGGGTCGCGTAGCGGAAGCCGAGGTCCTTCAGCTCGTCGAGGAAGGCGACGGTCCGCTCGTTGCCGAGCGTGTTATAGCAGCGCGCGACGAGTTGGGTGACCTCCTTCTTCTTGAGCTCCTGGTTCACGTACCGGAGGGGCTCCGGCACGATCTCGTTGAAGAGCGTGCGGCCGACCGTGGTCTCGATGACATCGCCGTTCCAGCGCAGGCGGATCCGCGCCTGAAGGTCCACGTCCTCGTTGTCGTACGCGATCCGGACCTCCTCCGAGTCGGAGAAGAGCCGCCCCTCGCCCTCGACCGGGCGCTGCGGCGTGCCGAGCCGCTCCTTCGTGAGGTAGTAGATCCCGAGGACCATGTCCTGGGTCGGCACGGCGAGCGGCGCGCCGTTCGACGGCGACAGGATGTTGTTGGCCGACAGCATGAGCACCTGCGCCTCGAGCTGTGCTTCCATCGAGAGCGGCACGTGCACCGCCATCTGGTCGCCGTCGAAGTCGGCGTTGAATGCCGTGCAGACCAACGGGTGGATCTCGATCGCCTTGCCCTCGACCAGGATGGGCTCGAACGCCTGAATGCCAAGGCGGTGGAGCGTCGGCGCACGATTGAGCAGCACCGGGTGCTCCTTGATCACATCCTCCAGGATGTCCCACACCTCCGGCCGTTCCTTCTCGACGAACTTCTTCGCGGCCTTGATCGAGGACGCGATGCCCCGCTCCTCGAGCTTGCGCAGGATGAAGGGCTTGAAAAGCTCGAGCGCCATCTTCTTCGGGAGGCCGCACTGGTGGAGCTTGAGGTAGGGGCCGACCACGATGACCGAGCGACCCGAGTAGTCCACGCGCTTGCCGAGCAGGTTCTGGCGGAAGCGGCCCTGCTTGCCCTTGAGGGTATCGGACAGAGACTTGAGGGGCCGATTGTTCGGACCGGTGATCACCCGGCCACGGCGGCCATTGTCGAACAGCGCGTCCACCGCCTCCTGCAGCATGCGCTTCTCGTTGCGGATGATGATCTCCGGCGCCTTGAGGTCCATCAGCCGCTTCAGCCGGTTGTTCCGGTTGATGACGCGGCGGTAGAGGTCGTTGAGATCGGAGGTCGCGAAGCGCCCGCCGTCGAGCGGCACGAGCGGGCGGAGCTCAGGCGGGATGACCGGGACGACTTCCAAGATCATCCAGTCGGGCTGGTTCCCGGACTTGAGGAACGCCTCGATGACCTTCAGCCGCTTGACGATCTTCTTCCGCTTCTGCACCGACGTCTCGCCGAGCATCTGGGCGCGCAGGTCGCGCGCGAGCGAATCCAGATCCATATCGCGCAGCAGCTCGCGGATCGCCTCGGCGCCCATACCGACCTTGAGGCTGTCGGCGCCGTGCTCCTCCGTGAGCTTGCGCGCCTTGTCGACCGCGAGCAGGTCCTTCTTCTTCACGCCCTGGATCTTGGCGTCGAGGACGACGTACTCCTCGAAGTAGAGGATCTTCTCGAGCTCGCGGAGGGACATGTCCAGGAGCTGGCCGATGCGGCTCGGCAGCCCCTTGAAGAACCACACGTGCGAGACGGGCGAGGCGAGCTCGATGTGGCCCATGCGCTCGCGCCGCACCCGCGCGCGCGTCACCTCGACGCCGCACTTGTCGCAGACCACGCCCGCGAACTTCATCCGCTTGTACTTGCCGCAGGCGCACTCATAGTCCTTGGTCGGACCAAAGATTCGAGCGCAGAAGAGACCATCGCGTTCGGGTTTGAACGTCCGATAGTTGATGGTCTCCGGCTTCTTGACTTCGCCGTGTGACCAGTCGCGGATCTTCTGCGGCGCCGCGAGCTTGATCCGAATCGCGTCAAACGTGATTGGCTTCGCATGCCGATCGAGGATGCCCCACAGGTCCTTGGTTGGCTTGTCCTCTCTGATCAGGCTGCCGAAAGGCCGATCCGTCAACATTCAGTGTTCTCCTCTCAGGAGGCCTTCTTGCCGTCCTTCGTGACCAGTTCGACGTCGAGCGCCAGGCTCTGAAGCTCCTTCACGAGCACATTGAAGGACTCCGGCGTGCCGGGCTCGAGGAAGTTCTCGCCCTTCACGATCGCCTCGTAGATGCGGTTGCGGCCCTCCACGTCGTCCGACTTGACGGTGAGCATCTCTTGCAGCGTGTGGGCCGCCCCGTACGCCTCGAGCGCCCACACCTCCATCTCGCCGAAGCGCTGCCCTCCGAACTGTGCCTTGCCGCCGAGCGGCTGCTGGGTGACCAGCGAATAGGGCCCGATGGATCGGGCATGCATCTTGTCGTCCACGAGGTGCGCCAGCTTCAGGATGTAGATCTGGCCGACGGTGACCTCCTGGTGAAACGGCTTGCCGGTGCGGCCGTCGTAGAGCACGGTTTTGCCCGACGTCGGCATGCTCGCCTGCCGCAGGTGGTCCTTGATCTCCTCTTCGGTCGCGCCGTCGAACACGGGACTTGCGACCCACAGGCCGAGCGCCCGAGCGGCCCAGCCGAGGTGCGTCTCGAGGATCTGGCCCACGTTCATTCGGGACGGCACGCCGAGCGGGTTCAGCACGATCTCGACCGGCGTCCCGTCGGGCAGAAACGGCATGTCCTCCTCCGGCAGGATCTTGGACACGACGCCCTTGTTACCGTGGCGCCCCGCCATCTTGTCGCCCACGGAGAGCTTGCGCTTCACGGCCACGTACACCTTGACCATCTTGATGACGCCGGGCGGAAGGTCGTCGCCCCGCCGCAGCCGGCCGATGCGATCCTCGAGCATCGAGTCGTAGATGGCGATCTGCTCCTCCGCCAGCTCCTCGATCCGCTTGGTCGTCTGCGCGAGCCCGTCGTCCTCCTTGATCTTGATCTTCTTCAGCTCGTTCCAGGCGAAGTTCTCGAGGTCCTCACGCGCGATCCGGTCGCCCTTCTTGGTGACCCGCAGTGTCTTGTTCGTAGGATCGAAGAGCTCCACCACGGCCGTCTTCCCGACCAACAGATTCTTCAGCTTTTGGTCGCGTTCCATCTCGACCATGGCGATCTCGTCCTGATAGTCCTTCTCCAGGCGCGCGATCTCCTCCTCCTCGATCGACTTGGCGCGCTCGTCCTTGTCCACGCCACGCCGCGAGAACACCTTCACGTCCACCACGGTGCCCTCGATGCCCGGCGGCACCGTCAACGATGTGTCGCGCACGTCGCCGGCCTTCTCACCGAAGATCGCGCGCAGGAGCTTCTCCTCCGGGGTGAGCTGGGTCTCGCCCTTCGGCGTGATCTTGCCCACCAAGATGTCCCCCGGCTTGACCTTCGCGCCGATGCGAACGATCCCCGATTCATCGAGATCCTTCAGGGCTTCTTCCGCCACGTTGGGGATGTCGCGAGTCACTTCTTCCTTCCCCAGCTTGGTGTCGCGCGCCTGGATCTCGAACTCCTCGATGTGGATGGACGTCAGCCGATCCTCCTTGACCAGCCGCTCGGACACGAGGATCGCGTCCTCGAAGTTGTACCCCCCCCACGGCATGAACGCGACGAGCACGTTCCGTCCGAGCGCGAGCTCGCCCTGGTCGGTCCCGGGCCCGTCGGCGATGACGTCGCCGGTCTGGACACGCTGCGCCTTCCGGACGATCGGCTTCTGGTTGATGCAGGTGTTCTGGTTCGACCGGCGGTACTTGGTCAGGTTGTAGATGTCGAGCGGCAGGTCCTGCACCGGGTCGGCCTTCTTCGACCGCCCCTCCGCGCGCACCACGATCCGGTCGGCCGACACGTACTCGACCACGCCGGGGCGCTTGGCGACCACGACGGCGCCCGAGTCACGGGCGACGACGTGCTCCATCCCGGTGCCGACCAGCGGCGCCTCGGGCTGTAGGAGCGGCACGGCCTGACGCTGCATGTTCGAGCCCATCAGGGCGCGGTTGGCGTCGTCGTTCTCGAGGAACGGGATCAGCGACGCGGCGACCGACACGAGCTGCTTCGGCGACACGTCCATGTAATGCAGCTCCTCCGGCGGGACCATCCGGAACTCGCCGCCCTTGCGCGCCGAGACACGTTCCTGCACGAACTTGCCGTTCTTGTCGATCTCGGCGTTAGCCTGGGCGATGACGAACCGCTCCTCCTTCAACGCCGTCAGAAACTCGATCTCGTCCCTCACCCGGCCCTTCTCGACCTTCCGGTATGGCGTCTCGATGAAGCCGAACTCGTTCGTCCGCGCGTACGTCGACAGCGACGAGATGAGGCCGATGTTCGGGCCTTCCGGCGTCTCGATCGGGCAGATGCGGCCGTAGTGCGTCGGGTGGACGTCGCGCACCTCGAACCCGGCGCGCTCGCGCGAGAGACCGCGGGGGCCGAGCGCCGAGAGCCGCCGCTTGTGCGTGAGCTCCGCCAGCGGGTTCGTCTGGTCCATGAACTGCGACAGCTGCGACGAGCCGAAGAACTCCTTGACCACCGCGGAGACGGGCTTCGCGTTGATGAGGTCGTGCGGCATCAGGTTCGTGATGTCCGAAATGGACATCCGCTCCTTGACGGCGCGCTCCATCCGCGTGAGCCCGACCCGGAACTGGTTCTCGAGCAACTCGCCGACCGACCGGACCCGGCGGTTACCCAGGTGATCGATGTCGTCGGTCGGCTTCGTGCCGAGCTTCACCGTCAGGAGATGCCGGATCACCTCCACGATGTCCTCGCTCCGTAGCGTCTTCACGGAGTGGGCCACCTCGAGCTTCAGCTTCTCGTTGATCATGAACCGGCCGACGCGCGCCAGGTCGTAGCGTCGCGCGTCCATGAACATGCCGCGGAACAGGGCGCGCGCCGACTCGACCGTCGGCGGATCGCCCGGACGCAGGCGGCGGTAGATCTCCACCAGCGCCTCATCCGGGTTCTTGAAGTGGTCGCGCGCCAGCGTCTCATACATGGACTGGTCGACCTTGCCGGCGCTGACCACGAGCAGCCGGAACGGCGCCGCCTTGCGGCTCATCACCTGCGAGAGCAGCGTCGAGGTGATCTCGGTATTGGTCTGGACGAGCACCTCTCCGCTCTCGGTGTCGACGATACGCGAGGCGGTCCGCCGGCCCACGAGCGACTCGGCGCGCACCGGAATTTTCTCGACGTTGGCCTCGAGGAGCTTCTCGATGAGCTTGGCGTTGAGCGTCTTGCCGGCGGCGACCAGCGGCTCGCGATGGCGCGGCGGCCGCACGTCGTCCGCGACGCGCGCGCCCACCTGGGCCTCGGGGTGGACCTTCACCCAGGCGTTGCCCTCCTCGAACCCGAGCACCTCCTCGCTCTCGTAGAAGTGCGCAAGGATCTCCTCGTCGGCGAGAATCACGCCCTTCTCGAGGAACCAGAACGCGCGCAGAAACGCGCTCGCAAGCATCTTCCGGCGCCGGTCCACGCGCACGTGGAGGATGTCGTTCGCGTCGAAGTCGAACTCGACCCACGAGCCGCGATACGGGATGACGCGCGCCGAAAACAGGGGCTTGCCCGACGCGAGCGTCTTCCCCTTGTCGTCGTCGAAGAACACGCCCGCCGAGCGTTGGAGCTGCGAGACGACGACGCGCTCCGTTCCGTTGATGATGAACGTGCCCTTGTCCGTCATCAGGGGCAGCTCACCGAGGTAGACCTCCTGACCGCGTTGCTCCCGGATGGTCCGGGTCTTCGCCTCCTTGTCATGGTCGAACACGACGAGGCGGAGCGTGACCTTCAGCGGGATCGCGAAGGTCATGCCACGGTCGTGGCACTCCTCGACCGTGTACTTCGGATCCCCGAAATGGTACGAGTCAAACTCGAGCAGCGCGTTGTCGTTGTAGTCGGCGATCGGAAAGACCGACTTGAACACCGCTTGGAGCCCGATCTCCTCACGGTGGTCCGGCACGACGTCCTTTTGGAGGAACGTCTCGTACGACCGCTTCTGCACCTCGATGAGGTTCGGGATCTCGACGATCGACGGGATCTTGCCGAAGTCCTTGCGGCTACGGCGCCCGCACTGAATAGTGCCTGCCATACCCTCTCCCGAGGGCGGGTTCCCCGCCCTCACGTCACGACGTGGCGAAAAGGAGCTGTTCGTGTCGCGTGCGCTACTTCACCTGCACCGTCGCGCCCTGCTCCTCCAGCTTCTTCTTCATCTCCTCGGCCTCGGCCTTGGTGACCTTCTCCTTCACCGGCTTCGGCGCGCCGTCGACGAGGTCCTTCGCCTCCTTCAGGCCGAGCCCCGTGAGCTCGCGGACCACCTTGATGACCTGGATCTTCTTCTCGCCGGCCGCGCCCAGGATGACGTCGAGCTCCGTCTTCTCCTCGGTCGCGGCGCCTCCGGCGGCGCCGGCGCCCGCGCCTGGCATCGCCGCGACGGCGACGGGCGCGGCCGCGGACACACCCCACTTCTCCTGCAGCAGCTTGGAGAGCTGGGCGGCCTCGAGCAGCGTCAGCTTGTCGAGCTGTTCAGCGATCTGTTCAACGGTCGACATCGATCAGTCTCCTCTCTGTCTATTGAACCGGGCATGGGCACCCGGGCTGTCGCCACGCCCATGCCCCGCCGCAATCCCCCGCGGCGGCCAATCCCGTCTCGCGATCAGAGCCGTGGCTCCCGGCCCTGTCGCCACGCCCATGCCCCGCCGCGATGCCCCGCGGCGACTATTCGTTCCCCCGGTCAGAGGCGCTGCTCACGGAGCTGCCTCGTTGCTGCAGGACGTACACGAGCTCGCGCTGCGGCGCCGCGAGCACGCCGACGAGCCGCGAAAGGATCCCCTGGATCACGCCCACGAGCTGACCACGGAGCTGCTCCCGCGACGGCAGGTCGGCGAGCGCCTTGAGCTCCGCCGGCGGCAGCATCTGCCCCTCGACGTAGCCCGCCTTGATCGCCAGCGCCTGGTTGGTCTTGGCGAAGCCGTGGAGCGCCTTGGCGAGCGCGACCGGATCCTCTCTCGAGAAGATCACGCCCGTCGGCCCCGTGAGGTGCGCGCTCAGGCCCTCGAGGCGCGACGACTTGATCGCGAGGCGCGCCAGTCGGTTCTTCACGACCTTGTAGTCGGCCGCCACGGCGCGGAGCTGCTTCCGAAGGTCGGAGAGCTGCCGCACGCTGAGGCCGCGGTACTCCGTGAGCACGACAGTCTTCACGCCGTCGAAGCGCGATTTCAGATCCGCGAGCGCTGCGATCTTTTCCTGGGTCGGCACCCGTTCGCTCCCTCGCCCTACACGGCCTTCTTGAACATGTTCGCGATCGCCTGGGCGTCGATCGGCACGCCCGGGCCCATCGTCGTCGAGATGGTGAGCGATCGGAGATAGATACCCTTCGACGCCGCCGGCTTGGCCCGCACGATCGCCTCGATCAGGGCCATCGCGTTCGCGCGGAGCTGCTCGGCACCGAACGAGTGCTTGCCGACCGGCGTGTGCACGTTGCCGGCCTTGTCCACGCGGAACTCGATCTTGCCCGCCTTCGCCTCGCGCACCGCGCGCCCGACGTCGAAGGTGACGGTCCCGAGCTTCGGGTTCGGCATCAGGCCGCGCGGGCCCAGCACCTTGCCGAGGCGCCCGACCTGACCCATCAGGTCGGGCGTCGCGATCGCGGTATCGAAGTCCATGAAGCCCCCCTGCACCCGCTCGACGAGGTCCTCGGCGCCCACGATGTCGGCGCCCGCCTCGCGTGCCTCGCGTTCTTTCTCGCCCTTGGCGAAGACCGCCACACGCACCGTCTTGCCGATGCCGTGCGGCAGGACCACCGCGCCCCGCACCATCTGGTCGGCGTGCTTCGGGTCGACGCCGAGGTGGAACGAGAGGTCGACCGACTGGTCGAACTTCGTCGGCGGCTGACTCTTGATGATCTCGACCGCTTCCTCCAGCGAGTACTGCTTGCCTGGCTCGATCTTCGCCGCCGCCGCGTCGTAACGCTTGCTCACCACCGTGGCCATATCGGTCTCTCCTACCCTTCGCTACACAACGTCGATGCCCATGCTGCGGGCGGTGCCTTCGATGATCCGCATCGCGGCATCGATGTCGGGCGTGTTGAGATCGACCAGCTTCGTCTGCGCGATCTCTCGCACCTGCTGCCGCGTCACCTTGCCGATCTTGTCCTTGTGCGGGACCGCGGAGGCCTTCGCGATCCCCGCCGCGCGCTTCAAGAGCACGGCGGCCGGTGGCGTCTTCACGATGAACGTGAAGGACCGGTCCTGGTAGATGGTCACGACCACCGGGAGGATGAGGCCCTCCTGCCCGCCCGTCTGGGCGTTGAAGCCCTTGCAGAACTCCATGATGTTGACGCCATGCTGGCCGAGCGCCGGGCCCACAGGCGGCGAGGGGTTCGCCTTGCCGGCGGGGATCTGCAGCTTCACGATCGCCTGAACTTTCTTCATCGAGCGACCACCCTCACCGCGTACTCATGCGCGCCCGCAGCCGTCACAGGCGCTCCACCTGGTAGTACTCGAGCTCGACCGAGGTCGGCCGCCCGAAGACCGGGACGACGACCTTCATCCGGCCGCGCTCGGGGTTCATGTCATCGACGATCCCCTGGAAATTCACGAACGGCCCGTCGATCACGCGGACCTTGTCGCCGCGCTGGAAGACCGACTTCGGCTTCGGCTTCTCCGCGCCGGCTTCCATCTGCCGGAGGATGTCGTCCACCTGATCCTGCGAGAGCGCGACCGGCTTGTTCCCGGACCCGACGAAGCCGGTCACCTTAGGCGTCGACCGCACCAGGTGCCACGTCTCGTCGGTGAGCTCCATCTCGACGAGCACATACCCGGGAAAGAACTTCTGCTCGGTCTCGCGCTTCTGCTTGTTGCGAACCTCGACCACCTTCTCGGTCGGCACCAGGACACGCGTGATCTTTTCCGCCATGCCGAAAATCTTCGCGCGCGACTCGATGGCCTCCTTCACCTTGTTCTCGAAGCCCGAGTAGGTGTGGACGACGAACCACTGCCTGCCCGCCGTCGCCGCCGCCGCCTCACCGCTCATCGAAGGATCCTTTCCACCACGCGCGCCAGCACGATGTCCACGGCCCCCAGGAAGAAGGCCACCACGACGGTCACCACGATCACGACGACCGTCGAGTTGATCAGCTCCTGCCGGCTCGGCCAGGTCACCTTGCGGAACTCCGCCATGACCTCGCCGAAGAACTCCTTCGCCCGCCTCAAGAACTCCATCGTCGTCCGATCCTGCTCCCCGATGTGAATGGCAGGGGTGGAGGGATTCGAACCCCCATCCCCCGGATTTGGAGTCCGGTGCTCTAGCCGTTAGAGCTACACCCCTGGGACCGCTACTTCGTTTCCTTGTGCGGCGTGTGCTTGCGGCACCACCGGCAGTACTTCTTCAGCTCGAGCCGGTCGGGGTGCGTGCGCCGGTTCTTGGTGGTCGAGTAGTTCCGCCGCTGGCATTGAGCACACGCCAGAGCGATGATCTCGCGCACGGGTTACTCCGTGATCTCCGTGACGACGCCCGCCCCCACCGTCCGCCCGCCCTCCCGGATCGCGAACCGCAGCTCCTTCTCCATCGCCACCGGCTGGATCAGCTCGATCGCCATCGTCACGTTGTCGCCGGGCATCACCATCTCCACCCCCCCCGGCAGCGTGCACACCCCCGTCACGTCCGTCGTCCGAAAGTAAAACTGCGGCCGATACCCGTTGAAAAACGGCGTGTGCCGCCCCCCCTCTTCCTTCGTCAGGACGTACACCTCCGCCTTGAACTTCTTGTGGGGCGTGATCGACCCCGGCTTCGCCAGCACTTGCCCCCGCTCCACTTCGTCCTTGTCGATCCCCCGCAGCAGCGCCCCGATGTTATCCCCCGCCTGCCCCTCGTCCAGCAGCTTGCGGAACATCTCCACCCCCGTCACCACCGTCTTCTTCGTCTCCGCCCGCATCCCCACGATCTCCACTTCCTCCCCCACCTTCACCACCCCCCGCTCCACCCGCCCCGTCACCACCGTCCCCCGCCCCGTAATCGAAAAAATGTCCTCGATCGGCATCAAAAACGGCTTGTCCACCGGCCGCGGCGGCGTCGGAATGTAGCTGTCCACCGCCTCCATCAGCTGCCAAATGCACCCCGCCGCCTTCGCATCCTCCGGCTTCTCCATCGCCCCCAGCGCCGACCCCCGGATCACCGGGATCTCGTCCCCCGGAAACTGGTACTTCTTCAGCAGCTCCCGCACCTCCAGCTCCACCAAGTCCAAAATCTCCGCGTCGTCCACCATGTCCACCTTGTTCATGAACACCACCAGAAACGGCACGTTCACCTGCCGCGCCAGCAGCACGTGCTCCCGCGTCTGCGGCATCGGCCCGTCGTTGGCCGCCACCACCAGAATCGCCCCGTCCATCTGCGCCGCCCCCGTGATCATGTTCTTGATGTAGTCCGCGTGCCCCGGACAGTCGATGTGCGCGTAGTGCCGCTTCGCCGTCTCGTACTCCACGTGGCTCACCGCGATCGTGATCCCCCGCTCCCGCTCCTCCGGGGCGTTGTCGATCGTCCCGAAGTCCCGCACCGCCACCGCGCTGAACTTCGTGTGCAGCACCTTCGTGATCGCCGACGTCAGCGTCGTCTTGCCATGATCGATGTGCCCAATCGTCCCCACGTTCACGT